>Ga0070730_10000091_pt1 | contig 115564 bp, 92 predicted proteins | sample Coa_R1_3_FD_66447 | JGI IMG/M metagenome (GOLD analysis project Ga0070730, IMG submission 66447) | Surface soil microbial communities from Centralia Pennsylvania, which are recovering from an underground coalmine fire - Coalmine... | ecosystem: Environmental > Terrestrial > Soil > Unclassified... | reverse complement strand
GCGTTTCTCGCTACCCTGTGATTATGCCGAGTCACGCGTGCCAAACTGCTCGACTCCTTAAGCGAACCGACGCGATAAAGCCGGGTGCTCGGCATAATCGAGCACTCGGCATAAGAACGCTTATGCCGTGCTCGGCATAAGCTTCCATCCCTGACGCAATTCAGGAACTAGGAAGTGGGAAGCGTCAACCACAAACTGAGTGGGCAGGATTTATGGGCACACGCCCATCATCATGGGCGAGCTGCCGCAGCGGTTGCGTTTCGCATCTCCGGGTTCATTGGAAAGCGTTCGCCGTCAGAACGAGCTCGTCTATTCGCGCCAGAAGCCGCCCTCAGGTTCTATACTCAACGATGACCATTTTGGCCTGCTCGTACGAGGCGGCCCGGCATCGCGCCGGTATGCTCGCCTCGCTCGAAGATGGGAATGCCCGCCGCAAGCGTTGCTTCATATCCATCGACCCGTTGCACGAAACGCCGGCCGCCAGCCGGCATGTCATGCACGAGCTCTGGCTTGTGCAGCCGCAGACGGTCAAAGTCGATGATGTTCACGTCTGCGCGCAAGCCCGGCACCAGCCGACCGCGATCCGACAGACCGAAGAAGTCGGCGGTTTCGCTCGTTTGCCGCTTGATCAGATGCTCGAGGGGCAGCCGTGGCCCGCGGCGGCGGTCGCGCCCCCAATGCGCCAGCATGAAACTGGGCAGGCCTGAATCCACAATCGAGGTGCAGTGCGCGCCGCCGTCGCTCAAGCCGAGCAAGCAAGCCGGGTCGCTGAGCATTTCGCGGATCGGCTCGTGGTCGCCCGCCACGTAATTTACCACCGGGAAGTACAGGTACTGATTCTCTTCGATGATGTAGTCGTAGGCCACTTCATCGGGCGTACGCCCCGTGCGCGCCGCGATCGCCGCAACGCTCTTTTCCGAATCTGGCTCGTAATCCGGCGGGTCGCCCATCGTAAAGAACTTGTCCCAGCGCCTGGTGATAAGCTGGCGGAACTGAGCGAGCTTCGCTACCTCGGCGTCGGAAGGCTTCTCGGCGAGGATTTTCCGTCGCAGCTCGGGATCGCGCAGCCGCTTGCGCTGCTCCGCCATCGGAAGGGTTTCGAGCGCCTTGTAGCTCGGCCGCACCGTGAACGGATTGAGCGCGGTGCCGATGCCCATCATCACGCCAATCGGACGACCGGCAATCTGCGCTGTGAGCGGCAGTCCCTCGGAGCGCGCCGCATGCACCGCTTTCATCAAACGCCGCCAGCGCTCCGGGTCCTCATAGCGATCGGTGAGCAGGAACCAGACCGGACGACCGGTTTCCTTGGCGAGCTTTCGCATCCAGCGCAGTTCATAGTCCTCGTCGTCGAAGTCGCTGTTCATGCCGAACGCGCCGGTGCCGGTCTCGCCCAGCGCAGAGCCGATACCGAGCAGCTCCAAATCGTCCGCATTGCGCGAAGGCACGAGCTCGCCGTCAGGGGTCTTGTGCGAATCCGTGCGGGATGTGGTGAAGCCGAACGCGCCGACACGCAACGCCTCGATGGTGAGCTGCCGCATTTGCGCAATGTCGTCCGCAGTCGCAGCTTCCCGGCGGATTGCGCGATCACCCATCACATAGACGCGCATTGGCAAGTGCGCGGCCTGCGCTGCGATGTCGATGACGCGCTCGCGGCGCTCCAGCGCATCCATGAAATCAGGAAAGCTCTCCCACTCCCAGGTCAGTCCTGCGGCCAGCACGGGGTTCGGAATTTCCTCTACCCCTTCCATCAAATCCATCAAGGCCTGGCGATGATGCTTCTTCACCGGTGCGAAACCCACGCCGCAATTTCCGAAAACGACGGTCGTCACTCCATGCCAGCATGAGGGCGCAAGCAGCGGGTCCCACATCGCCTGACCGTCGTAGTGCGTGTGCACGTCGACCCAGCCAGGCGTAACCATCAGCCCCGTGGCATCGATCTCGCGCCGGGCTGGTCCCTGCTTGCCGCCGACCCCGACGATCCGGCCTTCTGCAATGGCAACGTCGCCGCTAAATGCGGCCTTGCCGGTGCCATCCATGATCGTGCCGCCACGAATAACGATGTCGTGCATGCCAACCTCCCGCATGGGGTCGCGCGGCCGAGGCCGCACAGAAGTCTGTTTGCGTTCGACGAATATCGTCTGACAGTCGGGCGGGAAACTTGTGCTTGTGGATGCAGTTTCCCTCCCTTGCAGGGAAGTACGCCAATTTCCACAACGCGAGAAGTCGCGCGACCGCTGCAGCGCTATGCGCTAGCGGCTGGCCATTCTGCTTTGTCGTTGCCGAGCGGCGCCGCGGGCCTCGCCCAAAACGCGGGCGTCTGCGACAACTTCGCGGAATGGCGCGCGGCGCGGAGCTGACCGAAGCCGGAAGTCACGTCCTCCATCAACGGGCTGACCGATTCCTCTTTCAGGTCATCTTCCGCAAAAGCCATTGGCGACGCAGCCGAGATTCCAGAGCCAGCGTCCGGTCTGCGCCAGCGAGACGCGCACATGGCAGCTTCCGTCTTCTTGCGCCTGCCGCGCTTTCGGTATCGAAAAAATACTGGTGCTGGTTCGTTTCTTCACGCCGCGGCATGCTGGCGTCGCGGCAGTCGTACCGTAAATTCGGTGAAGCGGCCGATTTCGCTATCGACCGTGATCGTGCCGCCGTGCTGCTGGGTGACGATCTCGTAGCTTATCGACAGGCCGAGTCCCGTACCTTCGCCGGTCGGCTTTGTTGTGAAGAAAGGCTGGAACAGCTTCTCGCAGTGCTCCGGTGGAATGCCGACGCCGTTGTCGCGCACCCGGATCTCGACGCCTTCGCCGAACTCGCGGGTTGCGATCTTCAGCCACGGACGAAAAGCGCCATCACCCTGACGGCCGCGTTCGGTGACCGCATAGAAGCCGTTGCTGATGAGGTTGAGCAGCGCGCGGCTGACATCCTGAGAGACAAGCTCGATTGGAGCGAGATTGCGGTCGAGATCAAGCTCCAGCGCGATCTTGAAGTCCTGATCCTGAGCTCGGGCGCCGTGATAGGCAAGGTTCAAGCTCTCTTCGACCAACGCGTTCACATCGGCCGCCTGCCAGTCGCCGGTGCTGCCGCGCGAGTGCTGCAGCATGCCCCGGACGATGCCATCGGCGCGACGGCCATGCTCGGCGATCTTTGCGAGATTGCCGGTCAGCATCCCGATTGTCTCGAGGATCTCCGCCCGCTTGCCGGAATGGAGCGAGCCGATTGCCTCCGCCGTCGCTCCCTTCAATTCCTCCAGCAGCTCGACCGAGAGCCCGGCAAAGTTGTTGACGAAATTGAGCGGGTTCTTGATCTCGTGCGCGATGCCGGCGGTGAGTTGTCCGAGCGCAGCCATCTTCTGGGCATGGACGAGGCTCGCCTGCGCCGCCCGCAACTCGCGCAGCGCAGCCTCGGCGGCGTCGCGTGCGGCACGGATCGTCTCCTCGGCGCGCTTCCTCTCGGTAATGTCGGCGTAGATCAGCACGAAGCCACCACCGGGCACCGGATTGCGACGCGCTTCGATGACGCGTCCGTCCGGACGCGTGCGCTCGAGACGCAATTCGTTGCTCGTATCGTCTATGGTGCGGCTCAGTTCCGCCTCCAGATCGGCCGAGTACTCGCCGCGCTCGGCGAGATAGCGGAAATAGTCGGCGTAGCTCGGCCGCTGGGCGAGGAAGGCGTCGGGCAGATCGAGTATTTCCTGGAAATTGCGGTTCCATGCGGTAAGGCGCGAGTTGGCGTCGAACATCACAACACCATCGCCCATGTTGTCGAAGGTGACGCGCAGCTCGGCCTGGCGGTCGCGCAATTCGTCGAACAGCCTGGCATTCTCGATCGCGATCACCGCCTGATCGGCGAAGGTGGTGGCGAGCTCAATCTCCTTATTGGTGAACGGCTCAACACGCGTGCGGGTGATGTTCAATATGCCCACCAGTGTGTCCTCGCGCAGCAGCGGAATCCCGAGTAGCGTGCGGTACCCTGCAATCTTCTGTCCTTCCTGATAAGTGTAATCGCGGTCCTGCAGAACGTCGGGGATGTGGACCGCACGGCGCTCCAATGCAACACGGCCAGCCAAGGTGCCGCGGTCTGCCGCCAAGGGATGCCTGCGAAAGAATGCCCTTGACTCGTCGGAAAGGCCGCAGGACGCGATTAGGTGAAGCGCGTCATCGCTCCGGCGGAACATTCCTGCCTGGTCGGCGCGGCAGAGGCGCGTTACCGTTTCCACCAGCGTCTCGAGCACCGTCTGGAGGTCGAGGGTGGAGCGGCTGATGATCTTGAGCACATCACCGGTTGCCGTGAGCTCGTCGACCGAGCGGGCGAGCTCGGCCTGGCGGTCGCGCAATTCGTCGAACAGCCTGGCGTTCTCGATCGCGATCACCGCTTGGTCGGCGAAGGTGGTCAGGAGCTCGATTTCCTTGTCGGTGAATGGATCGGCGCGGTTTCGACAAATGGCAAACACGCCGATCAGCGTGTCTTCGCGCAGCAGCGGCAGTCCAAGTAACGTGCGAAAGCCAGCTATCCGCTGTCCTTCCGTGTAGGTGTACTCGGGATCAGCAAGGACATCGGGAATGTGGATCGGTCGACGTTCCAAAGCCACCCGGCCGGTCGCCGTTCCGCGATCGGGCGCAAAGGGATGAGACTCGATGTACGCCTTTCCTTCCTCGGACGCGCCGTGCGCGGCAATCAGGTGATGCAGGCCATCCGCATGGCGGCGGAACATATAGGCCTGGTCGGCGCGGCAGAGGCGCGCGGCGGTTTCCAGCAGTGCGTCGAGCACCGTCTTGAGCTCGACCGAGGAGCGGCTGATGATCTTGAGCACGTCGCCGGTCGCGGTGAGCTCATCGACCGAGCGGGCGAGCTCGGCCTGGCGATCGCGCAGCTCGCCCAGCAGCCGCGCGTTCTCGATGGCGATCACCGCCTGGTCGGCGAAGGTGCGCACCAATTCGACCTGCTTCTCCGTGAAAGGCTCAACCCGTGACCGGCCAAGTGTTATGACGCCGATCAGAGCGGTCTCCCGGACCAGCGGCACGCCCAGCATCGTCCGTTGATGGCCGAGTTGCACCGCTTCCGCCCGGGTGTATTCGGGGTCAGCCGCCGCATCTTCGATCTGCACTGTGCGCTGCTCCAGAACCGTCCGACCCGCCAACGTGCCGCGGTCGGGTACGATCGGATGGTTTATCTGAAACTGCTTGTACTCCGTCGGTATGCCGAACGAGGCGACCGTATGGCAAAGGCCTTCGCGCAGCCTGAAAATGAATCCTGAATCGGCCCGGCAAATCCGCGCCGCCGTCTCGACAAGTGTGTCGAGCACCGGCTCAAGCTCGGCATCCGACTGGCTGATCACCTTCAATACGTCGCTCGTCGCGGTCTGGTATTCCAGGGACTCCTCAAGATCGATCGTACGCTGACGCAGTTCGCCCAGCAGTCGTGCGTTCTCGATCGCGATCACCGCCTGGTCGGCGAAGGTCGTGACGAGCGCGATCTGGTTGTCGGCGAAACCGCCGGGCTCGCCCCGATAGATCGAGAAGTTCCCGATCAGCTCGCCCTTCTTCAACAGCGGGACCGCGACAAAACTCCGCACGCCACCGAGCTCGATTGCCGCTACGCGCAACGGCTCTCCCTGGGCGTAGGAAGCGTCAGAGAACATGTCCGTAACGTGAACCGGTGCCTTGCTCTCAACCAGGCGACGGAAACCGGTGTTTGCGTCCGGCGAGAAAGACCTGCCGCGGAGCACCCGAGCATAGGCTGGCGGCAAGTTTCGGTCCGCCACGACAGTGAATGCCTTGCCGTCATAGAGAAAGAGAGTGCCGAACTTGGCGTCGCACAGCGCGATCGCCTTCTCCAGCATGGCATCGAAGACCGGCTGCAGGTTTTCGGGTGAACTGGCAACAATGCGCAGTACTTCGCTCGTCGCGGTCTGAAATTCGAGCGCCTCGGCCAGCTCGTCGTTGCGATGGCGGATCTCTTCGAGCAGCCGCGCGTTTTCCATTGCGATCACCGCCTGCGCGGCGAAGTTCTGCAACAGCGTGATCTGCTTGTCGGTGAACGGCCGCACTTCCTGGCGATAGGCGGTCATGTAGCCGAGCAGGCTGCTCTCCTTGCGCAGCGGCACAAAGAGCAGGCTCCGGAATTTCGTCAGCTCGGTGGCAGCGCGCGTTTCCGGATTTCCCGGCTGGTATCCGGGGTCCTGCAAATCGGCAATTTGAACAAAACTTTCTCCGTGCAAAAGCCGCGCGCGGGGACCGGCGGCGGGGCCCGCTCCACGCGGCCGGCGCAACACTTCGGCGAAATCCCGAGGCAGGGCGTGTGTCGCGACGGCGCGAAATTGCTGACCATCGTACGTCACCAACGCGCCTGCTGCTGCCTCGCACAACAAATGCGCCTTTTCCAATATGGCATCGAACACCGGCGCGAGGTCTCCGGGCGACGAATTGATGACCTGCAATACCTCTGCGGTCGCGGTCTGCCGCTCCAGGGCTTCGCGGGTCTCGGTGATGAGCCGCGCGTTCTCCATGGCGATCACCGCTTGCGCGGCGAAATTCTGCAACAGCGCGATCTGCTTGTCCGTGAACGGCCGCACCTCCTGGCGGTAGACGGTGAGGACGCCACGCACGACATTGTCCTTGAGGAGGGGCACCCAGAGGATCGTGCGCGCGCCGCCGAGCTCGACTATCGCTCGGCGCCGGGGGTCGCCCGAGCGATAGAGGTCATCGCCCATCAAGTCGACGATCTGAACGACCCGCTTTTCTTCGAGTGCGTGCGCGGGTCCAGGCCCCGCCCCAGGATTCCTTTTTCTGAACTCGGAATACCCTGCTGGCGTCCCTCGCTCTGCCGCCGCCTGGAATCGGGTACCGTCATGTGTGTGCAGGATGCCGAAAGCCGCATCACAGAGCCGCATCGCCTTCTCGAGCATCGCGTCGAACACCGGCGCGAGATTGCCGGGCGATGAATTGATGACCTGCAGCACCTCGGCGGTCGCGGTCTGCCGCTCGAGCGCCTCGCGCGTCTCAGCGATGAGCCGCGCGTTCTCCATCGCGATCACTGCCTGCGCAGCAAAGTTCTGCACGAGCGCGATCTCCTTATTGGAGAACGGCCGGACCTCCTGGCGGTAGATCGTCAAGGCACCGAGCAGTTCCTCTTCTTTGCGCAGGGCTACGGTGATGAGGCTCCGGCCGTGGCCGATATCCACAAACCTCCGCGCCGATTCATGACCGGCGCGGTAGAGATCGCTATCCATGACATCAGCGAAATGGACAACGCGCTCGCCGCGCACGATCCGTGGCCATGTGACGCCCCAGGTCGGCGGCTGGGGTCCATACGCCAATTGCGCCGCGACAAAGGCCGTATCACCATGTGCGGCGACAAAGCGGAAGAACTCTCCGTCATAGGTAGCAAGTTGACCACGTGCGGCCTCACACAACCGCGTGGCCTTCTCGAGCATGACGTCGAAGACCGGTGTGAGATTGCCCGGCGAGCTGTTGATGACCTGCAACACCTCGGCGGTCGCGGTTTGCCGCTCGAGCGCCTCGCGCGTCTCGGTCAAGAGCCGTGCGTTCTCTATCGCGATGACCGCCTGGGCTGCGAAGTTCTCCAGCAGCGCGATCTGCTTGTCTGAGAACGGCCGCACCTCCTGACGGTAAATCACGAAATCGCCAACAAACGTCTTCTCCTTGCGCAGAGGAACTGCGAGCAGCGTGCGGCCGCCGCCCAGCTCGACGAAAACACGGCGGATCGGGTCGCCAGACCGGTAGGCCTGGTCGTCTGCGACATCGAGAATGTGTACCACCGGCTGGCCGTGCAGCAGACGGGCATGCGCGTTATCGCTTCCCACCGGATGCGGACATCGCGTCAGAAACTCCGCCATTGCTGATGGCAAGCCCCGGAGCGCGGCCGCATGCATTCGCTCGCCGTCATAGGTCCAAAGGACACCGAAGGCCGCCCCGCACAATCCCAACGCCTTATCGAGCATGGCTTCGAACACCGGCGCCAGCTCGCCCGGCGAGGAATTGATGACCTGCAACACCTCGGCAGTCGCGGTTTGCCGCTCGAGCGCCTCGCGGGTCTCGGTGATGAGCCGCGCGTTCTCCATGGCGATGACCGCCTGTGCCGCAAAGTTCTGCAACACCGCGATCTGGTTTTCCGAGAAAGGACGGACCTCCTGCCGGTAGACTGTCAGCGAGCCCAGTAGCACGTCATCCTTGAGTAGCGGGACCTGAATGGCGCTGCGGGCGCCAGCGAGATCAACCAAGGCACGCCGCACAGGGTCACCGACCCGATAGGGTTCCTCGTCGGCTACATCGGTGCTGACGATCAGGCGCTCACCGCGCAGCATGCGGCCAAGTGGATTGGTCGGCAGCGGGCGTACCGGCTTGCGCGCGATCTCGGCATAGGCCTCGGGCACGCCATGCGGAGCAGCAGCATGAAATTGCTCGCCATCGCGGAGCCACAGGATTCCAAACGCGGCTTCGCACAATTGGGTCGCCTTCTCGAGCATAGCGGCGAATACCGGCTCAACGTGGCCGGACGAGGAGTTGATGACCTGAAGCACCTCGGCGGTCGCGCCTTGCTGCTCCCGCGCCTCTTTCAACTCGCGGGTCAGAACCCCTAGCTGCTTTTGCAGCTCGACAATCGACGGGTCTGCAGTCGTGCGAGCCTTGGGTTTCTCCCTGGGCTTGTCCGCACGCCGACCCTTCACCGGTTGCTCGCTTCCACCACGTTGTCGCATTGCGCTCGTCTCGGGTGGGTCACGACGAAGCTCAAGCTTATCCAACTCCCGGGTTTCATGCCATGCCGGGAAGTCCGGTTCGGGCCAAAATCGACGGTCGTCGAGGAAAGTCGTTTCCGGCCTGCCCCTGGGGTCGCGATCGGGATATCGCCCTCGCCAACGGCGCACGAAAGATCTGCCAAGGCATCCGCTCGCGGGGCCCGCGCCGCGCTTGCGCGAGGGGCTCAAAACCTGAATGATTTCCCTTGTTCCGACGCACGGATCGGATCGCGGTTGCATGCTTTGCGGCCTTTATCGGAGCTCCGGACATGTCGACGCTCATCCCGCATGGCGCGTGCCTGCAGTGGAAGCCGGAATTGATCTGGCTCAATGTCGCTTCGGATGCGACGGCCGCCCTCGCCTTCTTTGCGACCGCCTTCGTTCTCGCCTTCTTCGTCTTGCGGCGCCGCCGCGACGTTATGTTCCGCAGCGTCTTCTGGACCCTGGCGATCTTCACCGCGATCTGCGGCGTGACCCGCCTGGAGTCGATCCTCACCGTTTGGGTGCCGGCCTACGACATCGAGGCCGTGACCAAGGGCTTGCTCGCGCCGATCTCGCTTGCGCTCACCGCGGCCGTGCTCTTGATGCTGCCGCGGCTGCTTGTGGCGCCGACGCGCATTCAACTTGCGGAAGCCTATGCGGCGCTTGAGGAGGAAGTCAGGCAACGTCGCAAGGCCGAAGCCATGGTCAAGCGCTTTCAGGAGATCGAGGCCAACGAGGCCCAGGTCCGGCAGGCGCAGAGGATGGAAGCCATCGGCCAGCTCACAGGTGGCGTCGCGCACGACTTCAACAACATTCTGACCGTGATCACCGGAACTATCGAAATCCTGTCTGATGCGGTCAAGGATCGTCCGCATCTCGCCCAGATCACCGATCTGATCGGTAGCGCCGCAGCAAGGGGAGCCGACCTCACCAAGCATCTGTTGGCCTTCGCCAGAAGACAGCCGCTGCAGCCGCGCAGTACCGACATCAACGCGCTGGTCATCGATGCAGCGCGCTTGCTGCGGCCGACGCTGGGCGAACACATCGAAATCGAATCGATGCTGGCGCATGATTGCGCGCCGGCCCTGATCGATCCCAGTCAGCTCTCGACCGCGATCCTGAACCTTGCCCTGAACGCCCGCGACGCCATGTCCGACGGCGGCAAGCTGACGCTGGAGACCAAGAACGTGGTGCTCGACGAGGCCTATGCTCGCCAGAATAGCGAGGTGAGGCCCGGCAACTACGTCATGATCGCCGTAAGCGACACGGGACAGGGTATCCCTGGCAGCCTGCTCGACAAGGTGTTTGAACCGTTCTTCACGACCAAGGACACCGGGAAGGGATCGGGGCTCGGCCTCAGCATGGTCTACGGGTTCGCCAAGCAGTCGAACGGGCACATCAAGATCTACAGCGAAGAGGGTCACGGCACCACCGTGAAGCTCTACCTGCCGCAGGCCACGGGCGTCGCAGAGCCAATAGCCGCCGAAACAGTCGCATCCGGTGTCGAACGTGGCGACGAATCCATCCTGATTGTCGAGGACGACCGGCTGGTCCGCGAGTATGTCGTGACGCAGATCAAGCGTTTCGGATACCACACGCTGGCCGCCGGCAATGTCGCCGAGGCGCTGGCCATCATGGACGGGCCCGAACGCATCGATCTCTTGTTCACCGATGTCATCCTCCCCGGCGGAATGAATGGCCGTCAGCTCGCGACCGAGGCAGTCAAGAGACGCCCTGGGCTCAAGGTGCTCTACACCTCCGGTTATGCCGAGAACGCCCTCGTGCACCATGGACGTCTCGATGCCGATGTGCAGCTTTTGCCGAAGCCTTATCTCAGCTCCGATCTCGCGCGGATGCTTCGAAGCGCGCTCACATCGTGAGTTCTTCGAGCGTGATGGGATGACACACGGCGCGGAGCTTACGTCCGCGCCAGTGTTCTCCGCCTGGTCGAATATCTAAGCCGCAAGCAGCAGCACCGGGTCAGCAATCGGATTTCGCCTACAAGGCACAGACATTCTCATGCATGAGTGGACCGCGCTTGATCCACAGGCGCGCCCCCTTATGTGTTGCCTGGGCATGCAGAGCCCCGCCCGCCGGCAAGCGGCCCCAGGCTTGCGGCTCCAGTGTCTCGCCGTCCACCATCAGGCCACCGCTGAGCAGGAGAAACTCCAAACCCCTGGTGTTTTCGACAATCACGTTGCCTCCCGCCTGCCAATCTTCGAAGCGCACTTCCTCATGTCCGTCGTCGAACAGAATTGTTGCGGCCGCCGCGCCAGCTTGAGGAGGAACTTGCTGTCCTTCGCCCGGTTGGCGCACGGTCTGGGCTCGGTCATCCGCGCGAAACTGCCAGAGACGAACGAAGATCGTGCATCCGTCCTTCGAGGCGGGTACATGCGAAGTCCCTGGCGGGTTGCGGATATACGCGCCAGCCGGATAGTCGCCATGTTCGTCCTGAAAAACGCCGTCGAGGACGACGAATTCCTCGCCACCGGTGTGGGTATGGCGCGGAAAGGCGCTACCTGGCGCATAACGCACGATCGAGGTGGCGCGAGCCTTTTCCTCGCCGATGCGGAACAGCATGCGCCGGTGGACACCTGGGGCCGGGCTGGGGACCCAGTCTTTCCTGGCCGCATGCACGATGACGGGACGGGTGAAATCATCGTTGATACGCATGGTCAAAGCTCCGCTGGTTCACCATCGATAATCGTCTGGCCGATTGCGTTGTCTGCCACCAAGGGTGTCTCGAAATATAGCACCACTGGCTCGCTACTGTAGGTGCGGCGGACCGGCGGCGATCCGATCCGTCTCTGGAAGCTGCAGCGGTCCCGCGCTAGATTCCGGCGACCGGAACGCCGCTCGCCGCATTGCGAGGTCGTCGCGACACGATCAGGCGTCGCGCTTCGTCCGCGCGACCACTGCGCAGCAAGGCGCAGGTCACGGAATATTCCAGGAGGTCGCGCTGGGCGCGGCTGCCTCCTACCCTTTCGTGGGTCTGTAAGACAGGCTTGAGTTCATCGACGACCCGCGTCCAGTCGCCCCTCGCTAAACCATCGAAGCCGCGGGCGATCGGTACCAGAATGTCCGCAGCAGGTCCCCTGGGGTGTTCGATGATTCGCCCAAGCGCATCCATATCGCCTGCCATTGCAAAGGCAAGTGCACTGTGCATATCGGCAAAGATGATCCCTGAATTCGGAAACCACTTCGCCGCATACTGGCTGATTTCTCTCCACAGCTCCGGAGACCGCGGCTCGCCTGCCATCTCTGCTCGTGCAAGGAACGAAGCGCAGTCCGTGAGGACGTTGATCTGCGGGCCCCACGAACCGCCCGGATGCAGCGCTTCGCGATAGATCTTCCATGCCTGATCCCGCCTGCCGGTCTCCAGGGACCAGAGGGCAAGATGCCAGCTTATATGGCAATGCAGTTGCCCCTCTCGTGGATAGGTGGCGTTCCATTGGCCGAGATAGGTTAGTCCTTCTTCGCGCTGCCCCTTCTCATAGAACAGATGGGCCTTGATATGCGCAGCATGTGCATTGCGAGGAAAACCGCGAAGTGCGGCCTCGATGTTTTTGAAACCACTATCGTGCTTTGCCAGCTCGATTTCGGCAAACGCGAGTACCGTTCGAAACCACCAGTCATCGCCATAATGCGTGGCAAGCGGCTCCAGCATTGCCAGCTGCTCGACTTCGCGCCCGGACTTGCCGGAGAAGCCGATCAAACCGAAAACACCGGTGGCAGGGGCCAGCACCATGGCGTCGCGCGGCCAATGTTTCATATGTTCGGCGATCATCGAAACTGCTTCGGCGCCTTGACCATTCAGGATCCTGGCAAAGATCCCGATATGACTTTGCTCGCGCGCTGTCGTGGCCGGCGCGAGCGCCAGCGCACGTTCCAGCGGAGCTCTTGCTTCGCCACCCCGACCAAGCACTTGCAACGTTCGCGCAAGCGCGATGTGCGCCAGGGCAAAACCTTCGTCGGCAGCGATCGCGTCGCGGAACGGCTGGTCAATTCCGGAGCCGGCCGAGAGCAGCTTGTCGACACCGACCACATAAGCGTCGCGGGCGGCGTCGGAGCTTGTGCTCAATTTGTTGCCATAGCGGTCATCAAGAACGCTCACACGATTTCTCACCGGGTTCTCAGTCATTCCGACGACACTCCCTCGGCAGTGGCCTGTTTGGCTTTTGCCTGCCGCAGGCGACGTTCATCGCCCAGTTTGAGCAGCCGCTCTCGGTTGTCCGGATCCACTCGTCCGTATCGAGTCCGCCAGATGGCCCCTTCTTCGCTCCAGGCAAATGGCGCCTTGACGGTCGTTCGTGGCGCTTTCGATGTCCCAAAAAGGGCGAACGCCTGACGCACGATCTCGCGCTGCATGTCGCGCCGCCAGGGATGCCCGCACGGATTTCCCAGCGGAAAATCCGTGAAGTAGAACCTTGGAACGCCGCAATGCTCCACAACGTCCAGCGCCGAACCGATGATGACGGTCGCAATCCCATTCGCTTCGAGATGCCGAGCCACCAGGCTGACGGTCTGGTGGCAAACGGGACAAAGCGGGCAAAGGATTGCAGCATCCGCTCCATCCTGTCGAACGCGCTTCAGGATTTCAGGCGCATCCTCGGTCTTCGTTTTTCGTTGACTGTATTCTGTCGGTACACCATGAAAGTGCGGGGTCAGCCCGGCGAACAGTCCTTCGCCCGCCAATTCGAAAGCGGCTTCTATTGGCAAAAAGCTGCTCCGGTCGTTGGTGTGGGTCGACTCCTTGTCCCACGCAACATTGTCAGTGAACAGCTTCGCCGGCGGCGGCGAAACAACGCCTGACCACACCCGCTTCACGCCATCGAAATCCGGCGGACTGGCCGTGGTAACCAGTGCAACGCGAAGGTCCGACAGTGGTTTCGCAGGTGCGGTGAATGGGACATGATCAAATGACGCCCAGACATAATCGTTGTCGTAACCGAGAGCACGGTAATAGTGACGCGTTCGCTCCATATATTGAACTGGCGCTTCCGCTACAGTCATGTCGAATCTCCTCGAGACGCTAGGTTTGTCGTAGGGTGGCCCTGTACGAAAAGCCAACGAGTGCGAACAACGCGATCAACAGCGGCGCGAACGACAACGCTAACACAGTCGACCAGCCGAAGGACGACAGCAGTCCGCCGGAGAGGAACGAACCGACCGTCATCGTGCCAAAGACCACGAAGTCATTGAGCGATTGGACCCGCGCCTTCTCCTCGGGACGATGGCACTCCAGAACCATCGCCGAAGCGCCGATGAAACCGAAATTCCAGCCGATCCCGAGCAAGCTTAGCGTCGCCCAGAAATGTGCCACGTCAATACCGAGCAAGCCCACCGATGACGAGGCCGCGATGAGCGCGAGCCCAGCGGCGACGATAGCGGATGCACCAAACCGCGTGATCAGGCGCCCCGTCCAGAAGCTGGGGGCGTACATCGCGATGACGTGCCACTGCAGGCCAAGATTGGCCGACTCCTGGGACAGCCCGCAGAACTTCATCGCCAGCGGGGCTGCCGTCATGAGGAAGTTCATGAGCAGGTAAGAGACGGCCCCGCAGATCACCGCCAGGATGAAGCGCGGCTGCCGGGCGATGATAGCAAGCGGCCGTCCAGCGCTTCGATCGGCTATCGTTGCCGGAGGAAGCTCGACACCCGCCAGAATGACCGCGGACAGAGCCGCAACCGCCGCTTGGCCGACGAACGTCGCAGCAAAGAGATGGGGCGCCCACAGGTTCATGGTGTGCGTCACAAGCTGTGGGCCGATGACACCGGCGAAGACACCGCCGGCCATCACAGCGGAGAGCGCGCGGGGACGCCGTTCCGGCGTGACGCAGTCGGCGGCGGCAAAGCGGAAGGAAAGCACCACGGCTGCGTAGACGCCCCCGAAGAAGGTCGCCGCGCAGAACAGCCAGAACGATGCGTGGAGGACCGCAAGGAACGCGATCAAGCCCGCGAGAACGCCGCTGCCTGCGCCGAGCAGGAATGCTGCGCGTCGGCCATACCGTTCGGCCACGGCGCCCGCCGGCAGCGTGCTGAGCGCCATGCCGACGACAAAAACGGAAACCGGCAGCGTCGCCATCGTCTGGGTGGGCGCCAGCATGTCGCCCACGACGGCGCCGGTTGCGTAGACGACCGTGGAATTGGCGCCTGCGAGGGCCTGGGCGACGGCAAGCCTCACGACGTTGCTGCGCTCCCTACCGATTGCCAACGCTGCATCCCGGCCAAGAGAGGGGAAACTGACAGTCATGTCGAAATAGGCAGGCCGCGGCTATCGGTGCGCGCCATGGCAAGCTCCTGCAATGAACCGAAGCTGAGCTGCCGCCAAGGGCGGCATTCCGGCCCTCGATACCAGTTCGGCATTTGGCAAACTTTCGATATTTTGCCATATTATATAGACTACCGGACAAAGTGAGAGCACCATGCGTTGGTCAACCGTTGTCGCGCCGCCCGACGTTGCTCCGCCGCGCCCCATCACCATGCGCGCGCAAACGATTCCTCCCCGGCACCATTTTCCCGAGCATGCGCATGACTGGCATCAGCTTGTTTATGCCGTGGATGGAACACTGACGGTTTCAGTGGACCGGCGAACGTTTGTCGTCTCACCGGATCAGGCTGTGTGGCTTCCGACCGGCGCGCCTCACTCGGTCGGCTCTCTGCTCGGTGCCGAGTTTCGCAGCTTGTGGATCGCAAACGAGGCTGGCCGCTCGCTTCCCTCAAGTCCAACCGTGTTGGCCGTCTCGCCGCTCCTGAAAGCCCTTATTGTCGAGGCGGCTGAAATCGACGGCAAACGCCTGGCCGATGGTTATCCTGACCGGATCGCAGCGATGATCCTCGATCAATTGGGCCGGGCTCCCAAGCTTCCCACGGCCCTGCCCTGGCCGAAGGACCGACGTTTCTTGGCGCTGTGCGAAGCGCTGTATCTCGATCCATCGGATGAGCGGAATGCGGAGGAATGGGCAAGGGAGCTCGGCATGTCCTCTCGCACATTGACGCGACGCTTCGAAGCGGAACTGGGGTTGCCGCTGCGTTCCTGGAAACGAAGGTTGCGGCTCTTTCGCGCGATTGAGCTTCTCGGAGGAGGGCTATCAGTCACCACGACGGCGATGGAACTGGGCTACGGGTCTGCCTCCGCATTTGTCTTCGCCTTCAGGTCCGAATTGGGCTGCAGCCCATACGCCTACATGAGTCAGAGGGCCAGCAGTCCCTCTTCCCGCTAGTCGGTCATGATGTTTAACCTGGTCATGGTGCCTGGCCCCGCGCGCCCAACGCGGCAAGTCCGCATCGGTTCGATCAACTTCCGTGCGAGACTTCGGGCTCGATCGAACTATCCCCGCTAGTCTTGTTCTGCGACGTTTCCGATCACGCGCTAGGAGGGGGCAGAAGGCCATTCGGCCTCGTGGGTGCCGAGCGGCACTGCGGGCCGCGCCCAGCTGGCTGGGGTCTTCGACAGGATCGCGGAATGGCGGACCGCGCGGAGCGCGCCGAAGCCGGACGGCACGTCTTCCATGAACGGGCTTACTGTTTCCTCTTTGAGATCAGGCTGCGCAAAGCCATTGGCGACGCGGCCGAGATTCCAGAGCCAGCGGCCGGTTTGCGCCAGCGAGACGCGGACATGCCAGCTTCCCCCCTCGCGCTTCTGTCGCGCCAGAGCCATCATCGCGCCGAACGCCATCAGATAGCCGGCGGCATGGTCGAGCATCTGCGCCGGCAATTCCTTCGGGCCCTCGATGCCGGCGGCCACACCTTCGGCATGGTTGAAGCCGGTCGAGGTCTGCACCAGCGAGTCGAAGCCGCGCCGCCCGGCCCAGGGACCGGCATGGCCATAGGCGGACAGCGTCGCATAGACGATGCCGGGCGAAATTTTGGCCGCCTCTTCCGGCGAGAAGCCGAGTTTGGCGATCGCCTGCGGGCGATAGCCTTGCGAGAAGATGTCGGCATCAGCGAGCAGCTCGCGCATCCGCACCCTGCCCGCTTCGCTCCTGAGCTCGATGAAGGTCGAAAGCTTGCCGCGCCCGGTGTCGATGGTGAGCCACGGGATTCCCGGCACGTCGGGGCCGTAGACCAGGAGCACGTCAGCCCCATGGGCGGCGAGCGTGCGGCCCGCGACGGGCGCGGCGATCACCCGCGACAAATCGAGCACGCGCACGCCGGATAGCGGACGTTTGCCGGTAGGCCAAAGTCTCGGCGGCGCCTCGCCGATCTTCTCAATCGTCAACGCGGGAAGCTCAGTCAAGGCCTTCGCATGTGGCGAGGCCTTCCATTCGTCATAGGAGCGCATTAGCGAGACCACGGCGCCGCCGGCATAGGCCGCTGTCTCGAACGCCGCGCCATCCCAGCCCATCAGCGCTGCCTGGATCTTCTCGCGCTCCGGTTCGCAGGAAAGCACCTTGCACACGGCTGCGCGATGATGGGGGAAATTGGTGTGCAGCCGTACGTAGCGCGCATCGCGCGTCCGGTAGATGCCGGCGGTCGGGTCCCAGGTCGGCGGTGGCGGTTTGCCGTCGCGGCGCAAATATCGCTCGGAGCGGCACTCGACCATGGCATGGACCATGTCGACGGAGACATTTTGCGTCTCGCCGGAGCGCTGCTTCCAGATCTCGACCGCAGCAAGCGCGCTCGCCGCTATCGATGCTTGCGCCGCGGCAGCGACGCGGAACGATGACGGCAGCACCGGCTCTGCGCCGGTGAGCGTTACCGCATCGAGCGCGGAGGGATCGCCGCCGGCGAGGTGCCAGAGGGCGGCGAGGATGTCGCGGGGAGATTGCATGTTTCAACTCGTCATACGCGGGCTTGACCCGCGTATCTATCTTCTTTGAAGAGTCCTTTCAAAGCGAGATGGATGGCCGGGTCAAGCCCGGCCATGACGAGCATAAGGGGCCCTCGAACTCAGTCCTGCTCTTTTACGCTGCGCGGGACGGCGTTGGTGTCCCCTCGTCCAAATGCCGCCATTTCTTCCCTGGCGAGATAGGACCACCGCTCCGCCATCGAAAGCCAGAGGTCGCGGTGCTCCTCGTCGGTTAACGCATGGATCCTGCACAGTGCCTCTTGGGCACGACAATCCAGCAAGTTGGCCATACCCCCACCCCCGTGAAGGCCATTCAACGAAATCGAGATTACTCCCTTTCCGGTTGATTCGCATTTCCCTGAAAGCGGGACGGCGGATGGCGGCCGATTGCGCCATGCGGTGGGACTTGACGATCAGGTTGCGACTCACTGCTGCGCTCCCGGCCCAAGCAATCCCAGGAGCGGCATCAAGGGGCCGACCGGAATGTATTCGTGATCCACCAACTGCTCTTTCGAGAGCGGGAGCGTTTCCATGACCGCTCGCGCCGCATCCTGGGTCTTCGCGTCGATCAAGAAGACGGTGCCTTTGCCGTCGGCCCGCGAAAACCACTGCTGGATCTTCCCTTCGAGATAGAGCTTCACGGTTTCCCTTATCTCGGATGGCATCATGGCCATGATCTGTTGGCGGGTTACACCCGGCTTGACAGTGAGAATGACCATCACTTCGGTGGTCTTGGGTGGCGCCGCGCCGGGCGTCGGTGCGGACTGCGATTGCGCAACGGCCGCGACCGGAAGCGCCGCGACGAGAAGCGGGATCATGAATTTCATCGGTTCACCTCTATGCGTCTGGTTACGTTCTTCAGTCACCGTTCACGTCGTTCTTCCTGAGCCTCCGCCATTACCCAGCGGCCGCAAGCCGCAAGCCATCGCGCGCCGCCTGGCGACGCAACCGGCGCAGCGACAGGCCATGGAGAATGAGCGACAGCGGCACCACGAACGCCGGCGTCAACGCGATCGGATAGGCCCCGACGACGAGATTGGAGTGGTCCGGCGCGAGCGCCTGCAACTGCAGCGGGCCGGGCGCCGTCAGCGCGCCGAGTGTCACGGCGCTCACGACATCCGCGATTCCGAGCAGGTTCCAAGCGACCCCGACGGCGCGGCCGCTCTGCGTGCCGGATGCGACGGCGACGGCGGCCGGCAGCGCGAGAATCCCAACTGCCAAGTCGCCGAGCCCGGCCGGCAAGGCCCAGGCACCGGGCAGCGCTCCCAGCGCCCAAAACACCACAAAAACTCCGCCGAATACGCGATAGACCTGCAGCCCGACCAGCCAGCTCGACGGGACCGCGTCGATCGCGGCGCGAATCCGATCCGCGCTGCGCAGCGCGACGAAGCCGATGATCAACGGCAGGACTATTGCCGGCGGCAGGAGCGGGATCGGCATGCCGGGCTCGAACGCGCCAACGCCAGCGAGGAGCCAGACGGCGACGAGCCAAGTGATGAGCACCCCGGCGACGGTGAGCCACGTGGCCTGTCGCGCCTCCGGCGCGGACATTGTCCGCCCCAGGCCGATCCACAGTCCCCACAGAATCGCTGCAACGATGGCGGAACGCTGAAGCGCGACGAGCGCGCCATACGCCGCGAGGAAGCCGCTCACATCGCCACTCATGAGGCGCCTCCATTGGGTAAGAGCGTTCGAGGATGCCAAGTCTGGAATCGACCCTCGCCTTGCAACGGATCATACGGCCGCCTCAGACGGGGACTATTCGTGATAATGTTGATGGGGTATGAAGCCAGGCTTCACAGTCGGGGTGAGGCGCACGCGACGGCTGGAAGCGCTTGCCCGCGTCGCCCACACAGAGGCTTTCACGTGTCCCGTCGCAGCATCGGTGCACCGGCGAACGCCTGCATGTCCAACGTGCTCGCAGGCAGACGTGTCAAGCACGGAAACGCGGTGCCATCGCTGACGGGAACCCAACGCTCGCTTCCACGTTGCTTCTGATTGCAATGCCGGAGTGGCGGCCATGAAACAGGTTTTCGATCAGCTCTTGAGGTTCTTGCACGAAGGCATTGCGGCGATCTTTCATTTCGTCGAGCTGATCTGGAGCTGGTCGGTCGACCAGATCACGAGGCTCATGGCCGTGCCCTGGCAGGATTGGCCGTTGTGGAAGCAGGTCCTGCTGGTGCTGATCATCGCTGGCGTGGTTTGGGCACTCTACCGGGCCGGCATGGAACTTCTGGCGGCAGGTGCGGCGATCCTGGCTTCCTTTGCACGCCTTCTTGGCGCGCTGGTCCAGACGTTGCCTCACGTCTTCCTGGCGGGGGTTATCGCGCTGGGCGGCGTGTGGCTTGTCAACCACCTCGACAATTCGGCGTTACGGATACCGAGCTGGATGCAGGCAAGCCGTGAACAAAACAGCGCACCACCGAATAGCGAACAAAGTAACCCGCCACCAAGCAACCAACAAACCAGCCCGCCCACAAATAACCAGGGCAGCACGCCTCAGAACCACTAGCCGTTCACGCCGCGAAATCCTACGACGGCGACAGCACCCGCGGATTGCGCGGAGCTTGTGGCTCACGGGGATCGCTTTATTGTCAGCCGCAACTTAAGAATAAACCGCGGCGACGTTCGCCGGCCGGCCCTGAGAGGATTCTCTGATATGACATCGCTTTCCGCGTTGCCGCGTCGCGCCCTCGGTCGAACGGCGCTGAAAGTCTCCGTGCTTGGTTTCGGAGGCGCACCGCTCGGCGATCTCTACGGCGAGCTGGATGACGCCGCGGCTATTGCGGCAGTCGAGCGCGCGTTCAAGCTTGGCATCAACCTGCTCGACACGTCCCCACTCTACGGGCATGGCTTGTCGGAGCATCGCTGCGGCACCGCCATCCGGCGCGTGCCACGGCGGGATATTGTCGTCTGCACCAAGGTCGGCCGCTGGATGGATCCGTTTCACGCGCGCGGCAGCGGGTCGGGCTATGTCGGCGGACAACCTCACCGCGCCGTCATCGACTACTCCTATGACGGCACCATGCGTTCGGTGGAGCAGTCGCTGCTTCGGCTTGGCACCGACCGGATCGACCTGCTGCTCATCCATGACGTCGATGTGTGGACCCACGGCCGCGATGCGATCGAGGACCGCTTTCGCGAAGCCATGACCGGCGCCTATGTGGCGCTCGACCGGCTCCGCGGAGAAGGTGTGATCGCGGGCGTTGGAGTGGGCGTGAACGAGGCCGAGATGTGCGTGCGCTTCGCCAACGCAGGATCATTCGACGTCATGCTGCTCGCGGGACGTTACTCGCTGCTGGAGCAGCCGGCGCTTGTGCAGTTTCTGCCGCTCGCAGAGCAGAAGCGCATCGCGGTGCTGCTCGGCGGCGTGTTCAATTCCGGCATCCTCGCGACGGGCGCAGTGCCTGGCGCCAAATACAATTACAAGGACGCGCCGCCCGAGATTTTGGACAAGGTGGCACGGATCGAGCGGGTCTGCGCGGCCCACGGCGTGGCGCTATCCGTCGCCGCGCTCCATTTTGCGATCGGAGCCCCGGCTGTCGCGAGCCTCGTGCTGGGCGCACAAAGGCCGGAGGAAGTCGAGCGCAACGTCAACGCCCTGCTCGCCAAGGTGCCGGATAAGCTTTGGGCCGACCTCAAGGCCGAGCGCTTGCTCGATGCGGACGTGCCTGTGCCACGAGCGGACGCGGCATCATGAGAATAGACGCCCATCATCACCTCTGGCGTCTTGCCCGCGGCGACTACGGCTGGCTGACGGAAAAGCTGGCGCCGATCTATCGCGACTTCGAGCTGTCCGATCTCACGCCCCTGCTCCGCACCGCGCATATCGACGCAACGATCCTGGTCCAGGCCGCGCCGACGGAAGCGGAAACCCACTTTCTGCTCGACATCGCGGACACCGCTGACGCGGTGCGCGGCGTGGTCGGCTGGGTCGATTTCGATGCGGCCGACGCGGTCGCGCGCATCGATGCATTGGCGGTGCGCAAGCTCCTGGTGGGCTTGCGCCCGATGGTGCAGGACATCAGTGACGACGACTGGCTCTTGCGCCCGGCATTGGCGTCGACATTTGCGGCCATGGTCAAGCATGATCTGGTGTTCGACGCGCTGGTGTTGCCACGGCATCTGCCCAGGCTTCTGTGCGTCGTGGATGAGCATCCCGGTCTGCAGTTCGTGCTGGACCATTGCGCCAAGCCGCGGCTTGCGGCGCGCGAGATTGCTGATTGGAAAGCCAGCATCGCGTTGCTGGCGCAACGCCCCAATATCGTCTGCAAGGTGTCCGGCCTCGTCACCGAGGCCGCGCCGGATTGGCAGGTCGTCGATCTCAAGGAAGCGACTGACCATGTGCTCGCGCATTTCGGACCGCAGCGCCTGTTGTGGGGAAGCGACTGGCCGGTGGTCAATCTCGCAGGCGGCTATGAAAGATGGCTTGCCGCGGCCGAACAATTGCTGGTTCGCGTCTCGGCGGAGGACAAGGCTGCCATCTTTGGCGATAACGCCGCGCGCATTTATCTCTCGCACCGCGGAAAGCGCGTCGCTTAGAGTGCGAAACGCCTATCATTCTCTCTCTGGTCTGAACATCTTCGCGGGGAGAGGTACAGTGGTCGTCTACTTTCCGGCACCTGTGGTCAAGCCAGAGACGATGTAGCGCTCAAGGAAGATTCCGACCAACACCAGTGGCGCGATCGCTGCCGTCGACAGCGCGGCCATCGACCACCAGTTGATGCCCTGCGACCCGGTCTGGCTCGCCACCATGACTGGCAGCGTCTTGGCGTCGGAGCTCGTGAGCAGCGCCGCGAAGAAATATTCGTTCCAGCACAAGACCAGCGACAGGATGAAGGCAGCCACCATGCCGGGAAGGGCGAGCGGCAGGATGATGCGCAGGAAGGCGCCCCAGACCGAGAGGCCGTCGACGAACGCGGCTTCATCGAGCTCGAGCGGGATCGAATTGAACTGGTCGCGCATGATCCAGATCACGATCGGCAACACCGTCAAGGTGTAGAGCATGATCAGCCCCACCCTGGTGTCGAGCAGCGCCAGCGCCTTGTAGAGGACGAGGAACGGCAATGCGAGCACCACCGGCGGCAGGATGAGCTGCGACATGAAGAAGAACAGGATGTCGTCGTTGCGCATCCAGGCAAACTTGTAGCGGAATCGGCTGAGCCCATAGGCCGCCAGCGATCCCAGCACGAGCGCGAGGAAGGAGGCGCCTGCCGACGTGATGACGCTGTTGGTGAACCGGCTCAGGAATTCCTCGCGCGGATTGGAGAACTGCCCGATCGTATCCGGCGACAGGCCAATCGAGCGAAAGCCCTTCCAGTCAGGCTGAAAGTCGAGCCAGGGAATCAAATGCCCCTGCGTCACATCGACCGCGGATTTGAACGAGGTCGTGACCGTCCAATAGATCGGAAACAGGCAGATGAATGCCCAAAACAGCAAGGCGCTGTAGATCAGCACGCGCGCCAAGGTCCGCTTCGCGCGGTGCGCCGTGCGAGCCTTGCGGATCGGGGTCGAGGCGGAAACGAGAATGGCCAAACGAGCAGCTCCCTCAAAAGCTCAGGTGACTTTCTGGGTCCAGCGGTGAGAAAGGCGAAGCAACAGCGTCAGGAAGACGATGATCAAGAGCAGATAGAATATCGCAAGTCCCGTGCCGTATCCGACATTCGATCGGTCGCGATAGACCCGATAGATGAAGCTCGAGACGGTATCGGTGGCTCCGCCCGGTCCTCCCGCCGTCACATTGATGATGATGTCGGCGAGCTTCAGCTTGAAGATGATCCTGATGATGACGACGGTGATGCTGACCGGCAGCATGATCGGAAACGTCACGTGCCGGAACGACTGCCAGGCGTTGGCGCCGTCAACCTTCGAAGCTTCCAGCACCTCCTTCGGCATCGCCTGGAGACCTGCGAGCAGGATGATCAGGATGAAGGGGATCGAAACCCAGGCATCCATCGCCTCGATACTCAGGCGCGCGATCCACGGAAAGGCGAAGAATGCGGGATTGTCCCATCCGAGATCCCGCGCCAGCGTGGCTGCCGGGCCGAAGCGGTACTCCAAAAGCGACTTGCCGATCATCCAGCTTACTGCGACCGGACTGAGCATCATCGGCAGCAGGAAGACCACGCGAAAGAACTTTCGGGCCCGTATCTCGGCGTTCAGGAGCAGCGCGAGCCCAAAGGCAATCGCATACTCGCCAAGCACGGCGATGGTGTAGAACACCATGTTGCCGAGCGCGTTCCAATAGTAGTCGTCGTGGAACAGGGCGATAAGATTGTTGAGGCCGTTGAAATGCGGGCCCTCGAGCGACGACAGGTTCCAGTCCAATGTCGCGATGTAGAATCCGAACAGCGTCGGAAAGATCACGACCGCGACCGTGAACAGTACGGCCGGCAGCAGGAACAGCGCGCGCAGGCCGCGCTCACCTCGCAGGATGACCTGGGCGATGCCAAGCGCGACGGCCCAGGCAAGATAGGCAAACAGGATCGGCCGCCAGTTTTCGAAGCCCACGGCAATCCTGCCGGTCACATGCAGGATCTGAACGACGAGCACGCCTAGCAGGAGCAGCGAGGCCAAGGCGACCAGCGCGTGCCCTGCGCTCTTGTGCCTGACCTGCTTGCGACGCGATTGGGTCTTGTCGTGGCGTTCATCCGCCATTGGTAGTGAAATCTGCATTAAGGTGGCACGCTGCGCGGATGGAGATACTTGATCTGTGGAGACTCGTGACGGAATCGCCGAAGAGGCTTCGGCTGGCGCCAAAGCGGCGCCAGCCGAAGATAACGTGGTGCTCAGCTACGCGCCGAACGAAGTCTTGTAGAGCGCGATCTGCTTCTCGCGGCCGAGCTGGTCGGTCAGCTTCTCCCACGCGGCAGCGATGTTGTTGGCGCCGGTCTGCGCGTCGCTCTTGCCCGCGAAGATCTTGGCGAGCTCGTCTTCGGCGAGACTGTAGTACTGGAAGATGCCCGGAATACGCGGCTCGACCGCCCGGTTCGGGTGATTGTAGGAGCCGAACTGCGAGTTCAGGTAGGACGTGATGTACTTCCGGTCATAACCCGCCTTCACCCATTCATCGATGTTGGAATGGCTTTGCCGGTGCACCTGGAAGCCGGATGGATACATCACGGTCCAGATCGACAGATCCTTGCCGCCGAGATGCGCCGCGGCACTCCAGGCCGCCTTGTGCTTTTTCTCGTCGCCATTGACCCGCGCCATGACGTAAATCCCCCAGCCGAGATAGGCGCAGTTCGGGGCATAGTTCGGGCCGCTGGCGAGCTTCTCCCATTTGCCGGTCTTGGAATTATAGACATCGTCCGAGCCCGGCAGGATGTCGAAGCCGACGACGTTGCCGATCACGGAGGTGTCGCTCGTTTGTGCCACTTCGCCGATGTCGCCCCACCAGGGGATCATCGCGCCGACGCCGGCCAGGAATTGCTGGAATCCGGTGGTGTTGGGATCGGCATTGAGCTGATCGGCTGGCTCCGACGGCAAGGCGTCGATGACGTCCTGGATGGCGCGGACCCACGCCGGGTTGTTGATGCGCGGCTTCATCGTGTCCACGTCGAACAGCCAGGCCTTGTCGCCCGGATGCTTGGCGTAGGCGGTCGCGCGGCTGCCGAGGAAATAGAAGCCGAAGCCGCCCCACGGTTTTGGCGCGTCGAGGTAGCCGTAGACGTTTTGTCCCTTGAACTTCTTGCCCTTGAGGAATTTTGTGACCGCCTGGACCTGCTGCCAGGTCTTCGGCACGCCCCACTCGCTCTTGTTGCCGGCGTCCTTCCATGCTTTCGCAAGCGCGGAATCGGAGAATATGTCGGTCCGATAGTTGAAGTTATGGCAGTCGCCGTCGATCGTGGTGCGATAGGTCTTGCCGTTCCAGGTCCCGACCGGCGGCTTGAGGTAATCGACGTAATCGTTGATGTCGATCTGCTTCTTGACCCAGTCCGGCATCTCCGAGGCCAGCCCCTTGCCAAAGACGTCGCCTTCGAACGGCGCGCCCATTTCGAGAACGTCGAAATCGACGGTGCCGGTCGCGATCGCCTGCTGCAGGCGCGGGTTGTAGTCGGCCTGCGCGAGATCGATCCAGGAAATCTTCGCACCCGTATACGCTTCCCACGGCTTGAGGAAGCCGCGGAACAGGAGGTTGTGCAGGTTCTGGTTGTTCAATCCCATGAACGAAAGTTCGACGCCCTTGAACTCACCTGCCTTGACGTTGGCCTTGGTCGGGCCGAGGCAAAGCTCTCCGACCTTCTGCCAGTCGGCATCGGTCGGGGCGCCCTTGCCGACGCCGGGGATCTGCAGGATTTTGGCGCGCAGGTCGCTCTGCGCCGCCTCGCCGGGATATGCGCTGAGAACGCCGGTGGTTCCCAAGGCGGCGGCGCCCGCCGCTCCCTTGAGGACGGTGCGCCGGCTGGGACGCATGGCCAAATGCTCGTCGTGCCCTTGTCGTTTCATCTTGTCATCTCCCTGTTGTGCCCGTTCGGGCTGCCTCACTGCTGTATGCCGGACAGGCGCACTCGTCTCTGAAGCGGTGCCCGTTCGGGTCGTTTCGCATCATAATAATGGCGAGGACCTCGCCAGCAATGCTTCGATCTCTCCGCGGCGCGGCATGGCCGGCGCCGTGCCGGGCCGCGTCACCGAAATTCCCGCTGCCGCCGAACCGAACCGCGCAGCGTCCAACGGACTGGCGCCCGCCGCAAGCGACGCCGCAAAGCCGCCGACGAAGGCGTCGCCAGCGCCGGTGGTCTCCACCACTTTGCCGGCCATGAACGGCGCGATGTGGACCGAGCGATCCTTTGCGTGAAACAGCGCGCCGCGCTCGCCGAGCGTGATCAGCGCGGTGCCCGCCCCCCTGGCCAGCAGCACGTCGCCGGCCCGGCGTGCGGAGTCGAGATCGCCGACCGCGATTCCGGTTAGCTTTTCCGCCTCGCTCTCGTTGGGCACGACATAGTCGCTCAGCGCCAGAAGCGCGCCGTCGAGTTCGATCGCGGGCGCCGGGTTGAACACCGTGATGGTGCCCGCGGCGCGGGCGATTTCGAGCCCACGGCGCGCGGCCGCCACCGGTTGTTCGAGCTGGGTGACGAACACCTTGCTCGCGCGGATCGCGTCAGAAGCTGCGTCGATGTCGGCTGCGCACAACTCCATGGCCGCGCCGGGCACGACGATGATGGCGTTGTCGCCCCGTGTCTCGTGGACATAGATGAACGCCGCGCCGGTCGAGGCCGATGCCTGAACTACGCGCGGCGTAATCCCGTCGGCCTTCCACGTCTTGAAGGCGAGTTCTCCAAATGTGTCGCTGCCGATACGCGAGATGAAGGTCACGCTTGCGCCCGCGCGCGCTGCGGCGACCGCCTGGTTCGAGCCCTTGCCGCCCGGCCCCACCGCGAAGGCGGAGCCCGCGATCGTTTCGCCGATCACGGGCAACCGGCCGGCGCGGAAGGCGAGGTCCGCGACGAAGATACCGAGGATGACGACGCCGTTCTTGTCCATGCTCAGCGACCTTCATCCGGCGGGATGACGCCCTTGGTGAAGAGGAAGCAGCCGTAGAAGCGGCGTTCGCCGGTCGCGATCACGCAATAGGCGGTCTTCGCCATCGCATAGAAGGCGTGGCGTTCGACGCCGACCAGCGGCCAGGATTTGCCTTCGGAACGGTCGATCGCGGCCTGAACCTCCGCCTGCACTGGCGGCACCTCCTTCGGCTTGTCGACGATCTCCATGCGGATCGCGGCGTCATCGACGAAGGTATCGAGCGGAAATACCGACAGCACCGCGCCAATCGCCCGAGCCGCGCTGACATTGTCGATGCGCAGCAATTTGCCGAGAACCGTCTGCCGCGCGATCGAATCAGCCGGGAAATTCGTGTCGCAGACGACCAGGCGATCGCCATGTCCCATCGCGCGCAAGGCGTAGAGCACGTCGGCATTGAGCAGCGGGTCGATCCTCTTCAGCATTTCTCCTCCCTTCGATTTTGTCTTTGTTCGCTCGGGGTTCTGGCAGCCCCGACCCAGCGTGTGGTCATCCAGCGCAGCGCCTAGTCTCCATAGGGAATCCAGATGTTCTTCACCTGTACGGCATGGCGAAGAAGGATGGCCCCTTCGCTCGCACGCCTGTCGTACCAGTCAATCATGAAGTCATGATCAACCAACGTTCGCTTGAGGTTGCCGGCCGAAAGCCGTTCCGCTGTCGCCGACGCCTCCTTCGAACCGAACACCCAGATCCCGTCGACGTCGTCGTGCTCGGCGAGCACCTTGACCAGACCCTCGCGCCGCCCGGTTACGATGTTGACGACGCCTGCCGGCACATCCGACGTCTCCAGCACCTGGTAGAAATCGGTCGCGACAAGAGGATGACTTTCGCTCGGAATCGACACGACTCGATTGCCCATGGCGATCAGCGGTGCGACGAGACTGACGAAGGCGAGCAGCGGTGCTTCGTCGGGGCAGGCGACGCCCACCACGCCGATCGGCTCGTGCATGGCGAGTGCCACGCCGCGCAGCGGCGGGGTGTGCACCACGCCCTCATATTTATCGGCCCAGGCGCCGTAGCTGAACAGCCGCGCGATGCTGGCGTCGACCTCGGCTTTTGCCTTTGCGTTTGCAATCCCGGTCATGGCAGCGATGCGGGCGGCGAATTCGTCGCCGCGCGCCGAAAGATTTTCGGCAAGGAAGTAGAGGATTTGGGCCCGATTGTGCGGCGTCGCCCGCGACCAGGCTTCGGCGGAGCGCGCCGCCGCCACCGCATTGCGGATGTCCTTCCGGTTGCCCTCGCCCACCTCGCCAAGCTGGCGGCCCTTCGGCGACAGCACGGCGCGTGCATAGTTGCCGTCGGGGCGAACCTGCTTGCCGCCGATGAAGAGCTTTGGCGTCCGGTCGAGCGGCGGCAGCTCGAACCCCGCCTTGTCGAGGGCAGGAGAGATCGGGCGCGCCTTCGGTCGCAACTTGCGTGCGCTCCATGCTTTCGGCTCGAGATATTCGTAGATGCCCTCACGTCCGCCTTCCCGGCCAAAACCGGATTCGCGATAGCCGCCGAAGCCGACGCCGGCATCGAAGAGATTGGTGGCGTTGACCCAGACCACGCCGGCCATCAGCTTCGGCGCGATATCGAGCGCAAGCCCGATGGTCTCGCTCCACACGCTCGCCGCGAGGCCGTACCGCGTGTTGTTGGCGAGCATCACCGCTTCGTCCGGCGTGCGGAAGGTCATCGCAACCAGCACTGGACCGAAAATCTCCTCAATCGCGACAGTCGACGATGGATGCACGTTCCACAGCAATGTCGGCGGATAGAACGAGCCTTCCTCGGGCAAGGGCGTCGCGGTCTGGTATTTCTGCGCGCCCTCCCTCACGCCGGCCTCGACCAGGGAACGGATGCGCTCGAGCTGCACGGGCGCGACAACCGCGCCCATGTCGATCGCCTTGTCGAGCGGCTGGCCGACGCGAAGCTTTTCCATCCTGCGGACCAGGCGTTTTCGAAAGGTCTCGGCGATGCCTTCCTGCAACAACAGCCGCGAGCCTGCGCAGCAGACCTGGCCCTGGTTGAACCAGATCGCGTCGACAACGCCTTCGACAGCGCCGTCAAGATCGGCATCGTCGAACACGATGAAGGGCGACTTGCCGCCAAGCTCGAGCGTCAGCGACTTGCCGGTGCCGGCGGTGGCCTGACGGATCAGGCGGCCAACCTCGGTCGATCCGGTGAATGCGATCTTGTCGATTCCGTGGTGATCGACGAGCGCTGCCCCAGTCGCGCCATCGCCGGTCACGACATTCAATACGCCGGGAGGCAATGCGGCTTGCGCGGCCAGTTCGGCGAACAACAAGGCCGTCAGCGAGGTGAATTCCGCAGGCTTCAGCACGACCGTGTTGCCGACCGCGAGCGCCGGTGCGATCTTCCACGCCAGCATCAGAAGCGGGAAATTCCAGGGAGTGATCTGGCCGATCACTCCGAGGGGCAGATGATCAGCGAGTTCCTGCTCCTGAAGCTGCGCCCATCCTGCATGATGGAGGAAATGACGCGCGGCAAGCGGAATGTCGAGATCGCGGGTCTCCCGCAGCGGCTTGCCGTTGTCGATCGCTTCCAGCACGGCAAAGAGCCGCGCGTGACGCTGGAGCATGCGCGCCAGCGCATAGAGATGGCGCGCGCGACCGTGACCGCCGAGCCGCTCCCAGAGCGGTTGGGCCTTGCGCGCGGCCGCGACGGCAGCGTTGATGTCGGCGCTCGATCCCTGCGCAAGGCTCGCCAGCGTCCTGCCCGTCGCAGGCTCGAAGGTCGGAAAATGCCCGCCGTCCGTCGGCGCGGTGAACGCGCCCGCGACGAAATGCCCGAATGTCGCGCCGTGCCCTTTCAGCCACGCCCGCGCCTCGCCATCTGCCTCGGGCGCCGGACCGTAGTCCAAAGTGTCATAATATCTGGCGACGCTCATGTCTCGCTAGCCCACGGGGTGACGGTTGAAGGCGGAGTAGCGGCCTGTGACATGATGTTCGAGCTGCCGCTCGATGTCCGCAAGCAGGCTCGAGGCGCCAATGCGGAACAGTTCGCGCTCGAGCCACTCGCGCCCCAGTTCCTCCTTCATGAGGTACTGGTAGGTGAGTGCATCCTTTGCCGTGGAGATACCGCCGGCCGGCTTGAAGCCGACCTTGTATCCGGTGCGCTCTTGATAAATGCGGATCATCCGCAGCATGGCGAGCGTCACCGGCAAGGTCGCGTTGACGCTCTCCTTGCCGGTTGAGGTCTTGATGAAATCCGCCCCCGCCATCATGCAGACCATCGACGCCCTCGCGACATTGCGAAGGGTCTTGAGATCGCCGGTTCCGAGAATCGTCTTCAGATGGACCTTGCCGCAAGCGGCGCGAAAATCCTTCACCTCGCGATAAAGGCCTCGCCAGTCCCCGCGCAGCACGTGTTCGCGGGTGATGACGATATCGATCTCCTTCGCGCCGGCCCTGACCGAAGCCTCGATCTCCTTCAATTTGAGATCGTGCGGCACGAGGCCTGCCGGGAATCCCGTGGAGACCGCGGCAACGGGAATGTCCGAACCCTTCAGGGCCTCGACCGCAGTTTCGACAAAGCGGTGGTAGACGCAGACGGCGCCGGTGTGCAGCGAACGATCAGCAAACCCCAGTTCCGCGAGGATGTCGGCACGAACCGGCACCCTCGCCTTGGCGCAGAGACGCTTCACGCGCTCGGCCGTGTCGTCGCCGTTGAGCGTCGTGAGATCGATGCAGGAGATCGCCTTCAGAAGCCAGCCCGCCTGCGCGTCGTTCTTGACCGTTCGACGGCCGGGCAACGTCGCGACGCGGCGTTCGACGGCCGAGAGATTCATGCGAATTTCATCGACCCAATCCATCTCGAGCGGGCGAACCTCGTTGCGGACGTGCGCGCCCGTCTCGACCGGTCCGAGCAGCGGGCGACCGTGCAGCGGCGTGGGCGATGGGTCCTGCATCAGCGCGCTGTGCGACATTCGACTGGCCTATCGTGCGTAGCACGCGCCCTATGCCGGTATTCGATGTTCGGATCAAAGCATCGGCCGGCCCGTGGATGCCGCGAGGGCATCGCCGCTGGAGACGTCGATGCGGCCGAGCACCGCTGATACTAGCGTCCAGGCGCATCCCCATGTTATTATCGTAACATCTTGTTGTGTGGATCATCACACCGTGTGAAACTATTGTCAACCGCGCACGCAGAGGCAGGGTTATTTGGCGAATATGGTCGAAAGTCCGAACGGAGCCGCAACCCAAGGCGACGCACGCGCCCAGCGCTTGCAAAAGCTCCGCCGCGCCATTTCCGAGCGAGGTACGCTGCATCTGAAGGACGCGGCCCAGCTTCTGAACATTTCGGAAATGACGGTCCGGCGCGATCTTGCCGCCTCCGACGCAACACTGGCCTGTCTCGGCGGCTATGTCGTGAACGCGGCCTCGCCGACCGCGGTCAAGTACACGCTCGAGCAGGAGATCGACCAGCACACGCAGGACAAGCGAATCGCCTGCCGCTTTGCCGCAGCCTCGATCAAGGAAGGCGACACGATCTTCATCGATTGCGGCACCACCATGCAGTCGCTCGCCGAGAGCCTGCCCGAGGGACTGCCGCTCTCGGTGATCTGCTATTCGATGAACGTCGCCTCCATCGTCACGCGGCGCCCCTCGACGCAGGTGATGCTGATGGGCGGGCTCTATCACTTGTCGTCGCAATCGTTTTCGTCGGACGAAGGCCTGTCCTATCTACGCAGGCTCGGAATCAACAAGGCCTTCATATCCGCAGGCGGCGCGCATCCGATCCGCGGCGCGAGCTGCTCGAATTTCCATGAGGTGGCGATCAAGCAGGCAGTCATTGCGGCCGCGATGGAAAACATCCTCGTGGTCGACGCGAGCAAGCTCGGCAGTCTGAAACCCGCATTCTTCGCCGACCTTGACGTCTTCTCGAAGATCATCGTCGGCGGCTCTGTCCCATGTGACTTGCGGAAACTGTTCAAGCATCAGGCGGTCGAGTACGTCACGCGGGCGGCCTGAATTGGCGCCAGCGCCGCCGCGTCGGTCAAGCGCTGGAAGCGCCCGTCAGGGCCGCACAATCGGCAATGTCTGCGAGGGTGTTCGTCTTAATGAAAATCCCTTGACGGCGGCAGCACCCGCACATTGCGCGGGTGACGGATTTTCTGCGCCGGCATATCGGGATGGTCGCGGCGGTCGTCGTTGAGCGGCTCGATCAGCGCCGGGCCCACCGGCACGGCTTCCTTGCGCAAGGCATCGTTGGCAAGCCCAATCAGGTCATGCGAGCGGTCGAACATCCGCTGCGCGACCAGATGCGTCACCTCCTCCGGGCTCGATTGGACATAGCCCTCGACCAGGATCAACCGCGCGCCCATCACCTCCTTGCGGAATTTCTCCATCACCTTCGGCCACACCACGACGTTGGCGATGCCGGTCTCGTCCTCCAGCGTCATGAACACCACGCCCTTGGCGCTGCCCGGCCGCTGCCGCACCAGGACAACGCCGGCGCAGCGGACCGAGCGCTTGTCGTTGCTATGCGAGACGTCGCGGCAGGGCACGACGCGCTCCTTGGCAAACATCGCGCGCAGGAACTGCATTGGATGTCCCTTCAGCGACAGGCGGATGGTCTGGTAGTCGGCGACGACCTGCTCCGGCAGCGGCATCAGCGGCAGCGGCTCTGCGTTCTCATCCGGCTGCTCGCGCGCAACCGCCGCCTCGAATAGCGGCAGCGGCACGTCGTCCGGGAGCCGCCTCACCACCCACAGCGCCTCGCGCCGGTCAAGCCCGAGCGAGCGGAACGCATCGGCATCCGCGAGCAGGATCAGCGCGCGCTTGGGCAAGGCGGTGTCGCGCGCGAAATCCTCGAGCGAGGTGAAGGGACGGCGCTTTCGCGCAGCGACGATGCGCGCGGCCCAGTCGTCGAGTTCGACACCGTCGTCGTTGCGGGGCGTCAAAATTTCTTCGTCATTCCGGGGCGTCAGGATTCCCTCTCCGTCGTCATTCCGGGATGCGCCGTAAGGCGCAGGCCCGGAATCCATAACCATAGCCGGTGGATATGGATTCCGGGCTCGCGACTTCGTCGCGCCCCGGAATGACGATTGAATTTGCTTCAACCTCTCCTCATCGGGGTCCGCCCAGGAAAATCCGTCGATCTGGCGAAAGCCGAGCCGGACCGCGCAATATTTTCCGCTCCCCTCCTCCAGCGTGTTCTGCGCGAAGCTATAGGACACATCGACCTCGCGCACCTCGACGCCGTTCTTGCGGGCGTCGCCGACGATCTGCGCCGGGGCGTAAAAGCCCATCGGCTGCGAGTTGAGGAGACCGCAGCAGAACGCGTCGGGGTGATAATGCTTCAGCCAGGAGGAGACATAGACGAGCTGCGCAAAGCTCGCGGCATGGCTCTCCGGAAAGCCATAACTGCCGAACCCCTTGATCTGGTCGAAGCAGCTTCGCGCAAACGCCGGATCATAGCCGCGTGCGACCATGTTGCCGACCAGCTTGGATTCATATTTGCCGATGGTGCCGAGGTTACGGAAGGTCGCCATCGAGCGGCGCAAGCCATTGGCCTCTTCGGCAGTGAACTTCGCCGCCTCGATCGCGATCCGCATCGCCTGCTCCTGGAACAGGGGCACGCCGAGAGTCTTGTGCAGCACCCGGTGCAGTTCGTCCGGCGGGCCATGCTCGGGCGATGGCGAGGGATAGCGCTCCGCCTCGACCCCGTTCCGCCGCCGCAAATATGGGTGCACCATATCGCCCTGGATCGGTCCGGGCCGCACAATCGCAACTTCGATGACGAGGTCGTAGAAGGTGCGCGGCTTCAGGCGCGGCAGCATGTTCATCTGCGCGCGGCTTTCGACCTGAAACACGCCGAGCGATTCACCCCGGCACAGCATGTCGTAGACTTTGGGATCGTCCTGCGGGATGGTCGCGAGCTTCCAGCGCTCGTCCTTGTGCTGGTCGATCAGGTCGAAGCATTTGCGAATGCAGGTCAGCATGCCCAGCGCCAGCACGTCGACCTTCATCATGTGCAGCGCGTCGACATCGTCCTTGTCCCATTCGATGAAGGTGCGGTCGTCCATCGCGGCATTGCCGATCGGCACATAGGTGTCGAGCCGGTCCTGCGTCAGCACATAGCCGCCGACATGCTGCGACAGATGGCGCGGAAATTCGATCAGCTCGGTGGCAAGCTCGACGGCGCGCACCACCATCGCATTCCTGGGATCAAAACCCGCCTGCTTCACCTGCATCTCGGAAAGGCCGTCGCCCCAGCTTCCCCACACCGTATCGGCGAGCGCCGCGGTAACGTCCTCGGTCAACCCCAGCGCCTTGCCGACATCGCGGATGGCGCTGCGCGGCCGATAATGGATGACGGTCGCGATGATCGCGGCGCGATGGCGGCCATAACGGCGGTAGACATACTGCATCACCTCCTCGCGCCGCGAATGCTCGAAATCGACGTCGATGTCGGGCGGCTCCAGCCGCTCCTTGGAGATGAAGCGCTCGAACAGAAGATCGACCTTGGTCGGATCGACCGAGGTGACGCCAAGCACGTAGCACACGGCGGAATTCGCTGCCGATCCTCTGCCCTGGCACAAAATGTCCTGCGAACGCGCGTAGTGAACGATATCGTTCACGGTCAGGAAATAATGCGCGTATTTCAGCTCGGCGATGAGGTCGAGCTCCTTGCGCAGGGTGGCGCGGAGATTGTCGTTGATTCCATCCGGAAAATATTTTGCAACACCAGCCCAGGTCAGGTCTTCCAGATGCTGCTGCGCTGTCTTGCCCGGCGGCACCGGCTCGTCCGGATACTGGTATTTCAACTGGTCCAGCGAGAAATCGATGCGGTCCGCAAAGCGCAGGGTTTCCGATAAAGCGTCCGGAAAGTCGCGGAACAGCCGCGCCATTTCTTCCGCAGGCTTGAGATGCCGCTCGGCATTGGCCTGAAGCTTGGTGCCGATCGCCTCGATCGTGGTCTTCTCGCGGATGCAGGTGAGCACGTCCTGCAGCGGCCGGCGCGCGGGATGATGGTACAGCACCTCGTTGGTTGCGAGCAGCGGCACCTGGGCTGAAAGCGCGAGGCGATGCAACTGCGCGAGCCTGCGCCGGTCGTCGCCGCGATAGAGCAGGCTGACGGCAAGCCACACGCCGTCGGCGCCGCTTTGCTTCAAGCGATCCAGGATGTTTGACGCGGCTGCCGTGTCAAAGCGATGCGGCAAAGTGAGGACGAGAAGCTGGCCTTCGGCAAATTCCAGAAGGTCATCGAACTTGAGATGGCATTCGCCCTTCTCGATCCGGTCGGCGTCGCTGCCGCGCTTGCCGCGGGTCAGCAACTGGCACAGCCGGCCATAAGCCGCGCGGTCACGTGGGTAGACGAGAATATCCGGCGTGCCGTCGAGAAAGACGATGCGCGCACCGATCAGGAGCTTTGACTTGTGCTTCACCTCGGGGTTCTCGAGCTCGCTATGGGCGCGCACGACGCCGGCGAGCGTGTTGTGATCGGCGATGCCGATCGCGGCGAGGCGGAATTCACTGGCCTGATGCACATAATCCTGCGGATGCGAGCCGCCGCGCAGGAAGGAGAAATTGGTGGTGATGCCGATCTCGGCATAAGGGATGGTCATGCCCAACTCCCGCAGTCCATCGTCATTGCGCGTTGTCATTCCGGGGCGCGTCGAAGACGCGAGCCCGGAATCCATAACCCCCGATTATGGTTATGGATTCCGGGCCTGGCCCTTCGGGCCATCCCGGAATGACGATCTGGTATTGATCCGTCATGCGAACAGCCCATGCACGAACCAGTTGGCGGGCGTTGGATTGCCCTCCCCATCCCGCAGCTCGCTCTCGTAAAGACCGTCGCGGAAAATCCAGAAGCGCAGTCCCTCGGCATCCTCGACGCGGAAGTAGTCGCGCGTCAGCCGCTTGCCGTCCTGCTTCCACCATTCCATGGCGATGCGCTCGGGTCCCTCGACCCGCACCACCGCATGCAGCGCACGGCGCCAGGTGAAATGATGTGGCGGACCATCGGGGACTGTGGCCAGCGGCACCTTGATCGGCTCCGGCCGGTCGAACAGGCGAAGCGGTCTTAAAGGAGGCTCGCCTTGCGCGCGCGCCGGCCAGTCGGCGGACGTCGAAGCCGCCAGATGCTGCTGCGCGGGGGCAGGCAGCGCCGCGCGCTCCGGAATATGGGTGTCCTGCGGCAGGTGCACGACCACGCGCTTTCCGCCGATCCGCGCCGCAATGCGGTCGATCAGGGCGGCCAATTCGTCATTGTCATGCACGTGGCTGTCGAGATCGTGCTGCTGCTGCACGACGATCTCGGTGCGGCTCGCCGAGAGGCGGATCAGGTCGAAGCCGAAGCCGGGATCGAGGGGATCGCTCAAGCTGTCCAGCCGCTCCCTGAACAGGCGGTCGATGATCGCAGCGCGCGTCACCGCCTGCCCGGTGTCGACTTCAAGCGTGCGCACCACGCCGTCGGTCCGGAAGAAGCTCGCCTCCAGCCGCCGCGCGCCCTTGCCCTGCTTCTCCATCGAGGCGACCAGCGTGGCAGCGAGCCGCGACAGCGTCGCCGCGATCACGTTTTCGGTTGCGACCGGCTCGGCAAAGCGCTGCTCGACAATGTAATCCGGCAGCGGTTTGCGCGGACTGATCGGCGCATCGCCCTGCCCCAGCGCCTGCTCGAGCCGCGTGGTGAAGGCCGCACCAAAGCGCGCGGTGATCTCGTGGCGGGCGCGAGAGGCGACATCGCCGATGGTTTTCAAGCCGGCGCGGCGCAAGCCGTTGATGATGATATCGCCGGCTCCAAGCGCGAACACCGGTAGCGGACCGACCGCCTCAGCCTCCGCGCCGTCGGCAATGATATGGCCATGGACATGGCGGTTCATGGTCCGCGCGCAGACCGAGGTCGAAGCAATCGCTGCACTGACGGAAAAGCCTTGCGTGGTCAGTGCGTCGCAGAGTTGCCGCAGGATCGCGGCCTCGCCGCCGAACAGATGGGCGCAGCCGGTGATGTCGAGGAACAGGCCATCCGGCGCATCGAGCGCGACCAGCGGCGTGAAGCGGTCGCACCAGTCGGCGATGTTATCAAGCGTTCTCGCATCCGCCGCCGGGTCCGCGTCGTACACCTGCAGATGCGGACAGATGGCGCGGGCATTGGCGAGCGGCAGCCCGACGGTGAGGCCATAGCGCGCCGCCGCGTCGTCGAGGGAATAGATCACCAGCGCATTGTTGTCCTTGGCGACGACGACGCAAGGGATCTCTCTTTTCACCTCTCCCGCTTGCGCGCCTGTCTCATTCCCTCCCCCCTTGCGGGGGAGGGCCAGGGAGGGGGGTAGCCGCGAACTCCGGCGCCCGGGGCTACCCCCCTCTCCAGCTCTCCCCCGCAAGGGGGGAGAGAGCCCACCGTCCGTGTTGCGAGAGTTAACCTGCCCGTCTTCGTTCAATAGAAGCGTCCGCTTGATGCGGTCGATGGGCAGGCGTGGCAGCCACAGGCTGAGGATCCGTCGCTTCGCTGAAAAGGCACTCATCACATTTCCATTCCATGATCCAGCGCCCGGTCGGGCCATGACGGTTGCGGATGAGTTGCGCGTCAAAACACGGCGCGCCCCACCCATTCCAAAGCGCTTGCGGTGGCGAATGCGCCGCACGCACGATCCATCGCGTCTCGGCGGTCGAAGGCTCCGGCGCTGCTGCGATCCGCAGCAGCAATCCGGTGACGCCTGAGGCTTGCGCGGCGAGCGTCAGCTTGCGGCTCGCGACAAGGTCGAGCTGCCGCGCCTGCCCCCAGACTTCCAGCACCACGGCCCCCAGCGCATCGCAGACGAGCGCATCGGCCGCCGTGCGCAGCGCGCTCTCGACATCAAAAGCGCGCACGGTGACGAGACAGCGCGGATCGAGACCGAGCTCGGACAATCCGCTCATCGACAGCGCGCCCATCTCGAGATCGCAAAAATCCTGCCGCACCCAGACCAGCGGCCGCCGCGCCGTCACGCGCCCCGCCAGTCCCGCGATGAAGCCGGTCGCGGCTGCGCTCTGATGTCCTTCCGAAAACACCTCATGCACACAGGCCGTCGCAAGCCCGCCGCGCAACACCGCATCGACCTCGGCATGACCGAGCGCCACATGATGTGGCTGGACTGCCCCGTCCGCCGTCTCGATCCGCTCGATGCGCCCGCGCAAGGTCGCAAGCGTGCTCATGCGTGCGCCCCTCATGCGCCGCGTCCTCTCAATTCGATTGGAGCCGTCCTGAATTTTAAAACCAGGAGCTGGCTCATTTGTTCATGATATGTTCTAATATAAAGCCAACAACGCCCGGAGAGTCAATCGGGATCACACGATCTGTTTTTCGTCAGCAATCCCAATGACTTCAAAGGAACCCTGAACGCTCTGCCTGATTGGCAGAGGCAACAGCGCCGATCAGCCCTCGATAACCTCAAGGACAATGCCATGACCACACGCCCCTCACTTGAGACATTACGCGAAGACGCTTCCTCCTGCCGCGCCTGCCCGCTCTGGAAGGACGCCACCCAGACCGTGTTCGGCGAAGGCCCGGCCCACGCGCCGATCATGCTGATCGGCGAGCAGCCCGGCGACAAGGAAGACCTCGCCGGCCATCCCTTTGTGGGGCCAGCCGGGCAGATGCTCGACCGTGCGCTCGAGGAAGCCGGCATCGATCGCGACAAGGCCTACGTCACCAACGCGGTCAAGCACTTCAAATTTTTTCCGCGCGGAAAATTCCGCCTGCACCAGAAGCCGGTCACCCCTGAGATCAACGCCTGCCGGCCCTGGTATCAGCGCGAGCTCGCCGCGATCAATCCGGCGCTTGTCGTCGCATTGGGCGCAACCGCAGCCCAATGCGTGTTCGGCAAGATCACGCCGATCAACAAGAACCGCGGGCGGTTGATCGACCTCGATGATGGACGCCATGCGCTGGTGACGGTGCATCCGTCCTACCTGCTGCGATTGCCCGACGAGGCGGCCAAGGCGCTCGAGTATCGGCGCTTTGTCGACGATCTGAAAATCGCAGCAGAACGGCTCAGAACGTCGGCACGCGCCGCGTGAGCTACGCATTTGCAAAGAAACAATTCTCGTCACAGATTGTCCGACGAAAAGAAACTGCCGTGGGGCGTCTGCCATGAGCCATGAATGCCTGTTTTGCCGGATCGCGCGCGGCGAGATTGCCTGTCATGCCGTCTATGAGGGCGACGCGATCCTGGCCTTCCTGGATATCCACCCCATTCGACCCGGCCACACGCTGATCATCCCGCGCGAGCATTATCCCTGGTTCGAGGACCTGTCGGCCACTGTTGCGACTGACATCACCACCCTCGCACAACGCCTCGCTCGGAACTTGAAAGCCATTTACCGCGTCGAGCGCGTCGCAATGGTCTATGCCGGCATGCATGTGCGCCACGTCCACGCGCATGTCGTCCCGATCCACCATGCCCACGACATCACGTCGGCCAGCTATTTGAAGGACGGCCTCGATGGTTTCTCGATGCCTCCCTCTCCTCCCGCGCAAGAGCTTGAGGAGACCGCGAAGGAGCTGAGAGAGCGGCTCGCGCCGCGCGCGCCATAAGCCGGTGCGTCACGTCCGGCGCTGTTGAATGCGCCGCCGTCGAACACGAAACCGCAATGACGTGTGCGCATGAGGCTCTGCAACCAGCGCCGATCACCGTCGATCACCTGCGAGTCGCGCAAAGTTCATTTCGAGCGTTTGGGGGCATGAGCGCGACCGAGGGGCCCACATACCAGGCCCCGCGGCGATCCCGACGAGCGCCGAGCCAGGCTGAGGAATAGGCCTCCTGGAAGGGCCGATGGCGGCGATCGGCGCGTTCATGCATGAGCGCGCCCCGCTTATTCGCCGTCGAATAAAGCGCTGCGGCACTGTTCGACCGCGGCGTGGCGGCGCGCGCAGCTATCGCGACAGCGCCGGCAACACCTGATAGCGCGCGTTTTCGTGCGGGAAATTGCCGCGATTGGCGAGCAGGACAATGCCGATCTTTTTCGCCGGCACGAGCCCGATGTAGCCCGAGGCGTTGTTGAGACCGGCCGGTTTGTCGATGATCTCGACGCCGTCGAAATGGACCGTTTCCCAGGCCATCGCCTGCCCGAACTTCTCGCTGACACGAAACGCTTCGCGCGTCGTCATCTGCAAGGCGGCGCGCAACCGAGGATCAACGCCCTCGCCGTCGAGACAAGCCGCGACGAAGATCGCAAGATCGTGCGCCGACGAGAACATCTGGCCGGTCCCGGGGAAATCGAAATAGCTCTGCTGGCCGCCCGGCGGGCCGATGGCTGTGCCCTGATCCGAATAACCCTGCACCGTTTCCTGCAGCAGTTCCGCCGGCATGATCGCGCGGTTGTCGAGCCTGCGCTCGGGCAGGAACGTCGCATGCATCGCAAGTGGCTTCAGGATGCGGCTTGCGATCAATTCGCGGATCGGCAGGCCGTAGCGGCGCTCGAGCACAAGCTGGAGCAGCACGTAGCCGGCGTGGGTATAGATGCGCTGCTTGCCCGGCGCTTCGCCCGCTTGCGGCGTCCAGGCGTTCAACATCGAAAGGAACTGGGCCAGCGTGTAGGAATCATTCGGCCAGGGCGGATGATCGGTCGGAAGCAGAAGTCCGGACGTATGCGTGACAACCTGACCAATCGTGACGCGGCCGAGATAATCGCCGTGGAGCTCCGGCACGTATTTGGTGACGGGATCATCGAGGCTGAGCTCGCCGCGCACCACGCCAAGCGCGACCAGCGTTGCCTCGAACAGCTTGCGCAGCGAAGCGAGGTTGAACAGCGTATCCGACGTGATCGCGCGCTTGGTGACTTGGTCGGCAAACCCGTAGTTGAAGAACCGGGTCTGCCCCGCGGTGTAGACGGCAACCGCCAGTCCGCCCGCATCGCTGGCCGTGGCGTGAGATGCAAGGTGAGCGGCGACGAGATCTCGAATCCTGGCGTCCATATCGTCGTCGGCCATCGCGGGCGGCATTGTGGCTGACCAGAATGCAAACGCAATAATGAAAGTCGCCGCGCAGGCGTGACACAACGATTTCATCGAAGCGACGGCCCCTTTGAAGCTGCGGCCATTGCCCGGCCGTCGCGCCGCACGCGCAAAGGCCGCAGCGGTCGCCCGCGCAAGAGGCAGGCGAACGCGCCGTCGCGTCAACCCGTCGGCACCACACGTTCGCTTGATGAAACGGCGCTACGGGCGCGCATTTCACAAGCGAGCGCTATCACATGGCGTTATCCGACTGTTGTGCGAGCCCACACCGGTCCGTGGGCAGGGTTCATCTGACCCTATCAGGCAGCGGTCGCGGACGCTGGGTTCCCGGCCGACCTGGGATTCCCGGCCGACGTGGCCTCGGCGGACGAACTACTGGGCGGTGGCCTGGCCGTCGCCACCCGTGCCACCCGGCTGGACCACCCCAGCCGAGGCCGCGCCTCCTGCTATAGCCACACCAGTACCAGCCGCCGCCCCGCCATCCGGCGTTGTACCAACAGTAACGCCGGCCTCTCCAAGAGAATTGAACAGTTTCCGTAAGACGAAGCTGATCGGCAGCCTCACGTAAGGCCAGCGGAGCTGTGACAACGTTGGCTTGCGAACGGCCGCAAGTCGTCACAACCGCCGCCGAAGCAGCCGCAATGGCGAGCACGCATAAAGTCAATTTTCGCATGATTTCCCCCTCGCTCTTGACTGCGCAGAAAGGCAATCGGCTGAGTGACCGCAGAGCCGCGGGCTGCAGCCGACCTTTCTCGCAGGCTATCTGGTTCAAGAAACAATACCGCCGCGCACTGACCCGACGCGTTCTGCAGAACCGCAGCATGATCGGCTGCAAGACGATCGGGCCACTGCCGGGACAGCGCAGGGCGATGGTTTGTTTGGCTCTAACGTCGGACTTGCCTCACGCCGCTAGGCAGCCTTGGGCTGAGCTGCGGCTGCGAGCATGTCGCGCAGATACTGCTCTTTCTTTTCATCGAGCGAGGTCTTCAGGACCGTCCCTCCCGCATCCTTGATTTCATTGAGAACCTTGTCTGCAGTCATGCTTTGGATCAGCAAGAACAGAACGGCGTCTCCCGATTTCACCTTCGACGCGAGATCCTTCATGAACTGATCTCTGATACCGAAATCGGTCATCGCGCCGCTCAATGCGCCGGCACCGGCACCGAGAGCCGCGCCGATGAGAGGATTCAGGAACACCATCCCCAACAGCAGACCCCACAAGCTTCCGCTTGCGGCGCCGGTCATCGTCGTGTTCACAAGTTGATTGAGTTTTACAGTGTCCCCTGTTTTGACCGCGATCACGGCATCATTGATCGTGATCAGATACTCGTTCTGGAGCTTGAGTATTTTCTGACGAACTTCCTCTGCTTTGGCTTCGGATGGGTACACGATCGCGACAAGATCTGACATCGAACGCTCTCCTGTAACGACTTGAAGTGCTGCCCCTGATCACCGCGCTGGATACTCGCGCCCCAAAATTTAACACAGACGCGAAAGTCCCTTTCCGGTTAATCAGACCCGCGTGTTCACAATTGGGAGATGCTTTGAAGTCTTGGTGCAATCAATTGAGTAAGCGCGATTGTCGTAAGTGTTCAAACAAGGCACGCTGGAAACTTGTCTGCCGGCTCAAGCCGGCTTTTGACCTGCAAAACGGCCGCCGCCGAGGACGGCCTCGTTCACCAGATCGACAAATCGGACATAGCTTTCATAAAATGCGTCATAACCGGCCGCTGTCCCTGCGGCTTGCGTGTCCTCGCGAAGTTTTTGATACATCGCGAGCCGAGCCTTAAGGATCTCGCTCCATTCGCGGGTCAGATCCTCGACCGGGCTCACGACAAAGCCGGCTCGGCCCACAAGTTCGGCGTAGGTCGGCAGATCGTAGAGATCGGTCACCGCCATGCCCTGCCACATCAACGCGCGATCGGCATCGGACAGAGGACGATGAGCCACCCAATCGGTGAAGACGATGCGGCCGCCCGGCTTCAGAATCCGATAGGCTTCCGCGAGCGAGCGCCTCTTGTCCGGCACATGAAGCAGCGCTTCCTGGCTGACGACCACATCGACGCTACGCGTGGCCAGCGGAACCTGCATCACATTGCCTGCAACGACGCGCACCTTGTGTTGCAGGCCGACGCGCCGGGTCAGCTCCTCAGCACCTCTTACCCTGGCCGGCGTCAGCTCGATACCGGTGACGTCGGCGCCAAAGCGGTGAGCGAAATAGCGTGATGGTCCACAGAGGCCAGCGCAAAAGTCGGCAACGCGGGTCCCTTCGCCAATTCCCGCCCGCTCTGCCAGCGCGTCGTTTGCAGCGAGCCCGCCGTAATGATCCTGATCGTGCGCAAATAGCTCGTCCGGGGTCAAGCGGTCCAGATGGCCCCGGGCTGCCTTCAGCTTCGCGAGAATGATCTCGCACGAAATCGGATGACGCTCGTAGAAGTCGATCGCCGAGCGAATTTCGACGGTCACGCCAGGTCGCTCACGCCGCGAGCGTGTTCTCGACCAGCTTGATCCAGTAGGAGGTGCCGTAGACGATCGCCTCGTCGTTGAAATTATAGGCGGGATGATGCAGGCCGGCGCTGTCGCCATTGCCGCAGAAGATGAACGCGCCGGGCCGCGCTTCCAGCATGTAGGAGAAATCCTCCGCGCCCATCATCGGTTGGGTGTCATGCACGTTGGCGTCGCCCGCGACCTCTCTCGCCACCTGCGCCGCAAGCTCGGTCTGCGCGGCATGATTGACGGTGACGGGATAGCCGTACTCGTAAGCGAGGTCGATTTTGGCGCCGGTGATTTGCGCGATGCCGGCGCAGACTTCATGCATGCGCTTCTCGATCAGCGCCATCACCTCGCGGGTCAGCGTGCGCACGGTGCCGCGCAGCACGGCGGTCTGCGGGATGACATTGCGGGCGTTGCCGGCATGGAATTCGCAGATCGAGATCACGGCGGAGTCGAGCGGGTCGACATTGCGCGCGACGATCTGCTGCAAGGCGCCGATGAGCTGCGTGCCGACCATCACCGAGTCGATGCATTTATGGGGGCGCGCCGCATGCCCGCCGTGGCCTTCGATCTTGATGTCGACGGAGGCAGTCGAGGCCATGATCGGACCGGGGCGGATCGCAAACGAGCCGATCGGAATGCCCGGGCCGTTGTGCATGCCATAGACCTGCTCGATACCGAACCTGTCCATCAGGCCATCCTTAAGCATCGCAGCCGCACCCGCGCCGCCCTCTTCCGCCGGCTGAAAGATCACGACCGCTTGGCCCGCGAAATTCCGCGTCTCGGCGAGATAGCGCGCCGCGCCGAGCAGCATCGCGGTGTGGCCGTCATGGCCGCAGGCGTGCATCTTGCCGGCCGTCTTGGAGGCATAGGGCAGATTGGTCGTCTCCTCGATCGGCAGCGCGTCCATGTCGGCGCGGAGCCCGATCACCTTGATCTCGCCGCGGCCGCCCGGCTTCTTGCCCTTGATGACGCCGACCACCCCGGTTTTGCCGAGGCCCGTGGCGACCTCGTCGCAGCCAAACTCCCGCAGCCGGTCCGCCACGAATGCTGCAGTGCGATGCACATCGTAGAGCAATTCCGGATGCTCATGGATGTCCCGGCGCCAGGCCTGGATCTCGGGTTGCAGATCGGCGACGCGATTGACGATGGGCATGGGACATCTCGGCTTTATCAGGGTTGTTGTTCCATTCTCTCTAGCACGCAAACTGCATTTGACCCAACCCTCCCGCGCCGGCGCTGTACAGCGGCGGCGCGCAGGGCTATGGCCATGGAAAAATGGCGCGCGGCGAGGACGTTATGAAAAGGCTTGAAGGTGATTTCGACTATGTCGTCGTCGGCGCCGGCACGGCCGGCTGCATCGTCGCCAACCGCCTCTCGGCTGATCCCAAGAAGCGTGTGCTGATCCTGGAGGCTGGCGGCTACGACAACTGGATCTGGTTTCACATCCCGGTCGGCTATCTCTTTGCGATCGGCAATCCGCGCTCGGACTGGATGTTCAAGACCGAGGCCGAGCCGGGCTTGAACGGCCGCGCGCTCAACTATCCCCGGGGCAAGGTGATCGGCGGCTGCTCTGCCATCAACGCCATGATCTCGATGCGCGGCCAGGCCGCCGATTATGATCACTGGCGCCAGCTCGGACTTACCGGCTGGGGCTATGACGACGTGCTGCCGGCGTTCCGGCGGCTGGAGGATCATTTCCTCGGGGAAAGCGAGCATCACGGGGCCGGCGGCGGCTGGCGCATCGAGGCGCCACGGCTGTCCTGGACCATCCTGGATGCAGTCGGCGACGCCGCGCAGGAAATGGGGATCAGGAAAATCCCCGACTTCAACACCGGCGACAATGAGGGCGTGAGCTATTTCCACGTCAACCAGAAGCGCGGCCGGCGCTGGTCGTCGGCGCGCGGCTTCCTCAAGCCGGTGTTGAACCGGCCCAACCTGCGGCTCGAGACCAATGTGATGGTCGACCGCTTGCTTGTGGAGAACGGCCGCGCGGTCGGTGTCCGCTTCACGCAGAACGGCGAGACCATCGAGGCCCGAGCCAGGGGTGAGGTGATACTCTGCGCTGGCGCGATCGGCTCGGTGCAGGTGCTGCACCGCTCCGGCATCGGTCCGGGCGAATGGCTGTCCCCGCTCGGCATCGACGTGGTGCTTGATCGCGGCGGCGTCGGGCGCAATCTGCAGGACCATCTGCAGCAGCGCGCGATCTACAAGGTGAGCGGCGTGCGCACACTGAACGAGACCTATTACTCGCTACCGCGCCGCGCGCTGATGGGCCTCGACTATGCATTCCGCCGCCGCGGTCCCCTCACCATGGCGCCGTCGCAGCTCGGCATCTTCACGCGCTCGGATGCGAGGCGCGCGCGCGCCAACATCCAGTTCCACGTGCAGCCGCTGTCGCTCGACAAGTTCGGCGATCCCCTGCATCGGTTTCCCGCAATCACGGTGAGCGCCTGCAATCTGCAGCCGACCTCGCGCGGCACAATTCGGCTGCGCTCGGCGAAGGCGGACGAGAAACCCGCGATCGCGCCGAATTATCTCGCAACCGATGAGGATCGTCAGGTCGCGGCGGACGCGATCCGCACCACGCGGCGGCTGATGAAGCAGAAGGCGCTGGCAAAATATCGGCCGGAAGAGTTCCTGCCCGGTCCCTCCGTCGGCGATGACGATGCCTCGCTTGCGAAAGCTGCCGGCGACATCGGCACCACCATCTTCCATCCGGTCGGCACCGCGAAGATGGGGACGGCCAACGATCCCGCCGCGGTGGTCGACGAGCGATTGCGTTTCTACGGCCTTGGTGGCCTGCGCGTCGTCGACGCCTCGGTGATGCCGACGATCACCTCCGGCAACACCAACACGCCGACCGCCATGATTGCCGAGAAAGGCGCCGGCATGATTCTGGAGGACGCGCGCCAGCTATCTTGAAAGGAGATCGCTGACGATTCGTTCTACCTCGACATAGTCCGTCGCCAGATGATGGGCACCAGCCTCCTTGAGCGTTGCGGCATGACCAGCGCGAATGTGTCCGGCGGCGAGCAGCCCGATCACCGTGGCGCCCGCCGCCCGTCCCGCCATGACGCCGCTGGCGCTGTCCTCGATGACAATGCAGTCGCGGGTCGGCACTCCGATTTCAGCCGCCGCATACAGGAAAATGTCCGGATGCGGCTTGCCCCGCGCAACGGCGGAAGCGCTGAACACCCGGTTTTCAAACAGTTTCGTCATCTCAAGAACCTCAAGACAGACGGCGAGCCGGTCGGGTGATGACGACGATGCAATGCAGCGGGACACGTCGGCAAATCTTGCGATGAACTCACGCACGCCGGCAATGGGTGCAAGCTCTTTCCTGAACCGCTCCAGCGTCCGGCCCTGAAACTGGTCGTTGAATGACTGAGGCAGCGCCCGGCCAACCGCTTTCTCGATCGCAGCGATCACTTCGAGGAAGCGCTTGCCCATGTAGTCGCGATAGGCATCCTCGACCGTTGTCGGCACGCCCAATTCGGTCACGATTTCGGCAAGCACGGTGTTGGACAGCACTTCGCTGTCCGCGATGACACCGTCAAAATCGAAGATGATTGCGCGGGCCATCAGTTTTAGCTCACCTCAGCCTGCGGCCGTCACGCACGCTTGCGAAACCGGAAATCGCAACAGCTTGCGCCTTCCATGATGGTCTGGCTGCGCGATAATTCCAGCTCGCCGGAAAAGCCCGCCGCCATCGCAAAATCACGGTTGCAGTGCATGCGAAAGCCGAGATCGCTGAGGCCCAGCTCCTTGTAGAACTCGGCGTAGCGGCAGCGCGTCACATTGAAATCGAGATGATCCCCGGACTCGCCGAGAAACTGGATATCCAGGCTGCCGCCGCCAGCCCAAACCTCCTGCGCCACCTTCCGCAACGACGCCGTCGTTTGTCCGTGGCTCTCGGCCCATCGTGCGCCATCCTCGGCAGCGAGCTTGCGAATAGTCGCGTCGATCACCTCGCGCGCGGCATCGTCACCGAACCTGTCCCGCAAGGCCTGAATGAACGGGATCAGCACGCGCCCCTCGATCTTGCGGCGTTGCAAGTGGGAGATGGCAGCTTCATTCGCGTCAGCCATGGGAGTCCGCCCGTCCGATGTTCTTGCGGCCCTTTCATGCGGTCAAATCGGCGGCGGATCAAACCCATTCTGCCAACCGGGTTGCCCCCGTTGCCTGGACCGGCCGGCTGCCGCGATGTCCCGGTCCTCGTCAAGTTCCCCGCGGAATGGCTGACCGCCCGAAAGCCACTGGTTGCGCCGCTCCGGGCAGGCTAAGATTCTCGCATGACAATCACGGATATTGCGAGCAGGACCTACAACCACAGCTGGCGGCTGGATCCGATCATCCGCAGCCTGCTCGATACCGATTTTTACAAGTTGTTGATGGTGCAGATGATTCGGGAGTTCTACCCGAACCAGAAGGTCACCTTTTCCGTCATCAACCGCTCGCACCAGGTGCGGCTTGCCGAGATCGTCGACGAGGCGGAGCTGCGCGCCCAGCTCGACCATGCACGAACCATCCGCTTCAGCAAGAAGGAGCTGATCTGGCTCGCCGGCAACACCTTCTACGGCAAGACCCAGATGTTCTCGCCTGAATTCATCGATTGGCTCACGGAGTTTCGCCTGCCCGAATACGAGCTGCGCAAGGTCGAGGGCCAGTATGAATTGCATTTCTACGGGCCGTGGACGCACACCACGATGTGGGAGATCCCGGCACTCGCGATCCTGAACGAGCTGCGCTCGCGCGCCGTGTTGAAGGGACAGGGGCGCTTTGCCCTCGACGTGCTCTATGCCCGCGCCAAGGCAAAGCTCTGGAGCAAGGTCGAGCGGCTGCGCAAGCTCGACGGCCTGCGCCTTTCCGATTTCGGCACCCGGCGGCGTCACGGTTTCCTCTGGCAGCGCTGGTGCGTCGAAGCGGTGAAGGAAGGTTTGGGACCGTCGTTCACCGGCACCTCGAACGTCCTGCTCGCGATGGACAACGATCTCGAAGCGATCGGCACCAACGCCCATGAATTGCCGATGGTGGCCGCCGCGCTTGCGAACGACGACGAGGAATTGCGCTGGGCGCCCTACCGCATCCTCGACCAATGGAGCCACACCTATGGCGGCAACCTGCTGATCGCGTTGCCCGACGCGTTCGGCACCAAGGCCTTCCTGCGCGACGCGCCCGAATGGGTCGCAGACTGGACCGGCTTTCGTCCCGACAGCGCGCCGCCGATCGACGCCGGCGAGGACATCATCAAATGGTGGAAGCAGAAGGGACGTAATCCGAAGGAAAAGCTGCTGGTGTTCTCGGACGCCATGGATGTCGGCTCGATCGAGGAGACTTATCACTGCTTCCACGGCCGGGTGCGGCTCTCCTTCGGCTGGGGCACCAATCTCACCAACGATTTCGTCGGCTGCGCTCCCGACGGATCGGTCGATCTCGATCCGATCTCGATCGTCTGCAAGGTGACTTCGGTCGACGGCCGTCCGGCCGTGAAACTCTCGGACAATCCGGAGAAGGCCACCGGCAATCCAGCCGAGATCGAGCGGTACCTGCGCGTGTTCGGCGATGCGGGCCGCGTCCGCACGGCAGTGCTGGTTTAAAGCTTGATGAGATTAGCTTTTGAGCTGGCGTGGCATTGGAGGTCCACCTCTCCCACGCAAGTCGGGCCTGCCCGACTTGCGCAAATAACAATGCGCAACCGGGATAAACCCCGGTTGCGTGGGAGAGCTGAACCGAATTCGCGCCGGGCCGATTTTCAACCAAGCCCATCTCGCGCTACGACGCCCGCACATTCATCCGGTCGAACCGGGCCTTCTGCTCATCGCTGAGCGAGCCGTAGAATTTGTTCAAGGCGGCCTGCGTCGCGGCCAGCGCCTTTGACATCGTCTGCAGGCGATCCTCCATCGCTGCCAAGCGACCCGTCGGCGTCAATGTCTGGTCCGGCTGACATTTCGCCTGCAGCATCTTGGCCGAGTCCATCGTCGCCTGGTCAAGCGCCCTCAGCGCCTGATCCTGATCATCACTGAGGTGAAGCGTGCGCTCGATCCTTGCAACCGGCAGGTCGCTCTTCGTGGGTATCGCACCCTGGCAGAGGCGATTGAGGTCGGCGCCGCCCCGGCGAGAAGTCGCCTGTTCGCTCTGATCGACCGCAATGAAGCGTTCGCGCTGCTCGTCGCTCAGGGATTGATAGAACGCCTCAAGCGCCGGCCGCACGGTCTCGACTGCCCGCAGCATGGCGTCCACCCGCGTCCTCATCGCGGCAAGACGGCCGGTCGGGGTGCTTGGCAATTCGCTCGGGCAGGCCTGCTGCAGAATCTCGACCGCCTTGACCGACGCCGCCTTCAACGCGTTCAACAAGTCCTGCTGCTTCTGATCCGGCTGGACCTGGTCTGCGATCTTCTGGATCGAGAAGTCCGTCAGCCCCTTGGCCTGCGCGGAGCAAATCCGCTCGGCGCCGGCCTGCGGTGCGGTGCTGCCGACAGTCTGGTTCGTGGCGCGGTCGTAGACCCGTTCCGATCCCGATGACCCCGCATAGGCGTAAGCGTAATCGGGCGCATCATATTCCGGCGCGTAGCCGCCATAGATGCCGGCATAGACATCGTCGAAGGCATAGGGCCAGAACGTGTCATAGGCGTAGGGCGAATAGGTGTAGTCGACGAAATCGCTATAGGCATAGGGCCAGAACAGCGGTCCGATAAATCCGATCACGATGCCGAAATGGTGATGATGGTGGAAATCGTGCAAGGCCGACTGCATGAAGCCGCCGCGGAACGTCCATTGCGAAGGGGCTTCTCCTCTTCTGAAGGGTTGCTGGCTCGCAAACACCGGGTTTCGAACGATCGGCGCGCGCTGCTGCCCGAGCTGGGTTTGTCCGCGCTGCACAAATTCTCCTTTATTCCCCTTCGGACCAACCAGACTTTCCCTCGGGCTCTGGCCGACGGTTTCACGACCAGCCACGCCTGGCAGTTGCCGTGCGGCTGTCGCGCCCTGCGGGGTGAGCCTTCCATGCTCGATGGCGTGCGCCTCCGCCGGCGGCGCTCCTCTCGCCGCGTTCCGGCTGAGCGCGCGCGCCGCATGCTCCGCATTGAGGCGCTGCGCGGGAGCGGATGCAAATCGTCCGCCCGGTAGCCTACCCCGCTCGGCGGCGATGTGAGGCGGCGCAGCATGGGAGGTTGCGAAGCGCGGTCCGCCATGCGGCACCGCGAAGTTTCTGCTCGGCATAGCAACGTGAGGTGTTGCGATGTGAGGTGCCGTGCGCGGCGCGGGAGCGGCGAAATGCGGCGCAGCGACGTGCGGCGCCGGGGCCGCGAAATGTGGTGCAGCGGAGATGTGGGGCATGGCCGGCGCCGCATGCGGCATCGCCGGGGCTGCCATATGCGGCATCGCCGGGGCCGCCATATGCGGCATCGCCGGTGCGGCGTGAGGCATGGCCGGCGCTGCCGGCGCGCCACCTCGGCCATGACCGAACTGAGCCAAAGCAGCCGTTGTTGAAGCGGAAAGAGCAAAAAGCGCAGCCATCGCTGCGCGGTTGAGATGCAGCGACATAACGGAAACTCCGCACGATGACATTAGGAAATGCCTAAGCATCCTGTGGCGTTCCGGTACGCATGCAAGAAATCGTCACGAATCGCGCCCGCCGCGCCGCACACAGAGCGGTGTGCGGCTCACGCAATCGTCATCAGACCCGTTTTCCGTCCGGCCGAATGGTTGGGAATAAACGACGCGCCGTCCCGATCACGTCCGCGGTACCCAATCACGGGTCCAAGGAGAGAGCGCGATGAGCGATCACGATCACCACGATGAAAAACGCGGCGTCAGCCGCCGCAAGGTGCTGGAATGCATGACCTGGGCCGGCACCGGCGTACTCTGGACGGTCACGGGCGGCGTGCCTCACTCGCTTGGCCTTGTCGAGGCCGCGAACGCGGCCGAGCCGAACGGCATCACGTTCCTGCAGATTTCCGACAGCCATGTCGGCTTCGACAAGCCGGCCAATCCGAACGCGCTCGGCACGCTGGAGGAAGCCATCAACAAGGTGAAGGCGATGCCAAAGAAGCCGTCCTTCATGATCCACACCGGCGACATCTCGCACCTTTCGAAGGCGTCCGAATTCGATGACGCCGACCGCATCATCTCGCAGGCGAAGCTCGACGTGCACTATGTGCCCGGCGAGCACGATTTCCTCGACGAGGAGATCAAGTTCTACAAGGACCGCTACGGCAAGGGCACCAGGGGCGCCGGCTATTACTCCTTCGACGCCGGCGGCGTGCACTTCATCGGCCTCGTCAACGTCGTCGACCTGAAGGCCGGCGGCCTCGGCAATCTCGGCGCCGAGCAGCTCGCCTGGCTCGCCGACGATCTCAAGGGCAAGTCCAAATCCACGCCCGTGGTGCTGTTCGCCCACATCCCGCTCTGGACGGTCTATCCGCAATGGGGCTGGGGCACCGACGACGGCGGACGCGCACTGGAACTGCTGAAGGGCTTTGGCTCGGTGACAGTCCTCAACGGCCATATCCACCAGATCATGCAGAAGGTCGAAGGCGCCGTCACGTTCCACACCGCGCGCTCCACTGCCTTCCCGCAGCCCGCGCCCGGCACCGCCCCCTCGCCCGGCCCGATGAAGGTCGATGACTCCAAACTCCGCAGCATGCTCGGCATCGCCAGCATCAACTTCATGCAGGGCCAGCAAAAGCTCGCGATCATCGACACGCCGCTTGCGGGCTAAAGGGAACATGACCATGAAATGGACAACTCTCCGCAGCCCTGTTGCGGCTGCGGCCGTCCTCCTGTGCCTTGGCGGAGCGACCGCGCAGGCCCAGGAGCTCAAGATAACCATCGACAACTTCACCTTCACGCCGGCCGAGCTGACGGTGAAGGTCGGCGACACCGTGACCTGGACCAACCACGATGACATTCCCCACACCGTGGTTTCCGCGGGAAAATTCCGCTCCAAGGCGATGGACACCGACAACAGCTTCTCGTTCACCTTCACCTCCGCGGGTGATTACCAGTATTTTTGCTCGCTGCATCCGCACATGACCGGGATGATCAAGGTTGAGTAGCGCCCAGATTCAAGGCATCACCATCGTGCCCGGCCCGTGGCTTGCCGCAGGCCGGGCACACGCGGTTTCTGCAACGGTCGGGCGAGCAGCGATGCCGGCGAACACTACCCAGGACGACCCGGAGCGGGCACGCCGCTTTCGGGAGGCGGCGCTGCCGCATCTGGACGATGTCTACACGCTCGCCCGCTATCTGTTGCGCGACGCGTCCGACGCCGAGGACGCCGTGCAGGAATGTTACCTGCGCGCGCTGAAGCATTTCGACACCTATCGCGGCCCGGCGATGAAACCCTGGCTGTTTGCGATCCTGCGCAATGTCTGCCGCGCCGAATATGCGCGGCGCGCGGCCTCGCCCTCCACAACGATGGAGGACATGCCGGAGGCCGCCGAACAGACGCCGCTCTGGCACGAGGAGCAGCAGACGCCGGAAGCTGTACTCTTGCGCGAGCGCGATGCTTCCGCGATCCGGCGGCTGATCGACGCGCTCGTCGAACCTTTCAAGGAGACGTTCGTATTGCGCGAAATCAACAATCTGTCTTACCGCGAGATCGCCGACGCGGTCGGGGCACCGGTCGGCACGGTGATGTCCCGTCTCGCGCGCGCCCGCGCCATGCTGCGCTCGGCATGGCTCAAGGACCAGGAGCAACCGAGATGACCTGCGACGAGGCGGAAATCCTGATCCACGCGCTGATCGACAACGAGCTCGATGCTTCCCACGCCCGCGAGGTCGAAACCCATATCGCGACCTGCCCGCGCTGCACGGCGGAGCTCGCCGCCTATCGGCAGATGCGCGAGGTGATGAACAAGGTGGATTTGCGCTTTACCGCGCCGATGAGCCTGCGTCAGCGCCTCGACGAGGTGTTGCCGAAGCAGGCAGTGGCAGCACCGTCGAATGTCACGCCGCTCACGAGTCGCCGCTCGGTGCTTCGCGGCTTTGCCCTGGGCTCGGCGGTGTCCGCCTTGGCCGCCACGCTTCTCGTCGCCGTCGTGGTGCGCCAGGACGATCAGCAGTTGATCGAATCCGAGATCGTGTCCTCGCATCTGCGCTCGCTGCAGCCCGGACATCTGATCGACGTGGTCTCGACCGACCAGCATACGGTGAAGCCGTGGTTCAACGGCAAGCTCGACGTCTCGCCGCCGGTGATCGATCTCACCGCGCAGGGCTTTACCCTGATCGGCGGCCGGCTCGACTATGTCAATGACCGCGCCATCGGCGCCGTCGTCTACAAGCGCCGCGCGCATGTCATCAACCTGTTCGCGCAGCAGACGTCGAGCACCGCGCACAAGGCAGCGACGATGGACACCATCCAGGGCTTCAACATCCGTCGCTGGAGCGACCGCGGCATGAACTTCTGGGCGGTCAGCGACATCGGCGCAGACGAGCTTGCGGAGTTCGGCGAGAAGTTCGAGGCTGCGGCAGAGGTCAAGAAGGAAGGTTAGCGGCTGCCAGTTGTCGAATGCCGTCGTCATTGCGAGAAGCGTCAGCGACGAAGCAATCCATGGCTCAGCGGTTTGCAAGATGGATTGCTTCGCTCCGCTCGCAATGACGGCGCCGTAGTGCTGCAGTTCGGATTAGCGTGGCGCAGTTTGTAGCCCGATCTGCTTTCCACCTACGCCGACTTCCTCACCGCGTTGTCGACCAGCGTCTTGCCGAGCGACCAGATCGCGCCGGGCACCTTGTGGCTGCCGGCGATGACGGTGTCGAATGCCGTCTCGATCCATTTGCAGTCCTCGTCGGTGATGGTGAGCGGCGGCAAAAGCTTGATAGTGTGGCTGCCGTGACCGGCGACCTGGGTCAGGATCTTGTGATCCTTGAACAGCGGCACCGTGATGAGCTGGCAGAACAGGCCCTTGTTGGCCGTCTCCAGCACGTTCCACGACGCCTTCAGCCGCAACGATTTCGGCGGGCCGAATTCGACGCCGATCATCAGCCCTTTGCCGCGCACTTCCTTCATGAGCTCGTAGCCCGGTACCATGCGCGTCAGCGCGAGGCGGAGCTCCGCGCCGCGCTTGGCCGCCTGCTCGACCAGCTTCTCGGCCTCGATGACTTCGAGCGTGGCGATGCCGGCGGCCATCGCGAGGTCGTTCTTCGCAAAGGTCGAGCCGTGCACGACGGCGCGGTCCATCTGGTTGAAGATCTTGTCGAAGATATTCTTGCGCGTCAGCAGCGCGCCGACCGGCACATGGCCGCCGGAGAGCGCTTTGGCGAGCAGCACCATGTCGGGCTCGACATTCCAGTGCTCGATGGCGAGGAAGCGGCCGGTGCGCCCCATCCCGGTCTGGATCTCGTCGGCGATGAACAGCGTGCCGTATTTCTTGCAGAGCGCCGCTGCGCCGGGAAGGAATTCATCGGTCGGCAGGTTGACGCCCTTGCCCTGGATCGGCTCGACGATGAAGGCGGCGACCTCGCGCGACGACAGCGCCTTCTCCAGCGCCGCGAGATCGTTGAAGGGGATCGCCGTGCATCCCGGCAACAGCGGCTCGAAGCCGGAGCGGAAATTCACGTCATCGGTGAGCGAGAGCGCGCCGTACGACAGGCCATGGAAGGAGTGCGCGCAGTGAACGATGCCCGGCCGGCCCGTCGCGCTGCGGGCAAACTTGATCGCAGCTTCCACCGTCTCCGCACCGGAATTGGCAAAGAACACCTTGTCCAGATACGGCGCATATCTGAGCAGCCGCTCGGCCAGCACGCCCGCCAGCGTCGAGACGTCGAGCTGCACGAGATTCGGCAGATCGCTGTCAAGCACGCTTTTCAACGCACTGCGCAGCGCCGGATGATTGCGGCCAATCGCAAAAACGCCAAAACCGCTCAGTAGGTCGAGATAGCGGACATTGTCGCGATCGTAGAGGTATTGGCCTTGGCCCTTCTGGAAGCCGACATCGTAACCGATTGTCTTGAGAACGCGTACAAGCTGCTCATTCAGGTGGCGTGCGTGCATGGCACTGCGCTGCGCCTGACGCTGCGCAAACACCTCGGAAACGTCTAGATTGGAACTCGGCATCCGCTACATACTTCGGTTGATGGCCGTTTCGTCAACTGAAAACGCCCAATGCGGCGTTTTGCCCTCATTCGCACCATCAACGCAAGTACAGGTTTGAACCATGCTGCAACGCCCACGAAACATCGTGAAGCCAGCTCTTGTTTTGACTGTCTTTTTGCAGGCGACCGGCATGGCCTCGGCCCTGGCGGCCGACCCCACCGGCGACTGGCGCGTGGCCGACGGCGTCGCCAATGTCCGGGTCGCCCAATGCAATGGCAGCATGTGGGGCGTTGTCGCCTGGGAGAAAGAGCCCGGCGGCGTCGACCGCAACAATCCGGATGCCTCAAAACGAAACAGGCCGACGCTCGGCTTGCCGATCCTGCTTGATATGAAGAAGAAGCCCGGCGCCGATTCCTGGGAAGGCCAAGTCTACAACGCCAAGGACGGCCAGACTTACAGCGCTTCGATTACACCGACCGACCCCAACCATCTCGAGATCCAGGGCTGCGTGCTCGGCTTCCTGTGCGGCGGCGAGACCTGGACGCGCGTCGCTCCGCCGATCCCCTCAAGTCCTGCCAACAGCATGGCCAGGGGCGCGTCCAAGGCGGCCGCGGCCAAGCCCGCTGCATCGAAGGCTGGCCTCAAGACCGCTGCCGCGACGCCGGCGCGGACCACGAGTTCGATCCGGCCGGGCGCCAAAGGCCATGGTCAGGGCGACGCGATCGGCGATATCTGCCTACTCCCCGATCTCGCGCGGCTTACCCATTAGCGCCGGCTGGAAGAGCAGCACCGCGGCGAGCGTGGTGAGAAGCGACAGCGCCAGGAGCTTGCCCATGCTCGACGTGCCTGGGTGGCTCGACAGCCACAGGCTTCCGAACGCGGTCGCCGTCGTCAGCGCACTGAAGAAGATCGCGCGCGTGAGACTGGACTGCAGCAGGTTGGTCCGCCCCGAGCGCCAGGCCACGATGTAATAGATCTTGAAGGCGACGCCGATGCCGAGCAACAGCGGCAGCGCGACGATGTTGGCGAAATTGAGCGGCAGCCTGATGAGCACGCAGATTTCCATCGTCACCGCGCCCGCAACGAGCAGCGGCACCAGCGTCAACAGCACGTCGGTGATCCGTCGCAGCGTGACAAACAACAGAAGGCTGATCACGACCAGCGCATAGATGCCGGCGTGGATGAAAGCCGCGATCACGGTGTCGCCCGATTTGAGGATCGACACCGGCCCGCCGACCGCGGTCGGCTCGGCCTTCAGCACCGCCGTCGCAAAGCGCCGCAGATTGTCGTTGTCGTTGGGGTCGCCCTTCGGCAACGCCTCGACCCGCCTCAGCCCGTCCTTGCTCTTCCAGTCATTCACGATCACGGGCGGCAGCGTGTTGAGCGAGACAGGCTGCGCCTGCAGCGCGTTCTTGAGCTGGTCGAGCACGATCTTGAGCGGCTCGACGAAGATCGCTTGCGCCTTGTTGCGGGTGGCCTCATCAGCATTGGCAAGCTTCTCCAGCGCGTCCGCAAGGCGCCTGGCCGTGACCGCGCCCGGCCCCTTGTCGTCGCCGGCGTCCCGCCGGAGCGCCGCGACCGAGCTCTTCAGCGAGTCGACGTTCTCCTGGTCCGAGGGCGGCTCGTCGATCGAATCCGGATTGAGCGCGGGGTTGAGCACCCGCGCGCCTTGCGCGATCAGCTTCAGTTTCGCCGGCTGGTCCTCGGGAATGAAGCTGTCGAGCGATCGCACGCTCAGCACCTCGGGCAATTTCTTGAGCTCCGTCTCGATCTTTTTGGCGTCCTCTTCCGAATGGGTCAGCACGTTGACCGCGTTGGCGCCCGTGTTCGGATCCTTGCGCAAGTCGAGGAAGGTCGCAATCGACTCGGCCTTGGGATTGCGCAGGTTCATCGGGTTAAAGTCGAACTTCATGAAATAGAGCAGTGGAAGGCCGGCGAGCGCAACCGCGAGCGTGCCAACCACGATGGCTACGCGATGCCTTTCAAGAAACTGATCGACCGGCGCAAGAAAGGCGTAGCCGACCGGCTCGCTCTCGCCGGGCGGATTGATCAGCTTCAGGATCGCCGGCAGCACCGTGATCGAGGAGAAGAACGCGATCACCATGCCGGCGCCCGCGATCTCGCCGAGCTCGGAAATGCCCTTGTAGTCGGTCGGCAGGAAGCAGAGGAAGCCGCACGCGGTCGCCATCGCGGCAAGCGACAGCGGCACCGCCACGCGCCGCGCCGCCTCCTCCAGCGCTTCAACCAGGTTGTCGTTCTTGAAGCGCTCCGAACGGTAGCGGACGCTGAACTGGATGCCGAAATCGACGCCGAGACCGACGAACAGCACCGCAAACGCGATCGACAGCAGGTTGAGCGAGCCGACCAGCCACAATCCGACCGCCGTCGTGGTCGACAGGCCGATGAACAGATTGAGGAACACGGCGAAGATGATCTTGGCCGAATGCAGCGCGAGCCAAAGAATGAACAGCACCACGATGACGGTGCCGATGCCGTTGACGATCGCGCCCTGCTGCACGGTCGAATATTCTTCGTTGGCGATCGGAATCGGTCCGGTCAGCCGCACCTGCGCCTGGTACTTGCCGGCGAAGTCGAGGTCGGCCGCGGCTTTGCGGATGGCATCGGTCGCATTCTTGCCGGGCTGGAGCGCGCCGTAGTTGATGACCGGCTTGAACTCGATGAAGGCGCGCTTGTCGGAATCGGTCAAAGGCGTGTCGCTGACAAGCTGGCGCCAGGAGAAATCCGCCGTCCCTTTGTTCAGGACGTCCTCGACGGTCTGCGCGATCTGATTGAAGGGACGCGCGGTGTTGTCGAGCTTGACCTCGCCGCGCTTGACGCCGGCAAGCCCGGTCTCGAGCGCTCCGGTCAGGCCGCGGATCGAGGGGTCGCCCGCCATGATCTCGATCAGGGGGGCAGCCTTTTCGAACTGACCTGTGACCTCGGCGACCTTCTGGGTCGGCAGGAACAGCAACCCGTTCTTCTCGAAGAACTCGCCGGTGCCGAGCGGCTGCATGGACGCGAAGTTCTTCTTGTCGTCCTTCAGCTTCGCTTCGAGCGCGGCGGCCGCCGAATTGGTCAGTTCGGGGGTGGGCGAATCCACCACCGCCAGGATGGTGGCGTCACGGTCGAAGGCCCTGTCGAACAGCTGGTCGCGCTGACGCCAGTCCATCTTGTCCGAGATCAGCGTGTTGATGTCGGTGTTGATGGCGAAATGGCGCGACGTGTAGTAGCCCGCCGCGACGGCAAGGATCAGCCCAACCGAAAGTGTCAGCGTGGCAAACCGGGTACAGGCCTTGACGATCGAGACGACAATACTTGTCAGCACATCATTTCTTTCTAATGTTAACAGACAGCGCAACGCCCGCTCTCTAGCGGAGTTCCCCGGCCCGGGCCAACCTTGTTTTCGAAGAATTTTCGAAGGCAAGACAGACACATAGCTCGGATTTGGGAGGTTCCGGTGCGAGGCTGGTATAGCCGGGAATGTTGGTGCGTAAAGTGACGAACGAGTGAGGGGATTAAGGCTTCGACATCCGGGACTTACGAGACAGTATCACAATACCATCTATCTATGTTTGGCGGGCTCCAAGGGGAGCTCCGGGGCTGTTAAGGCTCTTGGCACGGCCCGCCTTTTCTAGCCGGTCGATTTTTGACAGAAGGCTCTGTGCCTCGATGCGCTTGACCGTGCCGGGGGTCACAATGCTGGTGCGGATATTGCAGTTATTCTGACATTGGGCGGTATTTGGGGATGACTGAAACCGAAAGTGAGGCAACTTGAGTAACGGACGTCCCATGGAAGTATATCTGGCCCAGCCGCGCGGCTTTTGCGCCGGCGTTGTCCGCGCAATCGAGATCGTCGAGCGCGCGCTCCAAAAGTACGGCCCTCCGGTCTATGTGCGCCACGAGATCGTGCATAACAAATACGTGGTCGAAAGCCTGAAGAACAAGGGCGCGATCTTTGTAGAGGACCTCTCGGAGGTGCCGCCGCAATCCGTCACCGTGTTTTCCGCCCATGGCGTGGCGCGCACGGTGGAGGAGGAAGCAGCCACGCGGGACTTATCGGTGCTGAACGCCACCTGCCCGCTGGTCACGAAAGTTCACAATCAGGGCAAGCGCTATATGTCGAAGGGCCGATCCCTGGTTCTGATCGGTCATGCCGGCCACCCGGAGGTGGAGGGCACCATGGGACAGGTACCGGGCCCCGTGCTGCTCGTGCAGAACGTGGACGACGTGACAGCGCTGACATTGTCCGCCGACACGCCGGTCGCCTACATCACCCAGACCACGCTGAGCGTGGACGACACCAAGGACATCATAGCCGCCCTTCACGCCCGTTTTACAGATATTCAAGGCCCGGACATCCGGGATATCTGCTATGCGACCCAAAACCGTCAATCTGCGGTAAGGGACCTGAGCAAGCTCGTTGACGTTATCCTGGTGGTGGGCGCCGCCAACAGTTCCAACTCCAACCGGCTTCGAGAGATCGGCACCGAGGCCGGTGTCGCGAGTTACCTCATTGCCGATGGCAGTGAGCTCAATCCGGAATGGCTTAGGGATGCCAGGGCGGTCGGTATCACTGCCGGCGCTTCGGCGCCCGAGGTGCTGGTTGACGACGTCATCGCGGCCTTGCGGCGGATCGGACCGGTGTCGGTGTCGGTGCTGCCGGGCCGGGAAGAAAATATCGAATTCAGGTTGCCCGCGGAACTCGCGGCAAGCTGAGCCAAACTTAAAGTTCGGGGACCAAAAAGAAAGTTCGTGATGGCAATACCGTTCTTCAAGGAAATGCGTATCGGTGGTTATCTGCTCAAGCAGAAGCTTCTCGGCCGAAAGCGCTATCCGCTGGTGCTGATGCTGGAGCCGTTGTTCCGTTGCAACCTTGCGTGCGTCGGCTGCGGCAAGATCGACTATCCCGACGCGATCCTCAACCGCCGCATGACGGCGCAGGAATGTTGGGACGCGGCCGACGAATGCGGCGCGCCGATGGTCGCGATTCCCGGCGGCGAGCCGTTGATCCACAAGGAGATCGGCGAAATCGTGCGCGGACTGGTCGCGCGCAAGAAGTTCGTCTCGCTGTGCACCAATGCGATGTTGCTTGAGAAGAAGCTCGACCTGTTCGAGCCGTCGCCCTATTTGTTCTTCTCGGTGCACCTCGACGGCTTGAGGGATCACCACGACAAGGCGGTGTCGCAGAAGGGCGTATTCGACCGCGCCGTATCCGCGATCAAGGCGGCGAAGGCGCGCGGCTTCACCGTCAACGTCAACGCCACCATCTTCGACGGCCATCCGGCCGAGGAGATTGCCAAATTCCTCGACTTCACCACCGAGCTCGGCGTCGGTGTCTCGATGTCGCCGGGCTATGCCTATGAGCGCGCGCCCGACCAGGAGCACTTCCTCAACCGCACCAAGACCAAGAAGCTGTTCCGGGAAGTCTTTGCGCGCGGCAAGGGCAAGAAGTGGAACTTCATGCATTCAGGCCTGTTCCTGGACTTCCTCGCCGGCAATCAGGAATATCACTGCACGCCGTGGGGCATGCCCGCCCGCAACATCTTCGGCTGGCAGAAGCCGTGCTATCTGCTCGGCGAAGGCTACGCCAAGACCTTTGACGAGCTGATGGAGACCACCGACTGGGATTCCTACGGCACCGGCAAGTACGAAAAGTGCGCCAACTGCATGGCGCATTGTGGCTACGAGCCGACGGCGGCGACGGCGGCATTGCACAATCCGTTCAAGGCGATGTGGGTGGCGCTGCGCGGTATCAAGACCGCGGGTCCGATGGCGCCCGAGATCGATCTCTCCAGGCAGCGTCCGGCGCAGTACATCTTCTCCGAGCAGGTGCAGAAGAAACTCTCGGAAATTCGCCGCGACGAGGCGCTGGCCGCCCAGCAAAAGGCCTCGACGGCTGCGTAGGCATCGCCGCAACGCATCGAAACATGAAACGGCCCGATCGCGATGCGACCGGGCCGTTTGGCTTACGGGGTCCCTTTGCTTGCGGGGTCGAGGCCGACCGCGTCAGATTTCGGCCGGCACAAGGCCTTCGTTGCCGAGCAGGAAGCTACGGCAGCCGCGCAAGCTCTTCAGCGCACGGTTGAAGTCGATGCCGGTCGAGACCAGCGCGCGGAGCGTCCGCGGGTTGCGGGCGATTCCGCGCATTATCTTGCGCAAATCGATATCGCCATTCGGCTTGATCGCATTTCGCGCCAAGGCCGGCAGCGCGCGGGTGGCCGGATCGCTGATGACGCGCAGCGCGGCAAAGGGAAGACCATTCTCCGCCGCATAGGCCGCGGCGATATGGCTCTCCATGTCGACGGCCGCAGCTCCCGTTTCCGAGCGTAAGGCGGCCTTGAAGGACAGCCCCGCCACCACCTCCTCGGCCCCGACGAGGCTGCCTCTGACGACACGGCGGCGCCCCAGCGCAATGCCGGCGATCTGTTGTTCGTTCAGCGACAGGCCCGCCAGCCAGCGCGCGTCGCCGGCCATGACCTCGGTTGCGACTACGACGTCGCCCGATTTCAGCGATGGATCAAGGCCGCCGGCGACCCCGAAAGAGATCACGCCGCGGATCGTCGCCGGATCCAACACGGTGAGCAGCGCCCGCAATTGCTGCGGATCGCTCGCGCTGCAGACAACAGCCATTCCCGGCCCTGCCGCAATGCGGGCCTCCTGAACCAGACCTGTCACAATCAAGACCGGCCGCGGGTCCACCATCCCCGCAGACGGGTCGTCCCCCCCAAAATTCACATCCCGACCCCTGCCACCATCCTGCTATTGGTGTTCTTCAAGTTGCGATACCGCGCCAGCGCCCAAAGTGGGAAAAACTTTCTATATCCATGGTAGCGCAGGTAAAACACCCGAGGAAAGCCTGTTGCGGTGTAGCGTTCCTCGTCCCACAGGCCTTTTTCGGTCTGTGTTGCAATTAGGTACTCGACGCCCCGGGCGACCACCGGATTTGCGACCTCGCCCGCTGCCATCAGGCCAAGCAAGGCCCATGCCGTTTGCGAGGCGGTGGTGGGCGCCCGCTCCAATCCGCGATAATCCAGCCGGTAGGAGACCGCATCCTCGCCCCAGCCGCCGTCCTCGTTCTGGATCGATTCGAGCCAGGCGACCGCCCTGCGGATCATCGGGTCCTGGTGATCGACGCCCACGGCTTTGAGCGCGCACAGCACCGACCAGGTTCCATAGATGTAATTCATGCCCCAGCGGCCATACCAGGAGCCCTCGGACAACTGGGTTCGGCGCAGATATTCGATGCCGGCGGCGACTTTCGGGTTGTCCCTGGTTTCGCCGAGCTGCGCCAGCATCGAGAGGCAGCGCGCGGTGACGTCTTCGGTCGGGGGGTCGAGCAGTGCGCCGTGATCCGAGAATGGGATGTTGTTGAGGTAATATTCGAAGTTGTTGGCGTCGAAGGCAGCCCAGCCGCCATCGTCGCTCTGCATGCCCTCGATCCATTCGCGGCCGCGGGCGATCGCTTCGTCATAGGTATGGCCGCCGGTTGTGCGCTGCATGCGGTCCATCGACATCACCACGACCGCGGTGTCGTCGAGATCCGGATAGTGCGCATTGTTGTACTGGAATGCCCAACCTCCAGGCCGCACGTCCGGCCGCTTCGCGGCCCAGTCGCCCTTGACGTCGAACACCTGCTTCGGCACCAGCCAGTCCAGCCCCTTCCGGGCCGCGGCCATCGCCGCCTCGTCGCCGGCTTCCATCATCGCATGCGCGGTCAGCGTCGTGTCCCACACCGGCGAGACGCAGGGCTGGCAATAGGCTTCGTGCTCGCCGATCACAAGCAGCTTGTCGATGCCGCGGCGCGTGATCGCGCGTGGCGGAAAGTCCTCTCCCTTGCCGAGCACGTCATACATCATCACGACGTTGGCCATCGGCGGATAGATCGCGCCCATGCCGTCCTCGCCGTTCAGCCGTTCCTCGGTGAAGGCGAGCGCTACGTCGATCGCGCGCTGGCGCAGTGCCTTCGCAAAAAGCGGCTCGACCACGCGCAGGATGCTGTCGAGCGCGCGAAACAGCAGAAACCAGCCCCAGCTCTGATGCGCAGCCTTCGCGGGCATTCCTATCCCGCGCGGATCCTCAAGGAACAGTTCGTCGATGCCGACGCCCTTCGGATTCCTCGCCCGCGGCTTCTTCGCCGCCAGCACCATCAGCGGCACGATCGTGGTGCGCGCCCAATAGGAGATCTTGTCGAGGTGGAACGGCGACCACATCGGCAACAGCATGATCTCGACCGGCAACAGCGGCACGGCGCGCCAGGTCACGACGCCGTACATCGCGAGCGTGAAGCGCGTGAAGACATTGGAGTGGATCGCCCCGCCCCGCGTGCGGATCGCCTCGCGCGCGCGCGCCATGTGCGGCGCGTCCACGGAATCGCCGATCATCTTCAGCGCGAAATAGGCCTTCACGCTGGCGCTCATGTCGAAATCGCCGTCTTGCACCAGCGCCCAGCCGCCATGGCTGCCCTGCCTGCGGCGTATGTAACTGGCGATCTTGGCCTCGAGCATGGCATCCACGGGCTCGCCAAGATGATGGCGCAGCAGCACATATTCGGCCGGGATGGTGTCGTCGGCTTCGAGCTCGAACACCCAATGCCCATCGGCCTGCTGGGAATCGCGTACCGCACGCGAGGCCGAGGAGATGGTTTTCTCCAGGGCGTCGCGTTGGATCTCGTTCACTTGTCTTGCGGCATACATCGGCCTCGACCTCAACACGATCGCCTGCATTAGCGCATGGCGAGGACCAGATCGGCGGCGCGGTCGCCGGACCGCACCGATCCTTCGATCGTCGCCGGCAACCCGGTATCAGTCCAGTCGCCGGCGAGGAACAGATTGTTGAAAGATGTTACGGCGGGAGGCCTGAGCGCATTCTGCTCGGGCGTCGCCTCAAACGTGGCGCGGCGTTCGCGCACGATCTGCCAGGGCGGCAAGTCCCCGGAAACACCGGCGGCCTTGCAGACGTCGGCCCAGATCGCGTTCGCAAGCTCTTCCCGCGGCCTGTCGACGAGCCGGTCGCCGTTGGAGATGGTGACCGAGAGGCGTTGCGGGAACGCGAACAGCCATTCCACGAGGCCGCCGACGATGCCCAGGATCGGCTGCGCATTCGGCGGCGGATCGAATCGGAAATGCGCGTTCACGATGGCGCGGAATTTCGTCGGGGTCTTCAACCCCGGCAAGAGCGTTGCGGCCGCGCGCGGCGGCACGGCCATGATGACGGCCTCATCAGCCCGAAGCGCGATCTCGTCCTCGCCGCCGAACTTCAGGGCAGTGATCCGCTCGCCGGTCCTGGCGAACTCGCGCAGCTCATGGCCGAAGCGGATGTCGGCGCCCTTGGCCCGCAGCAACTCGACCGCAGGCTCGATCAGGACCGCCGAAAGCCCGTCGCGTGCAATCAGCGGCCGGCAGGCCTTGCCGCCGGCAAGCAGCGTTTCCCGCACGATCGCGCCGGCAAGCCCCGCCGATCCTTCCGGCGGGTCGACATTGAGCGCGGCAAGCAGCAGCGGCTGTACCAGGCGGTTGTACAGCATGCCCTCGCAGCGGATGGCGTCGCCGACCTTGCGAGCGGTCGAGGCCCAGGCGAGCGGCGCCAGCGCGACATAATCGAGCACGCGGGTGTCGGGGACACGGCGGTCGTCGTCGAACACCCATAGCGGCCAGCGGCCCTCGCCGAGGTCGAGCAGCCAGCGCTGGCTGGTCGAAAAATCGACGAATGGGAATTGCGCGATCTTCGGTCCAATCAGCCCGGCTTCGGTGCCGATCGACCGGGCGTAGGCGAGCGCATGACGGTTCCCCGACAACAGCAGATGATTGCCGTTGTCGATGGTGAGATTGGTCGCGGTGTCGAAATAGGAGCGACAGCGGCCACCCGCCTGTTGCGTGGCTTCGTGGAGATGCACCTTGTGGCCCGCATTTGCGAGCCGCACGGCGGCGGAAAGGCCGGAAACTCCGGCGCCAATGATGTGAACGGTCTTTTGCATCAGATGAAAGCGTAGCGGAAGACGATACTGGCCTTCGTGATCTTGCTCACGCGAACCGGTTCGCGTGGTGCGGCAAATCCGCGGGCGATCAACAAGTCCAGAATGGCATGATAATATTTTCCCATGATCCGCGGCGCGCGCACGACGCGGCGTTTGTTGCGCGCCATCACCTCGTCGGCCTTGGCGAAATGCATCTTGGCGCGGTCGGCAATCGGCATGCAGACCCGCGGCAGCGCGCGGTCGGCAATCACCCGTGCCGGATCATCATTGGTAATGCCGGCATGCAAGAGGCCCTCGCGCGGCAAATAGAGCCGGCCGAGGGCTGCGTCCTCGTCGAGGTCGCGCAGGATGTTGGTCAATTGCAGCGCGCGGCCGAGATGATGGGCGAGCTCGATGCCGTCGTCATGCGGCAGGCCGAACACGCGCACCGACAGCCGTCCGACCGCGCTTGCGACGCGGTCGCAGTAAAGGTCCAGCGTCGCCATGTCGGGCGCGCGGATATCCTGCGGCACGTCCATCTCCATGCCGTCGACGATGGCGAGGAAATCCTCGCGCTTGAGATCGAACTTCTTCACCGAGGCGACATAGTCCGCAAGGCGCGGCGGCGGATTGCCACGGTAGAGCGAGTCGATATCGTCGCGCCACTCCTGGAGCGCGGCAAGACGCTCCTCGCGCGGTCCGTCGGAATCGGCGATGTCGTCGACCTTGCGGCAGAAGCTGTAGATCTGGAACATCGCCTCGCGTTGCGCAGCCGGCAGGATGCGCATCGCGGCGTAGAACGAGCTGCCGGAGGCAGCGTTGCCGTAATTGGCGTCGGCCGCCGCCTCGAGCGTCATGAGCCGGCCGCCGATCTAGATTGGGCGGGCCTGCCGACCGCGCGGCGCATCGCCTCGCCGGTGAGGCCGGCAACGCTGTGGCCGATCAGCTCGAGCGGCGACAGACGCACGCGATCGCGCAAGGGATCACGCACCTTCAGCATGCGCACGATCTTGTTCGCGAACGCCTGGATCACCGCGATCTCGAGCCCGAGGCGGAAATCCCTCACCTCTGCGGCGAGCGGTTTGCCTTCGCCGAGCAGGCTTTCCGTGCGCGCGGCGAGCGCCTGCAGACATTGCAGCAACGGCGCCGGTGCGGCTGGCTCGCCCAGCATCTCGACGGTTGCGCCCGTTGCAGCCAGCGCGTCGCGCGGCAGATAGACACGGTTGAGATTCTTGTAATCCTTGGCGCAGTCCTGCAAATGATTGTTGATCTGCAGGCCGGCGCAGAGCGCGTCGGAGGCGACCCAGGTCGAGGTGCTCTCGCCGTGCACATCGAGCACGAAGCGGCCGACCGGCATCGCCGAATAACGGCAATAGTGGATCACCTCGTCCCAGTTCTCGTAGCGCAGCTTGCTGACGTCCATGCGAAATGCGATCAGCAGGTCGAGCGCATGGCGTGGCGGCATCGAGCGCTGCGCGAGCGCGTTACGCAGATGGACTGCCTCCTCCTGGCTGTCGCCTTTGCCGAGGAGCTCGGCCTCGAGCAGGTCGAGATAGCGCAGCTTCTCGTCCGCGGGGAGCGTCGCGTGATCGGCGATGTCGTCTGCGGTGCGGACGAAATTGTAGAAGGCAAGTATCGGCGCCCGGTGACGCGGGTGGATAATCCACGACGCCACCGGAAAGTTCTCGTCGCGGTGAGTCTTGCCGGATCGCAATTCGGCTGCGGTGGTCATCGGGAACTGGCGAATAACAGGTTTCAGGGCGCCTCCCATATAGGGGAAGACGCCGCCAAAACCAATGCTGTCCGGGGGCCTCTCTCGCGATCCGGCGGAGTGCGCTTACTGACCGTGAGTCTTGAGCACCGTGTCACAGGCCCGGCTGATCTTGGCGCGGTGGTCCTTCAGGCAGGACAGGACCACGAGATCACCCTGATCGATCACGGGGCGGCAGAAGCGCTGCGCGTCGCGGGTGCAGGCCCTCTGTTCCTCGGGCGAGCCGCGCCCGCCTTGTGCGAAGGCTGCAGTGGAGACGGAAAGCGACAGCAGGGTGAGAGCCAGGAGAGTTTTACGCATCTTGTTCTTTCATTCTCAGAGCAGGCCAATCCGCCCCGGATTGCGCCAGGGCGCGCCGAGAAGGCTGGTCCAGGTTGCGGGCGCCGCAAGCGGCCGTGACCGCACAAGCGCCGGCAAATGCGGCCAAATTTGCGACGACCGGAATGTTCGGCCTCAGGTCTTCGGGAGCGGGCTCATTGACACATATAAGTTTTTGATACTAGGACATTATTTGCCGCGGCCGATTTTTTTCATTTGGCTGTTGCATGGCTGCATGACGAGCCTTTAAATCGGCGCCTGCAAATCATCCGAGAAGGTCTGGTTTTGCCGATTTCGCGGCGGAAACGAGGCGATGCAGGTTCAGCGATGATCGCTGCACTTGCGGAATCCGCGCAGACGGGCGCGTGCTGTCATTTGAACCTAACACTGGACGGCGACACTAAACCTTCGATGCGGCGAGACGTATCTTCGTGAAGAACGTCATTTTAATGGGAAAACTCGATATGAATCTGTTTGGCTCCAGCCTGCTTGGACAGGCGATCAAGGCCGCGGGTGTCGGCGCCGCACTGATGTTGTCGGCGTCGGCAGGCTACGCCCAATCGTCCGGTCCGTTTGCAGGCTTCGACGGCCGATGGTCGGGCACCGGCACTGTCAAGCTATCCGACGGAACGACCGAACGCATCCGCTGCAAGGCCGACTACAGGGTCAACGGCACGGGCCTGGGGCTGAAGCAACAGCTTCGCTGCGCGAGCGACAGCTATAAGTTCGACCTCACCAGCGACGTCACCTCCAACGGCAACCGCATCTCGGGCAATTGGAGCGAGGCAAGCCGCAACATCTTCGGCAATCTGCAAGGCACCGCCGGTGGCGGCCAGATCGACGTGTTCGTCGAGGCCAACGGCTTTGCAGCGAGCCTCACGCTGCGCACCAACGGCAGCAAGCAGACCGTGCAGATTTCATCCAAGGGCGAAATCCGCGGCGTCAACATCACGATGGTGAAGGGCTAGTCCGCGCAAAAGCTAAGCAGGCGGATCGTCAACGCACAAAGCCCCGGCCCGATGCAATCGGGCCGGGGCTTCTTTCTTGCGCGAAGAGATATATCAACCGAGCGCGTTGCCCGTACGGCCGCCACGGAGCTTCTCGGACAGATTGATCAGCCACATCGCGGTCGGCCGCAGGATGAAGAGGTCGGCGACAAGAGCCGCCACCATCGCAAACGCGCTGAGCCAGCCGAACAGCCTGAGCGACGGCAGATCGGAGAACACGGTGACGACGAGGCCGCACGCAAGCACCACCGTGGTCAGAATCAGCGCAGGTCCCATCAGCACGGTCGCACGCTCGACCGCGACCGCCGACGTGACACCAGGCTTGCTCTCCAGCCGCAACCGGTTGAGGAAGTGGATGGTGGCGCTCAGCCCCAAGCCGAACGACACGGTGAGCGCGACCACGCTCGCAAATTGCAGTCCCTCGCCGAGCGCATAGAGCACCGTGCCGGACAGCACCACCGGGAAGATGCCGGGCAGGATGCAGGCGAACATCACGACCCAGGAGCGGAACGCCAGCCCGATGAACATCGCCACCAGTGCGAATTCGATGGTGAGGCCGCGATTGAGCTTTTCGATCATGTTGGCCGAGTTGCGCGCGGCGATGGCTGCAAGGCCGGTCACGGCGATCTCATAGCCGGGATGCTTGGCGCGCACGGCGTCGAGCTCATGGTCGAGCTTTTTGATCACTGGCAAGAGCTGGCTGGAATCGAGGTCGGGTACCCTGCCCGCGACCACGACGGCATCCTGCTCCTTGTCGATGAAACGCCGCACCAGATGCTCGGGGATCACGTTGACATATTCCTTCAGCGTCGCGACGTCGCTCGAGCCGGCCTTCTCGGCGAGCCAGCGACGCAAGGTTTCCAGCGACCAGACGTTGCCGACGCCCGCGGTCTTCTCGACCGTGGCGTGAACGTCGGCGATGGTCTGCAAGGTCTCCGGCGAATAGAGCGATTCACCCTTGGGGAACGTGATCAGCACGTTGACCGGATTGGCGCCGGTGAGCTTCGCATCGAGGCGATTGCTGGCAGCAACCGCCTGGCGCTTGTCGGGCACCTGGTCGGCGAGGCGATAGCGCGGCTGCAGATTCGCGTAGATGCCGGCAAGCGAGCCCACGAACAGCACGGCGATGAGGCTGAACAGGCCGGGCCGGCTTACCATCCGCACCGCGATCCAGTAGCAGAAGTTGCGCAAGGCCTGGACCCCGGCGTCCGCGCTCTGGAATTTGGCGGCGAAGACCCTCTCGTTGCGAACGAACAGCACACCGAAAACCGGAACCAGCGACAACACCGCGATCAGCGCGATGATGGTTGCGGCAAGTCCGGCCTCGCCGAACTTGCGGATCAGGTCCGAATTGGAGAATTGCAACGCGATGAAGGAGATGCCGGCGGTGCCATGGGTCAATACGCAGGCGGGGCCGACCACCAGCACCGCGTTCTTGAACGCGGTTACCTTGTCCTGGCCGGCGATCAGGCGGTCGCGCGCGGCAAAGGTGAGCTGCATGGAGTCGGAGAAGCTGATCACCATAATGAGCGGCGTCATCACGTTCAGGAACATGTTGAGGTTGAAATTGGCCCAGCCGAGGCCACCGAGCGCGAGCAGGATCGCAATCAAGGGCGGGAACGCCGCCACCACCATGAAGGAGATCTTGCGGAAGAAGATGATGGCGATGATGCAGCCCGCCAGGATGCCGAGGATGTTGTAGGTCAGCCCGTCACGCTCGACCGCGTTGCGGATCTCGAGCTGCATCACCGGAACGCCGGACAATTCCACCTTCAGCCCGGTGTCGCCGAGGTCTTGCTTCATCAGGCTGCGGATGTCGCCGACCACCTTGCCGAGCTGGCTGCTGGCAACGACCTTGGGCTCGAGCGACAGCACGATCAGCGCGAGCGTGCCGTCCTCCGATAGCAGCTTGCCGCGGATGATCTCGTTGGATTTCACGGTCTCGATGAATTTGGCGTAGTCGGCGCCCTGCGGCAGCTCGGACGGGAACAGCGCCGCCGGCAGCTTGCCGGGCGCGGGCGCCTGACGCGCGGAGAACAGCGAGACCAGGCCACGGGTGCCGTCGACGAGCTGCAGATCGGTGACGAAGTCGCGAAGCTTCTCGAGGTTATCGCGGGCGAGCAGGTCCTTGCCTTCGACCACGACCAGAACGTCGAACTCCTCTGCCGGGAATTTCTTCGTCACTTCCTCGTATTGATGGTATTCCTTGGTATTGGATCGGAACAGTTGCGAGAGCGAGTCGTCGATCTTGATGCGCTGGATGCCGAACAGTGCGCCGACGATCAGCAGCGCCAGGATGATGCAGGACAGGATCGGCGCCTTCATCGGGATCAGGCCGAGCCGCTCCAGGCCGAACGCGATGCTCTTGGCAGGCGGCTCCTCGACCATCTCGACATGGATTTCATTGTCGCGGGTTTTCTCGAGCATGCTCTGTCCAGTTCTCACGTCGGCTCGGTCTGATAGCTTGGTTTTAGGGAACGCGCGAATGACCTCGAAAGACCGTCATCTGGCCGGCGCTAACCCTTGAAAATAGACGGAAAATCGCGGGGACGACGTTTAGCAGGTTCGCACCCTTTGTCGCAAGCGCGGGCGCGTTGTCGAAATCAACGCGTAATAGGCCAATTCGCGCCTCGTAAGTGGCAGATTTGTCACGTTCGCGTGGATTTATCGGCGAGGCGCGGCGGCGTTGCGTCGCCGCTTTCGTCCTTGAGCCCCACGCCGGTGATTCCCCGGGAAAACCCCTGCCCGATCAACCATGCGATCTTCAACGCGGCCTCGTCATAGGTGAGCCCGTTGCCGTGGATATTCGAGACGCAGTTGCGGCTGGCGTCGGTCAGGCCGATCCGGGGCGCGAAGGTGAGATAGGCGCCGAGGCTGTCGGGCGCCGACAGGCCCGGACGTTCGCCGATCAGCACGGCAACCATGCCGGCGCCAGCGATCTCGCCGATCTCGTCGCCGAGTGCGACGCGCGCGCCATTGGCGATGACAACGGCGCCGATGGCCACGTCGTCGGCCTCGAGGCGCAGCTTGAGCTCGCGCATCAGCGGAGCCGCGTGCGCATTCACTGCGGTTGGCGACAACCCGTCGCCGATCACGATCGCGAGCTGGCCGGCGGCATCCAGGCTCCGCAGACGTTGCACCGATGCGTCATCGAGCCTGCGGCCGAGATCGGGCCGGGCGAGATATTGCCGGCGGCTCTCGGTGCGGCTTGAGACCTCGATGGCGCGAAGGCCGAGCGCGCCGAGCGCGCCGGCGAGCGCTGCCGCATCGAAGTCGGCATGCACCGCATCGCGGGCGCGCGCATGATCGAGCGTGAAATCGAGCAAGGCACGGGTCGGCAGGCTCGCGCCGGAGCGGCCGAGCGCCACGCGCGCCGGCGTCAGTTCCCGCAGGTCCGTGACCGATCGCGACGGCGAAGGTTGCTTCAAAGGATTACTCGGCCGGCATCTGCGCCTCGCGCAGGCGGAGCGAGTAGTTCGAGGCATTCTGCCGGCCACTCGAGGCCGCGCGCGCGTACATGATCAAATGGTGGCCGATCAGCACAGAGGCGATCAGGCCTTCGACATCACCTTTCCGCAGCCGGCGCAGTGCGAACTTCCAGAACTCGCGCTTGTAGGGGCCGAGCACGCCGACCTTCCAGAAGATGTTGCGCAGCATGACGAGCGCGCGACGGATGTTCTTCCAGCTCTTCATTTCCGGCGCAATCGGCACTTTCATCCGATTGGCATTGGTGTAGTCGCACTGATGGTCGTAACGCGCGAACAGCCGGGCCGGCTCATAGGCGATCGCCATGCACCGCTTCCAGGAGCCGATGACCTCGTCATAAGGCAGCAGGAATTTCACATTGGAATCGCGATCCTCGTCATGGATCAGGCGTCCCTCGCGCTCCAGTCGGTCCCACAGCGGTGTCTTTGGCAGCGCCTGCAGCAGGTTGATGGTCAGGAGCGGAATCTTCGATTCGTCGACGAACGCAAGCAGCGCGTCCGCGGTGCCGGGCTTGTCCGTATCGAGCCCCATGATGATGCCGGACACGACTTCCATGCCGTAGGAATTGATGGTCCGGACCCCCTCCAGGATGGGGACCATCATGTTGTGGTCCTTGTGCATCGCCTTCAGCGCGTCGGGATCGGGCGTCTCGATGCCGCAGAAAATCGTATGGAAGGCGGCCTCGCGCATCTTTTCGAGAATTTCGGGCCGCTTGGCGATGTTGAGCGTCGCCTCGCAGGCGAACCGCGTGACATAGCTGTGCTTCTTCTGCCACTCGATGAGGTGCGGCAAGAGGTCGAGCGCGGCCTTGCGGTTGCCGATGAAATTGTCGTCGACGAAATAGACGGTGTCGGCGATGCCGCATTCGCGCATCTTGTCGAGCTCGGCGATGATCTGCTGCGGCGTCTTCAGCCGCGGATTGCGGCCGTAAAGCCCGGGAATGTCGCAGAACTCGCACTGATAGGGGCAGCCTGACGAATATTGCAGGCTGCCGAGCAGGTACTTGCTCACCTCGGCCAGCTCATAGGCCGGAAGCGGAAAGTCGTTCATGGCGACGCGGTCCTTGGTCGCGAACACGACCTGCTCGCGCGGACGCGAGGTGTCGCGCGAAAGTCGCGCGATCAGCTCATTGGTGGCGTCGCCGAGCTCGCCGACATGCAGATAGTCGAAGGCGGGATAGTAGTCCGGGCAAGCGCTGACCGAGGGGCCGCCGATCGCGGCCGGGCGATTGAAGGCATGCGCCCGGCGGCAGATGTCGTTCATCTGCTGGCGCTGGATATGCATGCCGCTGACGAACACCGCTTCCGCCCATTGGAAATCCGCATCGGTCGCAAGACGGAGGTTCTCGTCCACGAAGCGGACCTGCCAATGCTCCGGCAAATAGGCGGCGATCACGAGCAGGCCCTGCGGCGGCATGAAGGCCTTGACGCCGTCGGTCAGGGGATAGGCGTATTCCCAGGTGCCGAACGCGGACGTGTATCGCGGGAAGACGCACAAAATCCGGCGAGACGTGTCGATGCCGTCAGCTCTCATCAAACTTCCTCTGCAACAACGCTGGCAAATCCGGCAAACGACGTGTCAAAGATCACGTAAGCATGGGCCACAAAATTCGGCTACAAATTCCTCAACATTGTGGCGAGCCAAGCTAACGTTTGGTCGCGATTTTGGTTGCTAAAGTTCAAATTTTAGATGCAGTGCGGTCGATCAGCCGCGACGCAAAATCGGGCAGCAGCCCCGCATTTCCGACAAGGCGGAAGGCGGCGTCGGCCAGCCCCGCTTGCACCAGCCAGTCGTCGAACTCCGGCGCGCGTTTCAACCCGAAGAGGTCGCGGACATAAAGGGCGTCGTGGAACGAGGTGGACTGGTAGTTCAGCATCACGTCGTCGGCTCCCGGCACCCCCATGATGAAGGTGACGCCGGCGGCGGCGAGAAGCGTCAGGAGGTTATCCATATCGTCCTGATCGGCTTCCGCATGGTTGGTGTAACAGACGTCGACCCCAAGCGGCAGGCCGAGCAGTTTGCCGCAGAAATGATCCTCCAGACCGGCGCGAATGATCTCCTTGCCATCGTAAAGATATTCCGGGCCGATGAAGCCGACCACGCTGTTGACAAGGAGCGGACGATAGGCCCGCGCCACGCCATAGGCGCGCGCTTCCAGCGTCTGCTGGTCGACGCCGTGATGGGCATTGGCCGAGAGCGCGGAGCCCTGCCCGGTCTCGAAATACATGACGTTGTCGCCGACCGTGCCGCGCGACAGCGAGCGGCCGGCGTCATGCGCTTCACCGAGCAAGGCTAGGTCGACGCCAAACGAGCGGTTGGCGGCTTCCGTACCTGCAATCGACTGAAAGACGAGATCGACCGGAAGCCCCTCGCCGATCAATTTCAGCGTCGTCGTCACATGCGTCAGCACGCAGCCCTGGGTCGGAATCTTGAGCCGGACAATGATCTCGTCCAATAGCCGCAGCAGGCTGCCGATCACGGCGGGATCGTCGCTCGCCGGATTGATGCCAATGCAGGCATCGCCAGAGCCCAGCAGGAGCCCATCAAGGATCGAGGCGGTGATGCCCCTGGCGTCGTCGAAGGGATGATTGGGCTGCAGCCGCGTGCTCATCCGGCCCGCGAGGCCGACGGTGTTGCGGAAGGACGTTGTCACCTCGCATTTCTTCGCCGCCAGGATCAGGTCCTGGTTGCGCATCAGTTTCGAGACGGCGGCCGCCATTTCCGGCGTGATGCCACGGGCAAGCTTCGTCAAGGCTTCGGGGGTTGCCGCGTCCGACAGCAGGAAATCGCGGAAGGCGCTGACGGTGAGCGACGCGACCGGCGCAAACGCGTCTCGATCATGACCATCGAGGATCAGCCTCGTGACCTCGTCCTGCTCGTAGGGGATCACGGCTTCCTCAAGGAATTGCGTCAGCGGGACATCGGCGAGCGCCATCCGCGCCGCGACCATCTGTTCCGCACTATCGGCCGCAACCCCCGCCAGACGATCGCCCGAGCGCGGCGGGCTCGCCTTGGCCAGCAAGTCGCGCAGGCCGTCGAAGGCATAAGTCGTCTGATCGATGGTGTGGCGATAGACCATGGTCCCTACCCTACGCCGGAGGCGGCCATTTTGAGAGACGATGTTGCGAAGAGATGACACACCCCTCGCGCAAGCCTGACCCGGGCGCCGGTATCATGCTGCAACTATCTGATTCCGATAGGCAATTCCTGCACGCGTTGCGTAGCTCGGAAGCCCGCGGATTAAGACTTTATCCATGAACATTACGCATAATTTTTGGACAGACGACGCGCTCCCCCTGGGGGTCTTGCTGAGGGGACGTAGGGACTGACATCACAAAATTCAGGTTCGGTCAGGCATCATGGCATCCAGGCTCTCGCTGGCGGCACGGCTCTATTCGATCTTCGCGCTGTTCGCGCTTCTGACCGCGGCGATCGCCGTGCTGTCGGATCACAACACCCGCATGGCCGCGGAGCTGACCAAGGCGATCGAGACCGCCAACCTCGCCGCGCTGAATGTCGAGCGGGTCAATTCGCTGGTCTATGCGGTGGTGATGGAGTCGCGCGGCGTCTACATGTCGACCGAGCCCGCCAAGGTAAAGAAATTCGGCGACGGGCTGCTCAAGTTCAACGACAAGATCATGGGCGTGGTCACGAAATGGGAAGGCATCGTCCAGGCCGATGACGCCGAGCAGTTCGCGACCTTCAAGAAGCGCATCGCGCAGTTCGTCGACTTCCGCAAAGAGCTGGTGCGCCGCGCCTACGAGATCAGCCCGGCCGCGGGGCGTGAATGGGGAGACAACGACGCCAACCGCTCGGTCCGCTCCGCGCTGAACAAGGACCTCGAGGCACTCTCCAAGGTTTATGCCGAGCGCGCCAGGCGCATCGTGCAAGAGACCGACGCCAACCACCAGCTTTCCTTCGTCCTGACCTGCCTCGGCGGCATCGCCCTGGCTCTGGTGGTCGTCGGCGTCATCATCATCGCGCGCTCGATCGCCCGTCCCCTGTCCGTCATCACCACGACCATCAAGCAGGTTGCAGAAGGCGCCGAAAATGTCGAGGTGCCGCATACGGCGCGCAGCGACGAGATCGGCGCACTCGCCCGCGCGATCAAGGTTTTCCAGGAGGCGATGGAGCGCAACCGCAAGCTCAACGCGCAGGTCTCGGAGCAATCTTCGGCGCGCCAGGAGCGCAGCCGGCATGTCGAAGCTTCCGTCGAGGAATTCCGCCAGGCGATCGGCGCGGTGCTGCATGCGCTGACGGACAATGCGTCGGCGATGCGCAACACCGCGCAGACCATCAACCGCGTCACCTCCGACGCCAATCAGCGCGCTGTGGCGGCCTCAGGCGCCACTGCGCAAGCCTCCGGCAACGTCTCGGCGGTCGCCGGCGCGGCGGAAGAGCTGTCCGCCTCGGTGCAGGAGATCGGCCGGCAGGTCAGCCATTCGGCCGCCGCGGTCGAGCACACCGGCCAGCGCACTGAGAAATCGATCGCCGAGATCGAGAGCCTGGCGGCTGCGACGCAACGGATCGACGGGGTGCTGACTCTGATCCAGGCGATCGCCGAGCAGACCAATCTCCTAGCGCTCAATGCCACCATCGAGGCGGCGCGTGCGGGCGATGCCGGCCGCGGCTTTGCGGTGGTCGCTCACGAAGTGAAGGCGCTGGCCGGCCAGACAGCGAAGGCGACGGAAGAGATCGGCCAGAATGTCGGCATGATCCAGTCTTCGACCAGGAATGCGGTCGACGCCGTGCGCGAGATCGGCGGCGCGGTGCGCGGGATCAACGACATCACCACCACGATCGCGGGCGCCGTGGGCCAGCAGGACCAGGCGACCCGCGAGATCTCCGCCAACGCCCAGTCGGCGGCCCAAGGCAACGAGACGCTGGTGAACAATATCAACTCGCTCCGCGAAGCGATCGGCGAGACCAATGCGGCTGCCGCTTCCGTGCTCGCCGCCTCCGACGACCTTGCCACCACCGCCGACACGCTCTCGCGCGAGGTGGAGAAGTTCTTCCAGGACCTGCGCGGCGGGTCGGCGGAAGAGCAAAAGGTTGCTTAGCATCCGGCCGAGCCTGAGCTGGCGCAAGGCTTCTGGACGACGCTACCACAAGGGTGGATTAGTTAGCCGAAGGCGTAACCCATCCTACGAAACCACGAAACGTTGCATCGCTGCGAGTCCGGTGACATATCTGTCGTGTACCGGTGATTGACCAGCGTAGGATGGAACGGACGGATGGCCGAGGTAAGAAAATCCCGATTCCTGAAGGCGGCGGCTGCCGACAAGCGCAGCGCCGCATCCCCCTCGCCTGCCGGCAAGCGGCGCAAGCGCGGCGGTTCGACCTTCGTGCAGGGCGACGTGACGCTGACCGACAAGGCCTACGCCGAGATCGAAGAGCTGATCGTGACCTTGCAGCTCCCGCCGGGCACCGTGCTATCGGAGCTTGTGCTCGCCAGCCGGCTTGGCATCGGCCGCACGCCGATCCGCGAGGCGCTGCAGCGACTGTCGCGCGACGGCCTCGTCAACATCCTGCCGCGGCGCGGCGTGCTCGTCTCCGACATCGACCTGCGCTCGCAGTTGCGGCTCCTGGAGGTCCGCCGCGCGCTGGAGCGGCTGATGGCGCGCAGCGCCGCCGAGCGCGCCAGCGAGGACGAGCGCAGGCAATTCTCCGAGATCGCGGCCGGGATGTACCGCGCCTCCGATCATGAGGACGACATCTCGTTCATGCGGCTCGACCAGCAGTTCAACACGCTGGTGTCGCTCGCCGCGCGCAACGAATTTGCAAGCCGCTCGATGGGCCTGATGCATGGGCTGTCGCGCCGCTTCTGGTACCAGCACTACAAAGAGGCCGCCGACCTGCCGCTCTGTGCACGCCTGCACGCCGTAGTGGCCGAAGCCATCGCCAAACGCGAGCCGGACAACGCGGCAGAGGCTTCTGATCGGCTGATCGACTACATCGAAAGTTTCGCGCGCTCGACGCTGTAGCTCGTTTCCCTCTCCCCGCTCTTCGCGGGGAGAGGGTCAGGGTGAGGGGCTCTATCCGGGTAAACGGTGGGTGAAGAATTCGTGGATGGCCCCCTCACCCGGAATTCAAGCTCCGCTTGAATTCCGACCTCTCCCCGCAAGCGGGGCGAGGTGAAAGAATGCAGCGGTGCTCTAAAACTCGATCACGGTCCGGATCGACCTGCCCGCGCGCAGATCGTCGAAGCCGCGGTTGATGTCCTCGAGCTTCATGCGGGCGGTGATCAGTTCGTCGAGCTGCAGGCGGCCGTCGAGATAGGCCCGCGCGAGATACGGAAAATCGCGCAAGGGTCGCGCGCCGCCATAGCTCGAGCGCCGCAGGCGCTTCTCGCCCATCAGCGAGCCCCAGCGGAAAGAGACGTCATTCGCCACATCGATCTTGCCAAGCCAGATCACCTCGCCGCCGACGCGCACGGCCTCCGTGCTCTGGCGGAACGCGGATGGGTGGCCGGCGGCTTCGAGCACGACGTCAACCCCGCGGCCGGATGTCACCGAGCGCGCGAACTCGACCGGATCCTGCGATCTGGCGTTGACCGTGTGCGTCGCGCCGAGCTTGGTCGCAAGCGACAGCTTCGCATCGTCGAGATCGACCGCGATCACCGCGCCTGCGCCAGCCATCACCGCACCCTGCAGCGCAGCAAGGCCGACCGCGCCGCAGCCGATCACCATCACGGTGTCGCCATGGGCGATGTCGGCGATATTGAGCGCGGCGCCGACGCCGGTCATGACGCCGCAACCGATCAGGCAGGCGCGGTCGAACGGGATCTCCGTCGGCACCACGATCGCCTGCTGCGCCGGCAGGACGCAGTATTCGGCAAAGGCGCCGAGGAACATCAGATGCTGCAGCGCGCTGCCATCGGCGAAGTTTGCCTTCGATCTCCCGTCGAAATGCAAACCCCGCGGCCCCTCGCCCAGATACGTGTCGCACAGGATCGGCTGGCCGCGGTCGCATTGGAAGCAATGGCCGCAATGCGGATTCCACGACAGGATCACATGGTCGCCGACGCTGACATTGCCGGCCTCGGCGCCAACGCGCTCGACCACGCCCGCCGCCTCGTGCCCCAGGATCATCGGTAACGGATAACGCAGCGAGCCATCGATCACTTCGAGATCGGTATGGCACAGCCCGGCGGCGCGGACTCTGACGACGACGTCGGTCGGCGCGGGATCGCCGGCCGTGACCTGTTCAATCGAAAGCGGCGTCCCGCTCTGTCGCAGCACGGCGGCACGATATTGCAATGGCATGAAGTATTCTTTCTAAGGGACAGAAGTGAATGGTGACGTCGATGAATCGTTGCGGTGCCTGCGGTCCACCTCTCCCCGCTGGGGAGAGGTGGACGGAAGGTGCGGAAAAATCGTTCTGGTCAAGACTCACTCTGACTTGCTACGCAGCCCGGCCGCCGCGGAGCGCTGCAATCGCCTGGTCGATGTCGGTGCTGGTCATCTCCCAATCATTGTCGAAATTGGCGACGATGCGCTGCATGAAGCTGCGATAGACGTTCTTGGCTGCTTCGGCATCGCCGAGATGATCGAACAAAAGCGCGAACGCAAGCTGCGACGGCTCCGGCCCCTCGTAGCTCCATTCAAAGCCATAGTCGGTGAGCTTCAAGAGAGCATAGTGGGGCGACAGTGGCTTGCCGTCTACAAGCACCAAAATGCCGTCGATGGTGCGTTCCCCCGTGTATCTCTTCATCGCCTCCCCTCCGCACGGCTGTGGGCTATCTCAGTGAATTCGACTTCTTCTTCTGCACTTCCGGAAACACCCACATCGCGATGACCGCGAACACGCCCAGGAAAGCGACCGCATAGCTCGGTCCGATCTGGCCGAGATGGACCATGAACAAATAGGCACCCAGCGCGGTCAGCAGCCAGGCCAGCGACAGCAGCAATTTGACATGATGGGGCATCGTCTCCTCCTCAAATCTCCCACGCGTGCCGCGCGCCGATCAAGATCAGCGCGACAAGTGCGGTGACCATGACCCCGGCCGCGACCGCAAGCCCCGCGCGTCCATCGCGGAAGCGGGCCGAAACGGCCTGGAACAGCTCGGGAATGAACAGGAACAGGAGTCCGGCGACCACGATGATCGTGGTCCAGCGCAACTCGGCAACCGCAAAGGCAAGCGTGGCGGCAAGCAGCGCAAGCCAGATCGCGGTATTGCCGAGCACCAGCGGCGCGGGATTGCGTGCCTTCCCCCGGCCACTTGCCCGGAGCGGATACATGCCAGCGAGCTGGAAGAACGCGAGGCAGCACACGCTCCACAGCAGCACGAACCAGGACAGCGCGGTCACGTTCGGTTCGAGATGATTCATTCGGCAGGCACCGTAGACGACGCGACTCGCGGTGTCCGCGCGGTCTTGCGCATGTCGGTCTTCACATCGCGCGTATCGTAGCCGTTGAAGACGTGTCCGAGCAGGCCGCGATTGAGATCGGAGGTGCCCATCAGACAATCCATGATCGGGAATGTCAGGTTCATGTTCCGCTCCATCATGATCGACTGGTTGTGATGGGCGGTGTGATGGCGCCGGATCGTGTTGACGAACGGCGTCACGCGCACGAACCAGTTCTCGTCGACATGGCAGCAGAAATGCATGAACTCGTAGATCAGGTACATCGAGGTCGTGGTGGTGATCAGGAGCCAGCCGACATTCAGCGAGATCAACAGGCCGAAGATGATCGCCGGCGGGATCGACATGAAGGTGAACACCACCAGCGCGTAGGGCGGAAAAAAGGTGACGCGCCAATCGTAATGATCGGCAAAACGCATCTCCTGCTCGGTGAAGAACTGGTGATGCATCAGCGTGTGCCGGCTGTAGATCGCGCGGAACACGGCGAAATTGGACGGGCGGTGCATCACGTAGCGGTGAATCCACCATTCGAAGAAATTGGCGGACAGGAACACGACGGGAATGGTGAGGTATTCCCACCAGCGCACGTCATGGACGTTGGCGAGATAGACGTAGAGCGCCGTGAAGCCGATGATGTAGATCAGCGCGATGTGCAGCCAGCCATTGTACCAGCCGGCGACGCGCTCGCGGTAATTCTCCCGGTACTTGCGCTGCCGCTCGTTCATCGGCGTCGAAGCAAGCTCCATGGTGTCCTCCCTAGACCCAATCCCATCTGACATATCAGTAGCACATCAGATGCGCAATGCAAGACGGTGCGGTCGGCTGCCCGGCAGGCGACTGATTCGCCCGTCGGCCGGAAAAATCGGCTCGATTTGGCCGCTATGGCGTGACTTGCGCGTGCAAAATGCCGCCAGACCCCTGCGCCAAAAGGCGAACTTCGCGATCCGATTCAAGCTGATTTGGCCTGTCCAGCCGCAACGCGAAAAAATATTTCGTCTCCGCCTTTCAGAAACCAACGATTGGTTCGGCGGATCCCGCCTCGCACCGACGACCCGGAAGGGCCATTCGGCATGGCCGTTATGCACAAATTGCCCGTCGCGCTACTTTGTCGCACTATTTCGATATTGTCGAAATCGGCAAATCAGAAATACATTCGGCGCCATCCCGCCTCGACACGAGGGACGTTCGGCCAATCGTCACGACACGTGAGGCGGGTTGCGATGGACGCTGTCGCCGCGCAAGGACGAAGCGCGTTCGGTACGTTCGACGAAGCCGTGTGGTCCCGACACCCCGATGCTGGTGTCAAGTCCGCGAGTTGATTGCGGGCGACGGTGACTACAAAGCCCGGTACGCCGAGGAGAGCACGGAATAAGTCGTCCAACATCGCGCGGGGAATGCCGGACGTGTTCGGTTGTACCTGTGTTGAACTCGTGTGCGTTCTCTTGATTGTTGCTGCACACGAGACCGCGGGTGCAACGGCGCCCGGCATTCCCTGCGCCCTCTTCACTTTCGAGGGTGACCCACGATGCATCACTCGGGCATTTCGTGCCGCGGGAATGCGGGATTATGTCCCGTCATTTGCGAGAAGCGGAGCGACGAAGCCGCTGCCGCTGCGGAAGCAATCTGGATTGCTTCGCGGAGCCTGTCATCGGGCCGCGCGTTCGTGCGGACCCGTTGGCTGGCATTGACTGACGGAGCGGCTGTTTGAAATTCGAATCGGGAATCGCGGGGGTGAGCACGGCGCAACGCGCCTTTGCCCACCCTACGAGTCCGTCATGCGATGGTGGCGCTCCGCTATCTCGGCACGTATACCGCCGGGGCGCGGCGGACCACGACAGGCGGCGGCGGAAGATTACGCTGCCACACCCGGCCATCGTCGAACTGGATCCGAATGCCATCGGGCGAGTAGACCGCGCTCTCGTCGCGCGCATCGATCCAGATGCGGCTGTTTGGCGCCGACCAATCGGGCCATGCGCGGAAGGATTCACCGGTCTCCGTGACGAGGTTCAGCGACTCGCCGTTCTGGGTGACGTAAGCGGGAAAACCGACATTGCCGCCACGACACATCTGGATACACGTGTAAGTGCCGGTCAGGTTGATCGGCATGGCGGACGCCGCGGTTGCCACAGATGCGGCAGCGAGGCCAACGACCAGCGAAACAAGTCTCATTGCAGTACTCCATTGCTCAGGTCAGCGTCCCAGCGGACACCAGACACAATGGCTCCTCTTGCAATTCGTTCCCGCTGTTCCGATCGTGGAACAATCGAACAAGCACCCGATCAATTCCGCACGAAATAAAGCGGCGTCCGCAGCGTGAGCTGATAGGCCGGTTTCGGCACCCAGGCGATCTCCGCGGTGACGCCGAACAGGCGGTTGTCGTTGTCGTCCATGCGGTCGAGATCGAGCCGGACGATCGGCTGCGTGAAGGAAGCGATCGAAGCCAGTTGCAACAGCCGCGCACCGCCGAAGGATTGCAGACCGACACGGCCCGTGACCTTCCAGTTGCTGGGCCATTGATAATAGGCACCGACATAGCCGATCGTGTTCGAACCGATCCGTGCCAGCGGGGTATCGATGTCGATCAGGGTATATTGGACGCCGGCAAGCCATCCCCGCGTCTCGTCCTTGTCGAAGGCGTAGTTGAATTCGAGGATGTTGTTGAACGTCGTTGTCGCGAGCGGGCCGTCCGGGACGGATCGCGTCACCGTCGTCTGCAACGTGGCGGTCGGAAGCAAGCCGCCGTTCTGCTGGTAGAGGTCGGCCTGGAAACCGAGATGCCAGCTCGTGACCGCGAGCGAGCTCCAGCCCGTGAGATCGGTCTGCGTGGTACTTGCCGTCGCGCCGCCATAGATCGACACAGAATCGGAGACATCGACCGTCAGCGGCAGGTCGATCGCGGCCGACCGGCTTGCCGGCGAGGCGAGATTGGCTGGAAGCAGCGGGCTGTTGCCCGTCCGGGAAAGTGCCTGGATGGTCTCGATGACGGTGTTGATCGCGCTACTCCCGAGCCCGATCGACAGCGAACCGGCCGGCACCGTCGAATAGCTGGTGCGCATGTCGAGATAGATATTCGGGATGGCACTTGGCGGTGTCGCGGCGTCCTCATCATCGGCGTCGCCGGCGACCGCAAGCTTGCAGCACGACATGCAGGCCAATCCCGCAAGCAGGATCCGCAATCCATGCCTGACATAAGCGGAGCTGCGCATGCGATCCCCCTCGCCGAACGGTAGACCGCCGGCACCCGACCGGCAAGGGCGCCCCTACTCCACAAGTACGACATCGACCGCCACATTGAGCTTCTGCTTCGGCGATCCCACGATGATGCCATCCACGGGAGAAACGTCGGCGAAATCACGGCCGACGCCGAGGATGATGTGATCGTTCTCGACGAGAAGATCATTGGTCGGATCGAAGCCGATCCAGCCGAGATCGGCGCCACACCAGAGCGAGACCCAGGCGTGCGTTGCATCCGCGCCCTGCAGCCGCTCCTTGCCGGGCGGCGGAATGGTGCGCAGATAGCCGCTGACATAAGCGGCCGGCAAGCCGAGGCCGCGCAGGCCCGCGATCATCACATGCGCAAAATCCTGGCAGACACCGTGGCGGTTCTCGAACACGTCGCCGAGCGGCGTCGAGATCACGGTCGCCTTGGGGTCGTATTTGAACTCGCTCTTGATGCGATGCATCAGATCGACCGCGCCGACCAGGACGCCAACGCCGGGCGCAAAGCTCGCGGCCGCGTAGCTTGTCACCGGCGACAACACCGGCACCAGCGAGCTCGCAAACACATAGCTCACCGGCGACGACGGCCCGAGGCTGGTGACGGCAAACGCAACATCGCGCACGCTCTCCCAGGGCGGGCTCGACGCGGCGCGGCCGGACGCGCGGCGCGAAACCGAAACGCGAGAGCGGGAATCGATCCGCAGAGTCCTGTGCGGCGCCTCAATCACGACGTTTTCGGTGAAGGTGCCGAAGAAATCGCGTCGCGAGGTGCGCTCGGCCGGACGCGGGCGGATCTCGACGCTGTGCGAGATCAGCTCCTGCCCGTCGCCGCTCCTCGGCTCCAGCCGCAGGGAGCAGCGGGCGAAACTGACCGGGTTTTCATAGGCGTAAGTCGTAACGTGACGGATGTCGTAGATCACGCCAGCCCCGTCAGCTTTTCGGGCCGGGTGGCGTTGGGGCCGTGCGGGAAATAATGCAGGCCGATGGCATCCGAAAGCGCGAGCAGGTCCTGCTCCAGCGAGAACAGCGTCTGGGTGTCGAGGTGAGCTGCCTCGGCTGTCGTCAGCATCGATTGCACGGCGACCGCGAGCCGCTGCGGCCGCTCGATCAGGCCGCTCTCGCGCAGCGCCGGCAGGCTTGCGATGTGCTCGTTCAGCGCCTGCACCTGGAAGGCGACCGAGCGCGGGTTATAGGGATCGAGCACCGCAAGATCGCGTACCGGTTCAAGCAATGGGGCGAGCAGATAACGCGAGCGGTAGGTGATCTGGCAGTCGACCAGCGTCAGAAGAACATCGAGGTCCTCATCAGTCGCCTCGTCGTAGGCGAACTGCCGCGCAAAGCGCGCGGTGTTGATGGCACGCTCGGCGCGCCGGCCCATGTCGAGGAAACGCCAGCCCGCGGCGCGGTTCATGTTCTCCTGCGCGAGCCCGGCGAAGCTCGCGAGCTCCTGGAGGGTCAATTCCGCCGCGCTGATGATGCCGTCGTCGTCGTCGACCTCTTCGGCGAGCCGCTCGGTCATCTCGGTGATCACCTGCCAGGCGTCGGGCGACAGCCGTTCGCGCAGCGAGGTCGCGGTGCGTTGGGCGGAGCGCACCAGGGACAGACAGGAGCCGAAGCGCTCCTCCGACTGCAGCGCTTCGGCCGCGACCCTGGCGGGGTGCGCGCGCGAGATCTGGGTGATGGCGCCCCAGGTGACCAGCATGCGCTGGATGCGCTCGGCCGCGTGCTGCAGATTGGAGGTGCCCTTGCCGGGATCGCGCTGCTGGGTGCCGAGCGCGCGCACCAGCCGCAGCGTCGCTTCCGCCCGTTCGAGATAGCGGCCGAGCCAGAACAGATTATCGGCCGCACGACTCGGCAAGACGCCGGCGATGCGGCGGATGCGCACGGTATCGGTGCCCGGCAGAAGGGTATGAGCCGAGACCGCCCTGTCGGCGACCACCCAGACGTCGGCGGCGCGGGCGCCGTAGCCCATTGACACGGCGCGGGCGTCGAGCTGATCGGCGATCCGGCAGAAGCCGCCGGGCATGATGGTCCAGCCCTTCGGCGTCGCGGCGGCGAACACGCGCAGCACGAAGGGCCGCGGCACGATATGGCCGTCGTCCCATACCGGCGTTGTCGACAGGCGCACCAGCTCCTGGCCGACAAAGTCGATACCGCGCTCGTTGATGGCGGCGACCAGCCGCTCGCGCTCGGATCCGGAGAGTTCGCCCGCGAGCACCGGACCGTTGCTCTCAAAACCCGGCACGCCGCGGGTATAGGCGCCCTCGATCGCCATCTCGTCGAGCCGCGACAGCACCTCCTCGCGCGCCGCCTTCTGGCCGCACCACCAGGTGGCGATATGAGGCATCATCAAGGTTTCGCCGAGCAGTTTCCGGCACAGGCTCGGCAGGAAGCCGAGCAACGCCCGCGCCTCAAGGACGCCCGAGCCCGGCATGTTGGCGATGACGACGCCATCCTTGCGCAGCACGTCGATCAATCCGGGCACGCCAAGATGCGACGAGGCGTCGAGCTCGAGCGGATCGAGGAAATTGGAATCGAGGCGGCGAAGCAGCACGTCGAGCCGCTTCAGTCCTGCGACGGTGCGGATATGGATGCGGTCGCCGGAGACGGCGAGATCCTCGCCCTCGACCAGAAGGAAGCCGAGATAGCGCGCGAGCGTCGCGTGCTCGAAATAGGTCTCGTTGAACGAGCCCGGCGTCAAGAGGCCGATGCGGGGCTCGTCGCGATCGGCCGAGTTGCGCAGGCCGTCGCGAAACGCCTCGAAGAACGGCGCGACGCGCTCGACATTCATCGACTTGTAGAGCGAGGCAAAGGCGCGCGACAGCACGAGGCGATTTTCCAGCGCATAGCCGGCGCCGGAGGGCGCCTGCGTGCGATCGCTCAGCACCCACCAGCGCCCGTCGGGCCCGCGGCCGACGTCCGCGGCATACATGCTGAGGTAACGGCCACCCGGCGGCTTGATGCCAGAGATCGGGCGAAGATATTCGTTGCTGCCGGCGATCGCGGCGGCCGGGATCGCGCCATCGGCGATCAGTTTGCCGTCGCCATAGATGTCGCGCAGCACGAGCTCAAGAAGCTGGGCGCGCTGGGCGATGCCGGCGGAAAGCTGCTGCCAGTCGGCCTCGTCGATCAGAAGCGGCAGATGGGCGAGCGGCCAGTGCCGGTCGGCGCTCTCGCCGGGGGGGCGATAGGTGACGCCGGCCTCCTTCAGGTGACGGTCGGCGGCGGCGAAGCGGCGCTCGATATCGGCGGGCGCGAGCGAGCCGAAGGCATCGAGGAAGCGGCTCCAGACCGCGCGCGGTCCGTCCTCGCCGATATATTCGTCGGGAATACCCGGAAGACGGGCATAGTCGCGCACCCATTGCGCCACCCGCCGCTGCGCCGGGCCGGACTTGCTTGCCGCTCCTGCCGCTTGCACCCCTCCTTGGCCCGCCTCGGTATCCGCCATCCGACTCTTCTCCCAAAGCGCCATTGTTCAATGCGGGAGCGGAGTCCTCAAGTCGAGAGTGAGAGGAAATTCGAGGCTGCGCTCTTCGCGCGGTGGATCGATCCTCCCGGGCGTGTGGCCGTGATCCTGGAAGCGCGCCAGTCGTCTTGCCTCCGCCTCGTAAGAATTGACCGGCTTTGTTTCATAATTGCGACCGCCCGGATGGGCGACGTGATAGACACAGCCGCCCAAGGAGCGCCCGTTCCAGGTGTCGATGAGGTCAAACGTGAGCGGCGCGTGGACGGGGATGGTCGGGTGCAGGCCCGAGGCCGGCTGCCAGGCCTTGAAGCGCACGCCGGCGACCGCCTCGCCCGAGCGGCCGGTTCCGCTCATCGGCAGGTGGCGGCCGTTGCAGGTCACGACGTGGCGGCCTTCGACAAAGCCTTCAGCCTTCACCTGCAGGCGTTCGAGCGAGGAATCGACATAGCGCACCGTGCCGCCGGCGGAACCCTCCTCGCCCAGAACATGCCAGGGCTCCAGCGCCTGCCGCAGCTCCAGCGTGACGCCGCCATGATGGACGCGGCCGAAGGCGGGAAAGCGGAACTCGAGCTGCGCCAGATACCAGTCCGGCGAGAACGCATAGCCGGAGGCTTTCAGCTCATCCAGCACATCAAGAAAGTCTTCCCAGATGAAGTGCGGCAGCATGAAACGGTCATGCAGCGCGGTGGCCCAGCGCACGAACTTGCCGTTCTGCGGCTCGCGCCAGAGCTTTGCGATCAGCGCGCGGACGAGAAGCTGCTGCGCCAGCGACATGCGCGGATCAGGCGGCATTTCGAGTGCGCGGAATTCGACGAGACCGAGCCGGCCGGTCGGGCTATCGGGCGAGAACAGCTTGTCGATGCAGATTTCGGCGCGGTGGGTGTTGCCGGTGATGTCGACCAGGATATGCCGAAACAGGCGGTCGACCAGCCACAGCGGGATCTCGCCGCCGGGCGGCGGCACTTTCGAGATCGCGATCTCCAGTTCATAGAGGCTGTCATGCCGGGCCTCGTCGATCCGCGGCGCCTGGCTGGTCGGGCCGATGAACAGGCCCGAGAAGAAGTAGGACAGCGACGGATGGCGCTGCCAATACAGCACAAGGCTCTTCAGGAGATCGGGCCGGCGCAGGAACGGCGAGTCCTGCGGCGTATCACCGCCGACCACGATGTGATTGCCGCCCCCGGTGCCGGTATGGCGGCCGTCGATCAGGAACTTATTGGCGCCAAGTCGTGTCCGCGCGGCGTCCTCATAGAGGCCCGTGGTGATGTCGACCGCCTCGCGCCAGCTCTTGGCCGGCTGCACGTTGATCTCGATCACGCCGGGATCGGGCGTCACCTTGATCACCTGCATGCGGGGGTCATGGGGCGGCGCGTAGCCTTCCACATGAACCTGCATCTGCATCTCCTCGGCGGTCGCTTCAACGGCGGCGACCAACTCCAGGTAATCCTCGAGTTTTTCCACGGGCGGCATGAAGGCGCAGAGCACGCCATCGCGGATCTCGATCGACATCGCGGTGCGCACACCGCCGCTGCCTATTGGACTCTGCTCCTGCACCGCCTGAGCCGGTGCACCCGGCGCCGCGGCGACCTGATTGAACAGCGGCAGCGCCTCGCGCGGGGCGAGCGGATCCTGCTCGTTGATGTACGGATAGTCCTGCGGCGGGATATGAGGCAGCGAGGAGATCGGCAGGCGCAAGCCAAGCGGCGAGTCGCCCGGCATCAGGAACAAATTGCCGCGGCGAAGTTGCCAGCGCTCGCTGCGCCAGCGGGGCGCAGCCGCATTCCAGCGCTGGATCGGCAGCACGAAGCCGCGCGGCGTGTTGAGGCCCTGATCGAATACGCGCGCCATCCGTGCGCGCTCCTCGGGATCGGCCAATTTGGAATCGCCGGGATCGACATTCGGCGGCAGTCCGGCCTCCTTCTGCAGCCAGTGGCTCGGGTCTTCGAAAGCCGGCAACACAAATTCGGAGGACAGGCCGAGCTTGCTCGCGGTCGCTTCCGCGAAGCGTTCTGCGTCGGCGACGTCGGCTTTCCGCGGATTCTCGATCCTGGCGATCAAGTCGGAGTTCTTCCAGACCGGCACGCCATCCTTGCGCCAGTAGAGGCCAAAGGCCCAGCGCGGCAGGCTTTCGCCGGGATACCATTTGCCCTGCCCGTAATGCAGGAGGCCGCCGGGCGCGAAGCGCGCGCGCAGGCGCCGGATCAATTCGTCGGCAAGGCCGCGCTTCGTCGGGCCGACGGCGGCAGTGTTCCATTCCGGCGACTCCATGTCGTCGATGGATACGAAGGTCGGCTCGCCACCCATGGTGAGGCGCACATCTTGGGCCTCCAGATCGGCATCGACCTGCTCACCCAGCGCATCGAGCCGCGCCCAGGCTTCATCCGAAAAAGGCCTTGTGATGCGAGGCGCTTCGCGGATGCGTTTGACGTTCATCTCGAAGCCGAAATCGACATTCGCCGCCGCTGCGGTGCCGGAGATCGGTGCAGCGGAACGATAGTGCGGCGTGGCGGCGACGGGGATGTGGCCCTCGCCGGTGAGCATGCCCGAGGTCACGTCGAAGCCGATCCACCCCGCCCCCGGGAGATAGACCTCAGCCCAGGCATGCAGGTCGGTGAAATCGCTCTCGACCTCGCGCGATCCTTCGACGGGATCGATGTCCGGGCGAAGCTGGATCAAATAACCGGAGACGAAGCGGGCGGCGAGCCCAAGATGCCTCAAGATCTGGATGAGCAGCCAGGCGGAGTCGCGGCACGATCCGGCGCTTGCGGAAAGCGTCTCCTCCGGTGTTTGAACGCCCGGCTCCATCCTGATGATGTAGCGAATCTTTTTCTGCAAATTCGCGTTGAGATCGACCAGGAAGCTGACGGTCGAATCCGCCTCGCGCGGAAGCTCCTTCAGGGTGGCTGCAAGCAGCGGCCCGGGCGCGATGGTCTCGAGATACGGCGCGAGCTCGGTCTTCAGACCAACGGGATAGTGGAACGGGAACGCGTTCGCATAAGGCTCGACGAAGAAGTCGAACGGGTTCACGACGGTCATCTGCGCCGTGAAGTCGACCTCGATCTTCAGCTCGGTCGCCTTCTCCGGGAAGACGTAGCGCGCGAGCCAATTGCCCTGCGGGTCCTGCTGCCAGTTCACGAAGTGGTTCGCGGGCGTGACCTTGAGCGAGTAGCTCAGGATCGGCGTCCGCGTGTGGGGCGCCGGGCGCAGGCGAATGGTCTGGGGGCCGAGGTCGATCGGGTGGTCGTATTTGTAATGGGTGACGTGATGCAGTGCGACGTAGATCGACACGGACGGGCTACCTCCGGCTCCCTTTTTGAGCAGACCACCGGTGCCGGGACGGATCAAGCACGAACAACGGGCATGAGGTGCCTACGTCAGGGCGGATCAGTGGATTTGGCCGTCATTGCGAGCGAAGCGAAGCAATCCAGACCGCCTCCACCGAAACGTTCTGGATTGCTTCGTCGCTCCGCTCCTCGCAATGACGATTGCCGCGGCGCTGGAAACCTACATCGTCGCCCCAAGCACCCAGGGCGCGAACTCGGCGCCGCCGAAATCAAAGCTCTCGCTCTTGGTCGGCTGGCCGGAGGCGGTCTTCAGCATGAGATCGAAGATACGCTGGCCGCATTCCTGCACGGTCTCCTCGCCGTCGAGGATGGTGCCGCAATTGACGTCCATGTCGTCTTCCATCCGCTTGTACATGGGCGTGTTGGTGGCGAGCTTGATCGAGGGCGCGGGCTTGCAGCCGAACACGCTGCCGCGGCCGGTGGTGAAGCAGACCATGTTGGCGCCGCCTGCCACCTGCCCGGTCGCTGCCACCGGGTCGTAGCCGGGCGTGTCCATGAACACAAAGCCCTTTTTAGTGACGGGCTCGGCATAGTGCAGCACGTCGACAAGATTGGTGCTGCCGGCCTTGGCCATCGCGCCGAGCGACTTTTCGAGGATGGTCGTGAGGCCACCCGCCTTGTTGCCGGGGCTTGGATTGGCGTTCATCTCCGCGCCCTCGCGCTGGGTGTACTCCTCCCACCAGCGCATCAGGCCGACCAGCTTCTCGCCGACCTCGCGGCTGACCGCGCGGCGGGTCAGGAGATGCTCGGCGCCGTAGGTTTCGGGCGTCTCGGAGAGGATCACCGTGCCACCATGCCGCACGAGGAGGTCGCTCGCGGCACCCAGCGCCGGATTGGCGGAGACGCCGGAGTATCCATCGGAGCCGCCGCACTGGAGCGCAACCGTCAATTCGCTCGCGGCTACCGTCTCGCGCTTCACCTTGTTCGCATCCGCCAGCGCTTCCTTCACAAAAGCAACGCCCGCTTCGGTGGTCTTGCGCGTGCCGCCCTTCTCCTGGATGTCCATCGAGCGCAGACGACCAGCGAGCTTCTGCTCTTCCATCAGCCCGCCGATCTGGTTGACCTCACAGCCCAGGCCAAGCACGACGACGGCCGAAAAATTCACATGCCGCGCATAGCCGCCAAGCGTGCGCCGAAGCAGTTTTAGCGGCTCGTCCTGGGTCATGCCGCAGCCGGTCTTGTGGGTCAGCGCCACCACGCCGTCGACATTCGGGAAATCGGCGAGCGGATTGTCGCCAGTGAACGGGTTCTTCTTGAAGACGTCGGCGACGAGGCCCGCGACGTGGGCGCTGCAATTCACCGAGGTGAGGATGCCGATATAGTTACGGGTGGCGACGCGGCCGTCGGGGCGGCGGATGCCGTCGAACGTCGCCGGAAGATCGAAATTCGGCACCGGCTTGACGTCGACGCCATAGGCATAGTCCTTGTCGAAATCGCCCATGCCGCAGTTTTGCGTATGCACGTGCTGGCCGGGCGAGATCGGCTGCGTGGCGAAGCCGATGATCTGGCCGTAGCGGATGACCGGCGCGCCGGTTGCGATCGGCTTGATCGCGACCTTGTGACCCGCCGGAACGCGCTCGGTCGTGGTCACGCCCTCGGCGACCACCGTGCCAGGCGGCAGACTCGCGCGCGCGATCAACACACCGTCGTCGGGATGCAGGCGGATAACGGGTGCTGAGGCCATGGCGATGTCTCCTTCATCTTTCCAATTCACCTCTCCCCGTTCTTACAGGGAGAGGTCGGATCGCGTCAGCGATCCGGGTGAGGGGCAAGCCGCGAACTCAACTGCCACTGGTGCCCGCGGACAGAGGCCCCTCACCCCAACCCTCTCCCCGCAAGAGCGGGGAGAGCGAGAGGATCAAGTTACGCTTTTCCGCCGGCATCCTTGCGGGTCTGATTGACCTGCATCTTGGCGTAGGTCGACATCAGGCCAACCTCGTTTGACAGCGTCACGAGCTTGAAGCCCATGTTGATCGCGCGCACGGCGCCATCGGCGCCGCCGCAGTGGATGCCGGGGTGAAGCTTACGCTTCTCGCATTCCTTCACAATCTTCTCGTAGATCTTGAGGATCTCCGGCTCGGTGCGGTCGAGCCTCGGCTCGAGCCCGTAGGAGAAGCCGAGATCGGACGGGCCGATATAGACGCCGTCGATGCCCTGCACATCCAGGATCGCTTCCATGTTCTCGACCGCGGTCTTGGTCTCCATCATTGGCAACAGCACGATGTCGTCGTTGGCGGTCTTCTGGTAGGAGCCCGCGCTGCCATACATGCCGGCGCGGATCGGGCCGTTGGAGCGGACGCCGTGCGGCGGATATTTGGAATAGGCGACGAGGTTCTTGGCTTCCTGCACCGTGTTGATCATCGGGCAGATCACGCCATAGGCGCCGCCATCCAGAACCTTGCCGACGATGCCCGGCTCGTTCCAGGGGACGCGGACCATCGGGGTCACCGGATGGCCGTGCATCGACTGGAAGCACTGCACCATGGAGAGGTAGTCCTGCACGCCGTGCTGCATGTCCACGGTGACACTGTCGAAACCGCACTGCGCAATCATCTCGGCGGTGAAGCCGGAGGGGATCGCAAGCCAGGCGTTCACCACCGCTTTGCCCGAGGCCCAGATTTGCTTGACTTTATTTGGCATTTGATCGCGTTTCCTTTTGCGGTTTCTTCAGTTCGAGGGCTAGCCGTCGCCCGCTGGATGCTGACTTGGCCGCTGACCTCGCGCGGTGCTCCGACGCCGATTTTATGAGGCGGCCTGGGCGGCACTTTGAGCGAAAAATCGCGGGAATGTCCATGGCTTGGGCAGGGATGCTTGATCATGCAAGAATGCAAAAATTGCATTCATCCTCCGCCTTCGGCCTCCCCCTCGCCGCCGGCCTCCAGCCCAGCGAGGCTTGCCTCCAGCGCGCCGAGCATCTCCTGCAGCTCCGCGAGCTTCCTGGCACCGTAGCGGCGGGTGATGGCGGCGTAGATCGCCTCCGACGACGGCGCTACCACCTCCATCAGCTTGATCCCCTTCTCCGAGATCGAGATCAGGCCACGGCGCATATCCGTCTTCGCGGTCTTGCGCTCGATCAGGCCGCGCGCGTCGAGATCGCGTAAAATTCGCGAAAGGCTTGGCCCCAGCAAAAAGGCGGTCCGCGCAAGCTCGGTCACTTCGATGGCGTCGATCGCGGCCAGGGCACGCAGGATGCGCCATTGCTGCTCGGTGAGACCGTGACGGCGCAGCGACGGGCGGAATTGCCGCATAACCGCTTCGCGCGCGCGCAAGAGCGACATCGGCAGCGAGCGCGAGAACTCGCGCATGGGCACGCGCCGGTCAAGCACCTTGGCCGATTGCGATCCGTTGGCTGGCTTCTTGCGTGTCATCCGCTTTTCGGGACTAACGAGTTTGCAATGCAACATGAACCAAAGGGGGTTTGATCCGCAACACTTAACATGTTAAGTACTTCGTTGCATCCCTTTTCGCGAAGTCTCCCATGGCCCTTTCGCCTGCAGAAATCCGTGCCGCCGCCGAGCGCCTCGACCGCGCCGAGAAGACGCGCACGCAAATCCGCCAGCTTTCGCAGGAATTTCCCTCGATCACCCTCGACGACGCCTACGCGGTCCAGAAAGCCTGGATCGAGATCAAGGTCGGGGCCGGCCGTGTGGTCAAGGGCCAAAAGATCGGCCTGACGTCGAAGGCGATGCAAAGCGCGCTCAATATCGATGAGCCGGATTCCGGCGTGCTGCTCGACGATATGTTCTTTGCCGATGGCGGGCTGGTGCCGACGGATCGCTTCATTGCCACGCGGGTGGAAGCGGAGCTCGCCTTCATCATGGGCAAGCGGCTCGAAGGCCCGGATCGCACGCTATTCGACGTCTTGAACGCAACCGATTTTGTCGTGCCGGCGCTGGAGATTCTGGACACGCGCATCGAGCGCGTCGATCCCAAGACCAAGGCTACGCGAAAAATCTTCGACACCATCGCGGACAACGCGGCCAATGCCGGCATCGTGCTCGGCGGGCGTCCGATCAAGCCGCTTGATGCTGATCTCCGCTGGATCGGCGCGCTCTGCTTCAAGAACGGCCAGTTGGAAGAGACCGGGCTTGCCGCCGGCGTGCTCAATCATCCCGCCACCGCGGTCGCGTGGCTCGCGAACAAGATCGCGCCGCATGGACTGGCGCTGGAGCCGGGCCAGGTCGTGCTCGCCGGCTCCTTCATCCGTCCGATCGAGGCCCGCAAGGGCGACACAATCCAGGCCGACTATGGAGCCTACGGCTCGGTGAGTTGTTATTTCGCTTGAGCCACTTTGGAGCAAACCGCCATGCCGCATTTCACGATCGAATATTCCGCCAATCTCGACGGACGCGTCGACATGGGCAAGGTCGTCGAGGTCGTCCGCAAGGCCGCGGTCGAGACCGGCATCTTCCCGCTCGGCGGCATCCGCGTCCGCGCCATCAAATGCGAGCATTTTGCAATCGCCGACGGCAATCCCAACCTCGCCTTCCTCGACATGGTCCTCCGGCTCGGCGAAGGCCGCGACCTCGCCACGCGCAAGAAGGCCGGCGAGCACATCTTCAAGGTGCTGTCCGCGCACCTTGATCCGGTCTTCGCGCAAACCAAATTCGCGCTGTCGTTCGACATGCAGATCAACGACAAGGAGACGAGCTTCAAACGCAACAACATCCACGAAGCCTTGAAAGTGGAGACCGTCCATGGATAAGGTCACGCCGAAATCCGATCTGTTCCAGGCCAACAAGGATCGCGCCGCGCCGCTTCTGAAACAGCTCCGCGCCGACGGCATCGGCCACATGATCGGCGGCAAGATCGTAGCCTCGATTTCCGGCGACACCTTTGAGACCAAATCACCGATCGACGGCTCGCTGCTGGCATCGGTCGCGCGCGGCGGACCCGAGGACATCGACCGCGCCGCAACCGCAGCTTCGCTCGCGTTCAAATCCTGGCGCGACATGTCGGCGTCGATGCGACGGAAGCTGTTGCACCGCGTGGCGGACGCCATCGAGCACCGCGCCGACGACATCGCCGTGCTCGAATGCATCGACACCGGCCAGGCGCACCGCTTTATGGCCAAGGCAGCCATTCGCGCGGCGGAAAACTTCCGCTTCTTCGCCGACAGATGCGCGGAGGCACGCGACGGCCTCAATATGCCGAGCGAAGAGCACTGGAATATTTCCACGCGCGTGCCGATCGGCCCGGTGGGCGTGATCACACCCTGGAACACGCCGTTCATGCTCTCGACCTGGAAGATTGCCCCCGCCCTCGCCGCCGGCTGTACGATCGTGCACAAGCCGGCGGAATGGTCGCCGATCACGGCCGATCTCTTGGCCAAGCTCGTGAAGGAAGCGGGCGTGCCGGATGGCGTGTTCAACACCGTGCACGGCTTCGGCGAGGAAGCCGGCAAGGCGCTCACCGAACATCCTGCGATCAAGGCGATCGGCTTTGTCGGCGAAAGCGCCACGGGCTCGGCGATCATGGCGCAGGGCGCAAAGACCCTGAAACGCGTGCACTTCGAGCTGGGCGGCAAGAACCCGGTGATCGTCTTCGACGACGCCGATCTCGACCGCGCGCTCGATGCGGTCGTGTTCATGATCTACTCGCTGAACGGCGAGCGCTGCACCTCCTCCAGCCGCCTCCTGGTGCAGCAGAGCATCGCGGAACGATTTATCGAGAAGCTGACGGCGCGCGTGAAGGCGCTGAAGGTCGGTCACCCCCTCGATCCCTCAACCGAGATCGGGCCGCTGATCCATGAGCGGCACCTCGCGAAAGTCTGCGCCTATTTCGATGTGGCGCGGAAGGATGGTGCGGTGATTGCCGTTGGCGGCAAGCCTCATGACGGCCCCGGCGGCGGGCATTATGTGCAGCCGACCCTCGTCACAGGCGCGCATGCGAAAATGCGCGTGGCGCAGGAGGAGGTGTTCGGGCCGTTCCTCACCGTGATCCCCTTCCGCGACGAGGCGCACGCGATCGAGATCGCCAACGACGTGAATTACGGCCTGACCGGCTATGTCTGGACCGGCGACATGGGCCGCGCGCTGCGCGTCGCGGACGCGCTGGAAGCCGGAATGATCTGGCTCAATTCGGAGAACGTCCGCCATCTGCCCACGCCCTTCGGCGGCATGAAGGCGTCCGGCATCGGCCGCGACGGCGGCGACTACTCCTTCGACTTCTACATGGAAACCAAGCACGTCTCGCTCGCGCGGGGCACGCACAGGATTCAGAGACTGGGAATTTGAATTGCACCGTCGTTCCGGGGCGCGACGAAGTCGCGAACCCGGAACCTCGAGATTCCGGGTTCGATGCTTTGCATCGCCCCGGAATGACATCGACAAGGACAGCCAATGCCCATACCGAAACACGTCTTCGATCCGCCCTTCAACATCGTCCGCTCGAGCCACGTCGTCCTCGACGTGACGGATCTGAAGGCGAGCCGCGCGTTCTATGAGACGGCGGTCGGCCTCCATGTCGAGGACGCCGACAATAGCGCCGTCTATCTGCGCGGCTTCGAGGAGCATCAGCATCACTCGCTGGTGCTGCGCAAGGCGCCGGTCGCCGCGTGCAACCGGATCGGCTTCAAGGTCGGCAACGAGGGCGACCTCGACAAGGCGGCGAGCTTCTTTTCCGCCAACGGCATTCAGCACAAATTCGCCGAGCAGCCGTTCCAGGGCCGCACGCTGCAATTCACCGATCCGTTCGGCTTCCAGATCGAGCTCTACGCGACGATGGACAAACGGCCGCATCTCCTGCGTCGCTACGACCTCTACAAGGGCTGCCATCCGCAGCGCCTCGACCATTTCAACGTGTTCGCCGCCGAGGTGCAGGACACGATGGACTTCTATGCCCGGCTCGGCTTCCGCCTCACCGAATATGCCGAGGAGGATGGCCCGAACGGGCGCATCGCCGCCGCCTGGCTGCATCGCAAGGGCAATGTACATGATCTCGCCATCACCAACGGCAAGGGCCCCCGCCTGCACCATTTCTGCTACTGGGTTCCGACCGCGATGAATGTGCTGCATCTCTGCGACGTGATGGCCTCCAGCGGCTACCTGAAGAGCCTCGAGCGCGGGCCTGGCCGCCACGGCATCTCGAATGCGTTCTTCCTCTATGTCCGCGATCCCGACGGCCATCGCCTCGAGCTCTACACCAGCGATTATTTCACCATGGACCATGACCACGAGCCGCTGCGCTGGTCGCTGAACGATCCGCGGCGTCAAACCCTGTGGGGCGCGCCGGCGCCGCGCTCCTGGTTCGAGGAGGGCTCGCCCTTCCCCACCACCAAGGTACGCGAGCCCGCCTTCGTCGCCCAGGTGACCGTTGCGGATTGAGATCGCGCTGATGACCCCCGCGAAGGCTTCCGAACTCAAGCTGATTGCCGGCGGCTCGCTCGCCGGCCTTTTAAGGGAGATCGGCCCGCAATTCGAGACGGCGAGCGGTTACACGCTCTCCATCCATTTTGATTCCACGCCGAATATCATCAGCCGGATCAATGCGGGCACGCCGTTCGATGTCGTCGTCGTGCCTGCCGATGTCTTCAAGGATGCGTCCGCGAAGCGCCATCTCGCCGGTCCCATCGTCAGTATCGCCCGTGTCGGCTTTGGCGTCGTCGTTCGTGCTGGTGCGCCGAAGCCTGATCTCTCCACGCCTGACTGCTTCAAGAAGGCACTGCTCGCCGCCTCCTCAGTCGCGTCCACGCCGGAAAGCGCGGCCGGCGCCTATATCGCCAAGGTCTATCAGCGCCTCGGCATTGCCGAGCAGATGAAAGCCAAGACCAGGGTGCAGACGATGCCGACTTCGATCGCGCCGGCCGTTGCCAGGGGCGAGGCCGAGCTTGGCATCTTCCTGACGAATGTGTTCCACATGCCAGGCGTCGAGCTCGCCGGTCTCTTTCCCGCCGATCTGCAGCAGGAGCTGATGTTTCCCGCAGCCGTCGCCGCCGATGCCAGCGATGCGGCCGCGGCAAACGCGCTGATCGATTTTCTGAAAACACCCGCCGCCGTTGCTGCCATCAAGGCCGTCGGCATGACGCCAGCCTAAACGGGACATCTCATGACCAACCATCGTATTGCGACTTATGCTGCCGGCGGCAAGATGGCTTACGGCGCCATCACCGACAACGGCGTTGTCGATCTCTCCGCGCGCTTCGGCAAGGACTATCCGACGCTGCGAGAGGTGATCGCCGCCGGCGCGCTGATGAAACTGGCCGAGGACGCGGAACGGCGCACACCGGATGCTCCGCTCGATGCCGTCAGCTTTCAGCCGCCGATCCCCGCACCGGAAAAGATCATCTGCATCGGCGTCAACTATCCCGATCGCAACGCCGAATACAAGGACGGCTCGGACGCGCCGAAATTTCCGAGCATGTTCATGCGCACGGCGCGTTCCTTTGTCGGCCACAACAACCCGCTGGTGCGGCCGCGCGCCTCGACCCAGCTCGATTATGAAGGCGAAATCGCGCTCGTGATCGGCAAGGCCGGCCGCCACATCAAGGAGAGCGATGCGCTCAGCCATATCGCCGCGATCACGCTCTGCAACGAAGGCACCATCCGCGACTGGGTGCGGCATGCGAAATTCAACGTGACGCAAGGCAAGAACTTCGATTCCACCGGGAGCCTCGGGCCGTGGATCGTGCCCTACACCAATGAATCGCAGATCGCCGATATCCGCCTCACCACCCGCGTCAATGGCGAGACGCGGCAGGACGACCGCACTTCGCGCCTGATCTTCGGCTTTCGCTATCTCCTCAACTACATCTCGACTTTCACCACGCTGGTGCCCGGCGACGTCATCGTTACGGGCACGCCGACGGGCGCCGGCGCGCGGTTCGACCCGCCGCGCTATCTCAAGCCCGGCGACGTCGTCGAGATCGAGGCCGACGGCATCGGCGTGCTGCGCAATACTGTCGCCGACGAAACCCTGTAAGGATCACACCATGACCTCCATGACCGGCGGCGAAGCGATCGTCAGTGGGCTCGTCGCCCACGGCGTCAACACCGTGTTCGGCCTGCCCGGCGCGCAGACCTACGGCCTGTTCGACGCCTTTCACCAGGCGCAGCTCAAGGTAATCGGCGCGCGGCACGAGCAGACCTGCGGCTACATGGCCTATGGCTATGCACGTTCGACCGGCAAGCCCGGCGTGTTCAGTGTGGTGCCCGGCCCCGGCCTGATGAACGCGAGCGCCGCGTTGCTGACGGCGTTCGGTGGGAACGAGCCAGTGCTGTGCCTCACCGGCCAGGTGCCGACGCAGTTTCTGGGCAAGGGCCGCGGCCATCTGCACGAGATGCCGGACCAGCTTGCGACGCTCCGCACCTTCGTGAAATGGGCCGATCGCATCGAGTATCCCGATATCGCGCCGAGCATGGTCTCGCGCGCGTTCCAGGAGATGATGTCGGGCCGCCGCGGCCCGGTCTCGCTGGAAATGCCCTGGGACGTCTTCACCCAGCGCGCCGACGTCGCGCAGACGAAAGTGTTCGATCCCTTCCCGGCGCCGCAGCCGGATCCCGATCGCATCAAGGAAGCGGCTGCGCTCATTGCCGGCAGCAAGACGCCGATGATCTTCGTCGGCTCGGGCGCGATCCATGCGCGGGAGGAAATCCTGGAGCTTGCGGAGATGATCGACGCGCCGGTCGTTGCCTTCCGCTCCGGCCGCGGCATCGTGTCGAATGCGCATGAGCTCGGGATCACCATGGCCGCCGGCTACAAACTCTGGCCGACCGTCGATCTCATGATCGGCATCGGCACGCGGCTGGAGCTGCCGACCATGTCGCGCTGGCCCTATCGGCCCGAGGGCCTGAAATCGGTGCGCATCGATATCGATCCGGTCGAGATGCGCCGCTTCACACCTGATGTCGCCGTGATCTCGGACTCCAGGGCGGGCGCGCGCGAGCTGCTGGCCGTCGTCCGCAAGGCCGGCTATCGCAAGACCAGCGGCCGCCGCGCCGCGATCCGTGAGGCGACGGCAGCGGCGCAGCAGGAGATCCAGAAGGTGCAGCCGCAGATGGCGTACCTCAACATTTTGCGCGAGGTGCTGCCGTCAAACGCGATCGTCACCGACGAGCTGTCGCAGGTCGGCTTCGCGTCCTGGTACGGCTTTCCGATCTACGAGCCGCGCACTTTCATCACCTCGGGCTATCAGGGCACGCTCGGCTCGGGCTTTCCGACCGCGCTCGGCGCCAAGGTCGCCAATCCGGACCGGCCGGTGGTCGCCATCACCGGCGACGGCGGCTTCATGTTCGCGGCAGCGGAGCTGTCCACCGCCGTGCAGTTCAACATCGGCGTAGTGACGCTGGTGTTCAACAACAATGCCTATGGCAATGTTCGGCGTGACCAGCGCAACCGCTTCGACGGCCGCGTGGTGGCGGCCGACCTCGTCAATCCGGATTTCGTCAAGCTCGCCGAATCCTTTGGCGTCGCGGCAAGCCGCGTCACTGCACCAGATCATTTCAAGCCCGCGCTGGAGAAGGCGCTTGCCCATGGCGGGCCATATCTGATCGCGGTCGAGGTGCCCCGGGATTCCGAAGTCACGCCCTGGACATTCATCCACCCGGCGCGGAACTAACGTTCCCCGCCCTGCAGCCTCGCGGCCGCAATCACCAGCAGGCCGGCGCCGGCGACCGCCCAGCAGGCGACCGGCGCCCAGTGCAGGAGCGGCGCGTAGTCCGGCAGCTTCTGCAAGCCGCCCGCGACTGCAGCCATGCGCGCGAAGGTCGCAAGCGCCAGCGCCGAGAACACGAGACCGGTGACCTTGCCCTCCGCGCCGGTGTGACCGATCGCAAGCGCTGCCGAGACCGCGCTCATCAGCATGCAGCCCCAGGCGGCGCCCGCGAGGAACTGCGCGATGACGAGGGTCGAGAGGTCTCCCGCCAGCTCCGCAACGATGATCGCGACGGCGCCGAGCAATCCAGCCACACCCATCACAACCAGCCCGCCGCGATGCTTGACGATCCGGCTCGCCGGGAACATCGCAATGTTGAAGCCGATCCAGAACACCGGCATCAGCCATTGCAGTTCCATCGGCTTGGCGAAGCGCAGATAGATCGGCGCGCTATTGACCGCAAAATGAAGTTGATAGCCGAGCGCGAGCAGGACCGTTGCTGCGATGAAGATGATCGGCACGATGCCGAAGGATCTTGGCGGCGCGGCAGACTTCGTAGGGGCAGCGTCTTTCGCGAGGTCATGCTCGACATACGAGAGCGCTAGCGTCGTGATCAGGAGCACCACGCTGGAGATCACAAAGGGCAGGCGCGGATCGACGTCGCGCAGCACGACGCCGAGATAGGGCGATACCGCCCCGGCAAGCCCATAGCCGAGCATCGCAAGCGTCGCGAGAAATGGAATGCTCGGCCGCGCCGCATATTTCCCGAGCAGCATCAGCGGAGGCGCGCGGAGCGCCGACGAGGTGATCGCCCAGATCACGATCAAGGCGATGAAGTAGACCCTTGCATGAGCCCCCGCCCCCGCGACGAAAGGCAGCGCGACAAAGGCCGCGCAGGACAGGGCCGTCAGGAGCGCGACGACGAGGCCAAGCCGTCCAACCAGGGCCGCAATCCGGTCGGCGGCAATGCCCATTGCGGTATCGGTGATGGTGAAGATCGCCTGATCGAGCATCAGGACGAGGATCACGGCCGCCGGCGCGATGCCGACCTCTGCCGCCAGCTTTGGCAGGTAGATCACATAGGTGGTCCAGCCCAGCGTGAAGATGAGCTGCAGAAATGCCAGGCAAATGCCCGCGCGGTTGCCGCTGGCGCTGGCATCTGCGGTGATTTCGGTCGAGGCCATGAACCCATCATAAGGCAGATGGGCACGAGCGGAAATGCGACAATCGGAGCTAGCGCGCCTTGCGGAAGGTCAGGTTGATACGCTGGCGGCCGAGCAGCGCGTGCTCGCCATCGGCGAGTGGCGCGACACCATGGAAGACCAGCCGCGAGGATCCACCCCAGACGACGACGTCGCCATGCTCCAAGCGGTAGCGCGCAGTCTTATCAGCGCGTTTCAGTCCACCCCACAGGAAGATCGCGTGCAGGCCGAGCGAGACGGAGACGATCGGCGCGTCATAATTCTCTTCGTCGCGGTCCTGGTGCAGCGACAGCCGCGCGCCCGGTTCATAGCGATTGACGAGGCAGGCTTCCGGCCGGAAGTCGGCGTATCCTGCCTGCGCCGCCGCCTGCCCTGCCAGTTCGCGAAAGATCGGCGGCATGTCGGGCCAGGGTTTTCCCGAATCCGGGTCGATCGCATCATAGCGATAGCCCGTGCGATCAGTGACCCAGCCGAGGCTGCCGCAATTGGTCATTGCGACCGACATCTGGTAGCCGCCCGGCGTCGACATATGGCGGAACGGCGACTGCGTGACGATGCCATCGATCGCGCGGAGCAGGTCGTGCTGGACCGGCCGCGCGAAGCCGCGCAGCAGCATCGCGCCGTCGGCGATTGTCTCGCGCGCCGGGCGGACCTCGTCAACGCCGTCAAACAAATCCGCGGTCATTTGGCATCATGGAAAATCACGCCAACCGTGTGCCGCAGACCCGACCGCAGCCGGCTCACACCATGGCGCAGATTGACGCGATAGGTGCCGCGCGTCCCCTGCACCGGGCGATGATGCACGGCAAAGGCGACGGCGTCGCCCTGCCGCAGCGCGACCACTTCGGCGCGCGACTGCATGCGCGGCCGCTGCTCCGTCAGCACGAATTCGCCTCCCTCGAAATCGCGATCCGGCTCCGACAAGAGGATCGCGACCTGCAGCGGGAACACATGCTCGCCGTAGAGGTCCTGGTGCAAGCAATTGTAGTCGCCGGCTTCATACTGCAGCAGCAACGGAGTCGGCCGGGTCTGACCGGCGTCATGGCAGCGTTTCAGGAACGCCTCGTGGCGCTCGGGATAGCGGATGTAGACCCCCATCGCCTCATTCCAGCGATTGGCGATGCCTTGCAGCCGTGCATAGAGTACGGGCCGCAGCACTGAAATCAGATCTGGCAGCGGATAGGAGAAATACTTGTATTCGCCGCGGCCAAAGCCGTGGCTTCCCATCACGATGCGGCTGCGGAAATGCGCATCGTCGGCATAGAGCGACGCCAGGGCCCGGCATTGGTCGGGCGCGAGCAAGCCCTTGAGTACGGCGCAGCCCTGGGCGTCGAGATCGGCTTCGGCTCGCGCCCAGTCGATTGCATTCACGCGGGCGGCGATATCGGTCGGGGGAACCGGACGAATGGCGGTGTTGGTTTTCATGCCCCCAATTTGGGGCAGCGGAAGGCTTTGCGCCACCCGATTTCTGGGAGGTGACGGCCCACTCCCATGTCGTCCCCGCGAAAGCGGGGACCCATAACCACAGGCTTTTGTTGTTGCCGAAACTGAGAGTTGTGCTCCAAACCGCGTCCTGTGGTTATGGGGTCCCGGCTCGCGCTTCGCTTGGCCGGGACGACGGACTACCCCCGCACCGGCAACGTAATCACATCGTAGGCGTGGCGGATCGTGCGCTTGAGCACAGGGTCCTCCAGCTCATACTCGAAGCGGTCGGCGGGGCGGATGCCACCCTTGGCGGCGAAGGTGCCGCCGAACATCGCGCAGCCATCCGGCAGCTTGCCGCCCTCAAAGCCCTTACTGACCAGCACATCGACCGGCAGCATCGCGTCCAACGTGCCCTCCTGGTAGAGTTCGCGCTTGCCGTTGATCCAGGCCCACGAGCGCAGGATCATCCGGTCCCAATGGCCAATGACGTCTTCCAGCTCCCACAGCGTGGAAGCGATCGGCTTGTCGCACATCTGCTTGGAAACGGTGACGCCATAGCTTTCGACTTTGCGGTCGGTGTGGTCGGAGCCGAGACCGACAAAGGTGCGGCCCTGCCAACCGATCAGGACGAACTCGACCTCGCCGCTCGAATCATTGCCGCAGGCCTCGATCGAGTCTTCCTGGGTCAGCCGGCGCGCCGAGCATCGGTAATAGATCGGAGTCGTTGCAGGCCGCGCAATACCGAGCGCCTCCAGCTCGGCGATATGCTTATCGCGCGCGACGGGATCGCGGCCGGTCCAGCCGGCGATCACGGCTTGGTCGATCGCCAGCGTCAGCGGCATGGAGCCGCCATCGCGGTCGATGACGTCAAAGGTCAGGTCAAACACGGATCCTATCCTCCATTCCGGCCGCCAGCTCGAAGATACGCCGGTCGGAGCCACCCGTTGAGGCCAGCATCAGCCCGACCGGCACCTCTCCCTCGCGATGGGCCGGCAGCGAGATTGCGCAGCCGTCGATCATGTTGATCAGCGTGCAATTTCGCAGCGAACGTAGATTCGCCACTGTGAATGTCTTGTCGTCTGCCAGATCGGCGATCTTGGGCGGAGTGTTCGCCGTCGTCGGCATGACGAGCGCGTCATAGGGTGCGAGCCGGACAGCGATGCGCGCGATCAGCGAGCGTCGCGCGTTGATGAGGTCGACATAGTCGGCCGCGCTGATGCCCTCTCCGCGCAGGATACGCACGGAGACGCGGGGATCATACTGTTCGCCTTTGCTGGTGATGAGATAGCGATGCCAGGCATAACTTTCGGAGGCGGCAAAACCGCCCTTGCTGTTCATCACGCCGACATCGAGAAATTCCGGCACCTCGATATGTTCGATCAGCGCCCCCGCGCGCGACAACCTCTCCAGCGTACGTTCGAAGGTCTTGGCCACGGCATCGTCGAGCTCATCGAGCGCCGTCGTCATCGGCACAGCAAGCCGCATGCCCTTGATCGGCCGTGGCCGCAATGTGGGTATCGCTTCATCGGCGAGCACGGCATCCAACGTCGCGCAGCATTGCACGGAGTTGGCGAGCGGCCCGTAGCTATCGAGGCTGAAGGATAGCGGCACGCCGCCATCAAGCGGGATGCGGCGCTGCGTCGGCTTGTAGCCGACGATACTGTTATAGGCCGCCGGGATGCGGCACGAGCCGCCGGTATCCGTTCCAAGCGCGCCATACGCCATGCGATCGGCGATCGACACCGCTGCACCCGAGGATGAGCCGCCGGGAACGTGGCCGGCGCTGCGCTGCCAGGCGCCCTTCGGCGTGCCGTAGTGCGGATTGATGCCGATGCCGGAATAGGCAAACTCGGTCATGTTGGTGCGACCGATCACGATGAAGCCGGCGCGACGCAACCGCGCCACCACGGGCGCATCCTTTTCCGCAGGCGCGGAATCCTCGAGCGCCCGCGAGCCCGCCCGCGTCACCTGTCCCTTGATGTCGAACAGGTCCTTGATCGAGACGGGAATGCCCGCAAAGCGCGATGGAGCGGCGCGCGCTTTGCGCAGGTGATCCATCGCGTCGGCCGCTTCCAGCACCGCGTCCTTGTCGACATGGACGAAGGTGCGCTGGCCCTCGCCTGCAGGGTCGGCAATTCTTGCAAGACACTCCTCGACGAGTTTGCGTGCGGAGGCGCGGCCGGCTTCGAGATCATCGGCAAGCGCGGCAAGGGTCGGGTTCGGCATGATTGTTGTACTCGGTTTATTCGGAGCCCGAAGGAGCCGTGATTTCCAGATCGAGCAGCGCGGAGCTCAGCGACTTGCCGTGCGCGTCGAGCGCGAGCGAGCGTGTTACCCCGCCGCCCAGCGTCTGGCCCATCACGAAATTGAGCGCCGCGATCTTCGGCAACTCATAACGTACTACCTCGCCTTCGACAACGCCGGAAAAATGTGCCTTCACGCGATCGGCGGTGACTTGCTCGACCAGCAGCGGATAATGCTTCTCATCATAAGCGATCACGGAGATGTTGGACGTGTTGCCCTTATCGCCGGTGCGCGAATGCGCGATCTCGCGGAGCTTCATGGATCACGCCTCGACGAAACGAACTTGCGGCTTCGCAAGCTCGCGCCGCAACAACACGGAAGCGACCGCCACCACGTCACGCGCGGATTTCCAGGCGCCGCCGCCGCCGGCCGGGCCGTTGGTGTAGAGCGTCTCGACTTCATTGCCGATGCGCACGGCTTCGCGCAAGTTTTCGGTGCGGCCGGCGACGCGCACGCGCACCTCGTAGGGTTCGTTGCCATGCGCGGAGACTTGCGGTCCGTGCAGCGAGTCCATTCCGACCAGGTCGAAGCGCAATTCATTCGTGGCAACGCCGGTCAGTTTCAGCCGCTCGCGGACGATGTCGAGCGCGAGCCGGCCGCGCGCCAATGCACCGGGGCCTGCATAGGAGATCTGCCCCTCGCCGATAAAACTGTCGATATAGCCGACCGAGACCTTCAACGTTCCGGTGCGTTTGGTGCCGCGGCCGCCGCTCACACGCACACGATCCGGCGCAATCTCCTCGACCGACACTTGCGAAAAATCCGCGACCACGTCCGGCTGGAAATATTGCGTGGGATCATGAACCTCGTAGAGCAATTGCTCCTTGCAGGTCTGCGCGGTGACCGCGCCGCCCGAGCCCGGCACCTTGGTGACGACGAGCGAGCCGTCTTCGCCGACTTCGCCGATGGGAAAGCCGAGCCGTGCGAGATCGGGGATGTCTTTATATCCGGGATCGGCGAAATAGCCGCCGGTGATCTGGCCGGCGCATTCGAGCAGGTGGCCTGCGACCGTGCCCTGCCCCAGCAGGTTCCAGTCATCCATGGCCCAGCCGAAGGCATAGATCATCGGCGCGAGGAACAGCGCCGGATCGGACGCGCGGCCGGTGATCACAACATCGGCGCCCTTGGTCAGCGCTTCCGCCATCGGCTCGGCGCCAAGATAGGCATTGGCCGAGAGCAGCTTGTTGCCGAGCTGCTTGATGGTGCCGTCGAACTCCATGATCGGGAGGTTGCCCGCCTTGCAGGCCTCCAGCACATCGTCGCCGACGACGGCTGCGACCTTGAGTTTCGACAAGCCCAGCGATCGCGCGATCTCCGCGGTCTTCCGCGCCGCAGCTTCCGGATTGGCCGCGCCCATATTGGTGACGATCTTGATGCTCTTGGCGGCGCAGAGCGGCAGCACGGCTCGCATGCGCTCTTCCAAGAGCGGGTCGTAGCCGCTTTCGGAGTTCTTCATCCGCGCCTGCTGCGCCAGCGCCACCGTGCGCTCGCCCAGGCATTCGAACACGAGGTAGTCGATATTGCCCTTCTCCGCGAGCTCGACCGCGGGCTCGATACGATCGCCCGAATAGCCTGCGCCGGATCCGATCCTGATCGCCCGCATCACTTCAGCCCGAAATCGGCGCGGTGCAGCTCTTCATTGCCGCTCATCTCGGCAACCTGCATCAATTCCTCCAATCCTTGGGCCGATGTCTTGGGTCTGGTGGTCCTTCTACGCGCGGGCCCAGCGCGACACAAGCGCTCCCGTCTCATCCATTGTGGCGTGATGGAATACGCGGCATGCACGAACGCGCATCTCGACCGTTGACGGCTGTTGGTCAAATGTCGCATCAAGACGACAACGAGTTTCGGGAGGAAATATCAGCATGGCCGAGTTGGCGCGCGCGAAACCAAAACCGACACCGGAGACCCAGCATTTCTGGGACGGCACGCAGGCCGGCGAATTGCGCCTGCAGCGCTGCGACGTCTGCGCGCAAGTCTACTTTCCGCCGCGGCCATTCTGCCCGTCCTGCGGCTCGCGCAAGGTCTCGATCTTCAAGGCGAGCGGCAAGGGCAAGCTCTATAGCTATGTCATCAACCACCGCCCCGCTGCACCCGGCTTCACGCCGCCCTACTCCATTGCCGTCGTCGAGCTCGACGAAGGCCCGCGAATGATGACCAACATCGTCGACTGCCCGCAGACGCCGGAGGCGCTCAAGCTCGACATGAAGGTCGAGGTCAAGTTCGAGAAGCTTGACGACAAGATCACCCTTCCCCTGTTCCGTCCGGCGAAGGGATAACGTCATGCGCAGGAATCAGGTTGCCGTCGTCGGCGCGGCCGAGACCACCGAGCTCGGCGTGATCCCGAACATGTCGCAGATCCAGTTGCACGCTGACGCGGCGTTGAATGCGATTGCGGACGCCGGACTCAAACTTTCCGATATCGACGGCTTTGCCACCGCGGTCGAGACGCCGCAGCAGGTCTGCCACTATCTCGGTATCAAGCCGACCTGGGTCGACGGCACGTCGGTTGGCGGCTGCTCCTTCATGCTGCATGTCCGCCATGCGGCTGCCGCCATCGAGGCTGGTCTCTGCAAGACCGTGCTGATCACGCATGCCGAGAGCGGCAAGTCGATGATCGGAAAGCAGCCGCGCTCGACGGCGCCCGACAGCCTCAACGGCCAGTTCGAACAGCCGTTCGGCGTGTACGGCCCGCCCAGCATGTTCCCGATCCCCGTGCTGCGCTTCATGAAGAGCTGGGGCATCACCCATGAGCAAATCGCCACGGTCGCCGTCGTGCAGCGCGAATGGGCGGGGAAAAATCCGCGCGCGACGATGAAGGATCCGATCACGGTTGCCGACGTCCTGAACTCGCGGATGATCGCCTATCCGTTCCGCCTCTTGCAGTGCTGCCTCGTCACCGATGGCGGCGGCGCGCTTGTCCTCACGTCCGCTGATCGTGCGAAGGATTTCCCGAGGAAGCCGGTCTACATCCTCGGCACCGGCGAGAGCGTGGAAACGCCGATGGTGAGCCAGATGGAGACCTTCAACTCCTCGCGCGCCTTCAAGGTCGCTGGTCCGTTCGCATTCAAGGAAGCCGGCATCACCCACAAGGATGTCGACCATCTCATGATCTATGATGCCTTTGCGCATCTGCCGCTGTTCGGGCTCGGCGATCTCGGCTTCATGCCTTATGAAGAGACCGGCCGATTCATCGCCGACGGCAACACGCGTCCCGGCGGCAAGCTGCCGCTCAACACCAATGGCGGCGGCCTGTCCTACATGCATTCGGGCATGTACGGCATGTACGCGCTGCAGGAGAGCGTGCGCCAGATGCGCGGCATCGCGCCGGCGCAGGTGCCGAAGGCGAAGATTTCTGTCTGTCATGGCGTCGGCGGCATGTTCGCGGCGTCGGGCACGATCATCTTTACGAACGAGAAGTAATCACTTGTCATTCCGGGATGGTCCGAAGGACCAGACCCGGAATCTCGAGATTCCGGGTTCGATGCTTCGCATCGCCCCGGAATGACAAGGAAGAACGGGAGGCACATTTGGCCAAATCACTCGAAGGCAAATCCATCATCGTGACCGGGGCGGGCCGCGGCATCGGACGCGAGATTGCGCTGCTCTGCGCCGCCGAAGGCGCCAAGGTCGTGGTCAACGATCCCGGTGGCGCAGCGGATGGATCCGGCACGAGCGCCACGCCCGCCGAGGAAGTGGTCGAGGAGATCAAAAAGCGCGGCGGCACGGCGGTCGCCAATTTCGAGACGGTTGCCGAAGCGATCCCCGCAAGCCGCATCGTCAAGGCGGCGACCGATCATTTCGGCAAGCTCGACGGCGTCGTGAACAATGCCGGCATCTTGCGCGACATGATCTTCCACCGCATGAGCGTGGAAGCCTTCGAAGCCGTCATCAAGGTGCATTTGATGGGCTCGTTCTACGTCTCGCATGCGGCGGCACGGCTGTTCCGCGAGCAGGAGAGCGGTTCTTTCGTCCATTTCACCTCGACCTCCGGCCTCGTCGGCAATTTCGGCCAGGCCAATTATGCCGCCGCGAAGCTCGGCATCGTCGGGCTGTCGAAATCGATCGCGCTCGATATGAGTCGCTTCAATGTGCGCTCGAACTGCATTTCTCCGTTTGCCTGGAGCCGGCTCATCGGAACCATTCCGACCGAGACCGAAGCCGAGAAGGCGCGCGTCGAGAAGATCAAGCAGATGGGTCCGGAGAAGATCGCGCCGATGGCCGCTTATCTGCTCAGCGATGCCGCCAAGGACGTCACAGGGCAGATCTTTGGCGTGCGCAGGAACGAAATTTTCCTGTTCAGCCAGAACCGTCCGCTGCGTTCGGTGCAGCGAAGCGAAGGCTGGACGCCGCAGACGATCGCGGAACACGCGATGCCAGCGCTGAAACCGTCGTTCTACAAGCTCGACCGTTCCGCCGACATTTTTAGCTGGGACGCGATTTGACAAATGGTTCCTAGGCAAGCCGGGATAAAATTTCGCGCCATCTGTGGTTGACGCCTGCTTTACGCCGGATTGCGAGCACATGATTTCCTCCCAAAAAAACCAAGGGAGGATTCCATGACAACTCCGCTGACCTTTCCCGATCATCTCGACAAACCCTTCGACCGCCGCAAACTGATCAAGGGCGCGGCGGCGCTCGCTGCGACCGCCGTAACTGCGAGCGCAACGGCTGCGGAAACCGTGGCGCCCTTCGGTGAAACCGGCGCTCCGACCAGAAATACCAATCGGCTACCCTTGGGCCCGCTGCCCGGCAGCCGTTATCCGGATGCCCACCTCGAGTCCGCCAACAAAGGAACCAAGCCTTCGTTCGGACCGCCCGGGTTCCCTGCCTTTGCCGGCACCAGCGGGGTTGAGCGGGTTGCAACCGGAATGCGCTGGGCCGAGGGACCGGTCTACTTCCCCGCAGGCCGCTATGTGCTGTTCTCCGATATCCCCAACAACCGCATCATGCGCTTTTGCGAGGATGACGGTCACCTCAGCGTCTACCGCCAGCCGTCGATGAATTCGAACGGCAACACCATCGATCGCGAGGGTCGCCTGATCACCTGCGAGCACAGTGGACGCCGGGTCACCCGGACCGAACTCGATGGGTCGATCACCATCATCGCCGACAAATACAACGGCAAGAAGCTCAACTCGCCGAACGATGTGGTCGCCGCCTCCGACGGCTCGATCTGGTTCACCGATCCGGTCTACGGTATCGGCGGCTATTATGAGGGCATCAAAGCCACCCCCGAGCAGGAAAAGCATAACGTTTACCGGGTCGATCCCAAATCGGGAGACATCAAGGTCGTCGCCGACGATTTCGTCGAGCCCAACGGAATTTTGTTCTCGCCCGACGAGAAGAAGCTCTACATCATCGACACGGGCTTTACGGACAATCCGGACAACGCGTGCCATATCCGTTCGTTCGATGTGGATGTCGGTGCCGGAAAGCTCTCGAACGGAAAGGTCTTCGTGGAATTCCCCAAGCCCGGCATTACCGACGGAATGCGCTGCGACAGGGACGGGAATGTCTGGTGTTCGTCGGGCTGGGGCGATCCGAACGAGGATGGCGTGCGCTGCTACAATAAGGACGGCGAGCTGCTCGGCAAGGTTCACATTCCGGAAACGGTTGCCAATCTGTGTTTCGGCGGCCAGCAAAGGAACAGACTCTACATCTGCGGCTCGACCTCGCTCTATGCGCTCTACACCGGTGCGCAGGGGGCGCTGAAGCCGTAAGGGGGCGAATGAGTCGTCATTGCGAGCCAACGGGTCCGCGCGAAGCGCGGCCCGATGACAGGCTCCGCGAAGCAATCCAGAGCCCGGAAGGAAGTCTGGATTGCTTCCGCCTTCGCTCTTTGAGCTACGGCGGACACGTCGTCGCTTCGCTCCTCGCAATGACGGACTAGCCCGTATTCCGCAAGCCGGCGGAAATGCCATTGATCGTGATCTGGATGCCGCGCAGCACCCGCTCGTCCGCATCTTGCGCACGATGCTGCTTCAACAGCTCGACCTGCACATGGTTGAGCGGATCGAGATAGGGGAAGCGATGGCGTACCGAGCGTTCCAGAAGCGGGTTGCCTTGCAACAGCCGGTCCTGCCCCATGATATCGAGCAGCGTCTCGATCACGAGATGCCATTCACGGCGGATGCGCCCGAAAATCCGTTCGCGTAAGCCTTCGTCAGGCACCAACTCCGCGTAGCGCGAGGCGATCGCGATCGAGCTTTTGGCAAGCACCATGTCCATGTTCGAGAGCAGCATGCGGAAGAACGGCCACTCCTTGTAAAGCTCCTTCAGGAACGGCATCCCCTGCTCCGGATGCTCTGCGATCCAGGCCTCGACCGCGCTGCCAAAGCCGTACCAGCCCGGTAGCATCAGCCGGCATTGCGCCCACGAAAACACCCAGGGGATTGCCCGCAAATCCTCGATCGCGCGGGTCTTCTTGCGCGAGGCCGGACGGCTGCCGATGTTCAGCGTCGCGATCTCGTTGATGACGGTAGAGTTCCAGAAATAGTCGACAAAGCCGTCGGTTTCGTAGACGAGGCCGCGATAGGCCTTGAAGGCGAGCGCGGACAATTGATCCATCGCGATCAGATAGTCGCGCTTCGGCGCGGGCTGCCGGGGATGCAACAAGCTCGCCTCCAGCGTCGCGGCCGCCAGGATTTCGAGATTACTGCGGCCCACCTCCGCATTGGAATATTTTGACGAGATGATCTCGCCCTGCTCGGTGATACGGATCTGGCCGTTCACCGCGCCGCCCGGCTGCGCGATGATGGCGTCATAGCTCGGCCCGCCGCCGCGGCCGACCGAGCCGCCGCGGCCGTGGAAGAGGCGCAAGCGCACGTGGTGGCGCTCGAACACCTCGACGAGCTGAATCTCGGCCTTGTAGAGCTCCCAACCCGAGGTGACGAAGCCGCCATCCTTGTTCGAGTCGGAATAGCCGAGCATCACCTCCTGCACCGCGCCGCGGCTGTCCACGAACTTGCGGTAATCGTGCAGCGACAGCATGCGGTCCATGATGCCCGCGCAGGCTTGAAGGTCCTCGATGGTCTCGAACAGCGGCACGATGTTGATCGCGCTCCGGCCCGACGGGTTGATCAGCCCGACTTCTTTCAGAAGCAGCGCGACCTCAAGCATGTCCGACATGCCCTGGCACATCGAGATGATGGATTGGGGAATGACGTCATCGCCGAATTTGGCATGCGCTTCGGCCGCGGCGCGGAACACCGCGAGCTCGCCCTGCGTCTCCTCGCTGTACTTCACGAAATTCGACGCCAGCGGGCGGTTGTTGCGCAACTCGTTGGAGAGCAGCGCCACGCGCGCCTCCTCGCTCAGCGCGAGGTACGACATGCCGGGCATCGCTGCGTCGAGCAGCTCGGCGACCGTGCGCTCATGGACGGCCGAATTCTGCCTCATATCGAGGCGCGCGAGGTGGAAGCCGAAGCAATCGACCGCGCGACGCAAGTGCCGCAACCGGCCGCGCGCGATCACGCGCGCATTGTTCGAGATCAGCGAGCGGTCGAGCACGTCGAGATCGGCCTGTAATTCCTTGACGCTCGTGTAAGGCTCCGCCTGGCCGACCGGCCGCCGCACCACCTCGACCTGGAGTCGCTGGGCGGTCGCGGACAGCCGCGCATAGATGCCGGAGACAGCCAATCGATAGGGCTCGCCGCGCCGGTGCGGCGAGGTATCGGGCGAGCGCTGCGCCAGCGCGCGCAATTCTTCGGAGACATCGGCCAGATGCGCTGCGATCGAGAGCTCCGCGCCGAGCATGTGCAGCTCTTCGAGATAGAATTGCAGCACGCGGCTCGCTTGCAGCTTCAACGTGCCGCGCATCACGTCAGCGGTGACAAAGGGGTTGCCATCGCGGTCGCCGCCAATCCAGCTTCCCATCCTCAGGAAAGAAGCGATCTCGGAAGGTTCGGCCTCGCCGATATTGAGCCGGTCTTCCAACGCGCAAATCAGCCGCGGCACTTCGCTGAGGAAGGTATAGTCATAGAACGAAAGGCCGTTGGCGACCTCGTCCAGCACGGTGAGCTTGGTCCGGCGCAACAGATTGGTCTGCCACAGCGTCAGCACCGCCCGACGGAGCTGCTCGTCGCTGGCCTCTTTCTCCTCCGACGTCAGTTGCACGCGCTCGCGGCGGTCGAGGAGATGGGCGATCTCCATCTCGCGATCCATCGTGCTCTTGCGGCGGACTTCGGTCGGGTGCGCCGTCAGCACCGGGCTGACCAGCGCGGTCTTGAAGAATGTCTTCAGCTCCGCGTTCGAGATGCCGCCTGATTGCGACAGCGCCACGGTATCGGCGAGCGCGCCGGCCCGCGGCGCGCCCCTGGCGGCGCTGCGGGTGCGCATCTGGCGGATGGTGTTCTGGTCCTCGGCAATGTTGGCAAGATGCGAAAAAAAGCTGAAGGCGCGGACGATGCGCACGGTGTCGTCAATCGACATGCCGTCGAGGATCGATTCGAGCTCGCGGCGGGCGGCGCGGTCCTCGTCGCGATGGAAGCGGATGGAGGTCTGCCGGATACGCTCGACGAGGTCAAACACGTCGGCGCCTTCCTGGTCGCGCACGGTGTCGCCGAGGATGCGTCCAAGCAGGCGGATGTCGTTGCGCAGCCGGACATCCTCCTCCAGCGCCTGCGCGTCATCAGCCCGGTTGGGCCTGAGCTCGGCATCGGAAGGCATGGTTTGGGAGGACATCGTCGGCTACTCCAGGAGCTGTCCGGCGCTTTCAAGTCTTAGAAGTTTTTTGCTGCGGCGCAAGATGAAGATGGAGGCGGTGCTGGACCCGAGGGCGGCGAGATTGCCGGCGCGACGAGGTGGCCGTCTAGCAGCCGGAACCGCCTTGACCCTTCGTTATTGCGAGGAGCGATAGCGACGAAGCAATCCACAGCCTCACGCGTGGCTCTGGATTGCTTCGCGGAGCCTGTCATCGGGCCGCGCTCCGCGCGGACCTGTTGGCTCGCAATGACGGTGTTCCTCATGAGCAATCGTTCTCGCGGCGCATGGCGTCCGAGCTTTGTGAAATTTTTGTCCCTCTGAGATCAAGGGCGCAGGGAAGACCGGATGCTGGTTGCACCCGTGGAATGCGCAGAAAGAAAACCACAGGTCCAACCGGAGCGACCCGGCCTTCCCTGCGCAATGGTTTACGGCTTATACGCGCTCTCCTCGGTGTGCCGGGCTTTCTAGCCACCGTCCCCCCGGGCTCTCGGCGTGTCGTGCCCGTCAGGGCCGACATCGCCATCCCGGGGGTTGACACCAGCGTCGGGGTGTCAGGACCACACGATTTCGCCATCCGCTTCGACCGCGCTCGTCAGTCGCAGCCAAAAGCGTCCATCGCTCCCCGCCTCAACGTCCGTGACGACGCGTCCGCCCCTCCAGCCGAGCCGGGATGGAGCGGAAAAGATCACATCTTTCCGAAAAACGGAAGCAGAATATTTTTGGCGAGAGGTCTTGACTTAAGACGACGAAGATTCCGATAAAACGAAGTGATTTGCCCGACGAGGCTGGGCAAGAACTTGCGATCAGCCCAGTTGAGCCAGCTGTTGAGGACGACCGGCGAGCAGAAGCGTGCAGTAAGTCCAGAATGCGCTCAGAGCGGTCCAAGTGG
>Ga0070730_10000090_pt1 | contig 116001 bp, 77 predicted proteins | sample Coa_R1_3_FD_66447 | JGI IMG/M metagenome (GOLD analysis project Ga0070730, IMG submission 66447) | Surface soil microbial communities from Centralia Pennsylvania, which are recovering from an underground coalmine fire - Coalmine... | ecosystem: Environmental > Terrestrial > Soil > Unclassified... | reverse complement strand
ATCCCCGAAGCGCCGATGGGTGGGGTGCTGGGCTTCCAGTACTACGACCCGGAGAACAGGGGGCACGGCGAGCTGCGCTTCTTCCACGTGCGCGCCTTGGGCCGCGCTCTGCTCTACCACCTGCACGACGCCCTGCGGGCGAGCGATGACCACGCCGGGCCGCACGTGGTGCTCGCCAGCGGTTCTTCCTGGGCGCCCGGCTCGTGGCGCTACGACCTGCACGTGCCGCCGCAGGCCATCCTGTTGCCCACGCAGGCGGAGGCGGGCGCGCAGGTGGAGTGCTTCGTCGACCCCCTCCCCGACCCGGCGACCGCGGGCAGCTCGCTGATCAGCGTGTCCGGGCTGCAGGACGACGAGCGTCTGCGGGCGCTGCGCACGATGGTCACCGAGCTGGCCCGGCCCGGCGGGATGGGCTACCCCAGCCGGCTCGATCGGGAGCTGGAGCTGCTCGACCCCCACCGCCGCCGCATCCTGCTCGTCGTGGGCAGCTACGCCGAGGCCAGCGTGGTGCGGGAGGCGCTCGCTGCGGCGCTAGGGCCGGGCCGGGAGGGCGAGGTGCTGGTCCTGGTGCCGGAGACGGAGGGCGAAGAGGACGAGGTGCCGGGCACCCTGCGGCGGAGCCTGCTGCAGAGCTTCCCGGAGCGCGACGCCCGCTTCCTGATCGCGCCGCTCCTGGCGATCGAGCGTGGTCACAACATCCTGGTTGGCACGGAGGCGGCCATCAGCAGCGTCTATTTCCTGCTCCGGCCCATGCCGCAGCCTGGCGACCCGCACACGGCCGTCCAACTGCTGAACCACTGGGCGCTGCAGCGGGCGCCGGAGCTGGACGACGCCGACGCCGGCACCGCCGGGCTGCGCCTCCGGGCCGAGGCGGGCAAGCGCTGGGACGCTGCGCTCCGCCACCGGCAACGCTACACGACCATCCGCGACGGCGAGGAGTGGCGGGCGCTCCTGTGGACCCAGCTCGTGCTCGTCTGGCAGTGCATCGGCCGCCTGCTGCGCGGCGGGGTCAAGGCCCGTGTCCACTTCGTCGACGCGGAATGGGTCAAGGGCGGGGCCGGGGACGCTTTCCGCGAGGATGCGCCCCCGCCGAGCATGCTGGCCGGCTTCCGCCTGATCCTCCGCGAGGCGACAGAGGACCCCGACCCGGCCCGCCGCGCCGTCGCTATCGCGCTCTACGGCACCTTCGCCGCTGCCCTGAACCGGATGAAAGGACTCACCCATGCCTAAAGCGACCCCGGAGATCCAACCCATCATCTTCGTGCCCACCGACCCCGACCCGGAACCCGTGCTGCTCTGGAGCCTGGCTTTCCCCAATGCCTGGGTGCCGGCGATCCACCGCCTGCAACAGGAAGTCGCGGGGCGCGAGGACGAGCCGGTCAGCGTGCCGATCCGCAGCCTCAACGCGGTGTTGCGCGCCCTCGTCGCACCGCTGGCGACCCTGCCTGGCGACACGAAGGCGAGACGGGACGGGAGCACACCAGCCTGGTTGCTCGCCCGGCAGCCCATCGACCCAGGGCTCATCTGGCTCATCGTGCAGGCGTGGCTGGACCAGCAGTACCGCGCCTGCCCCAGCTACCCGCAGGTGCGCCCCACGATGGGCGAGGCGGATCTCGCCTGGGTGGAGCATCTGGTCGACTGGCGGGGGGCCTCGCCGGGCGCCCACACGGCGGATCCCGCCGACCGGCACGCCTGGCTCGCCCTGCCGCTGCTGCTGGCCGACCGGCTCACCGCGGCGGGGGCTACCCTGCGTGTGCGCGACGAGCAGCGGCGCCTGATCCGAGTGCCCGTGGATGAGGGCGCCGAGCTGATGACCTGGCCCCCCGTCTACCACACCGACCGGCGCGGCCAATGGGGCTACAGCTACACGGTGCGGATCACCGCGCAGAGCGTGATCGGGGACCCGCAGCTGCGCATCCACCTCGGCTTCGGCATACGCCGGTGGGTGTCGTTCCTGCTGGGCGGCAAGCCGGCCTACCTGGGGCCGACGGCGCGCAGCGTGTTCCTGCACCCGACCCAGCCCTGGCTGCAGCAGGATGCCAGCAGCATGGCGACCGTGGCCCGGCTCAAGGCGGCCCGGGAGGGCGACGAGTGGGTGGCCCGCTGGGAGAGCCCCGTCGCCGCTATCGCCAATCGCCTGCAGGGACACTTCCCGGCCGCCCGCGATCTGCATGCGCGGCCGGAAACCTGGATCCGCGGCGTCGACGGCGTCGAGGCGGCGATGGTCCACCTCCACCAACAGGGGCACCCGGTATCGCCCGGCCTGGACCTCCAGACCCGCGAGGAGCTGGCGCGCGCCCTGGAGCCCTTCCTGGAGCCGGAATGGGAGCTCATCGCCCCGCACCGGCGCGTGCCGATGCCGGCCAGCCCCCCGCGCGGGAAGCACCCCCTGACTGAGCACTTGCGGGATGTGCCGGCCGAGCGGCGCCTGCAGGGGTTGGTGGACTCGGTCGGGTCCAAGGTCACGATCGAGGTCTACGCCACCAGCGACGCGTTGCGCGACATGGTGGCAGACCAGGTCCACGCCTGGCTGACCCGCAGCCGCCCCCAGCCAGTCGAGGCAGCCGCTGAGGAGCTGGGCAGCGGCACGGGCGCGCTCCCCGCCGGCGAGGCAACGACCGGCGGGGCCGTGGTGATCCAGGCCGGCGCCTCCGCGGCCGGGGTCGGCAGTGCGGGTGGCCAGCAGGGAGCGCAGCGCCGAAGGCCGCGCGCCCGTGCCGCAGAGCCGGTGCCGGAGCGGGCACCGGATCGCGAGGAGATCGCGCTGCCCGGCGGGCGCCTGCGCATCATCCAGCGGTCGCTCGGCTCCCTGGCCGACCCGCTGCCCCGGGACCAGGCGGAGCAGTGGAGCGGCCACAAGCGGGTAGCCCGCACCCAGGAGCGGGCCGCCGCGATCCTGAACGCGCTCGGCCAGGCGGAGGAGCCGACCCTGGCGATCGTCGAGCTGCCCCACTACCAGGACCCCGCGCAGCGGGCGCTGCGCGCGCAGTTCCGGCTCGTGGACCCTAAAATCGCCATCCGCCTGGGGATGGCCAAGGCCGGCCGCGTCACCCAGTTCATCACGCCGCCTCTGGTCGAGGACGGGCCACGCGCTCCGCGTCGCGGCGGCGTGGACGTGGCGCTCGACCTGCGACACCGGTCCGGCAACGCGGTGCTGGACGGGTTACGCCAGCTCGGCTACTTGCCGGCCCCGCTCGCCGACCCCGGCCGCTTCGGGCGGACGATCCCGCAGGATCTGCTGGTGGTGGCGGTCCGGCTGCTGCGGCTCACCGACCGGCGCAACTGGCAGCAGCGCATCTACGTGCCGTGCGCGGTGCTGATCGACGCGCAGCGGTCGAAGGTGTGGGCCTGGCTCCCCGACGGCGGGCCGATCCGCCCCTACCGCGAGGCGCTGCTCGCCGTCGCCCTCATGGACCCGGCCTTCGCGCGCCGCAAGAACTGGGGCGAGGCCCTGCGGCAGCTCCGCAACTTCATCATGTACGGCCTGCCCCGCGAGGGCCCGCACGACCGGGTGGTGCTGGCGGAGGCCCAGAACATCCGTTCGCTGTGGAAGTCGCTGGGCAACCCCAAGATCGTCTGGGACACGGTGCAGTTCGCGGATGACCAGCCGCCGGACGCCGTCGCCGATCTCGATGGCGCCTTGCGTGTCGTGCGCCTGCGGACCCATGAGCGGGAGGAGACGCCCGACTGGTTCAGCCCGGGGGCCGGGCCGGCGAGCGCGCCCACGGGGCTCTGGGCGGACCCGGAGTCAGCCGACCGCCGCCTGTTCTTCAGCACCGGCAAGAAGCCGCACACGATCGCGGGGCCGCGCCAGGGCAAGCAGGTGCGGCCCACCGAGCACTTCGCCATCCCGGCGCTGCTGGAGATCGTCCCGGTGGCGTTGCAACCGGGCGACAGCCCCAGGGCCTGGGTGCAGGTGGTCGATTCCTGGCGGCAGATGGCCTTCCTGGCCCCCGACGGCACCCTGTTGCCTTGGCCGATGCACTTGGCCGCAAAGATGGACGAGTACGCCGAGGTGATCGGCCCTTGGTCGTGGTCAGATGTCGAGTCCGTGGGCGAGGCGGAGGAGAGCAACGAGAGCGAGGTTGATGGAGACGCCTGAGAAACGGACGGGCCACCGTCTTGTAGCAAGTCTCCAGCGAGGCGAGGCCCTGAAAGTGACAAGGTTGCAGTAGGGAAGCTGATAGGGTAAAATATAGGGGATCTAATGGCAGTTAGATCCCTGCCCCCGACCCGGAGATACCCAATGATTGATACCACTACTGGCGAACCCTTGCTCAGCGCCCCGCTGCCGACGGAAACCATGCGAATCGCGGCGGTCTCGCGCGCGCCCCAGTGGGGCGCTGTGGGGGCTTCTGCGGCGTTGGCTCAAAACTGAGCCACGCAGGGAATCTGGTTTGTGATCTATTATTGCAGAAGACGACCGCGTACATGGCCCGTACAGCCGCTCTTTCGCGATTTTTGACCAAAGATCATCCCCTCAGCGTAGCGGCCCGCTGAGACGGAGTTCGCCAGTGGTATCAGAAGGCCTGAGAACCGATCGAGCATTACCGTGAATCCCTGACGCCCCCTTGTAAAAGACTGTAACGACCGTTACAATGATTTACATGACCCCACCCTATGTCGCCTACTACCGAGTCTCCACCGACCGCCAGGGCAAATCCGGCCTGGGCCTCGACGCGCAACGCGCGGCCGTCGCCGGCTACCTGGCCGGGCGTGCTGCGCTGCTCGCCGAGTTTACCGAGATCGAGAGCGGCAAGAAAAATGACCGCCCCCAACTGGCCGCCGCCCTGGCCCGCTGCCGGCAGCACAAGGCCCGGCTCATTATCGCCAAGCTGGACCGCCTGGCCCGCAATGTCCACTTCATTTCCGGGCTGATGGAAAGCGGGGTCGAGTTTGTGGCCGTGGATATGCCGGAAGCCAACCGGCTCACGCTGCACATCCTGGCCGCCGTCGCCGAGCATGAGCGCGAGATGATCAGCCAGCGCACGAAGGCCGCGCTGGACCAGGCGAAGGTCCGCGGCACCCGCTTAGGCAATCCCCACCCCGCCCGGTCCTTAGAGCAAGGGCGCGCCAGCAAGGAGGCCCACCTCACGACCTACCGCGAGCAGTTCCGCCCCCTGGTGCAGCAGCTTCACAACCAGGGGCTGGGCCTGCGCGCCATTGCCCGCGAACTCAATGGGCGCGGCATTCTCACGGTGCAGGGCAAGCAGTGGACCGCGGTCCAGGTCCGTAATCTCTTGAAATCTGGTGAATAGCGAGTTCATAGTGGGTCAGCCCGGCACCTCCCACACCCGCACCGTCTCGTCGAAACCGCCCACCGAGACGAGCGCCCGGCCATCCGGGGCAAAGGCCAGGCTGGACACATCGCCGGCGTGCCCTTCCCATTGGTTGAGCAAAAAGCCGTCGGCCACCCGCCAGAGCCACATGCCGCCCCACTCCGCGCCCGCCGCCAGCAAGTGCCCGTCAGGACTCCAGGCGAGCGAGACCGCCGAGGCCTGATCGGCTCCCAGCTTCCGCAGCAGGCGACCGTCGGCCACCCGCCAGATCCAGACCCCCTCATTAACAGAAGCTGCCGCCAACTGGGTGCCATCCGGGGCAAAGGCAACGCCCCGGATATCCATCCATTCCGCCGGTAGTCGGCGAATCGTCTGCCGCCCCGTGGGCACCGCGTGCCAGCGCCACACAACCTGGCTGCCGTAGCCGGCCACCAGGGTCTGCCCAGCAGCGGTGAGTACAGTCGTGCGGGCCTCGCGCCAGCGGTCCCCCTGCGTGGGCACCGGCGTGGTGGCGCGTAATTCGCCCGCCGGCCAGGCCCACCAGCGGACCGCATCCCGCGAGGTCGTGACCAGTGCTTGCCCATCCCCAGACCAGGCCAGGCTCTGTAAAAAGCCCTCGCCGACCGGCAACCGGGCGCGCCGGGCACCGTCGGGGAGCCGCACAAGGTCCACCGCCCCACTGCGGGCCACCGCCAGCGTCTGGCTGTCCGGCGCGAACGCCAGGGCATAGACCCCCCAGGATTTAGGGAGGGCCACCGGCCCCCGCGGGGCGTCCGGCGCCCAGAGCCACAGCCCCCCGTCGCCGCCCAACGCGATCCAGTGCCCATCCGGGGCCCAGGCGACTTCCGACACGCCCGCCAGGTTGGGGACGGTGCGCAGCGGGCGGAGCGCCCGTCCCGGCCCGTAGGGGTTGCGCCGGTCAATTTCGCGGACGCAGCGTTCGACGAGGGGCTGCAACACCGCCCGCGGGGTCTGTTCCAGAATCGTGGCCCGCAGGTCCGCATCCGGGAGCGCGGGGTTCAGGACCGCCTGGCCGATCTCGGCCACCAATTGGAGGAGGGCGGGATCGGCGGCTTGCAAGTTGACCTTCATCAGGGCCGCCGGGAATGGGGCATCAGGGGTCATAGATACTTCCCTATTTAGATCGGACGACTTACTACTGGGGAGCGACCAGACAGTAGAATAGCTGGTCGCTGGGCGGAACAGCCCAACCGGCGACGAATCGCGTGCGGGGAGCAGCGAACGGCGGGGCGGACAGGTGAGGCTTGCCCGATGATAGCGCAAACCTGAATCTGTTGTCAATGCGCGGGGCTATAGGCAAATCGATCGGCGACTAGCGGATGCGCCGTAACTGCGCATTCACCTTGCTCAGGTCGAAGGCCTCCGGGTCAAAGTTGCCCCCGATCCACTCCCGCAGCTCTTTGTGGCGCGGATGGCGGCGGTCTTTGATCGCTGCCAGGAACTCCTCGTAGCCCGGGTAGCCACCGCAATCCTCCGGCGGGCAGGCCCGCGCTCCCGCCAGGCAACGCACAGTCCCTGCCCCTTCCAGCGGCGCGATCGCCTCGACCACCACGCTGTGCTGCCAGCGGTCGCCGAGGTCATAATGGTAGTCGAACCGCGCGCCAACAATCGGCGCCACGTTAGCCAGCCGCGCCGCCCGGTCGCTGTGCATGCCCTCGGGATCCAACCCGGGCGGCCCATACTCCCGCGTGCCCACCGCGAAGAAGTAGGCGTGGTAGTTCTCCCAGCCCAAGGCGGCCTGCAGGATGCGGTGCAGCTTCGACAGCGGTACAGACCCAGGCACTTCTACCAGCCGCCAGACGGGCGGCGCGACGCCGTTCAACGTGACCTTGAGGCGATAGATCGACGGTGCAGCTTGCACGATCTCTCCTTCCAACAAGACGGGGATTTGTCGGCAAATCTCACCCCCTCGCTGGTTATTTTTTCGTGAAAGTCGTTCCTTTCTCGCCAGGCCAGCGACCTTAACCGGTTAGTCCGGCACGGACACGGGTGTATCCGCGCCGGCAGCGAGGCTAGGGGTGGCCTGATTCTTGGTGTAGGTCAAGATATCGCCTATATTACAGTCAATCCCCCGCTCTTGGAAAAACCCGATAATCTTGTCCAGGGTCGTGAAGTCGGCGCCGGAGGTTTTGTTGTTTTCCAGGCGGGAGATCGTCGCCGACTCGATACCGGTCGCCGCCGCGATCTCCTTTAGTTTGATGTTGTTGTCGGTGCGCAGTTTGCGTAAAGTGACAACGATAGCCATGCCCCATTATAGCCTGCCCGGCGATGGGGGCGCAACAGGCACTCTTGACAGAACACGAGTTGTGCGGTAAAATCTTGTTGTAGACAACACGCTCTATACAACAAACTGCGTAAACGGCCTGAGTGGGTGGCTCTAACACCCACTCAGACCTAATCCCTCGAACCGGGATAAGCGTTCCGCGGGACTACGCAGATTATAACCCGTGACTTCCTCCCCTGGTTTGTATCCAGGGGCTTCAACGCTTGCGCGTAGGCTCAGTCCGAGCCTGAATATATTCACCGCGGCGTTATGGTCGCGATCCAGCTCGCACCCACATTCGGGGCAGGAGTGCCAGCGTTCCGCCAGCGCCTTTTTGCGGATCACCCCACACCCCGAACAGGTCTGGGACGTGTAGGCGGGGTTCACAAACAGGACGATGCGGCCGGCCCATGCTGCCTTGCTCGCACAGAAGTCCTGGAACATCCGCCATCCCGCATCGTGAATGGATTTGTTGAGGCCGGCCTTCGCCGCCGCCCCGTTCGGCGCATAGACGGTTTCGCCGGCGGCGGCGCTCTGGTCCGCGTCCACCTTCGCCTTCGGGCGCCGCGTCAGGTTGCGGATCGCCAACTCCTCGAAGACGATCAGCCCGTACTCATTGACCAGGCGCCGCGACAGCTTGTGTAGGAAGTCCCGCCGCTGATGGCGGACCTTGCGGTGCAACCGCGACACCCGCAGCCGCGCCCGCCCCCGCCGTTTGCTGCGTTTCTGGCACCGCGTGAGCCTGACCTGGGCGATGGCCAGCCGCGCTTCCGCCGTGCGCAACGGCCGGGGGTTGGCGATGTGTTCGCCGGTGGAGAGCGTGGCGAAATGCAAGAGGCCCAGATCGATGCCGACGGCCGTCGGCTCATCCGCGGCCGGCGGGTCAGGGATTTCCACCTCGCACGCAAAGCTGATGTACCAGTGATCGGCGTCCCGGCGCACGGTCAGTGTCTTGATCGTGCCCTCGATCGGCCGATGGAAGAAGATGCGCAGCCGTCCGAGGCCGGTGAGGTGCAACTGGCCAGCGGTCAGCTTCCAGCCGGCCTGGTCGGGGTAGGTAAAGGACGCATACCGCCCGCGGCCCACGAACCGGGGGAACCCGGGCGTCTGGCCGGCCTTAATGCGCCGAAAGAACGCCTGAAACGCCTTGTCGAGCCGCCGGATCACGTCTTGCAGCACATGGCTGGGCACGTCCTTGTATTCGGGGGCGACTTCCTTCACGGCCGGCAGTTCGTTGATCTGCTCATAGCAGGAGAGGGACTTGTGGGCCAGCCGCCAGGCTTCGCGCCGCTCGTAGAGCGCCCCATTGTAGAGGTCCCGACACAGCCAGAGGATGCGATCCAGTTGGATCGTCTGCGTTTTGTTCGGATAGGCGCGGTACTGGAAGGCTTTGCGGATCAGCATGTCAATCCTGCCTTTCCGCGATGTAGCGGTGCACGATCGCCGTGTTGTGCCCACTGACCGCGCCGACATAGTAGCTCTGAATGGTAGGCGAGCGTATACGTGCTGGGGGCGCGGTGCGCGAGATTCATGCTGGGGTCCTCCTGATGGGTCCTACCGCCACCCTGGCCGCCGACCCCCAGGTACAACCGTGGGGGTTTGCCGGCGGCCGAGCGGGTGGCGGGTTGATCACGACCTCCTTGCCGATCTTATCGCCGGCTCCGGGCGTTTGCGGCAAGCCGCCCGGGCCGGCCTCACGCGGCGACGGCCGCCACGAACAACGCCAGGGGCAGCTCGGGGCGTAGGCCGCTCAGCGCATCCTCCAGATCGGCCGCCGCAGCGGGGGGCAGGCGGGCGTGCCAGGCGCAGGTGGTGCAGACCAGTAGCGCCAGCAGGGGCGCCCAGACGAGCGGCCCGCCGTCGCGGGGGCAGACCAGCGGATCGGGGGCTTCGACGTCGAGGCGAGAAACGAAGGGGATGGGGGCTTGCGCGCGGGGCGCGGATGGGTTAGAATGAGTCTTGCACATCGGGTTAGCTCCTTTGTGTCGAGCCTCCGGCTGGTCCAAACAGCGCGGGGGCTTTTTCTTGATTTCAGATGGCGCTGCTGAGAAAGTAGCGCCATCCTCATTATATCAGATTATCTCTGTAATATCAATTATTTACTCCGTAATACTTGACAAGTTCCTGGAGTTTCTGCTAATATGGAGTACACCGATGGAAAAGGTGGAACGGACTGTCACCCTTGATGCCGATGCGGCTGAGTTACTGGTCGAACTGGCGGGCAGCTCACGCAAGCAAGGAGCTTACCTGAGCGACCTCATACGGGCGGCAGCCGCAGCTCGTACGGCGACAATCCAAACGGAGGATGCCGATTTAGCAACCTTGCGCACGCAAGTGCAGGCTCTAGCAAACGAGGTGGCCCGGCTGCGAGCCTTTGTAGATCGTTCCACTCAATAGCAACAAGCAGGCGTAAAAACGGCCTGAGCCGGTGTTGGAAGCACCAGCCCAAGCCTAACCCACCACCGCTCTAGACGACGGGAGGGCTACGCCGATTATAGGACCAGCGCGGGCCTTCTGCAAGGTGCGCGCCCGATTCTTTCACCAGGCACATTACGCCGCTCTAGACGGCGCAATGTGCCTGTTCGGCTTTCGGAGGGATCTGGTCAACGACCCCCCGCTAAAGCGGGAGGCTTGGATCTGGGCTCGGCCGCAGCTCCGCGTACCGTTGCAGGCGCGCGGCTTTGGCTTCGTCGCCCGATCCATCAGGGCGGGTTGACAAGCCGCCCGTGCTGATCCAGTCTTGCCGGACCAGCAACGTCCGCAGCGCGATATTGCGCGCCCCCACCAGATCCGCGTGTAGCCGCGCCCCACACTGCTCACAGACAAAGCTCAACCCCTGGCCGGGCCGGTTGCCCTTGCTGCGGTGCCCGCAGCGCAGGCATTGCTGGCTGGTGAAGTCGGCTTCCACCTGGACCACTACGCTCCCGGCCAGCGCCGCCTTGTAGGCGATTTGGGCTTGCAACTCGGCAAAGCTCCAGGTGGCTTGCCGGCGGTTGGCCCGGCGCTGCTTGGCCGAGGCCTTCTTGGAGTGCCGCCGGTTGGTGCGTTCGCGGATATGGGTGAGATCTTCCAGGCCGATGAGGCTCTGAGGGTGCGCGGTCACGATCGCGCGGGCGATGCGGTGATTGACATCCAGCCGAAACCGTCTCTCTCGCCCAGCCACTTGCCGCAAGCGGCGGGTGGCCGAGCGAGTGCCTTGCTGCTGGAGTTGTTGGCGTTTGCGGTGGTAATGGGCCGCCCGGTGGCGGACGGGCTTGCCACTATAGAAGGTTTGTTGGCCAGTGGGGGTGGCCGTCACGGCGAGATAGCGGATCCCGACATCGACGCCGACGACGTGCGGTTGCTGCTCTGGCGCGGGATCAGGCACGGCGATCTCCAGGCTGACGAGCAGATAGAACTGTTGACGCCGGGGATCGTACCAGAGCTTGGCCCCGCCCGCTCGCGCGCCGGTCTGGATGAGCGCGACGTGCTTACCGTAGCCGAGGTAGGGGACGACCACCCGGCCGGTCAGGGTGATCAGGCTCACGGTTTGGCCGGTCTTGAAGCCGTAATCGCGCCCGTAGGTGTAGGCCAGCGTGGGGGCCACGTACTTGGGCGGGCGGTCCAGGCCCCGATAGCGCCTGGTCGTGTGGCCGGCCCGGCGGTGGGTGGCGTTCTGGCGTACCTTGGTCCACAGCCCCTGGTAGGTCGCGCCGACCTGGCGGCAGACGGCGCAGGCCAGTTGCGCGGGGAGGCGGTGCGTACCCCGTAACTCCCCGTACATGGCCTGTTGCAATTTGGCGGCGCTGCTGATCTTGCCGTGGGCGAAGCTGTAGCGGCTGACGGCGTTGAGCCCGTCGCGGTAGGCGAGCTGGGTGGCGCGCAGGGCGGCGTGCTGGGCGGGCGTGAGCAGCAGTTTCAGCTTAGCGGTCAGGATCTGGGCCATGGTTAGTCCTGCCCCGCGACGATATAGCGGCGGACCACGGCCGCGTCCACGACGCCCACCGCGCCGACAAAGTAGCTGTGCCCCCACAAATGTCCGCCGGCCCGCCCCGTGCGGAGCGCCGGGAAGGCGGCGAGGGCCGTGCGGGCGCTGGCCCCCTTGAGCCGGTGGGCGATCGCCGCCGAGGCGACGGACGGGGGCGCCGTCACCAACAAATGCACATGGTCGGGCTGCACGTTGAGCGCGGCGACCGGCCAGCCTTGCCCGGCACAGATGGCCTGGATGGCGCTGGCGACCGCGGCGGCGACGGGGCCGACCAGCAGGGGCCGGCGGTAGCGCGGGCACCACACAAAATGGTAGCTGAGCCGGTAGGTGGCGTGGGCGCTATGGTGTAGATCCATGCCGGGCCTCCTTGCGGGGGGCCTGCTGCTACCCTGGCCGCCTACCCCCCGCTCAAGCGGGAGGCTTCCGGCGGCCGAGGAACGCGGCAGGCTGATCGGGCTCTTTGACGATCGTATCGCCGGTGCCCGGCATTTGCGGCAAGCCGCCCGGGCCGGCCTCACGCGGCGACGGCCGCCACGAACAGCGTCAGATCCAGATCCGGCGCCAGGCCGGCCAGAGCATCCTCCAGGTCGGCCGCCGCGGCGGGGGTCAGGTGGGCGTGCCAGGGGCAGGTGGTGCAGAGGAGGAACGCCAGCAGCCCCGACCAGGTGAGCGGGCCGCCGTCGCGAGGGCAGACCAGCGGGTCGGGGGCTTCGGCGTCGAGGCGGGCCGCGACCGGGATGGGGGCTTGCGCGAGATGCAAGGATGGGTTAGAATAGGCATTACACATGGGACAGCCCTCCTGTGTGTCACGCTCTCGGTTGCTTCCAACAACGCGAGAGCATTTTTATTGGACTGTTTGGCGCTGCCTGAAGGGTAGTGCCATCCCTATTATAACACTTGTCTACATACTAATCAAGCATTTAGAGCATACACATATTGACAAATCTGCATACATATGCTAACATGGAGCTATGGTTATGCCCAAGCGCAAAACGCTCACGCTCACCGATCGGGCGGCTGATTTATTACCCCAGTTCGCTGGCTTCCGGGATCAGGGCGCCTATGTCAGCCAACTGATTGAGGCGATCGCGGATGCCGCGGTAGAGCAGGATACGCTAGCTCGATTGGAGAATGGGGATTTGGACACGATCCGGCAAATCTTGCGCGAAGTGGTGATCGACGTAACTGCGCTGAAAGTGCGGCTCGCTCAGAAGAAACCATAGCCAAACATCGAGGGCACATAAAGGCCTAGCGGATGCCGTTAACACTCGCTAGGCCCGGTAGGTGGGTGAGTTGAGCACCCGCCCGCCGCCTCGATTATATGCTGAGCGCGCGTCTTTGCGCAAGCGCGCCAGTTAGGATTCGCCAGGCAGACAGACCGCCTCATCCGGTCTGTCTGCCTGTTCGGCTTTCGGGGGATCTGGTGATGAGCAGCCAACCGACCTGGGGCTTGCGCGAAGAATTGTTACTGGCCCTGACCGTTACACCAGGGGGCGGTGCAGCCCACCAGCTCCCGCCGCCCTTACCGGCCGCCTGGCGCCCGACTTTACTGCCGGCACTCCTGCTGGCCCTGGCCGCCGGAGTTGGCTGGCAGGTACTACATCTCGCCGCCCCGCCACCGCCGCTGGCCCGCCCGCCAGTAGTGGCGCCGGCCCCGGCTGCACCGACTCTGCCGCCGGCAGCGACGGCGACGGCCACCGCCCTGCTGGCACCGGCGACCACGACCCTGCCGCCGCCGGTGCGCACCATCGTCGCCCCACCCCCGCCATCCCTGACCGCCACCCCGCGTCCCGTCCGTCGGGTCCTGCCACCCCGCCCGCGCCCGGCCCTCGCCACGGCGCGGCCCCCCGCACCACCGACCCCGGTGCCGATCCTGGCGCCGGTCCCGACCCCGCTGGGAGCGGCTCCTGGCCCAGCGGGTAACGACTGGTCGGGCAGCATCTTCGACCGCTCGGCCACCATCGGCGCTCCGACCGCGACCCCGGGCGGCCCCTGATGGCCTGGCCCCCGGCCCGCCCCTTTGAGCAAATCGCGCGGCTGGCGCCCCCGGACAGCGCTCCCACGGCCCGCCTGCCTGCCGACGCTCCGGTCCCGCCGCCGGCGAGCGGCCCGCTGGCCCCGCCCGCCGATCCCCATCGGCTGGGCCTGCTGGCGGTGGCCGCTGGCTACCAGGCGATCCTGATCCGCCCGGCGCGCCGCCGTGACGAATGGATCGGTGGCGCGGCCCCGCCGGGTTGGGCCTGGGTGCGCCTGGAAGAATATCCGGGCATGGCCGGCCATATCTGTGTGGCCGCGCTCAAAATCGCCGTCGAGCACGAGCTGCTGGCGGTGATGGACCGCACGACCTGGCTGGCCGTGCGCTGGGCCGGCTACACGGCCCCGACCTTCTATGTCGATACAGCGTGGCTGGCGGCCCGCGTGGCCCTACTGGTCCGCTACGTCACCGAGCAAACCTTAGTCGAAAGGAGCTGATCCATGCCTGTTCCGAAACCTCCCACGCGCTCCCCACTGCCGGGCCCGGCCTCGCCAGTCGGGGCTGCCCCCTTCGCCTCGCCCGCCGCGCTAAATTACTCACCGCCAGGGGCCAGCCCGGCGCCGCCGGCCGCGCCGGCCGCACCTGTCTCGCCGGCGGCCCCACCCTGGCCTGGCCCATATTTGCCGCCAAATCCGGGTACCGGAACACCCTTCCCCGGGCCCGCCCCCAGCCCCTTTGTGGCGGGTAGTGCCGGCGCGTCGCCCGCTGCTCCTCAGCACTCTCACTTCGGCAATACGGTCGAACTGGCAGAGCGATTGGCGGACCAACTGGCCCAGCGCCTCGGCCTGGCCCCACTCTCCCGCCGCCTGAACCGACACCAGGTGCCGACGGCCGCCGCGGGTACCGGCTCCCTGCGCCTGCCGGGCGGCCGCCGTTTCTGGTGGGCTTACGCCCTGGCCCTACTGCTGGCGCTCAATCTCGGCACGATCGTGGGCGCCGTGGGCGCGCTCCGGGAGGGGTGGGCCAATCAGATCGCCACTTGGCAGTACGGCGATCCCCGCACTACACATCTGACTGCCACCTTTGGCTTCACCGAAGAAACCAGCGTCAACCCGACGCTGATCACCGCCGTCAACGACGCCGGCACGGCGCACATCTTCGTGCTGCCCGGCGGCCAGGCGGCCAAGGCCTTCGTACTTGTCCGCGTCGTCGCTGAGGACCCGGACGGCAGGCTGCCGCTGCATCTGGCCGCCGTCGACGCCGATCGGGACGGCTATCTCGATCTGCTGGTCAACGCCGGCGAAAATCCTGCTACCTACGTCTGGTTGTTTGATAGCGGCAAACAGATCCTGCGCGAGCCGACCGCGGCCGAGCAGCTTCGGCTGCTCCTGCCGGAGCGGACACGATGAGCCGGCGATCCTGGCCGGGCTGGCGTGGGAGCCTGCCGGGCCTGGGCATCCTGGGGGCCGGGATACTGGGGGCAACCCTGGCGCTGGCCGGCATCCTGGCGCCCCTGCCCTACCGTGGCCAGCGCGCGCTGGCCGGCCCTGGGCTGGTGCAGAGCCTGAGCCAGCCGGCGCACGGGCCGGCGCCGGCGCCGACCGGTCCACCCTGGCCGCCCGGCTCGGCCGCCGGCCAGCAGGTGGACCGCCCACCGAGCGTCGACGCCGCGCTGATCGATACAGTCCTGGCCGAGTACAGCTCGCCGGCGGCCGGCAGCGGGCGCGCGTTCTACGAACTGGGCCAGCGGTATGGCATCGACCCGGCCTTCGCCCTCGCCTTCTTCGTCGTCGAGAGCCAGTGCGGCACGCGCGGCGTGGCCCGCTTCACCCACAGCATCGGGAACATACGCTGTAGCGCCGGCTATAACTGCTACGAGGGCTATCGCGCCTATGGCAACTGGGCAGAGGGCCTCGAAGACTGGTACAGGCTGATCCGCGCCCTCTACGTGGACGCCTGGGGTCTGCACACGCCGGCGGCGATCCTTTCCCGGTACGCGCCGTTCGGCGATAACAATGACCCAGCTGCCTATGCGGCGAGCGTGGAAAGCCTGGTGGCAGGCTGGCGGCAAGAGGCGGCTACCCGATAGCTTAATAGCTGGAAATGGAGTAAAATACGGCATGGCTGTTACAATCGCGCTCGCGAACCAAAAAGGCGGGGTTGGGAAGACCACCACGGCCGTCAACCTAGCCGCGGAATTGGCCCAGATCGGCAAAGCGGTGATTGTAATCGACATCGACCCGCAGGCCAACGCCACGCAGGCTCTGGGCGTCGATCCCGTGAACGTTGCGGGCCGCCATATCTCGCAACTCCTGGCCGGCAGCCTCACGCCCGTCGAGGTGCTGGTCGAGACGAGCTGCGCGGGCATCCGGCTCATCCCGAGCCATATCCAGCTTGCGACGCAAGCTGAGGAACTGGCGACCGAGATCGCGCGGGAGCAGTTGCTCAAGCAGGCGCTGTCGCCACTGGGTAATTTGGCCGACTATGTCCTGATCGATTGCCCGCCCTCGCTCGGGCTGCTGACGAACAACGCTTTGACGGCGGCGAATTACGTCATTGTTCCGCTCCAGACGGAGCCGTTTGCCGTCGAAGGCTTGTCCTCGATCCTGGACACGATTGAGAAGATCCGCCGCAAGACGAACGCGCAGTTAAGGCTCATGGGCATCTTACTCACGTTGTACGAAGAAGAGTATGCGCATGCCCGCAAGATCGTCAAGGAGATGCGAAACACCTTCGGACCGCCGCGCAACCTGGTCTTCGAGACTATCATACCTCGCTACGGGGAGCTGACAAAGGCGGCGGTCGGCGGCCCGATCCGTAACTATCGGCCGGGCCACAAGGCCGTTGAACTCTTTGCAAATCTGGCCGGGGAGGTGATCGAGCGTGCCGGGAAATAAAGCAAATATTAGTGGGTTGGCGGCGTTTCAGCGCCTCAAAGAGCAGGCGGCCACCATTAGGGAGTTGCCAATCGCGGAAGCCAAATATGTGCCGGTGGAAACCCTGCACCCGATGCCAAATCAGCCCCGCCGGTATATCAGCGAGCAGGATCAGGAGGAGCTGGTAGCCGACATCAAGGAGCACGGCATCACCACACCGCTGATCGTGCGCCAGCTACCCGCGCAGGAAGGCGGCGGCTATGAAATCGTCGCCGGCGGGCGCCGTTATGAAGCGGCGCTGACTGCGAGATTAGCGGAAGTGCCGGTCATCATTAAGGAACTCTCGCCCAAGCAGGCGCGTAGGCTCGCGCTCGTCGACAACATCCTTCGTGCCGATCTAGATCCTCGTGACGAAGGTGCCTACTTCCTCGAGCTAGCCAGGGATCTAGCCGAGGATGGTATCAGCCCTTCTTTGCGGGCCCTGGAAGGTTTTACCCACAAAAAGAAGGACTACATCCGCAAGCGGATGCTCTTAGTCACGGAGCCGGATGCGCTGGAGCAGTGGGAAACCGGGCTGATCAATCTGAACGACCTAGTGAAGCGACGGACGCCGGCCGGCGTCGAAACCACCACTGCCGAAACTGAACCGCAGCAAGCTCCAGACGACGGTTCGCCGTCGGCCGGCGCCGGTACAGAGGCGGCGGTGGCCCAGGCTGGGACAGGAAGGAGCGCCACGACGGCGGCCGCGCCGCCGCGCCGAGTGGCGATCGCTTCGCCTTTCAAGAAGTTAACTACGTATGTAGGGAAGTTGGAGATCACGAGGATCGAGCCGGAGCAAAAGAGCGCGCTCCGGCAAACTCTGCCCCAACTGATTAAGGCTCTAACCGCGCTCAAGGAGCAATTGGACGGCGAAGACCAATAAACAGGCGGATAACGATCTGAGCTGGCGTTTGCGGCGCCGACTCAGATCTAACCGGCCCGAATGGTAGAAAACGAGCCGGCTACGCCGATTATAATTGAAGCGCATACAACAAGAAAGAGCGCCAAGCACGCCACCGTCTACCCGGCAGCGTGCTTTTTTCGTAGGAACTGCCCAAGCAGGATGCGCCGGTTAGGACAGGCAGCCAAGTTCGATACTGTTTCCTGCGCGCCCACTATTTTGAGACCGCAATCGCGGCGAACCGTGTTCTATGCTGCCCCCGCTGGAGGGGAGCAGAACACAGATTTGGTCTTTGGCGCAACTGGCGGCAAAGAGCCGCGACGGACAGTTCAGATCTTGGCACGCTAACTTCTCCAATTTCTTGCCTAATCTAGGCTGTATTTTCTAGGTGAAAGCCCCTGAGCCCAGGCCCTATCCTTCGACTCCGGTTTGCTCGGCCCCCAGCAGCTCGAAGGGGGTAGACAGCCGCGCCAGTTGGTCGGGCGCGAGACCGATAGTCCGCAACGGGTGTATATGCGCTCGGCCTTGACATTGACCCTCGCCCAGCAGTGGGCGCGCGGCTTGGGAGCAGGCGCCAGCCCGCATCGGCCAGTTTATGCATGATTTTGTATCCCTCCTTGTATACCTTTTCTGTTCCCACTGCCTGAGAGCGGTGCTATGATGAACCCAACCCGGTGGCGCGGCACTTGGAGGCAGGTTGTGTTAGAATCGTGCGACAACACTTCTGTATTGTAAGGAGACTTGAATTGCTACTGGAAGCACAAACTAAGAACCGGTCAGACCGCCGCCCCCCTCGTGCCCTGGCCCTACTGCCCGCCGGGCTGACCTTTCTGCTCTACCTGGCTACTTGCTCACCTACCGTAAACTTCACCGACAGCGGTGAACTGATCACTGTCGCCTGGACTTGGGGCATTGCCCACCCGCCGGGCTATCCGCTGTACACGATGCTCGGTGGTCTATGGATACACTTGCTACCCTTTGGCAACCCGGCCTGGCGTATGAATATCCTTTCCGCACTGTTCGCGGCATTGGCCGTGGGCCTTTTCTACGGGCTTGTTACCGACACGCTTGCTGGGCTACCAGCCTTCCGGCGCCTCGTCGCACCGCGGACATCCGGTGAGCGGGCGATTGCCACGGTAGCCCCGGCGCGCTCCACTGCCGGCCCAGCGCGGGTGGATCGGCGGCCTGTTACCCCGGCGCCCGTTAAGGCGCGCCCTGGCCAGCGCCCGCTGCCCGCGATGGGTAGCAAAGAGAAGGCCGCCGCGGGCCCCCCGCGTGTGGCGTCGATTCCCGCGACGGAGAACGGCATCGTCACTTGGATTGCTGCTGCTGGGGGGCTGGCGGCAGCCGGTCTACTAGCGACATCCTTAACCTTCTGGAACTGGGCCACCCAAGCCAAGATGTATACACTGCATTACGCCTTCATGGTTGGCCTGCTCTGGTTGGCCCTGCGCACCCGGCGCGCGCTGCTGGCTGAGGGAGTCTCAATGGCTACCAATTCACCCCGCTGGCCGCCACATAGTTGGTCGCCCGCGATAAGATGGCTGCACTTGCTAGCTCTGACGACGGGCCTTGCACTAACGAATCACTATTTGACCTTCCTGTTATTGCCGGGGATCGCGGTGCTCCTGCTGGCCCCGGCCGGGCCAGCAGGGTCTCCCTGGCGCCGCATCTTCCGGCACACCGGCACCGTGGCCGTGGCCGGACTGGCGCCGCTGCTTCTTTACCTCTACCTGCCTTTACGCTCTTCCCAGCACCCGCTGCGGGATTGGGGTAGCCCAGACAACTGGGGTGATTTCTGGCGGCATGTGACAGCGGCCGAGTATAGCAGGCTGCTTGGGGGTACTACGGATTTTGGCGTTCATGCTATTGATGGCCTGGTGCGAGCGGCCAATCAATTCGGTTTCTGGCTAGGGATTCTACTGCTTGTGCCAGCCGGGGCGGGATTGGCTTATCTTTGGCGAATAGATCGCATTCTTTTGGCTGCGACTATCTTAACAGCAGGAATTGACATTATTTACTGTCTGAATTACCAAATCCGCGAGATCGACTCCTACTATGTTCCTTCCTATATCATCGTTCTTTGCTGGGCCGGGCTGGGTGTCGCGTCGGCGATCCGCTGGGCGCGCGGCCGGCTCCCCAGCTTGGCTGCCCCGGCAGGTGTCTTCGCGGCCGGGGCAGTCTTGCCCGTACTAGCTCTGCTGATTAACTGGGGTGCTGCCGGCCACCGGAACGACTATACGGCTGAGCTATATGTGCGTAACGCTTTCAAGAATCTCCGCCCCAATGCAGTTTTTTTGACCAACTGGTGGGATCTGACCTCGGCGAGTTTCTATTTCCAAAATGTGCTGGGCGAGCGAACAGACGTGTTGTTCATCGGCACCGACATGTTACGCTACCCAGATTATCTAGAGTACCTGGAACGCAACTATCCAGATATGATCCACAACGTTGCAGCATTCCCTGAATACAAAAGCTTATTACGGCAGTGGATCGATACAGGAAAAACACCACGCCAACTCCCAACAGCATATACCGAGGTAATGAACAGCATTGTTGACACGAACCTTGGGCAGCGCCCCGTATATGTCGCCTTTATCGTGCCGAGGGGGGATCTTGAGTTAACGCATGAAACTGAAGCAGTGCTTGCCCCCCATCGAGACCGCTTAGTACCTGATGGATTCGGTTATCGCATTGCAGGCAGCGCGAATGACAAAGCAACTACTGATCCGCAATTTGACCTACGCGGAATCACCGATGACCGAGTCCCAATGGATGAGGTCACAGCCGAGGTAGTCTCCATCTACCCAACTTTCTTGCGACAGATCGGGGACTACTTGACGACAAATCATCCAACGCCAGAGGGTCAGCAGGCTGGCAGGCGCCTACTTAACCAAGCAGCAGAATTACAACCTTTGGAGGCAGTTGGCGACGACCGGCCGCGGCTACGGTGACGGCTAAGGATGAGCCGATGGGCCAAAGATCTGTCAATATGGAGCATTAAGCCTGAAATTTACCTGGCAGTTTATAGGCTCAATGCGGCGCTCAAAGGTCGCACTCAGTTGAAAGGAGTTACAGAATGCGTCGTTTCAGTTACTTACTGGTCATACTGGCTGTTGCAATCATCGGGGGGCGGTTCGGAGAAAACCAGAGTCAAGCAGCTTCTTCTCGCGATCGGGCTCCCCAAACACCGACCTGCTTCGTGCAGGTGAGCTCACCGAGTCCCGGGACCGCTGACAGCATCGCGGGGCTTGCCAAAATAAACGCCACCGACATATGGGCTGTCGGCGACCATGGTCCTGGTCAACAGAGCTTGACCGAACACTGGGACGGGATCTCCTGGAGCGTAATAACAAGTCCCCATCCAGGGACGGTCCAGATTTTGACGAGTGTAGCGGCCGTCGGGACGAGTGACGTCTGGGCCGTCGGAAGCGTCAATACCTCGACGCTCACAATCCATTGGGACGGAGTCGCTTGGAGCGTTGTGCCTAACCCGAATGTGCCGGGTGCGGCTTCGAGCGGCTTACTCGGGGTCACCGCGACGGCCGCAAACGATGTGTGGGCGGTCGGCGAGTACGATAGCGGTGGAGCGTATCATAGCCTGATCGAGCACTGGAATGGCACGAGCTGGAGCATTGTCCCGAGCCCGAGCGGCGCAGGCGGCACCAACACCCAGCTCTACGCGGTGAGCATGGTTAACGCGACTATGGGCTGGGCGGTAGGTAGCGTGGACACTGGCAGTATGACGCAATCGTTCATTGCCTACTGGAACGGCACAAGCTGGCAAACACAACCCAGCCCAAATCCAGCTAACACGACTGAACTGCGCGGCGTGCGGGCGTTCAGTGCGACCGACGCCTGGGCTGTGGGCGACGCGTTACCGGGGGCATTGGCGCTGCACTGGGACGGTACGACCTGGAGCCGAGTAACCACGCCAAGCCCGACTGGTTCTGGCGATATCTTCGAGGGGGTAACTGGCACGGCTACAAACGACCTTTGGGCAGTTGGACAGTCGATCCAGCCCACTACAACAATGGGTCTAATCGATCATTGGGATGGCATTACCTGGTCCCAGGTAAATATTCCTAACACGGGCACAACCATATTATATGGAGCTGTTTCCGTGCTCCCGAGCGATATTTGGGCCGGCGGCACGACAAGCCCAGGATCTCCGGTATACACTTTGATCCTCCATAGCTGTCCAGACGTGCAGGCAACACAAACGGCGGCAGCACTAACACCCACGGCCACCGTCACCGGCACGCCGCCCACGGCTACATCGACGATTACGCCGAACGCAGCCGCCACATCGACCGCGGGGGCCGGGGCGACACAGACGGCGCGGGCCCAAACGCCCTCAGCCACCCCGACATTGGAGCCATCACTGACACCCCGCTCGACGTATACGCCGGCGAGTACCTATACGCCGGCCAATACCTACACCCCCTTGCCAACGCTGACCGCCCGGCCGAGCAGCACGCCGGTACCCTCGGCGACGCCCTGTACAATCCGCTTCAGCGACGTGGGCCCTTCGGATTACTTCTACACACCGGTACTGTACCTGGCCTGCCATGGGGTCATCTCCGGCTACGCCGACAGCACCTTCCGGCCCTACAACACCACGACCCGCAGCCAAATGGTCAAGATAGATGTGCTGGGGTTTGCCTTGCCGTTCTACACACCACCCCCAGGCACATTTACCTTCACTGACGTGCCGCCGACGCATCCTTTCTTTAGTTATATCGAGAGCGCAGCGCACTTGACCGTCATCAGCGGCTACAATTGCGGCACGGTCCCCAGCGAGCCCTGCGACGACCAACACCGGCCTTACTTCCGCCCCTATGCCTATGTCACGCGCGGCCAACTCGTCAAGATCATCACCATCGGCGCCGGATGGCGGCAGATCAATCCATCAACAGCCGCGTTTGAGGACGTGTTTGTGGGCGACGCTTTCTACATCTTCGTCGAGACAGCGGTCTGCCACGGTATAATCTCGGGCTACGCCTGCGGGACGGTGCCGGGAGAACCGTGTGACTCGCAACACCGCCCGTACTTCCGGCCCTACAACGACGCCACCCGTGGCCAGATTGCCAAGATCGCCTACCTGGCGATCAACAATGGCCCCTCGGCTTGCGCTACGCCGACCGCCAGTCGATAAACACATCAGCCCACCGGCGCCGGCATGGCGGGCGCGCTGGCGGTACTTCAGGAGAGAAGCTATGCTGCATCGACGACCTTTTCCTATCTTGGGTGCCGGCGTGCTCAGCCTGCTGGTGTTGCTGGCCGGCGTGTTAGGCGCGGGTGTGGCCCACAGTGCGCCCGCCATGCCGGAGGGACCGGCCCTATTACCGACGGCCACAGCCTACCCAACCAGTACGCCCTACCCCACGGAGACGGCCTATCCCACGAGCAGCCCCTGGCCGAGCGCGACCTATCCGGCGGCCACGGCAACCCTCAGCCCGACCCCCGCCGGGCCACCACCGGGTACACCTGGGATCATCGCCGGCGGCCCCGGCGACCAGGCCGCCCCGCGCACCGATGGAAACTACGTCGTGTTTGAAGACAACAGCGCAGGAACTTGGGCTATCCTGGCCAGGGACCTCTCGGCGCCCAACGCCGTCTTCCCGATCTATCGCGGGGCGGCGGATGCTCGCCATCCGGCCATCAGCGGCAACCTGGTCGTCTGGCAGGACTACCGCAACGGCGACTGGGACATCTACGGCGCCTATCTTACGGGCGACCAGGCCGGCCCGTCGTTCGCGATCTTCACGGGACCCGGCGACCAGGTGAACCCGGCGGTGAGTGGCTCCGTCGTCGTCTGGCAGAGCACGCTCATAACGCGAGCCGACATTGTGGCCGAGGACCTGAGCAATCGGCAGCCCTTCATTGTGAGCAACAACACGACGACGAATCTCAACCCGGCTATCGACGGCCCTAACGTCGTCTGGCAGAGCCAGGTGCCTACCATGACTCTTGGTAGCCGGGTGGGCACGCCCGCGGGGGTCGGCCAGTGGGACATACTTGGCTACGACCTGCAGGCTGGGCATGCGTTTACGGTGAGCCAGAGCATCGGCGACAAGACCAACCCGGCGATCAACGGACAGGTCGTCGCCTGGCAGGTATATAGCACCACGCAAGCCCTTTGGCACATCGCCGGCGCCGACCTGTCCACGAGTACCGAATTCACCGTAACCACGGACCTGACCAGCAATCAGATGTTGCCGGCCATCGTAGGAGATACAATTGCCTACCAGGACGACGGCGACCAAACTGGCGATGCGCCCTTCCGCCATGGCCGCTGGGGGATCCTGGCGCTGAACCGCATCACTCGTGTGCGCCAGCGAGTCTCGGACGCGCTGACTGACGCGACCCGCGCGGCGATCTCCACCCATCGTGTCGTCTGGAACCAGGCGACGTTCGCCGGCGACCTGGACGTTTACGGGACCGTCTGCTCGACCAGCTATGCCGACGTCCACCCAAGCGATTATTTCTATGGCCCGGTCGGCTGGTTCGCCTGTTCTGGGATGTTGTCCGGCTACGCCTGCGGAGGCGCAGGCGAGCCCTGCGACCCGGCTAACGACTCATACTTCCGACCTTACACGAATATTACCCGCGGCCAGCTCGCCAAGCTGATTGTGCTGGCGCGGAGCTGGCCCATCGACACGACCGGCGGCCCGCATTTCACCGACGTGCCGCCCACCAGCCCGTTCTACGGCTTCGTCGAGACGGCGTACAACCACGGAGCGATCTCGGGCTACTCCGACGGCACGTTCCGGCCCGGCGCCGATGTGACGCGCGGCCAGCTCACCAAGATCATCGTGACGGCCCAGGGCTGGAGCATCGACACAATTGGCGGGCCGCACTTCACCGACGTGCCCCCCGCCGCCCCGTTCTACGGCTTTGTCGAGACCGCTTATAACCACGGGGTGATCTCCGGCTACGCCGACGGCACGTTCAGACCGGGCAGCACCGCGACCCGCGGTCAGATCACCAAGATCGTCTACGGCGCGCTGAACCAGCCGTAGAGGGGAGCTTGGCCGCAGCGGAACCTCGCACGTAAGGAGGAAGAGGGGATGGCAGACGAGCGAGACGTGGGACGGTCGAACGCCGCCGGGGCAAATGCGGGCGGTTTTCTCCCGCTGGGGACGTTACGGCGCCGCCCGCATCCTTATGCGTTGGTCGCGGCCGCGTTGGCGACGACGCGGACGCAGCTCGACCCAGCGACGTGGGCGGCCGCATGGGCAGACGGCCAAGCGATGAGTCTCGACGAAGCGGTCGCCTTCGCGTTAGGGGAGAGGCCGGACCAGGCGGCGGAGCTAACGCCTGCTGCCAGGCCCGGAATGGGCAATGGGGCATTCAATACAGCCCCTCGCTGAGCCCGGGCAAGAGCGGCTGCAGGTCATATTGGGCGGTCGTGGCGATCGACTTATGGCCGAGGGCCTTCTGCGCCTCGCGGATGCCGAAGCGCGCGGTCAACTGGGTGCCGAAGTAGCGCCTAAAGTCGTGCGGTTTAATGTGGCTGAGCTCGCAGGCGGAGGCGTATTCCTGGACGATCTGCCAGGCGGCCACCGTGCTGATCGGCGTGTTCAGCGGCCGGGCGGCGCGACCCTGGAAGCGCGTGAAGAGGTAGTTGCTCTCGACCGGACGCGCGGCCAGCCAGGTGGTGATGTAGCCGTAGGCTTCCAGCGAGAGCAGCGCCGTCCGCGGCTCGATATCCGTCTTGCCGAGCACCTGCAAGCTGTAGCCCGCTTCGACAGGGACGATGTCGCCCCACCGCAAGCCGGCTGCCTCGCTGACGCGGAGGCCCGAGCTGGCCAGCGTATGCAGCAGCGCCCGGTCGCGCCGGCCGCGCAGCGTTTCCAGGTTCGGGCGGTCGCACAACTTGCGCATCTGGGCGGGGGTAATCAAGGTGCGGGCGTGTTCTTTCAGGCGCTCCTTCAGCGCGCGCTTCTGCACCCCGGAGATGGCGGCGAACCGGGCGGCCCGTTCGTGGTCGATCAGGTCCTGCTCGGCGGCCTCCTTCAGCAGGCGCTTGACCGCGGCCAACTTGCGATTGATCGTATTCGGCGATTGCGTCGTCTGGTCCGCGAGAAACGCGCGCCAGCGGGCCAGGCTGCTCGGCTCCAGGGCCAGGCCTTGGTCGCCGGCGCAGAAGGCCAGGTAGGCGGCGATGTCGCGGCCATACAGCGCGCGGCTCGACAGGCGGATCTGCCCGGCCAGGATCGCCACGTCGGGCAGGGTGGCCGGCGGGGCGGGCGGGGCCGGGATGAGCGCCCGGGCGCGCAGATCGGGATCAGCCACTGAGCGATACCTCCGGATTACTTAAAATAAGTGATCTTTCCTTTAGAAATAAAAAGTAGCAAAATGATTCATTATGCGGCATCCGTCTGGCGACACCGTTCGGTATAAGCAAGCAGGGCCTGAATACGAACCGGATCTTCCTGGAGCAAGCCGAGGGCAACATTGCAAGCGCTGCACAGCAGCCCGCGGATCCGGCCCGTCCGATGATCGTGGTCTACAACCAGATAGTGTGGCTGCTGTGTGCGTGGATCAACGCCGGTTTCCGGCAGGCCGCAGGCAGTGCAAACGTTATGCTGTGCCGCCAGAAGCGTATCGTAGTCATCATGAGTGATGCCGTAGTTCTTGCGGAGGTTGTACTCCCGTAAGCGGCGCGGCTGCCTGGGGTACTCGCGTTGATAGGCCCGTACGCGCGATTTACAGGCCCAGCCAGCCGCTTTGTAAAACTCGGAGACCGGCTTGTAGGTCTCACAACGCGAGCACCAGCGCAGCGCCTCGGCGCCAGCGGTGGACTCGATCTCTCGTTGGCCGGCTGGGATACGCTTACGGCGCGGCACGGCTGATCCCCTTTCCTCATTGAGAGAGATTTCCTTAAGTAATTATAGCACAGATGTGCGGAGCGCGCTAGCCAGCTGTCATTGGCCTATGGGCCTCTTGGAGAGCACCAAAAAGCTCCTCATGCCCTGTTGGGACACTACCGCAGGAAGTAACGGTGTAGCCCGCGCTTGTGGTATGATCTCTGCCATGCGGCAGGTTGTGAAAACCGTTGCGACCGTGATGCCTTGTGCTCGTCAAAAAGCTTGGTCTCGAGCGGGTGGCGATGACCGCCCTGGTGACGCTTCGGCGCTCCCGTTTAGGAGAATGCTCCCTCACGCCCAGGCCAACCATTCTATAAGCTATGTGGCACAACCGGATAGGCGACGGGCGGCCTCAAACCAGGCTGGCCGCAGGGGACGGCTATACCCGCCACTGTGGGATCTAACCCCGCCACCTGTCAGGTCGGCGGGCGGCCCCAGCAACGGTAATCCTCATTCCAAGGACCGTGCTCCTTGAGTCGAATTCCCTCAACCATTCGCCAGCGGCATCCGATCCTCCTCACAGGCCGTGATCCAGTATCGAGAAGTCCATAGCGTGCTTCAATTCAGCCTTCAGATGCAAGACTACATAATCCGGATTGCCGATTTTCGATTTCAGTTCGCCCACGGCTGCCTGACCGTAGATGTCGTAGGTAGGGCAGAAGTTGTATCGGTAGCCAGCATCGTAAAAGTGAATACCGCGAATCTCAACTGGTAAATCTGTGAGATTCTCGTATACAGTGCATAACATATCTTGATCCATGAAGTCGAAACCATAAACAGCTCTACCGAACCTGCTCCTATACTCTCTCAGTGCCCGCCAATCCCTAACATACATCTGTCTGGTCCAAAATTTGACAAAGCGCCTTGATCTTTCGTTCACACGAAATCCAAATATACCAGAGTTGATCACGTAGTGGTAATGATAATGCCGGGTAGTAAAGAACACATCGAAATCGTCCTCGAAGACCTTGAAGGGATCCGCCTGAAAAACTAGATCTAGATCCGAGACGATGATCTGGTCGCCTTCCCGACAGTCCAGATACCTCAGGACTTCTACCTTGATACCTTGCTCCTTTACTAGGAACTCTTCAGTTCTAAGTGGATGAAAAGTCACACCAAGAGGCCTAAGCCTCGCTTTCTCCTCCTCTGTGAAGTCAGTAAATAACTCTATTCGGCAATCAGGCGAATGGAACCGAGCTGTCTCAAAGCACTTCAAGAACAAGTTTGTCAGGTGGCCGCTGTAAGCGGCCACAAGTATCTTAGATTCAGCAACCGTTGGATGCCTGTTGTCCTGACTATTCTCTAGCCAGGAATTCCCTTCTTTTACGGCCACTGTGCCGACCGGAATCGTCCCCTTCTGTAGTTCAGGCAGCCTCCAAACTTCTTCAAGCACATACCTCAAGAAGGAGATCCTAGCGTGCTGCACATAGTCCTGATCAGGCGAATTCCACGGGATGCTTTCTATCAAGCGAGCTAAAGTCTTATCATCTTCCAGGTAGAGGCTGGGATGTCGCAGAACCATGAGTAGGACTTGCTGGGCCTGCTTACTTTGCAAGAGGGACTCGACTGAAGCTATGTTTGCTGCTATTCCCCCCTCTCCAGTTGCCCATTCGACCGAAAAACGGGCTGCCGCCTTAGTTAGCGCTTCCACAAAACCAGATAAGAACTGGCCATCGAAGCGCAAATCTCTGATCTTATTGATGAACTTCTCGTCCAGAAGCGCTTGCGCTCGATCTGCCACGGATTGTACGAGTTCATAAATGGACCGCTGCTGTCGAGCTTCAGAGACCTTGGCACGCAGTGATTCTTCAGTTTGATCAGCTACGTAAGTGAGGGCCGCATCAGCTAGCTGCTGGACGAAGGACTCCGAAATCGGGGGCATTGTAGCTGCCTTTCGACATCGATATCAATCAAGATATAGCTTGACCAACTTCCGACAGCAGTTTCTCAGTCGAGATTATCGGAATCGGGGTGGATCGGATCGGCTATCGAAACGAGAATTCGGCGCGGCCCCTTGAAAGGTTCACGACCGTGGGCAACCAGCATATTGTCTAACAGCAATATATCACCTTCCTGCCAGGGAAATCTAACTGTTGCCCTCTTGTAAGCGTTGCCAATGTGCTCCATCACATCTGGCTCCACAGGGGAGCTATCGCCGTAGAACGTGTTCGTCGGCAGATCTTCAGGCCCCATGACAGCCAACAATGCCTGGCGGACTTCCGGCTCAAGGCTCAAATAGTGAAAGAAATAGGCGTGGTTGAACCATAGTCGCTCGCCTGTCTGCGGATGATTATGGATAGCTTCACGGATCTGACGCGTGCGTAGCCAATCCCCATCCCGCCACTCGAACCCAATGTCCGCGGCGCGGCAATACTCCTCAACTTTGGATGGATCACTGGCCTGAAATGCTACCTGCCAGGATAGGCCGAGACCCCCGCCGTAATTCCGCACATACATCACTTTCTTGCCAACAAAACGCTCACGGATTTCCGGAGCGATGTAATCAAATACCCTTCGACAATCGGCGATCGGAGTAGCACCACCTTCTTCCGGTGCTTGTAGGCAGAAGAAAGCGATTTTCATCGGCCAATTGTGAGTATAGGATTGCTCATTATGCAATTGAATCGTTTGCGTAGCGGGATGATCCGTTGAAGTGTAGATCACGCCACTCACCTGCGTTCGTGGTGATGATCGTTCGACGTGACTTACTAGCTTGGATGTAACCCCCTGCATGAACTGTTCGAACGTTTCCACCTGTCGCACGTTGAAGCGTCGGAACAGGATACCGCCGTGCTTCAGAAGCAGCTCATTCACAAAGGCAACGTTCTCCCTGCCCCAGGCAACTATGTCGACGTCCGACGCACTCGGTTCAACTACAAGTGGTAGCGGGCAACCGTCACATAGCAGGTCCGTCCTGACCAAGTGTTCTGTCGATACGGCCAGCGCTTTCCGCCGCAAGTTACCGATGCCCTTCTTCTGACTTCCTTCCATTTTGGACCTCCTTCGACTCTAATGCTCCGCGGTATTTACTGAGCGACTGGCTCGACAAGTTTTCAGGTCGAACACGATGCGTCTTATCTTTGCCTTCTGTTCCTCAGTCATTCTGCCACCCTGAATGCCAGTTCTCCGATTATGCTGATCAACTGTCACCCGGGCTAGCCGACCCGATCCGAGTCAATCCTTGGTAGCTCCTGCCCAACCATGGCTATGGCGGTGGTGAGTATCGCGACAATTTCATCCAACTCGTGTTTCTCGATCGTAAGTGGAGGAGCTATCTTGATATGATCACCAAGTACACCATCTACCGAGCCTCGGCCTGGATAGGTAATCAGACCTAGATCCAGTGCCACTTGGCCAACTCGCCTGCCTACTTCCAGCTCTCGAGGCCATGCCTCTTTGCTGACTTTATCTCTCACAAACTCTACACCTACAAGCAAACCCATGCCACGCACGTCGCCGACGATTTCCAAATCCAACAGCCCTGAAAGCCGCTTGATCAAATAATCTCCCAAGATCCGTGCCCGCTCCACCAGCCCGTGCCGCTTGATATAGTTGAGAACGTAGAGACCGACTGCCGCGCCAAGCGGATTGCAGGCAAAGGTATGACCGCTGGCGAAGCTCTGGCCGTCCGACTCAAGCGCACGGACGATGCGCTCTCGAGCCAGAATCGCTCCGAGTGGGAAGTAGCCACCACTCATACCTTTGGCTACGGCCATGATATCAGGTGTGATCTCCCAGTGCTCGATGGCGAAGTTTCTACCTGTGCGACCGAAGCCGGACATAACTTCGTCCACAATCAGGAGCACGCCGTAGCGGTCACATATCTCTCTAACCCGCTGAAAGTACCCGCGCGGAGCAGGCACCGCGCCAAGTGCTGCCCCGACGATCGGCTCTGCGATGAAGGCTGCAACTGTGTCAGGGCCCTCTTGGTGAATCGCGGCTTCCAGTGCGTCCACACAATCCAATGCACAGGAATCAGGCGACCTACCAAAGGGACAGCGATAGCAGTAAGCGGGTGGGATATGGGGATGCTGGCGCATGAGCGGCGAATAAATGGTGCGACGTGCGGTGAGTCCACCGACGTCGAGCGCCTGCATTGTAGCTCCATGATAACTCTGCCAGCGCCCAATGACCTTGTAGCGTTGTGGTTGGCCGGAAACGAGGAAGTACTGTCTGGCCAGCTTGATGGAGTTTTCAACGGCTTCCGAGCCGCTAGATACCGTCCAAGCGTAAGTCACATCGCCGGGGGCGAAATCAGCCAGCGCGGCCACATAATCCTCAAGGATCTTCGTGCTGAAGTAGTGGGTAGGCACAAGAGCTACCTGCTCTGCTTGGCGGCGTAGCGCCTCTACAATGCCTGGGTCCCCATGTCCCAGGATTGTGACGGCCGATGCCGCTCCCGATGCATCTATGTACCTTTTACCCGATTCATCGTAGAGATAGACACCCTGACCATGCGAGATGCGAGGGTATACCTTGCGCGGGTCGGGACAGACAATTGACGACGAAATCAGATGAGCTGGCATATACTGCTCCTATCCAGTTCCGCATCGATGCTTCTTCTTGCCGGATGATTGATAATTCAGCGCAAATCCTCGGCTATCGCTTGCAGAAGCCCCTGGCGCAAGGTGTTCACGAAGAAGTGATCGCCGGCGAAAACTCGCAGAGTGAAGAGGTCTTGTGTCTGCTCTTGCCAAGCAGATACCTCAGTGGAACTTACCTCAGGATCGTACTGGCCGGCCATCGCCGAGATTGGGCATGTAAGGGGTGCCTCAGCCACGTAGCTGTAAGTTTCCAGCAGCTGGAAGTCGGCTCGCAACATAGGCGAGAGCAGGCCCATCATTTCAGCGTTGTCCAAGACAGCCAACGGAGTGCCGCCTAGTAGCCGCAGACGTTCGACGAACTCTGGCTCAGGCAGATCGTGAATCGGCCTGCGGCCTAAGCCGAGTTGCGGAGCACGGCTGGCGGAAACAAACAGGCGGGCTGGTATGCGTGAATGCCTACGGCGCAGTTCACGCGCCAACTCAAAGCTAACTAGGGCTCCGATGCTATGGCCGAAGAACGCAAACGGCAGATCAAGATATGGCTGCAGGACTCGCGCGAGCGTATCGACAAGTTCACAGAGCCTAATGTATAGCGGCTCTTCCAGTCGCGTCTCTCTGCCTGGGAGTTGAACCGGGCACACCTCGACGTCGGCAGGCAATACATCAGCCCACAGGCGATAGACGGAAGCGCCGCCGCCAGCGTAGGGAAAGCAGAACAGCCGCCGCCGTGCATCTAGCCTAGCTTTCCGATATGCCAGCCAGGGATCTTGCAATGAACTGCTCATCAGCCTAACAGCCTGTCCATTTTCTGGCGTAGGCTCAGTGGCCGCATATCCGTCCACACCTCCTTGATGTAATCGAGACAGTGCTGCTTTGTTCCGCTCACCCCCACCTCTCGCCAACCAGGCGGGTCATCCCGATCTATCGGCCAAATAGAGAATTGCTCCTCGTGGTTCACCACGACCTTGTAGACTACAGCGTCCTCTGCATCTTCCCAGCTCATTGTGTCCTCCCAATAGGCATACGTCAAGTCTGGTTGGCTTGACGTATGCTTGCTCGATTTCAGGCATAATCATGCATGTGAGCATTTGGAAAGTATTAATCTAGCTTCACGCCTCTCCCGTTAACTTGAGCAGCCGGGATCAATACTAGCTGCAGAACCTCTGGCCCTGGTAGAAAGGGTAGAACCCTGCCGTGGAGCCAGTAACCTTGCTGATCGCGGTAGTTTTGAGTAAACGGGTTGCCCGACTGCCCACAGGGCATATGCATTATACCGTCCTCGTGCCGACCTGGCGACACAACCATGCGGGCTGCAACCCCGTTCGTTCGTTGAGCAGCGCGGATGCAAAAGATACAACCGGGCAGCGGATCGGACGGCATATCAAGGACTTTCCCTAGCAGCGGAACCGCTTCTGAGAGCGGGTGTGATATGGCTACCCGGTTCAGCCGACCCCATTCGAGGTGCTGCAGATCTATCCCCGGATATTCCGCCTTTAATCGGCGCGCAGTCTTCAGTAGCCTGTCTAGGATAAAATCTTCCCACGTATGATAGCGGATAGGCTCAGGCACCGTGCCAGGCGCTCGTTCTGTCAGCAATTGCCGTAGCGGCGTATCAAGATAATGTTGGTAGACGAAGTCCACATCCGCCGCCTTACAAACCTGCAAATAAGACCCAAATATCCCGTCCGCTAGCGCTCGATGGAAGCGAACTAGCAAGCCCAAACCTAGGCTATCAATCTCGGCCCTGCCGTTCCATGCCTCGATGCATGCTCTGGCTTCCGATAGGAGGTGATTACCTCCACTTGGCCACGCGGCTAGTACCTCTAAAGCCACTGTCCTGTAGAACTCGTAAAAGGCACTAGCTGTATCAAGCTGCAACTGAAACAAATCCAGTTCGGTAAATCGGTCTCCTCGCCAGAGCTGGCTACGTGCCTGGTAGGCGCGGTAGCCATTGGCATAGTTTATGCCCACGCGATAGCGATAATCCGCTCCCAAGGTGCGATTGTTGGCAGTCACCAGCACACCTTCTGGGGGATCGATCACACAAGGTAACTCGTCGACCGGCACGTAGCCGTCCCAACCAACCGAACCATCCGCCCAAGACCTGCAGGTCGAGCCATCTGATCCCCTCCGGATGGGTATCTTACCGCAGATGGTCCACGCGATCCGGCCCGAGTCCGCGGCGATCATTATGTTTAGTGGTGGGCCACCGAAGGTTTGCAGTGTCCTCACTGCCTCCTCGATCGTCTGCGCCTGATCCATATCGATCATACCCAGGTTTATAGCTTCAGGGTCCAACGCCGTCCAGTGCAACGCCACGCTCTTGCCCAGAAGCGGCCGCTTCGAAACGGGTCCCCATATCGTTTGCTGAACCTCAACAGCTACCGCCGTGCCGCCCTTTACCTGAATAGTTTCTCGGATGACCTCGAACGGCTCCCAACCTTGGGGTGTGCGATATCGGCTCGGATCATTCGGATCGATCTCCAGTTCGACCAGATCTAGAAAGTCGCCATTTGTATCTGTGATACCCCAGGCCACGTGACCATTCGATCCACAGGCCACCATCACTAGGCCGGGAATTGTCAAGCCCACAATTCGCACACCGTTATAGCACAACTGCAAGCGATACCAGAGGTTGGGAACCGATAGTGGGAGATGCAGATCGTTCGCCAGTAGAGCACGACCATCGGCCGTCTTGTTTTTGCCGAGAACCCAGCCGTTCGATCCCGTAGCCGGCTCATCTATCCTGACAAATACCTCATCTAACGGTAGTTGCTGCCTGCGCAGCAGATCTCGCACATCGTCCACAGGTACAGGCCTGGCTGGGCGGATTCCTACAGATCCTCCCAACAGCTCCGTTGCGTACTGATCCTCATCCGTGGTCAGGAATTGCACCAATGATGAGGGGAGTGTGGCATCCATCACGGTGAGCATTCTCTTATAGTCCTCCATATCACGCGTCAGCTGCTGAAACATGGACAGGCCGACAAGGAGACTATCTTCGGGCCGCCAAGGTTCTGGTCGATAGCGCAGTGCCAAGAACTCGGGCGGCGGAACGACCATGTGTGCAAGGAAGCCATTAACGCCCTCGGTGTATGCATCCAGTACCGCCCTCTGCTCAGTAGGCAAATGGGCTAGAGCGGCCTGCGCCGCTCGATCTAACCCCGTCACCCGCCGGTCTATATCCATCTGCAGCGTTGCGCGGCCGACCACCTCCGACAGGCGACCGGCGGCAGCGCGGCGCAACAGGTCCATCTGGAAGAGACGGTCTTGGGCGGTGATATAGCCTAATGCACGAACTGCATCTAGGCGAGAGTCAGCCTCAATAGTTGGGATGCCGAAGCGATCCAGCCGCAACGTCACTAGTGCGGACAGGCCGGCCAACGGCCGCGCGGCAGCATGGCGGGTGAGCCGGCTACGTAGCACTTGGAAGGCTAGCAGCACTACAAACGGCGTCAGCAGCAGGGCGAGATTCCGTAGCCGCTTCTGCGCAGATTTCATGAAACTTGACTCCTTAGCATGTCCGGCCCCGATTTCTTTCTTTTATCCTAACTTGACTTGTGCAAATCACCATACCAGCTAGCAACTGGTATCAATCTTCTGATCGCGCGATATGGCAGATCATCAGGCCGCGATATAGAGATGCTCAATAACCGCGGGCAACTCAAGGCCAAGCGTGGTGCAGATCAGAACGGGTGGCGCAGCTCGCCTGCCTGCTTGTGAAATTGCACGAGTTTAGCTAACTGGCGCCTCAAACACCCATATTATCTAGATGATAGATCCTTTCCTTCACAGATCATACCTGGATCCCTGCGCCGAGTCTCTGCCCGCACCTTAGAATCGGGAAGGATTAAGTAGACCGGTCTCTCTGCCTAACCGCTCGCTTCCTTCTGGAGACGTATTCGACGATCGACTGGTCTGCTGGCTTGTAGTGGTCGAACTCCATACTGAAGGACGCGCCACCGCTGGTAAGTGAGCGCAGATCTGTTGCGTAGCCGAACATATTGCTAAGAGGTACCATGGCCTCAACGCTGGACGCGCCATGACTTCGCTGACTTATTCCTTGGATATCACCGCGTCGGCTGGCAAGATCATTGACTATGCTACCGACATGTGCATCGGCGGCCATGGTCTCGACTCGCATGATCGGCTCAAGCAAGATAGGGCCGGCATTATGGCAGGCCTCAGCGAAGGCCAAGCTGGCGGCGATCTCAAAGGCCATCTTGCTGGAGTCCACCGTATGATAGCGTCCACCCAACAGGCTGGCTTTCACGTCCACCATGGGATAGCCGGCCAGAATCCCATTATTAAGCGAATTGATCACTCCCTTTTCAATCGAGGGGATGAACTCTTTGGGAACTACACCACCTATTGTCCGATCTTCGAAGATAAAGCCTTGGCCATGTACGTTGGGTGCCACCTCCAGTGTTACGATGCCGTAGTGACCACGCCCACCCGTCTGTCGCACGAAGCGCCCCTCAGCTCTGGCAATGTGAGTGATCGTTTCACGATATGCCACTTGCGGCTCTCCCACCCGGCACTGCACCTTCATCTCGCGGCGTAGCCGATCAATAATCACTTCCAAGTGCAGTTCGCCCATACCGCTGATGACTGTCTGGCTGGTTTCCGAGTCGTAATCGACCAAGAACGTCGGGTCTTCCTCTGCTAGGCGTGCTAGAGAGTCGTTGAACCGGCCTTGGTCGGCCGACGAGATCGGCTCTAAGGCGATTGTGATCACGGGCTTGGGAAACTCGATCGCTTCCAGGGCAACCAGGTTGTCGGGGCCACAGAGAGTGTCGCCGGTAGATGCGTTCTTGAGCCCGGCTACCGCCGCGATGTTCCCTGCCTTGCAGATTGTGATCTCTTCGCGCTGGTCTGCGTACATGCGGAAGAGCCGACTTATCCGCTCTCTCTGTTTCTTCGCCGAGTTATGCACGAAATTACCTGAGGAGAGCGTGCCGGAGTAGACACGTACATAGGCGAGCCGGCCCACAAATGGATCTGCTACTATCTTGAACACCAAGGCGCAAAGGGAGTCCTCCGGGTTCGGCAAGTGGATGCTTCGTTCGCCTGTCTGCAGGTCGATACCCTCAATTGGACGTGCATCAACGGGACTGGGAAGGTAACGCACAATCGCGTCAAGCAGAGGCTGTACTCCCTTGTTGCAAAGTGCAGTACCGGCTAACACTGGGACCAATTGGTTAGCCACCACGGCGCGACGTAATGCAACATACAGCTCTTGATCGGAAATCACGTCACCCTCAAGGTAGCGCCGTGTGAGATCCTCGTCAGTTTCAGCGATCTTCTCCACCAAATGCTCGCGGGCTAAGCGAGCGGTCTCATGGAGTTCCATCGGCACGTCGGCCACGCTAGGTGGAGAAGCCGGTTCGCCGCTGAAGATCAGCGCTTTCATGGTGAATAGGTCCACGATCCCATCGAACAAGTTCTCGGCGCCAATCGGCAGTTGAACGGGAAGCACATTGGCCCGCAGCCGCTGGGCGATCATATCGACTGTCCTATTGAAGTCGGCACCCGTCCGATCCATCTTGTTGACGAAGCATATGCGCGGCACCCCATAACGATCGGCCTGATGCCACACCGTTTCCGATTGGGGCTGCACACCGGCCACCGCGTCGAAGACTATCAGACAGCCATCCAGCACGCGCAAGCTGCGCTGTACCTCGGCCGTGAAATCGATATGGCCGGGCGTATCGATAATGTTTATCTGTGCTTCCTCACCTGTTCGAGCGTCTCGCCAGTGAGTGGTGATAGCCGCAGCAGAGATCGTGATGCCCCGTTCTCGCTCCTGGTCCATCCAGTCGGTTACGGTCGTACCCTCGTTTACGTCTCCTACCCGATGAGTCCGCCCGGAGTAGAAGAGGACACGCTCGGTAGTTGTGGTTTTACCTGCATCAATGTGGGCGATGATGCCGATGTTGCGGATGTCTTCGATGGGATACTCTGTCCTCATGACCGATCCTCGGCGCGGCCGGTTCCTGTTGCATCCACCATGAGACGCCCTACGTTCATCCGCTCTAAGTCTCCAGCTGCCGCAACGCGCGCAAGAAGGTCAGTCAGTTCCTGGAACAGACGCTCAACTGTAGCAGACTCGAAGTGAGCCGGCTGATACAACAACTGTAGCGCGAGCCGGGCGCTTGGGCCAGCGATGAGCCGCAACGGGAACTCGGGATCCAGTATTACCAAGGGCTCACCGAGGATCAGATCGCCGTATTTGGCACGCAGGCTATCCAGCAACGATACATTCTCAAAGACCAACAGGCTCTGGTAGAGCGATTGGTAAGGTGAGTGACCTATCCAACTGTTGATCTGCCCGGGCGCGATGTGGCCATACTGCATGGTCTCGAATTGATCACGCTGTATGTCCCTGAACCATGTCAGAGCCGGTTCGTCTACTCGTACATGGACTCGTATCGGCAGCGTGTTCGCGAACCGGCCCGCCGCCTGTGCCAATTCCTCAAATTCGGGGGGTCGCCCGGACACGATGGCCCCGAAGACCAGATCATCCTGGTTCGTGAGACGGTGCAGCAGGAGAGCCCAGACCCCTTGAAGGATAGTGTACAGCGTGAGCTGATGCTTCTGGGCCACAGAGAGCAAGGCGCCGGTTTGCTCCTCGGTCAACACAGCACTTAGATAATGGTACAGAGGATCGCGCTCAGGTAATGGGATCTTGTGCTCCACGACGGGGATCGGCGTGGTGAATCCGGCCAAGTGTTCCTGCCAGGTATTCCTAGCTACCTCCGGGTCTTGCCGCAAAGTCCACCCAACATAATCGCGATAGAGTCGCCGGCCAGCGGATCGGACTTCTTGGCCGTTGCGCAGGGTTCGATAGTTGTCCAGTGCCGCGCTCACCAGCAGAGAGAAGGAGGGTGCATCGAAAGCGAGCAGACTGAAGCTGGCGACCATCCGGCTGGTGCCATCACCACGGGTCGCCAGCGCCAGCTCAACTGGCGGCGGCACGTCTAGATTGAAGCCGCGTTCTCGTACCGCGCGCAGATATACTTGCAGGTGTAACTCTTCTTCGCCGGCCGCTACATCCTGCCAATCAAGCAGAACTAAGTGGCTGTCCGCCCGGGGCTTGACCACCTGCAATGTCTCTTCGCCACCCCTACCGACCATCACGACTCGCAATTCAGGAGTACCGGAGATGACCAGTTGCCAGGCCCGCTCAAAAAGCGCCGCATCTAACGCCTCGTTCACCACGAAGCTGAACTGGTAGACATACTGCCCGTAGCGCGGGGCATGCACGCTCTTCGCTAGCATGTCAGTTTGAACAGGGGAAAGTGGGTAGATGTCCTCGATCTCGCCGACCTCTTCGATCAGACGATCAAGGGCATTCCGCGTGAGCCCGACGAGCGGGAAGTCGGATGGCAGCAGACTGCTTTGAGGAGGTTCTTCCAGCCCAATGAGCGCTCGCAGACGAGCCAGGAACTCCTCGCTCAGACGATCTATCGTCGAGCGCTCCCAGACATCAGGGCTGTAAGTCAGATGAACATCGAGCCGGCCACCACCGACCACCGCGTTGACCTCCAGTGCGTACATACGCGGCGCGTGTTGACTGACCGGCCGCCCCGCAGACTCCTGCGCGGGCCGAAACCACCTAGAACGCTCGAATAGCTGGTCAAACTGGCCTAGATAGTTGAAACTGATAGCCGGTCGTGGCAGGGCGCCCAGACGCTGAGAGAGACTTGGCCCCGCGAAGCCGTAGCGCAGCAGGCCGTAGCCCAAGCCATTACCTGGAACCTCACGCAGCGCCTCCTTCACCGTCCTCAGCGCTTCTGCCGACGTTCCCGCGTTGTGGACGCTCAACTGAACCGGGTAGATTGTCGTGAACCAACCCACGGTATGCGAGAGGTCGACGACTCCCACGGCGCTTTCCCCACGCCCATGGCCTTCCACATCCACAGAGAATATGCCCTGTCCGGAAGAGCGCGCAACTGCCAAGCTCAAGGCTGAGAGCAGGATCTCGTCGACACGAGCCCGATAGTAAGCCGGCGCTCCACGCAACAGCGCCTGCGTCTCGTTTGGATCGAGTGACAGGACTTTCTCCTCGACTTGCGGCCAGGAGCCCGCGAGCTGCTCCGTGCGCTGCGACTCCAGCTCGCGCAGCCAGAAGTCAGCCTCCCGTTTGACCGCCTCGGTGCGCCCGTAGGCCTCAAGCTGCATCGCCCACTGGCGGAAAGAGGTCGTCTTGGCCGGCAGTCGGCTCTCTTGGCTGACGGCCAGCTGATCCAGGACCGACTCCAGATCTTCCAGTAGGATGCGCCATGATACGCCATCGATAGCCATATGGTGGACGACGATCAGCAGCCGGCCAGGCTGCTCAGGCCCTAGATCGAAGTGCGCGACGCGGATCAGCGGGCCGGTGCTCAGGTTAAGGCTACCCTGCAGCTCGGCGGCGTGCCGCTCGATTGCGACTCGTTGACTAGTGGGCTCCAGTGCGGAGAAATCGACACGCGAGAAGAATCGTGTAGACTCGCTTGCCGCATTCACCTGTTCCCACTCGTCACCCCGGCGGTAGAAACGCAACCGCAGGGCGTCATGATGAGCTACGAGGGCCTGGAATGCGGTTTCCAGTTGTGCGGAACCTAGATCGGCTGGCACCTCTAGCAGGACGGCTTGGTTCCAATAGTGAGGCTCCGCCAGATCGCGCTCCAAGAAGCGGCACTGGATCGGCGTCAGCGGTATGGTGCCGGACACCGTACCCTGCTCGGAGTCGATGTCGATGGCGGGTTGCACTACCCGGGCCAGTTCGGCTATCGTTTGGTGCCTGAACAGCTGAATGGGGCTTAAGAGCAGGCCTTCGCGCTTCGCCTGCGAAGTCACCTGGATGCACATGATCGAATCGCCGCCCAGCTGAAAGAAGTTGTCGTGGATGCCGACTCGGTCAACGCCTATCACGCGACCCCAGATGGCGGCCAGGGTGCGCTCGGCGGGCGTCCCTGGTGGTACATATTCGCTCTCCGCAGTCGCCTCGTCTTCCACCGGCTCTAGCAGAGCATTGAAATCAGGCTTGCCGCGCGACGTCAGCGGTATGGCGTCAAGCATGCTGAGCTTGTGCGGCAGCATGTAGCTGGGCAGCCGCTCGCGCAGAAATTCCCGCAGCTCGTCCTGTGTCGGCGAACTTCCTCGGCGGGCAACGTAGTAGGCGACCAGACGCGGCCCACCTTCGGCTCCGATAGCGGAGGATACAGGCTTCACTATAGCCTTCTGAACGGCCGGGTGCAACTGCAACACCGATGCGAGCTCGTTCGGCTCGATTCGGTAGCCGCGGATCTTGACTTGCTGGTCGGTGCGGCCCAGGAACTCAACACTGCCATCCGGCAGGCGCCGGCCAAGATCGCCGGTTCGGTAGAGCCGGGCACCAGCAGCGCTGCTAAACGGGTCGGGAACGAACTTCGCCGCGGTAAGCGCGGGGTCATTTAGGTAGCCGCGCGCCACGCCCGCCCCACCTATATATAGCTCCCCAGCTACTTCCAGTGGCGTCGGGTTCCCGCGGCTGTCCAGAACGTAAAGCTGGATGTTCGCGAGAGGCATGCCGATCGCCGGGCCTCCCAGGCGCGGCCCCACCTCGCACACTGTTGCGTCTACTGTGCATTCAGTCGGCCCATACAAGTTGAAAAAACGCGCCCCTTCGTGAGCGGAAAGAATATCCCAAAGAGATGTATTGATAGCTTCACCGCCGACGAGAAATGCCGACGGAAGTCGACGAGACTCTGACAGCAGCCCGGCTTCGACCCACGTGCTCAGTTGCGAGGGCGTACAGTCAATCACGTCGATCCCGTCCCGCTCGAAGATCTCGAACAACGTCTCCGGTTCCAGCCTCACTTTCGCAGAAATGATGTGCAGCGTGTGACCGCCGAGCAGCTGGATCAACTGCTTGACAGAGGTATCGAAAAATACCGGCCCATTGAGCGCAACCCGCAGAGGACCCTCACCGATAGCAGCATATACGTCCTTCCGCAGCGCCGCCAGCAGGTTAACGAGCGAGCTATGCCGTACCAAAACTCCTTTCGGGTTGCCCGAGGTGCCTGATGTGAAGATCAGGTACGCCGGGTGCTCAGGCTCGGTCAGCGCAGACAGATTGCTCGTGCTCTCCGCGTCGATCTGCGCTCGATCCGCGTCCAGCAATATCCTGGGCAGAGCGCTATCAGCCAGGCGTGATTGCAGGTGCTGCTGCGTGAGGATCAGCACGGGCTGCGCATCGTCTAGGATCGACTTCAGCCGCAGCCATGGATAGTCTGTGTCGAGCGGCAGATAAGCGGCACCGGCCTTGAGCACGCCCATAATGGCCACAACCATATCGACAGATGGCTCACACAATATGGCGACAAAGCTCTCTGGCCCGGCGCCTCTGGCCCGCAGACGGCGAGCTAGTCGGTTGGCTTGCTCATTCAGTGCCGCGTAGGTCAACTGCTGCTCGCCGCAGACGACCGCAACTGCTTGCGGTGATCGCGCGGCCTGCGCCTCGAACAACTGCGGCAGGCAAGCACTGTTATCTACGTCAAGTTGGTTGTCGTTGAGCAGGTTCACCGCGCGGCGTTCTTCAGCGCCAAGTATCGGAAGGGCTGCGATTGGGCTGGCTGGGTCGGCCAAAGCACCCGTCAGGAGCAGCAGGAACTGATCGGCCAAGCGCTCGACCTGCTCGGCTGGAAACCGCGTCGCTTCGTGCTCGAAAGCCAGCGCCAATTTGTCGGCTGAATAGAGGCAATCAAGCAGCAACGTTGGCTGCTGGGGTCCACCGAATTGGTGTGTCAGCCGAAAGCTCAGCCCAGCTCGGGTAAAAGTGACTACTTGCTCTCGATAGCGGAAGCCAACCGGCGTGGGGTCGGCGGCTACGTTTGCGGCATCGAGTTGCCTCTTGCGCGTCTGCAGGTAACCATTGTGCCATTCGCTAGCATTAGCGAGCATTTCGCCAATCTTCACCACCAGCGAATTGAAATGTGTCTCGTCGTCCAATGTGCCCCTCAGAGGTAGGCCGAACTCAAACAGACCTAGCGCGTCGCTCAGCTCATCGAACGGGCGGCCATGATACAGGTAGGAGAGGGCGAAATCCCGCTGTCCGCTCACCCGCTGCAGGTAGGCAAACCAAGCCGCCAAGAAGAAGGCTTCCCGAGACCAGCCCTGCCGCGTCAGCAAGTCTTCGAGCCTGGCGATCAGGACCGAGTCCAGGTGGCGCATGACTATGCCTGGTTGATAAACGCCATCTCCAGCTGTTGCCTGCGCAGCTACGACCCTCTCGTAAGGAAGTCGCAGCCGCCGGATTTCGGCATCGCTTTGCCGGGCCCAGAAAGCTCTGCTCTCCGCGCCCATTTCCTCGTCCAGTTCCTCGGCTTGCCAGCCGGCATAGTCCGCGTACTGTAACGGATTCGTCAGCTCGTCGTCAGCCCGGCTCCCACCCACGGCGATCTCGTATGCCCGGCTGATCTTGTCGACCAGAGTAGACAGCGTCCAGAAGTCCGCGCACAGCGTAGGCAGCCACACCACCAGTAGCTGATCGCTCGGTGTTTGCTCCAGCAGGAGTGCATGAAAAGTCGGTCCGGATTCCAGGTCGGAAGCTTGCCGGCAAGCTTGCAGCAATAGGTCGTTTGGATCAGCTTTATCGAGGCGCTCGCTAGGTTGCTCAACGCGCCAATCGGGCGTGCCCGAGGCGGCAATGACCTGGCGGGGAAACTTCAGGCCCGCTATCCGCTTGAAGGTCGTGCGCAATACTTCGTGGAGGGCGACCACCTCCTGTACAGCGGTGCATAGCGCCGCCACGTCCAGCTCGCCTTGAATCCGCACAATGCCGGCCAGGGATTGTGGGCGGATCTTCTGCCCTAGCCACGCCTCTTTTTGCTGCACCGAGATTTCATAAGCCTGAGCTAATTCACTTACCATCGCGCCACTCCCTCTAAATCCGGACCCGTCGTCTATTGGCCGTTCGCCCAGATCCACCTGTTTACATCAAGACAAGCCGGGCTCCACGAACGCGACGATCACCTCGCGCGGCCCTTTGAAGGCGTTTCGTCCGTGCGACATCATCACATTGTCCACCAGCATCACATCCCCGTCCTGCCAAGGAGTGGCGTAGGCGGCCTCTCGATAAGCACGGAAGACCTCGTCGATCTCCGCGTCTTCGATACGTGCGCCATCGCCGTAAAAAGCATGCACTGGCAAGTCCTCCTCTGCGAACTGTGAAAGCAGCCGCTCGGCGATCTCCCCGCCCATGCTATGGATATGGAAGACGTGCGCTTGGTTAAACCAGACCTCCTCTCCCGTTATCGGGTGCCTGATCACGCCGGGCCGCACCTGCCGCGTGCGCAGGTGAGTCTCATCCTTCCACTCGCACCACATCGGAGGATGTTGCTGGCAATAGTGCTCGACCTCCTTTGGATCGTCGGTCTTGAAAACCTTCTGCCACGGCACCAGTAGGCCATCGCCGTAGTTTCGCAGATACATGACCCGCCTGCTGCGGAACTTCTCCCGGACCACGGGGTCCATCAGCGCCAGCACCTGCCGGTTATCGGCAAGCGGCGTCTCTCCACCTAGCTGCGCGGCTTTCCGGCAGAAGAAGAGGGCTTTCTTCGGCCAGGCATAAGTATAGGACAGCTCGGAGTGGAGCGGGAGGTTGTAATATTCGGGATACTCGCTGGAGACATACACCTTGTCCATATACTCGCTACGAGTCGTTGAAGGTTCGCTGTATTCCACCAGCTCGGGGTGAATCGCCAAGGCGAGCCGCTGAAACTGCGCCGCCGTCGAGAAGTCAAAGCCACGGAACAGGATTGCCCCATGCTCGAGCAGTTTCGCCTCGATGAAATCGTGGTTGTTCTCGGCCCAGGCGACAAGATCGACGTCAGAGACCGCGGGCTCTACCACAAGCGGGAAACGATCTCCTTCTTTCAGCAGCCGGGTCTTGATCAGCCTCTCCGGGGCCGCCCCGGTGGCCTGACGCCGGAGGCCGGCCAATGATCTACGTTTTTGTTCTACACGCTTTTGGTTCTCGTCCACAATCTGCTTCCTTTCTTCGGGACTAAGGATCTCCAACCAGCTTATACGGGCGCCTGGTTGAGCGATAGCGTTGCGTAACAGCATTTCCAACTGACTGGGGAAACGGGTCATCGTCGCGCGCTCGAACAAATTCGCACTGTAGGTCATCGATCCCACCAACCCGGCTTCACCTCGCCGCAAGCGCAGGGTCAGATCGAATGGCGCAAACTCTATTGGCATCTCCAACTGCGAGAGGTTTACTCCCGGTAGCTTTGCTTGTTCGAGCGGGGTGTTATCGAACAACAACTTGATGTTGAAGAAGGGAGTAGTATTCGCTCTGCGTTCCGGCTTGAGTAGCTCCACAAGCTTGTCGAATGGCATATCTTGGTGCTCATACGCAGCCAGGGTAACATTCCGTGTGCGTGCCAGCAACTCCTGGAAAGTTGGATCGTCGGATAGATCCAGGCGGATGACCAGTTGATTTACGAATGCGCCGATCAGCGCCTCGGTCTCAATCTGCGAGCGAGCAGAAACCTCGGTGCCAATGACTATATCCTGCTCACCGCTGAGCCGCCGCAGCAAGGCTACAAAGCCAGCCAGCAGCAGCATGAACAAGCTGACGCCCTGCTCTCTACTGAACTCCTCGATCTTTTCCGTGAGTTCGGCGGCCAGCTCCACCGGCACAGTATGGCCGCGTAGGCTGCGGACATTCCCCCGCGGACGATCGGTCGGCAGTGCCGTGGCACGAGCGCCAGCCAGTTGCCTACGCCAGAACGAAAGTAGCTCGTCGAGCCAACTGCTCTGCAGAAGTTCGCGCTGCCACACGGCGAAATCGACATATTGCACCGCCAATTCGGGCAGTGGAGAAGGCAGACCGTCAGTGAAAGCTTGATAGATGGTCGCCACCTCACTGATCAGGACCTTGGCCGACCAGATATCGGAGATCATGTGGTGCATGACAAGCGTAAAGATATGCTCCTCGTCGGCCAGCCTCAGCAAATGCACCCGCCAAAGCGGCCCGATCCCCAAATCGAAAGGCCGTCGCACAAATTCCTCGGTTAGTAGACGTGCCTGTGCCTCGCGCTCTGCTGCCGAAAGCTGGCTAAGGTCGATGAGCGGCACTTTATCGAGCCAGGGGGGTTCGATAAGCAGGGTGGGTGCTCCATCGGCTTCGGTCGGGAAACGCATTCGCAGCGTCTCGTGACGGCGCTGCACCTCCGCCAGGCTGTGCTCCAACGCGGCTACGTTCAGTTTCCCGCGCATTTGTGCCACTATGGGCACATGGTAGAAGAAAGGCTGTTCCTCGAACTGATACAGGAACCAGAAGCGTTCCTGGGCAAAGGACAGCGGGAGATGGCCGTCGCGCGATGCCAGTGTGATGATCTGATCGTTTGCCTTGTCCCCTTCCCGCAGCAGCGCGGCAATCTTCGCCGCCAGATGCTCCGGCGTGGGCGCAGCGAAGAATTCCCTGATCGATACGTCGGCCCGTAACTCCCGCCGACAACGGGCCAGTAACTGTATCGCCAGCACCGAATCGCCCCCCGCAGCAAAGAAATCTTCTTGCAGGCTATCCGCGTCTCGCCCAAGTAGCGCGCCCCATATGCGCATCACCTGTGCCTCTATCGGTACGTCCTGCAGTCGCCTCCTGCTCGGCGCGGCGTCCGGTCCAGCCTCAGTCTCACCGGGCTCGTTCGTGTCCGGGCGGGTAGGACCATCCCAGAGACTGGGGCGGTTCGCGGCCAGCGTAAACCAGTAGCGCTTGCCTTCAAACGGGTAGGTCGGCAGCGACAGGCGACGGCGCAGCCCCTCTGTGTCGATTCGGGCCCAGTTGATTGTAACTCCCTCAACGTAGAGGTTGGCCAGGCTGCGTATGCAAGTAAGGGACTCACTCTCACCCCGCCGTAGCGATGCCAGCCATAACTGGTCTCCATCGGGTGCAACCTGCTGGCCGAGAGCAGTCAGAACAGGGTGCGGACCGATTTCGAGGAACGTGTTATAGCCGGCCGTTATCAAGTAGTCAATGCCATCCGCGAAATGCACCGATGCACTGGTGTGTTTTCGCCAATACCTTGCGTCGGGCGCCTGGCTCAGCGGCCGGCCCGTCAGGTTGGATACTAGTGGGATTTGCGGCAGGCGGAATCTGGCCCGGGAGGCAGCGCGCTCGAAATCGTCCAACATGGGCTCGATCAGCGGCGAATGGAAGGCATGCGATACCACGAGAGGCTGAACCGCGATTCCCGAGCTGGTTAGCGCGGCGGTAAGGTTCTCTACCGCCTCGGACTCGCCCGAGATTACAGTGTTAGCGGGTCCATTAACCGCTGCGACATACACGCGCCCTGCCAAGTCGTTAAGCCATGGCTGCAGCTCCCCCTCTGCAGCGAGGACAGCGATCATCATCCCTTGGCTAGGTAGCTCTGCCATGAGCCGACCCCGCTCTGCCACGAGGTGCAGCCCGTCCTCTAGGCTCAGCGCTCCAGACACGCAGGCCGCCGCGTATTCGCCTACGCTGTGTCCGAGAACGGCATCCGGCCAGATCCCCCACGATGCCCACAACTGCGCCAGCGAGTACTCCAATGCGAACAGCGCGGGCTGAGTAACCCATGTTTCGCGCAACCGGGAGGTTTCGGCGGACCCGGCGAACAACTCCTCGCGCAGTGACACTCCGAGGTGTGGGTGCAGCAGCTCGTCGCACCTGTCGAAGGCCGCGCGGAAAGCTGGCTCGCGAGTGTACAGCTCACCTCCCATCCCGTGATACTGGGAGCCCTGCCCCGTGAACAGAAAAGCGATCTTTGGTCGCCCGCGCGGATTCGGCCGTCCGATCCACATCTTCTCGCTCGCTTCCACCTCCCCTTCGCCCACTTGGCGAAGCAGCTTCTCGAGATCCAATACCGAACCCGCTATCAGGGCGAGGCGGTGCTCGAAATGAACCCGGCCTGTGCCAGCCGTGAAACAGAGATCGCTCAACGAGACATCCGGCTGCTCACGCAGATAAAGCTCGTAGCGTTTCGCCAGTTTGCGCAGCGCCGTTTCGCTTTTGGCGGAGAGCGCCAGCAAATACAGCGGAGCTTTCTCCCGTTCGATCTGCGCAGTTGGGGACGCTTGCTCCCGCTTACCTGACGGTCCTGTTGGTGCCTCTGCCTGTTTGCCCCAGGCAACCTCTGGCGCTTCTTCTAGTACAGCGTGTGCGTTCGTCCCACCGATGCCGAAGGCACTCACCGCCGCGCGCCTCGGCGTGCTCCAGGCTGGCCACTCTCTCAGTTCAGTGTTGACGTAAAACGGTGTTGCGGCAAAGTCTATCAATGGGTTCGGCTCCACAAAGTTCAGGCTGGGCGGGATCATCTTATGGTGCAGCACCAACGCCGTCTTGATCAGCCCGACCACGCCGGCGGCCGCGTCCAGATGGCCGATGTTGGTCTTCACAGAGCCGATAGCGCAGAAGCCGCGCCTCGCCGTCTGCCGGCGGAACTCCTGGCTCAAGGCTTCGATCTCTATCGGGTCGCCCAGCGCCGTGCCAGTGCCGTGTGCTTCCACATAACCTATAGTGTCCGCCGGCACCCCGGCGAATTCGAGCGCCGTCGAAATTACCTGCCCCTGGCCCTCCACGCTCGGCGCCGTATAGCCCACTTTATCCCGACCGTCGTTGTTGATCGCCGAGCCCTTGATCACAGCGTAGACATGATCGTGGTCCTGCAGGGCCTCATCGAGCGGCTTGAGGACCACCACCCCTACCCCGTTGCCGAAGTTCGTGCCTGCTGCGTGGCGGTCGAAAGCCCGGCAGTGTCCATCCGGCGAGTAGATCATGTCCTTCTGGTACAGGTATCCCGTCTTCTGTGGTACCTGGATCGAGACTCCACCGGCCAGGGCAATGTGGCTCTGCCCATTAAGCAGACTCTGGCAGGCCAGGTGCATGGCCACCAGGGAGGTCGAGCAGGTCGTTTGGATGTTCACGCTCTCGCCTTTGAGGTTCAGCTTGTAGGAGGTGCGGGTTGCCAGATGGTCCTTCCGGTTGCCGACGAGCATCTGATAGCTCTCGTAAGGCGATAGCCCGCCTAGCACCAACGAGAGCATATAGGCGTTATCGGTGGAGCCGGCGTAGATCGCGACATTACCCTCGTGGCTGGTCAGATCGTAGCCGGCATCCTCCATCGCCTCCCAGGCACACTCCAGGAAGAAGCGCTGCTGTGGGTCCATCAGCTCGGCTTCGCTAGGTGGTACGGCGAAGAAGTCGGCGTCGAAGAGATCGATATCGTCTAGCAGAAAGGCGGCGCGCACGAAATCCGGGCTGCGCAGGTCCAGCGGACGGAAGGCCGACGGCTCGATTTCCTCGTCTGAGAGCAGGATGATCGACTCGACACCTGTGCGCAAGTTGCGCCAGAACTCGGCGAGATTCCTCGCGCCGGGGCAACGTATTGCCATGCCAATAATGGCGATATCGGTTACGTCGCTCATCGGATAGATTCCTGAAGCCGCCGGGCGAGTGGCTGAGGCGCCTAAGTCCCCTCGCTTGTGTGGGTACGGGCCGTAGACAACCGCTCCCGCCTACGAGCTCCGATCTCCCTACCTCGTTTGCTCCGGCCTTGGTCGGGCTTTTGAAGACCGCTTAAGTAGCTAACAAGGGCCTCGAGCGTCGGATACTGGAACAGCTTAACTAGCGCGACTTCCAGATCCAGGCGTTGGCGAACCAGCGCCTGGACGCGCACAATTCGGAATGAATTGCCGCCCAGATCGAAGAAGTTGGCGCGGGGACCAACCCACTTGATACCGAGCACCTCCAACCAGATCCCGGCCACCGCCCTCTCAAGCTCACCGCCAGGCACAATATACCCTTCTTCAAGATCCGGTCGCACTGGCTCGGGTATCGGCAAAGACGCCTCGTCAACCTTGCCATTCAAAGTTATAGGTACGGTCGCCAGCGGCACGAAGATCAGCGGGATCATATGTTCGGGCAGATACTCCTGCAAGAAGCCGCGCAGTTCGGTCGCGGATAGCACATCGCCCTCGGCCCGTGGCACATAGTAAGCGACTAACTGTCGCTCACCAACCCGATCTTCACGTAGCATCACCACCGCCTTCAACAGCCGCGGGTGCCGGGTGAGCGTAGCCTCGATCTCACCCAACTCGATAGAGAAGCCACGTAGCTTGACTTGGTTGTCAAGACGAGCCAGGAATTCAATCTGTCCGCCCGGCAAGAAGCGGGCGTGGTCACCGGTGCGATACATGCGGCTACCGCTCTCGACAGCAAATGGATGGGGGATAAATTTGTGGGCCGTCTGTTGTGGATCTCCGGCATAGCCGCGTGCCAGACCGATACCCCCTATGTAAAGCTCACCTGGCACGCCGACCGGGAGTGGGTTAAGCCGCTTATCTAGGATGTAGACTGTAGTGTTGAGCAACGGCCTGCCGATGGTTGGTCTCGCCGCTCCAGCTGTGATCAGAGTAAACGTCGCGTCGACGGTGCATTCCGTCGGGCCATAGAGATTGTAATAGATAGTAGCCGGCTGCCGCGCTAACAGCTCCCAGAGTGGCGCCGAGATCTGCTCGCCACCTAGCAGCACTAGCTCCGGCGCATAATCCCGCCTATCCAACAAGCCAGCGGCGATAAGTAGCTGCAACTGTGTCGGTGTGCAGTAGAACTCCTCAACCGCGTTCTCCCGCAGGTATTGGAGTAGCGAGGCGGGGTCACGTCGGAACTCCTGCGGCGCAATCACGAGAGTGTGGCCACGCGCCAGCGTGAGATACTCCCGGATCGAGCCATCAAATGAAAGGGGTGAGATCAGGCAACTCCGTAGGTGGGCCTTGCCTAGGGAATCGTATATCGCCCTTTCGATTGCGATCCACAAATTGACAACCGAAGTGTGCTTGACCATTACTCCTTTTGGCCACCCAGTAGATCCCGAAGTGTAGATAATGTGTGACAGGTTCTCGGCAGTCACGCTGCTAGCGGTGTTCTCGTCGCTCTCGGCCTCTATCGCGGTCGCGTCGCCATCAAGGCTAAGAACGCGCACGCCTTCAAGGGGCAGGCCCGCCCGCAGCTTCTCCTCCGTGACCATCACCCGCACGCCCGCGTTTTTGAGCATGTAAGCCAGGCGTCGAAACGGGTAGCTAGGATCTAACGGCACATACGTCCCGCCCGCCTTGAGAATGCCCATCAGGCCCACTATCATCTCATTTGACGGTTCGAGGCAGATGCCCACACCAGTCTCAGGCCCCACCCCTATCTTCAGCAGCGCATGAGCAACCCTGTTCGACCTACGGTTCAGTTCCAGGTAGCTCATCGTGTGGCCTCGGAAGATCAATGCCTTTATTTCAGGAGATCGCTCGACCTGTGCCTCGAATAACTGATGCACACATACATTCCTGCGATACTCACCATCTGTCTGGTTCCACTCGACCAGCACTTGCCGCTGCTCAGTCGGGCGGAGCATTGGCAGATCCGACAATCTCCATGTGGGGTGGTCGACGAGACCTTGCAGCAGGGTCTCGAAATGGCCCGCGAAGCGCACAATGGTATCCGCATCGAAGAGATCAACGTTATACTGCAAGCTACCTGCGAACTCGTCGCCTATCGCTGCCATCGAGAGTGTTAGATCGAACTGGACCGCCTGCTGTTTCAGAGCGAACGTCTCGACCACTAGGTCACCGAGAGTTATTCGGGTATGCGGGCGGTTAAGTACCAGAGCCGCTAGTCCCTGCTCCTCAAGTAGGGGTGCTCTCTGCCAGACAAACATTACCTGAAACAGGCTGGAGCGCCGGGCGTCACGATTGACTTGCAGGCGCTCAACGAGTAAAGGAAACGGGTAGTCTTGGTGCTCGAACGCCGCCAGCACTGTCTGGCGCACCTTTTTGAGCAGCACTAAGAAGGATGGATCGCGGGAAAGATCGCTCCTGAGTACGACTGGGTTGCCGAAATAGCCAACGAGGCCGGCCAGATCAGCCCGACTGCGATCTACCATTGGCGAGCCGACTAGGATGTCATCCTGATCGGTGTAACGATGCAGCAAGGTCTGGAGAGCGGCCAGCAATACCATATAGACTGTCACATCCTGCTCCTTGGCGAGGCCCTTCAGTGCCCTTGTTAGCTCGGAAGTCAGGTTAAAGTGGTGCGTCGCTCCCCGGAAAGTCTGAACGTGCGGTCGTGGCCGGTCAGTAGGCAGATCGAGGGTAGCGGGGGCGCCAGCAAGACGCGCTTCCCAGTAACGCCACAAGCGCTCACCATCTTCGCCGGTCATACGCTCGGTTTGCCAGCGCGCATAATCTGTGTACTGCACGCTGAATGGTGACAGGACAATCGAGGTGCCGGTGACCTCAGCCCCATAGAGAATGCTGAATTCGTGAGCCAGGATTGTCAGGGACCAGAGATCGGCGGCGATGTGGTGTATAACCAGAAGTAGCACATATTCAGCGGGGCCCACCCTGAACAGGGACACACGAAGAAGTGGTCCGTTCTGTAGGTCGAATGGCTGTTCGATCTCTTCGGCCAATCTTCCCTGTAGAACATCCTCGCTCGAACCCACCGCATCGCGCACTTGCAAAACGAAATCAGCCTGCTCGTGGATCTTTTGCACCAACTCGCCTCGGATGAGGCTGACTGTGGCTCGCAGTGATGGATGGCGCACAATCAGTTGCTCGAATGTGCGGCGTAGCACGTCGGTGTTCATTAAGCCGTATATGCGCATCGCTGCGGCTATATGGTAAGCCGAACTGTGAGGCGCGAACTCGTGCATGAACCACATTGCCCTCTGTCCATAGGACAGGGGATACTCGTCTTTGGCCTCGTGAGCCGCTCCGAGTCCGTCCCTCGGCTGAAGACTCAATACTTCCACACGACCCAGGATCTCGCTGATCAACTGGTCGATACTGGGACCGCACAGCAGGTCAACCATAGTCAGCAGAAGACCAAGGTCTGATTCGATCTGATGCTTCAATTGCACCGCCATCAACGAGTCGAGGCCCAATGTGGTTAGGGGGCTGTGCTCGTCGAGCCTGCTGGCTGGGACATTTAGAACGTGCGAGATGCAACTCCGTAAGTAGGCCGCCAACATGTTCCTGCGTTGATCATGAGAAGCTTCCAACAGGGATTCGCGGGTGAGATGCGGTAGGTCTTCGCTCTGAGATGGCACGAATTCGCTGTTCAACTCCCGAATGTTCATGCCGACTACAGTTAAGGTATCGTTGAGGAAACCCTCTCGACAGGCGAAACGTTGGATCTTACCGGATGTGGTTTTGGGGATAGTGCCCGCGCGTAATAGCACTACAGCATAAACGTCTAGCTCATGAGCCTCAGCCACAGCCTGCCGAATAGCGCCTGCAATCTCCGCAACCTCTGGCTTACGCTGCCGACGATCGATCTCATGGACCACGACCAACAACTCTTGGTCGGCATCGTCTATTGAGAACGCCGCGCCGAAACCGGGTCGGAGCACCGGATGGCTTTGCTCCACTGTCAACTCAATATCCTGCGGGTAATGATTGCGCCCGCGGATTATGATGACGTCCTTGAGGCGGCCTGTGATGAACAGATCTCCGTTGTGTAGAAAACCTAGATCGCCGGTGTGCAGAAACGATCCTTCGCTGGCATCAGCGATTCGGGCTTGGAACGTAGCTTTGCTTTCGGCAGGATTATTCCAGTAGCCATTGCTGATGCTCGGCCCAGTCACCCAGATTTCGCCAACGGTGTCATCCCGCAGTTCGTGGAGAGAATTCGGATCGACGATCCGGACTTGCTGCCCGGGCTGGCTCTGACCACAGCCAACAAGAATTCGGCTGCCTGGACCACTAAGAACCGCTTCGACCACACGGTTCTTTTCGATTTCTTCCGCCTGCAACTGCAAAGTAACAGGTCCACTGAACCTACGGCCACCGCTCACAAATAGCGTAGCCTCAGCTAGACCATAGCAGGGGTAGAAAGCCTTGTGTTGGAAGCCACACGAGACAAAGGCGCGAGTGAAGCGTTCGAGTGTATCGGCGCGAACCGGCTCTGAACCATTGAATGCCACCTCCCAACTGCTCAGATCAAGTTCAGTTCGCTGTATCGGGCTAATGCTTCGCGCACAGAGATCATAAGCGAAATTGGGCCCGCCACTGGTAGTAGCCCGGTAATACGAAATAGCCTGCAACCAGCGTAATGGTCGTTGCAAGAAGGTAAGTGGCGACATCAACACACCTGGGAAGCCTCCAAAGACCGGCTGGAGAATCCCACCAATCAAACCCATGTCGTGATATGGAGGCAGCCAACTCACGCCGACACTGGTAGAGCCGTGTTCCAACGCCCGGTAGATCAGCCACGAGTTATACAGCAAGTTGCGATGCGTTAGCACAACACCATGTGGCTTCCCAGTCGAGCCCGATGTATACTGGATCATGGCCGTAGCATCGCCCAGCAATGGAACTTCCTGATAACTGGTTAGACCTTCCGCCTCATTGCTCGTGTCGAGCCAACGGAGAACACTTAATTCAGGCGCTAGGGTAGTATTGGAGCTCATACTCTCCAGAAGATCCGTTGTGGTCAGCGCCGTATTTGCCTGGGCATTAGTAGCAATAGACTGCAAGCGAGGAGTGGGCCGGTTAGAATGTGGTGGATACACCGGAACCGCAGGAACGCCTGCGTAAAGGCAGCCGAAAAAGGCGACAATATAATCTAAACCTGGTGGATAGAGCAACAGGATGGGTTTATCATCCGCGTTCGTTTGTTGGAGGATGCCCGCAATCGCCCTAGCCCGCCTGTCCAGTTGTCCATAGCTGATTCGGGTCTCAGTATTCTCACGATCACCAAGAAAAATGAAAGCCGACTGATCAGGCTTGTGGCGTGCGCGATCACCAAGCAACTCCACTAAGGTGGTCGGCAGTCCATCGAGGCCAACAAAGTTGTCAAGCATAGACTTCAGCCTGGTATGGGCTGATCGGTTTTCACCGATCAAAGGGAAGATATCAAGGCAAGCTGGCAACCACTACAAACGATAGCAGAAATCCAATAATCGAAACCCAGGGCGGCGGAAAAGCAGGACTCCAGGGTCAGTGGGCGCAGCTCCGGGCACATGGTGACTTCTGCGTTATTGCCAATAATCATTCGTCTGAGTTGGGAGCCAAGTCCGCGATCTACGCCCCATTCTAGCATTACACTCCAATCAAGTCAAGCATATTTTAACATTGCTTACGACATTTGGTTAAGTAGAGTCTGAGTCTGGAGCAAGTCTTGCTTCATGCCCAGGATGGTGAAGCGTTCCATCGCCTCCTTGGCCAAGGTCTTGGCTTGATCGGTCAAACCCAACCTCCATTTCATTTCAGCTAGGTACAGTGTTGCGATGGCTACTCCATGGGGTATGTTTAGTTGTTTCGCTTTATCAAGCGCTTCCTCAAAATACCGTGTCGCTGAGTCATAATCATGGCTTGGTTTCTCAATCGAGATCTGACCCAAGGCAATGTAGCTTAGAATAAGACCCAACGATGGCTGTGCCTCCTGCCCTTGCCATTCTACGGATCGCTTGAGTCGCTTTTCAGCTAGTTCGTAATTTCCATCATTGCGGTCGAGTAGCCCAAGCTGACGTTCGATGCGTGCTATCAGCACTCGATGCTTTAAGCTCCTCGCGATCTGGAGAGCACGATTTTGGGTTTTTCTTGCCAACTCGGTGTCGTCTTGCGTCGACCCCAACCACCATAGTGCAAAAGCCATTCCCTCTTGATCGTTATATAGCTGATATATCTTAATGGCCTTGGATAGTAAGTTTTGTGACATGCTTATATCACCTTGGCTGGTCCTTAGCATAGCCAGAGAAAACGATAGATTAGCCAGAGCCAATTCGCCGCGTTCACCTCCTAAGGAGGGAGCTACTTCCAGAGCAATCTCAGTGTAGCTATTCCAGGCCATCCAATTCCCAGTCATACGGAAGTAGAATTCCATTCTCCAGGCCAGTACGATTAATGTCTCCACCTTACCGGCTAGCCAGCAGAAATCCATTGCGGCCAGAAGATTGCGGAATTCTAGTCTAACCTGTTCCAGTCGCTCATAGTGATTTTGCCGCGGTGCCCCTAGTAGGTTCACCCAGAAAGTGAGCCAGCGATCCCTATAGTTAGCCTTGCGGTCTGGCTCTTTGTCTAACTCTGCTTTAGCATATCTAAGTGTCAATGCCAAAGCCCGAAAACGACTGCCATCAGGGTTAATCAGGGACAGAGTCTCCAACTCTGCAAGACCCTCCCGGAGATCCGACTCAGATAGATCAGTTACATAACTGAGTGCTTCCTGGCTGGCATCGGCAGCGAACAGAGAAAACGCCATGAGTAGTTGGTGCGCCGGTGTTCCCCGGATCTGCTCTACCGAGCCTTCAAAACAGAAGTAGGCAAGTGGCGATTCTGCTCGGACCAAGTAGGACAATACCAGATCAATATCACGACTGAAGCCCATCAATCCGATACTCCATACAATAGCCAATGGAAGGCCACCAGTCGCTTTGTAGAGGTGACGAGCAGCATCATCTGTTAGGTCTACCCCTTTTTTCTTTGTCTCATCAGCAATTAATGTGAGGCTATCTGTTTCTTCCAATTCGGCTAACCTTATAGGGTATGAAATATCACGCCAATGGCGAGTCGTAAGTATGACTTTGGTTGGCTCTGGGAGTTCATAGACAAAATTGAGCATCCTAGTATCATCTACTGTATCCATATTATCTAAAATAAGTAACGTGCGCAGTTGAGATAGTGCTTGGCGAATTAGTTCGTCTTGTTCTTCTGGCTTGGCACGGCGGATATCTTCTCGATCCAGCGTTATAGCGATCGCGGTATAAATATCCTCGACAGTGTGGAGAACTCGCGCGCGTGTGGTGATGCCTCCGGGTGTCAGCACCTTTTCTTTAGCTGACGCCCAGATAATCGCCTCGAAGCGTTGTTCAGAAGGGAGTAGATCATACTGGCTATAGTAGTGGTACGCAACTTCCAAGGCAAGTGCGCTCTTGCCCACTCCACCAATACCATCAACACATATTGAGAAGTGCCTCGTCTCCGGTAGTAACAGGCTGTGAACTTTCTCCAGCTCCTTCTGTCGTCCAACGAAGCGCGCGTAATCAGGGCGTGGCAGGTTGTGATATACCTTCTTTGGGCTAGGTAGCGCCTTCTCTGCTCTAGCTGTAAGTAGCTTCTGCTGCTGGATAGCAGCCGTCAGTTGCAGAACAGTATCACGGATTCCAACTTCCAGCCCTGCTAAGGCTCGTAATGATTCCTGCTGTAGAAAAAGTTGACCTCGTTGCAGGCCAATTTGTTCTTGTTGTAATCCTATCTGCGATCTTTGTAGAACAACTTGTTCTTGGCTAGCCTCATATGTACCCTTCGCATACAAGGCCATGTATACTTCGCGCAACTCTGGCAGGTTCCAGACCTCGCGAGCCAGGCATATTACGAACCTACTTACTGCTCGATCTACACGCTCCCTGTTCAAACGGCTAGGTAGAACATTATTGAAGGAGTTGAGCACGACCGCTTGATCACTTTCCAAGTAGATATCTGGTTGCTGCAAGATGTGCAACAGTGCCTTTTGCACATCTTGGTTCTGGAACAGGTCTGTTTCCTTCTCCAACGCTGCGGCTAAGTCTTCATCTTGAAGCCTATACTCCTCAAAGAACCGGTTGAGGGCCCGCTCTAATCCTGCATTGAAGGATTCTCGAAAGGATGCTTCCGAGTGCAGGTGTCTAATAGTCTCGCCTGCTTTACGGCCAAGCAGCTTCTCAGCTTGGTTCGCTACAAAATCGATCGTTGAATCAATCGCTCTTTGACGGAGCGACTCTGGAACGAGATCGATAATTGGAAGATTAGACATGGCATCTCCTCTCCGACGATTTCGCTTTCATTTCCAAATAAGTACCACAGCCACACTTACGGCTGGCCGCGCGCCAGACGTCGTTGGTGGTGACCGCGCTTGGCGCGGGCTTGATGCCGGCTCCGCCACCACGACCAGCGGACGATCTCCTCGGCCCCCGCGCGCCGCTCCCAGACCAAGTGCCAGACTAAGCGCCGCACCTCCGGCACCGTCAGCAACAGCAGCTCTGCTCCTCGCTGATGGTTTCCTATCGCGGCTGAAGCAGGTCCACAGGGCGACTTTCGCGCTATTGCCCCTGGTGCCAGGTTTGCTCATTCTGCCCCATACTTGGTGAATGCCTCTCCTAGCAGATGCTCTAAATATGGAGTTACATGCCAGTAATCCTTGAGTTGGCTGTATTCCTGCACGGATCGCGGGTCCCCTGCGCGCAGCCCGCTCACTGCACGAATCATGAGATTCTTAGCTGTGTGTTCAGCAGAAACAAACTGCACAACATCTGTTCGATACCCCATTATACGGAGGATCAGGGCCCGGAAAGCATCAGTCAAGATATCACCTAGTCGCTCGCCTAATATGCCATGCCGTGCTACAGGACCGAAGGGCACGGGACAGGATTGGTTGTGAAGTTGCTTTTGAAGCTCGTGATGGCAACATGGTGCTGTGACAATGAGTTTGCTCCGCCAGTTTATTCCCTGAGCAATAGCTTCATCAGTAGCCGTATCGCAAGCATGTAGTGCGAGAACAACGTGAGGTGCAGTAGTTGGTTTGAAGTCGATGATTCGTGTTGCATCGAAAGTTAAGTTGCTCCATCCCAAGCTTTGAGCCTTGGCAGTATGCTTCTCCAACAGATCTGACTGAACATCGATCCCTGCCATCTTCGTTTCTAACCCAAGAACCTTGGTGAAGTAGTAGTATGTGGCGAATGTGAGATAAGCATTCCCACATCCGCAATCTACTAAATGCACCGGAGTTGCGTCGAGTTCTCGGGGTACCCCTGTCTGATCAACAAGCCTTAAGTACTCGTTGATTTGCCGAAACTTACTTTGCATATCCGCTTTGATCTTGCCTTCCCTTGTCACGATACCAACTGCTTGTAAGAATGGCTCAGGCTTGTTAGCGGGCAAGATCCAATCTTTCTCACGATTGTGCTCTAGCTCTATAGGCTTTTTCTGCTCCTTTGAAACCTTACTCTCATGAACAATCGCACTACCCTTCTTCGTCATATTCACTTGGATAATTCTGCTTGTTGTTGCGACGTGGATGTTTTTGAAGGGTAGTGCGAGCAGTTCATCGAGTTTCTCGCCTGCCTCCGCGTTTGAGTAGTTCTTTGAGGTATCCTTTCGAGAGTCGAAGTAGGAGAACTGCAGGACTCTTTGATTGCGGAGGAGTATGGGTCGGATAACAACCCTTATCCAAGGCACGAGCTGACCTGTTAGATGACCGCTAAATGTAGCCCGCACAAAATCTTCTTGTTCGAGAATGCTAGCCTTTACCAGATCCTTGTAATCACTGACCATAGTTGACTGGGTCCTTGTATTCATGAGGCGTTGGGCTAGTGTGATACCATAGAACACATGCTAGAGCTGAAACCGGTATCAGGAAACACCATAAGTAGCTCGGCACTCAACCGTGATCGGTTGTCAGACATACTGACCCGGAGCCGCAGCAGGTCTTTTGCCCTGCGATGTGCCGGTTGCCGAACCAGCCAAACTCATCAGACGGAACTGTTTGAACGCTCCTTCAGCCAGGGAGACGGCCAGCGAAACACCAATCGCACGCTATCATCGGTGGACCACGGTTGAGTGCCGAGCTACCACTGGTGCGAGTCGTACGCAGATATAATAACATAAAGGCTGTCAAGTTACGCCTGGAATGATACTCCAATTCTTGGGAGTGTCCAAGATCCGGGGGCGCATTACAAGGCATGCCTACCTCACGCAAAATTCTGACCATCATTCTGCCCAGTGCCATTGAGATAGCTCCAATCCATCACCGTCGATGACGAGCGCAGCTGAGTAATCAGGTATAGGAAAGAGATCAATAAGCGTCCGTCCAAGCAACGGTTGTGGCCCAACCAATGGCTGCCACACTGTAGCTGGATGTTCCGTGAAAAAGAGGACATCAATTTGATCGATGGACCTCGCTAACCCTTCGCCGATAGCTTTGACGTAAGCTTCTTTGCGTACCCAGCCGGTGAAGAAGGCCCTTAATTGCTCCGCTGCCGGTAGATCGTGTAGCAGCTTCCTTTCGGCCGGAGAAAAGATCACCTCTATGATAGCATTCAAATCGTCAAGTGGTCTGATGTACTCGGCATCGATACCGACCTCGCAGCTACGAGTGACTGCATAAATCGCGAGTCCGTGTGAATGTGAGATGTTAAAGCGCAGTGGTATCTTCTCAATAGCTGTTGACAGGGCCGGCTTCCCGTTGGGACTGTACGCGAAGCGTATGCTACCAGGATCAGTTTGGAGATAGCCAGCAAGAATGTTCCGCAGGATACCGCGCGCCACTACAAAGCTCATTCGGTCTTGCGCGAATCTAAAGCGTCCAGCGCGCAGTTGTTCGTCTTGGCTCAGTGTTCCCGCCAAACGTCCGGCTACAGAATGTGGTTGCTTGAGCCACGCCCGCCATACATGCACCGCACCGCTCGATAGTTCGAGGTTGGCAGGTTGAGTAACCCATTCGGACCACATGGCGATCAACCCGAGATGAGCCGCGCGAGCTTCTCGACAGTTGCCTCTTGTATGAGCTGCTTTAGCGGGACGCTGCGCCCAAATCGCTTGCGCACTTGCTCGCCGATCTGGATGGCTCGTAAGGAGTCGCCGTTTAGTAGGTAGAAGTTATCTTGGACGCCAATTTGGCGTATGCCCAGTACGGATTCCCATATGTCTACCAGTTGTCTCTCCACATCGTTGCGCGGGGCCAGGTATGCGTTCTCGAGAGGGGGACGCGCGTCTGAGGTACGGAGCGGTCCTACGGTCTGCCGCTCCTCTCCTTCAACTTCTATAGCGAGATCACTCTGATGAATGACTCTCTCAGGCGGGTCGACCCAGTATCGGCGTCTCTGAAAAGGGTAGGTCGGTAGTATTACACGCTGCCGACGCTCGGGATACATGGCCGCAGCATCCAAGCCCACGCCCGACACCCAAAGCTGGGCCGCGCTGGCGAGCAGCGAAACCCTATCCGAGCCGGGTTGCTGGCTATGCCGTAGCGAAGGTAGGACAAGCAGCGGGTTGCCGGATTCAGCATGCTGATTCACCAACCCGGTAAGAGTCCGACTAGGTCCAGCTTCAAGGAATATCCTACCAGGTTCGCGCATCAGTTCCCGTATGCCATCTGAGAAGCGCACGGTCTCGCGCATATGGCGCGCCCAATAGTAAGGATCGGTCGCCTCTGCCGGCGTGATCCATTTTCCGCTGACGTTCGAGATGTAAGGTATCCGCGGCGGATGCAGTTCTATCCGGCTCATCTGCCCGATGAAGCCATCGATAGCCGGTTCGATCAACTGCGAGTGGTAGGCATGAGACACATGCAGGCGGCGCATGGGGACTCCCCGCTTCGCCAACAGATCCTCCAATTCGTCGATTGTCTCCGCCGGTCCTGAGAGAACGCACTGGCGTGGGCTGTTGATTGCTGCTAGAGAGAGCTGCGGGACCAAAAGATCCCCAATCTCCAGCGCGGATGCTTGAACTGCAAGCATTGCCCCCGGCGGCATCTCCTGCATCAACCGACCGCGCAACGCCACTATTCGCAACGCATCTTCGAGATTGAAAACGCCGGCCAGCGTCGCGGCTACGTACTCACCAATGCTGTGCCCAATCATTGCGGTCGGTCGCACTCCCCAACTGTTCCAGAGTTGGGCCAGACCATAGGAAACGGTAAAGAGCGCCGGTTGGGCCGCGATTGTTTGGTCAATACGCCGCCGGGCGCTGGCCAATTCGGACGCGTGCGGGTAGAGGACGTTGCGCAGATCAAAGCCGAGATGGGCCAGCAATGTCTCGGCACAACTATCCACGACCTCCCGATATACGGGCTCAAGTGTATAAAGATCGAGGCCCATAGTCACATGCTGAGCACCCTGGCCCGGGAACATAAAGACTAGTTCGGGAGGCGACCAGTCAGCGGAGCCGCTATGCAGACGTCCTTGAGAGTCAGGCGCACCCAGCGCCGCGGCGACATCCAGAGTGTCTTGGAAGACGCCTGCACGGCGGTGTTCGAAGACACGGCGGCCGACGTGCAGGGTGTAAGCGATATCAGTGAGCGGAGCTTCCACACCATCGCGGAGGTGGCGGGCCAGCCGATCTTGCATCGCGTCTAGGGCCGCAGGCGTTCGGGCTGAGAAGAGCATTAACTGCCACGGCTTCGCCGGAGCAAGAGGGGCGAGCGGCGGCGCTTCTTCGAGGATGACATGAGCGTTGGTGCCGCCGATGCCAAAGGAGCTGACGCCGGCTCGCCGGAGAGTGGGGCCTGCCTGCCAATCCGTCAGCTTGGCGTTGACGTAGAAGGGACTGCCCGCGAATGCGATCTCCGGGTTTGGCTCGGTAAAGTGCAAGCTGGGAGGTAGCATGCGGTTCTCAAGCGCAAGCACCGTCTTGATAAGCCCGGCCGCGCCCGCGGCGGCATCCAGGTGCCCGATGTTTGTCTTTACAGAGCCAAGTGCGCAGTAATCGCTGCGGCTGGTAAAGGAACGGAAGGCGCGCGTCAGAGCTGCTATTTCGATCGGATCTCCCAGTGCCGTCCCGGTACCATGCGTCTCAACATAGCTTACGGTCGCCGGATCGACCTCGGCCAACGTCAACGCGGCCCTAATTACAGCAGCTTGGCCTTCCGCGCTGGGTGCTGTGTACCCTGCTTTCTGCGAGCCATCGTTGTTGATCGCCGAACCTTTGATGACCGCGCGGATCCGATCACCGTTGGCGACGGCATCGGCCAGCCGCGCCAGGACCACTACTCCGGCTCCACTGCTGATAACGGTGCCGCGGGCAGCACGGTCGAAGGCGCGGCAATGCCCGTCGGGCGAGTCGATGCCGCCCTCGCGATACAAATATCCGGTGCCATGGGGTATCTTGATCGAAATGCCTCCAGCCAGAGCCATGTCACATTCGCCGTTGATGAGGGCCTGGCAGGCGAGATGCACCGCCACCAGAGAGGTAGAGCAGGCCGTCTGAACAACTACACTCGGCCCGCGCAGGTTCAATTTATAGGATATCCGGCTTGCAAGATAGTCCTTGTCGTTGGCGATCATCATTGCAAAACTGTCAGTCGAATCGACCACCGCGGGGTTGGAATAGATATTGGACAACAGATAGCGGTTCATGCCGGACCCAGCGTAGACGCCGATCGCTCCGTCATAGCGCTGTGGGTCGTAGCCCGCGTTCTCCAGGGCTTCCCAGGCACACTCTAGGAAGATACGCTGCTGCGGATCGGTGATGGCAGCTTCCCGGGGCGTGTAGCCGAAGAAGGCGGCGTCAAAGCGCTCTACGTCTTTCAGTAGGCCCGCGACACGCACATAATCAGGCTGGTTAAAGACACTCGCACCTATGCCACTGGCCTGTAGGTCTTCATCAGAGAGCGCGGAGAGCGACTCTCGGCCGGCGCAGAGATTACGCCAGAAATCCTCCAGACTATCGGCGCCTGGAAAACGGCCGGCCATACCGATAATAGCGATCTCTGTGCTCGCGGTGGGGTAGGAGATCATCGTATCACTCACGCCGATCCTCCTTCATGGAGCGCCGGAGCTGGATGAGCCGCTCCCGGCGCTCCATGCCAGCCAGCAGTGCTTCGGCACGATCCGCGACCGACGCGATACCCTTGTCTTCCCGCGCCAGGTATCTCGCCAACGTGCGGATGGTCGGGTGTTGGAGCAAGTCCAAAGCGCTGATCTCCTGGTTGAGCAGTTCGCGCACGCGGGCCTGAATCACGGGGAACATGAGCGACTCGCCGCCGAGATCGAAGAACGGTTCATCGAGGCCAACGCGCTGCACCTGCAGCACTTGCTGCCAGATGACGGCGAGCTGCCGCTCGACGTCGGTTTTAGGAGCGATGTATGTGGCGCGCGCGGGGGCGTCGAGCGTTTCCGGTGGCGGTAACGCCTGGCGGTCCACCTTGCCGTTTGGGTTCATGGGTAGGCTAGGTAGATAGCCGAAGAGCTGGGGGATCATGTACTCAGGCAGCGTCACGCGCAGAGAGCTGCGCAGCTCGACCTCTCCAGGTCGGTACTGGTCGACAGGAACCAGATAGGCCACCAGCTGTTTCTCGCCAGTCCGATCCTCCCGGGCAACGACGACGGCGTCACGCAGATTGGGCAGCCGGAGAAGCGCCGCTTCGATCTCCGCCGGCTCGACGCGGAAGCCGCGGATCTTCACTTGGTTATCTATCCGGCCGAGGAACTCGATGCTGCCACTGGGTAGCCGACGAACTAGATCGCCGGTGCGGTAGATGCGAGCTCCAGGCGCACCTGAGAATGGGTCTGGCGGAAACTTCTCGGCTGTGAGACTCGGCTGGCGTAGATAGCCACGACTCACTCCGTCGCCGCCGATCGCCAGTTCGCCTGGCACCCCTATTGCCACCGGCTGCAGAAAGCGGTCGAGAATGTAGAACTGTGTGTTGTCGAGGGGCTGACCGATGGGCGGCGGCCGCTGCCCTGCCACGACACGTTGGGCGGACGACCAAACGGTGGTTTCAGTTGGGCCGTACAGGTTCCAGACTTCGACGCCGCGTTGAAGCAATTCTGTCGCCAATTTGTGCGACAAGGCTTCGCCGCCGCAGAAGAGACGCAGACTCTCCTGCCCCGTCCAACCAGACGCAATTAGCAGCTTCCACATGGCCGGCGTGGCCTGCAGCACAGTCCCGCTGCCCACCTGTAGCAGCCTGGCGAGTTGCCCTCCGTCGAGAGCTATATCCTGCTCGGCCAAGATGATGCGTGCCCCGGTGATCAAGGGCAAAAGGAGCTCCAGCACTGCGATGTCAAAGGCCAGGGTAGTAACCGCAAGCATAACATCGGTCGGCAATAGTCCTGGCCGCTCACGCGCCGCTAGCAGGAAGTTGCTGAGGCAGGAATGCGGAATCTGGACGCCTTTGGGCTCGCCGGTTGAGCCAGAGGTATAGATCACATAGGCTAGGCTGGTCGGATCGATCTCCACTTCCAGGTTGTACTGGGGTTCGTCGGCCGGCAGTACCACACCTTCCTCCACCACGATCGTCAGCGGAACGTGGTCCCGTAGGTCGCGCAAGTAGCGCTGCTCGGTCACCAGCACTTGCATACGGCTGTCGGTTATTACAAAGAGCTGTCGGTCGTGCGGGTAGCTTGGGTCAAGTGGAACGTAGGCAGCCCCTGTCTTCAAGATCCCCAGCGCGGCGACTACCAGGTGTAGTGAGCGGTCGAGGCAGATACCGACTAAGCTCTCCCGCCCCACGTTAAGCGCCAGTAATCGCCGCGCCAGCAGGTTGGCGCGGCGGTTCAGCTCTTCGTAGGTAATCTCCACCTGCCTGTAGGTGACCGCAACAGCGCGTGGGGTGCGCATAACCTGAGCTTCGACCAACTGCACCAGGCTCAGGGGCGCCGGTCGTTCTCGTTTAATATTATTCCAGAGGAATAGGACCTGCTGCCTCTCAGAGTCGCTCAGCATAGGGAGCTCTGTTATGGCGGCCTCGGACCGGCGAACCAGCCCCGCCAGCAACAGAGCGAAGTGCTGCAGCATGCGCTGAACAGTCTCCGGTTCGAGCAGTGCAGCGTCGTACTCACACTCCAAGCGCAGATTTTGTCCCTGGGGTTCCGCAAGCAAGACGAGGTCGCAGCGCGCTGTATGCTCGCCGGCTTCGGCTAGCCGTTCGCGGCTGATCGGCTGCGGCGAGACATCGCTCGCCTCGCCTGCCAAAGCCAGGACGATCTGGAAGAGCGGAGCGCGCCCCGGGTCCGCGGGAGACTCAAGGTCTGCCAACAGATCCGCGAAGGGATAGTCCCTCCGCCTTTCCGCGGCTGCGCAGACAGCTTTCACCTGGCGTACCAGTTCGCTTGCCCGTGCAGTGGGCTCCACCTTATGGCGGAGGGAGACCAGGTTGATGGGCCGCTCCTCCCGCCCATCGAGTCGCGCCCCGACGACCGGTGAGCCGATCACAATCCGTTCCTCCAGGGTATAGCGGTACAGAAGTATGGCGAGCGTGGCCAGCAAGACGCTGTAGAGAGTGTGATTCTCACGAGCGCACCAGGCGCGGACCTCCGCCACTAGGCTGACTGGCAGGTCGGCGGTCGTCACGCCCCGCACGAACGTCTGCACCGGGGGCCGCGCATGATCGAGCGGCAGGTTGAGGACAGGCACGCCTTCCCGCAGGCACTTTCGCCAGTAAGCAGCCTGTTCGGGGAGTGCGATGCTCGATTGTCGCTTGGCGTCAGTCACGTCAAGACTCTCTTCTACTTACTGCAAGCATGGTAGTTATACCGCCGAGTCGTGTAACAGATGAAGGCCCACTGACCTCACCTTCTACCATAGAGGCACTACCGGTTAACGGCGCGTAACCAGGAAGTCACCGATGACGAGCGCATCCAGATCAGTCGCCAGGAAGGTATCGATTGCCTCCGCCGGGCTGCAGACGATGGGCTGGCCGCGGACGTTAAACGATGTGTTGAGTAGGATCGGCAGACCGGTGAGCTGGCCAAACTCGTGCAGCACTTGCCAGAAGCGCGGATTATCGAGCTTAGACACAACCTGCAGGCGTGCGGAATTATCGACATGGGTGATCGCTGGCAACTCGCCGCGGTAAGCAGGCCTCACCGGCGCCACGAATAGCATCGCCGCATAGGTCCGCTCGTCACCACGCTGGATATCGAAGAAGTCAACTGCAGCCTCCTCTATCACGGCGGGGGCAAAAGGTCTGAACTCCTCGCGCTTCTTTACGATGCGGTTAATGCGGCCACGCATAGTGGGGTCGCGTGGGTCAGCCAAAATACTGCGACTGCCGAGCGCTCGGGGGCCGAACTCCATCCGTCCCTGGAACCAACCGATGATCTGTTTATTGGCCAGCCGCTTGGTCACCTCAGCGATCAAGTCATCAAAGGATGTAAATAGCCTGCTTTTCAGGTCCAACTGCCCTGTGAGGGCCCCGGTGATAGCTTCGTTATCATATTCCGGACCCCAGAAGGGAAGCTGCATGGGCTGGAGGAGCGCTTGTGGTTGGTGGAGGCGTTGCGCATAGAGCGCGGCACCCAACGCCGTACCATCATCGCCCGCTGCGGGCTGGACGAAAACCTTGTCGAAGATACGGCTACGCCTGATCACACCATTAGCCGAACAGTTGAGTGCTACGCCTCCCGCCAGGCAGAGATTACGTTGCCCAGTTTGTCGCTTGAAATGCCGTAGGATGTGCAGCAGCGCGCTCTCCAGAACGGCCTGCAAGGCTGCTGCCAGATCTCGATGGCGATCTGATATCTCCGCTTCGGGCTCGCGAGAGGGACCGAAACGATCCGCGAGGCTGCGCAGCGTACCGCCATAGGTCTCCTTGTCTTCGAGCGTTACATTCTCATGCAGAATAGGGATCGTGTAGCCGCCATCAGCCTTCAAGTGGACCAGTTCCATGACCCTGTCGAAGTAGCGGCGCGGGTCGCCATAAGGCGCCAGCCCCATTACCTTGTACTCGTCTAGGTTCATGTAGAATCCCAAATAAAGGGTAAAGACACCATACAACAAACCTAGCGAATGAAGAGCAGGCAACTGCTTCACGACCGCCATCTCGTTACCCCGGCCCACGGCAACGGTAGTGCTGTGGATCTCGCCCATCCCATCGGCTACCAGGATCAGCGCCTCTTCGAAGCCACTCGGATAGAAGGTACTTGCGGCATGAGCAATATGGTGCGGCACTTGGATTAGCCTGTCGTCCCACGACCCCGCGCCCAAGTATTCATCTAGCCAGCGCAGGAGCACCTGTCGCGAGAAGACTTCTTCGAACTGTTGCCGCGTGTGGTCCTGCTTCTCAAAAAGTTCGCGGACCGGCTCGTAGGAAAAGCCATGCGCTATGTAATCGACTGCTTTCAGCGTCAGGCTCCCCGCATCCAGGCAATAACGAATGGCACCGATCGGGAAGGCACCTGTGCCCTTCTTCCTGCTGAATCTCTCCTCGGCCGCGGCAGCTTGTATGCCTTCGCTGGTCACGAGGGCAGCGGCCGAGTCGAGCCCCTGCACGATCCTATACTGGCGCTCGGTCAGATTGGGCAAGATCTGCTGCTTGAACATAACGCTGTTGTGTAAGCCCGATATACCAACAATGTTCATGGTATCGCCCCAATCAGATTGGTAAGTAAAGATAGTCGTTGGACAACTGACAGCTATGGTACAATAATCTGCATCTGACCCCGCCATGCACGTTGAGCGAGGATCGAGCCTAGGTAACCGCGAGCGCGAACTCGACGGCCTCGTCCAGCGTCATAGCCTGTCCCGCGGCCCAGGACGCCGCCCACACTGCCTCGTCCAAGTGCAGCCTTGTCGCCTCCAGGGCCTGCTGGTACTCGGCGTCATAGGAGCGGTCCGGTGGGATGCCATGCGCGGCGCGGCCTTGCTCGGCGGCCCCGAAGAGCCGGGCCGCACGCTGCTTCTGCGCCTGGCCCGCGGCGATGATCGCTAAGCACTCCAGGCTCTCGACTATACCGCGCGGAGAGCCAACCCGCTGAAAGAGCGGAAGGCACTCACTATACCGGCTTTGCGCTTCCGTATAGCGCGCCTGCTGCAGGGCCACTTCACCCAGGTTATTCAGCAATGTGGCGACGCCGCCGGTGTCGCCTAGTTCCCGGGTCAGCGCCAGGCTTTCTTTGTAGAGGCGCTCGGCGCGCTCCAGGTCGCCCTGGTCATGAGCCAGCAGACCCAGGTTGCCGAGGGCGAGGCTGAGGCCTGGCTTGTCCTGCAACGTCTGCCAGTGGGTCATGCTCTCCGCGAAGAAGGATTCCGCCGCGACGTACTCTTCCTGGCCCTGGACGACCAGGCCCAGGGCGTTCAGCAGCGTGGCGATGCCGCGCTGATCGGCGATCTCGCGGTAGAGCGAGAGCGCTTCTTCGAGGAGCACGCGAGCACGCTCCCCATCCCCTTGCTCGGACGTCAGTGCCCCAGCACCGTATAAGGCCTTGGCCAGCACCTTTGCGGGCAGAGTCTGGCGATCCGCCAGCGCGGCCTCAAGCCAACCCAGGCCCTCCGTCCAATGCGACCGCACCTGCCAGAAATACCAGATCGCCCCGGCCAGCCGCGCCGCGGTCACGTACTCGCCCTGATCGAGTGCCCAGCCCAGCACTGGCCGCAGGTTGTTGTGTTCGGCCTCCAATCGGTCAAACCAGACGCTCTGGTTGGCTTTGACCAGCTCGGGCTCGGCGGTTTCGGTCAGGACCAGGTAGTAGGCGGCGTGGGCGCGCCTCGTCGTCGCTTCTTCGCCGCTGGCCGCTAATTGTTCCAATGCGTACTCGCGGATCGTCTCCAGCATCGTGTAGCGCGGTGTGCCGTCCGCTCCGGTCTCCAACCGCATGAGGCTCTGGTCGATCAATGTCGTTAGCCCATCCAGCATGGCGATCGCCAGGTCGCCGGCGGCGACCGCAACTTGCTCGGCGGCGTCGAAGGTACAGCCGCCGACGAAGACACCCAGCCGCCGGAATAGAGCCTGCTGGGGAGCCGTCAGCAGGTCATAGCTCGAAGCAATCGCGCCGCGCAAGGTCTGCTGCCGAGGCGGTAAGTCACGTGCGCCGCCTGTAAGTACCGGCAGGCGCTCATGCTCCAGGCGGGTCAGCAGCGCTGACAGAGTAAGCACCTTGATACGAGCAGCCGCCAGTTCAATGGCCAGCGGTAGGCCGTCGAGCCGCTCGCAAATGGCGGCGACGGTGGGAGCGTTCTCGGCGGTCAGCTCGAAATTGGGTTGCAGCGCGCGGGCGCGCGCTGCGAACAGGGCAAGTGCGGGAGAGGTGGCTAAAGATGTCGGCAACGGCGACCGGCTGAGCGACGGCAGCGGTAGCGGCGGGACTGGATATTCTAACTCGCCGGAGATCTGGAGCCGGGTACGACTGGTGGCGAGCATCTTGAGGCGCGGGGCCGCAATAAGCAGCTCGGCCAACAGATCCGCTGCTAATAACACCTGCTCGAAGTTGTCCAGCACCAAAAGTACTTGTTTGTCTGAGAATGCATCCCCAAGGTTGGCCAGCAGGGAGCGGCCAGGTGTTTCACGCACGCCGACCACCTCGGCGATCGCCGGCAACACCAGGGCGGGATCGTGCAGGGCAGCCAGAGGCACGAAATAGACACCGCTGGGGAAATTGTTCCATTCCGCCACAGCTACCTTGAGCGCCAGGCGCGTCTTCCCGGTTCCCGGCAACCCCGTGAGGGTCACCAGGCGCCCCACGCCCTCTTCCAGGAGCGTGCGCACCGCTTCAATCTCCTTTTCACGCCCGAAGAAGGTCGTTCGGTGGATGTGCAGACGAGCCAGATCGGAGGCGCGGGGCAGAGGTTTGACGGCGGCCGCGACTACGCTCTGCGGGGGAGCTGGATTCGTCCCACGCGCCCACTGCACGAAAGCCGGTCGATCGGCGGCGGCGACTTCAAGCTCCTTCGCTAGCAGCTCCGCGACCCCATCCGACGGGCGGCGCTCGCCCGCCTCAATCTTCTTGATCATTACTACCGAGCAGTTGACTACTTTGGCAAGCGCCGGCTGTGTCAAGTCGAGGGTCTTGCGGCGATCGCGGAGCCAGAGACCAAACTCCAGGTTAGTGCTCATTGTCCGTCTGTCTTGCCCTTGGCTGTAGGGGCCGCCACCACGATGAGGTCGCCCGCTGCAATCGCCCGCAGCAGGGCCGAGGGGCTCCGTAGATCATACTCCAGGGCGATCCGGCGCAAGGCGCGCATGACGCGCTGCTTTTCCTGGGCGTCCGTAACGTACATCGTGATTTGCGGGTGCAGCTGCCTCTCCACTAGAACAGACCCTCCAGATCAATTCAATACAACCATAATATAGAGATCCATCTGAAGACTGTCAAGCTCCCCGTGGATCGGCCTACTTTCGGCCGGCTGCGGAAGCAGCAGCTGTATACCTTCCTGTATACCCACCTGTACCCTTTTTCCATTCTCCACGCCTGTGAACGGTGCTACGATTTGGTCAACGACGCTCCCACAGAGGAGCACTTAAACACCCAAAGCACAAGGAGAGGAGAACAAAGCAATGAAGAGCATCACGATCAACCAAATTCGCGGGGCCGGCCTGGCACTGGTTTTATTGGGGGGTATCTTGTTCAGCCTGGCCCTGGGCCTCGCCCATGCGACCCCGGATCTGGCCCGGGGCCCGCAGGCCGAGATGCAACGCATCTACGACGTGATCAAGGGGCCGGTGGCCGTGACGCCCACGAATCCCTCCCTGCAGCGGGACGCCACCGTGGCTCTGCAGCGCGAAGCCCCGGACGTGGCGCGGGACGCCACCGTGGCCCTGCAGCGCGAAGCCCCGGACGTGGCCAAGGGGCAGGTCGCCGACACCACGCCGAGCAGCCCGGCCGACGTGGCCAAGGGCAACGCCTAATCTCCCTGGACGAGGGCGAGCGGAGGTCATGCGATGCGTGCGAAGAAAATGCCAGGACGGACAAACCTTACCCATAGCGCGAATGTCGGCGATGTGTGCCCGTTGCGCCTGCGGCCCCTGCCGGCCCAGTTGGAGGAAGGACTGCTCCTTAGCATTTTGCGTGGCGCCACGAACCCCGCTCGGAGGACGACGACGACACCGCCAGGCAGTGAGTGGCAGCAGACCGCGAGACGGAACGCCCTGCGCACGGCCACCGGGCATTTAGTCCCACCGTGCCAAGATCCCACAGGGGATGCCCTCGCCGAGGGCAAGCAGACGACGACTTTCGCGGCCCTGCCGCTCGCTGCCCCGGGCGCCGGCCCGTTCGTAGGCCGGCGCCAGACCGGAGGGCCTACGATGTTCCACTTGATTTCGCGCCGGGTCCGCCTGGCCTTGCTGCTGGCGCTCCTGGCTCTACCCGCGCTCGGTTGCGGCTTGCCGCAACTGGCGATCCCTGCCCCGCCCGATAAGAACGTCGCCCAGCACGCGCGGCAGGGCGACTATGGACTGACCTACCACCCGGCGACTAACCCGTAGCGCGTCGCGGTTGAGGAGCTGACGCCATGTTTACACAAGCAGATCGAGATGCAGTGGCCGCCGGGATCGAGGATATTCTGGCGAGCTGGGACCGGCAGCCGCCGGCGTCCGGCGGCGAGGAGGCCCCCCAGGGGGCGCCTGGCGCTGCTGCTCCCGTCCCGGACCAGGGGCCGGAGGCGATATTCGGAATGCCCGCTGCGCGCCCGATCTTCTTCGAGCCGGGGCCGCAGAGTTGAAGCGCGGGGTGGCGACCTCCAGCGCCTGCGCTTCGCTTGCCGGCTCTACGAGCACTGGGTAATCGACGGTTAGCAGCGATTTGCCGGCAAATATAGGAAAGCAGCAATGCGAGCTGAGAAGAACCAACCGAATACAATCCGCGCCCCGCACGTGTTTATCGGCCTTGTTGCCGGCCTGGCGCTGCTGATGCTGGTGGCTTGCACCAGCACCGGGGTGGACCCGGCCCAGCTCCCCGACGTGGAGGTTCTGGCGCGCGCTACAGCGTCCAACTGCGGATGCGTGCTCTATGGCTCCTACCCGCACAATAGGCCGACGCGCACGCCGACGCCGACCGGCACCTGGGTTCCGGCTCGGCCGACGTCGACCCCCACCCCGACCCGGCCCTGGGGTGGCTGTGATTATTGTACGATGCCGCCCCGCGCTACCAGGACGGTCCCGGCCTGGCCAAGCGCGGTAACGTGTACCGCGGCGCCGGACGAATCGACCAGCACACCGATGCCGACCGAGGAAAGCCCGCTTTTCCCGACCTTCGCGGCGGCGACCCCGCTGCCGGCGGTGCTCGGAGTAATCAACCCGCAGCCGCTCGAGCACTTGGAAGGCGATGCCCTGCCCGGCGGCGTGACCATTGATCTCTACGGCCACCCGGTACTAGTTTGGTCGCAATTTAATGCGGACGCGGGCCAGGAGGCGGCGGGGCGCGTCTACGTAAAGACGGCGGACCCGCAGACCGGCCAGTGGCGGAACGCGCGCAGTGTCAATCCCCCCGGCATCTATAAGATTGGCAAGGCCGGCCCGGAGTCGGCCATCGCCGCCGGCCCCGACGGGACTATCTACGTGGTCTACGTGCGCTCAGACGGCACGAATGCGCTGTTGGAGTGGCGGGCCAGCAGCGACGGCGGCACACGCTGGAGCTCGCCGGCGGACCTCCCCTACCCAAGCAGCAATAACGAGCTCTACAACGTCCGCCTCGTAGTGGATCCGGCCGGCCAGCCGCACATCGTCGCCCTGCTCGTCCAGACCGGATGCGACCCGGAGCAGCCCTGCGGAGACGTCGTGTACTACGAGCGCCGCGGCGACGGCAGTTGGCGAGAAGAGCGCCGTCCCGTCAGCGCAACCGGCGCCCGCCAAAACAGTGTGGCCGTAGCGACCCTGCCGCTGCCGAACGGGGCAATCAGGAGCATACTCGCCTGGAGCGAGAATAGCTCGGCGGCCTATAGCAGCTATAAAGACGGCCCTGACGGCGCCTGGAGCCGGCCGGTTCTATTGAGCAACAACCACCCCCCCATGCCCGATTACGAGCCGGGATTTGGCGGCACGATGCGCCTGCAGGCCTTCGGCTACGCCGGGCGGCCCTGGGTCTGGGCGGGATGGAGCTCCTACAGCACCGGCTACGTGGCCTCCACCTGGTCGTCCGATGGTGGCATGAGCTGGACGCCGGAAGATGCCATTGCTTACTTGCCGATCGAGTCCCAACCCGGCGAGGGAACGCCGTTCGTGCCGCCGAGGACCTGGGGCACCATCCACGAGCCGACTCCCTATTGGTCCGCGGCGCACAACCGCCTGCTCGTGATCTCTAACTTCTGCACCCGCGGGAGTAGCCGCACCTGCTTCCCGGTGCTGGCTTACGGCAAGGCCGGCGCCCAGGGGCGTGAATGGGCCGGTTACATCAGCCCCAACGACGAGCCGGTCCGGCTTTTCGGGCCCACCTCCTGGGAGCAGGCGAGCCAGCTTCGTGGCCCGACGATTTACGGCGGTGCGCCCGCCAACGCGATCCTACTTTGGCGCGAGCCGAACGGCAGCCGCGAGTTGCACATCGCCCGCCTCAACCTCGACGTGCTCATGAGCGGAACGGAAAGCCCTCGATGAACAGCACGCCCTCTCTCACCCGCTCGGTGCGCCGGCGCGCCGTCCAGCTGCTCCCGCCCATCCTGCTGGCCGCGCTCATTGTCAGCGGCTGCGGGGCGCCGTCGAGCATCAGCAATTCCAACGCTTATTGGAATGCGCCCACGCCCTCACCCATTCCTACGATTTGTTGGGAGGTGGACCCACCCCCGACCCCGCCAGGCTGTGAAACCTGCACACCAGCGCCGCCCGAGAAGGTCTGCACGACGCCGGTGCCTACCATGACCCCCTACTTCCGCTGGCTATCCCCCGACGATCGAGGATCGGGATCGTCGTTCTACTTGGACCAGGATATCCGGATCGGCTCACTACGCTTTACCCTCCAGAGCTATAGCACCCGGCCGATCCCCGGGGGGTCCGGGGACATGGTGCATATCTGGGTGCTCGACACGCAGAACGAGAGCGCCAGCGAAACCTTTGACGTCCAGTGGCCGCTCCAGACCTACATAAGAGAAATCCTCTCCGCCGACGGCAGCTCCGTCGCCGGCACCTGGCGGGAGGGTGACCGCGGCGAGGACGCCGCCGGCATCCCGCGTTGGAAGCCGGAGCGCGGCACGTATCTCCCCAACGAGCGGCGTACCGTCACTATCGCCATCGCCGGCCCCGCCGGTCGCGCGCACGCGCTTGGCTTCGTGAACCGCATCGGCGCCCTTCCGACCCCTATTGCCGACCTCACCCCCGGCGCGCGCCAGCCGGGTCCGCTGGTAACCTGGTTGCTGCCGCAAGAGGATCCCTACGCGCCGGGCGCGAACTCGAGCGGCCCCGGGCGCCAGGGCCTGACCGCCGCCTACCCGAAGCCGCTTCCGACTCCGGCGGCCGTACGCTACGGCTACTTCGCCGGCTGGCCGGTCGCGCCGAACGGCGGCTGGGAGATCTCGCAAGGCTTTGGCTGCACGGCGTGGCGTGAACTGACCTGCGCCAGCTATCCGCCGGCCTGCCAGTGCTACGACGTCGATCCCGGCCGACCCTTTTTCCACTTCGGGATCGACCTTGCCGTCCCGGTGGGCACCCCGCTTTACAGCGTCCTTTATGGCACCGTGACCTACGTAGGCCCCAGCTCGGGACGCTATTGTTCCTTCGGCGATGCACCACACGAGAATCTCGGCCTCGTCGTCCAGATCCAGACCCTGGACGGCGCCTACACAGTCAAGTACGGCCACCAGAGCAGGCCGGTCGCCGCGATCGGCGACCATGTTGTGCCTGGGACTTTAATCGGATTTTCCGGCAACAGCGGCTGTTCCAGTGGGCCCCACCTGCACCTGCAGATCCAGGACCGCGCCGGCGTGCCCTGGCCGCCGCTCATGTTCATTGGCCCGCCGCGCGGCTAAGGAAGAGGTCACCCGTCATGCACAAGATGCTTTCCCACCTCGGTCGACGTCAGCAGGCTCGCCGGCTCCTGCTGACGGGCGCCGGTGTGTTGCTGGCGCTGACGAGCAACCCGGCGCGCGTCCGGGCGGCGGGAGAGCCGCCGACGCCGAGCGCGCCGGACCTCTCGCAGATCCGCAAGCAGATCGTGGTCAGGGCCGCCGATGGCAGCCCGGTCCCCGGGATCGTGGTGCAGCTTTCCCCGGCCACGCCGGACCTTGGCGGGCCAGCCGCCGGCGGCCCTGGCCGGCAGGCGACGACCGACGCCCAGGGCTCCGTCATCTTCGCCGGCCTGGGGCCCTGGATCTGGTACGCGACCCTCGCCGGCGCCTACCAGGCGCACGAACTGCAACCTGCGGTCGATCAGGGCCGGCCACCTTACGGCTTCAACCCCGCCGGCGGCGGCTTCCCGGTGCGTGTCGAGGCGGCAGAAGATCCCGAGTCAGTGGCAACCCCCGTGATGATCGCCGGCGTTCCCCAGCCGGAGGTCCAGACGACCGGGTTTGTGCTGCTGCCGGTGGATCAAGGCGCGCGCCTGGCCCCGACCTACGACCAGGTGCTGCCGCCGGCGGCCCCGCAACCCCTCTTCCCTATTGACGCGACGACCCCTCCGACCGCCCCCCCCTCGCCGGTTATTTCTCCTTTGGCGGTGCCATCTGAGACCGGAGAGAGCGTAGCAGACAATGGCACCGGCGAGCTGGTAGCGGCTGTGATCGGGTTGGCCATAGTAGCTTACTGTGCAAGTCTACGCTTTCAGCAACGCCGCGTGGTGCGACAACGCGCGCGCCTTGATGTCACAGCGAAGGATCAACAATGAACACTTTGCTACTGCTGGGATCAACACTCCTCCTGCGGATCGGCAATTTTATGCCCCCCCGCGACGACCCTGACTGGCTCCAGGAGCCGATAGACCACGCCGAGTGGCAAGTGCTTTATTGGGTCGGCCAGGGCTTGTGGTGGCTCGACCGCCAGATGCTCCAGTTCGCCATCATGATCCACAGCGCGCGCAAGCTGATCTCCGATCCGGGCGGCCTGATCCAGATTGCTATGGAGGAGATTTTCAGGGGCGACGGCAGCGATATCACGAAGACCCTGGTCACCGGTATGCTGCAGCTCGCATTTACTTTGGTTGTTTTAATGCTCGCCCTCCGGGCGATCGGCTGGGATTTAGAACTCGTCAAACCCGGCAAGCTCATTCTCTACTTCTTTGCCTGTGTCATCCTGTTCAGTACTGGCGGCTTGCTTTTCACCAAGGCCGAACAGGGTCGGGAGTGGCTCCAGGAGGGGGCGCACGTCCTCGGCGTGCGCATCGCCGAGCGCATGAACTTCGACAACACCGGCGGGGATAAGCACGTCGGCGATTTGCGGCCGCCGCCGACGCCGATCTTTATCCACATGACCCGGGTCTACACCGATTCCCAATCGCCGGAGTACAGCGGCGTCACGCTGGCCGCCTTCTACCTGGGTGGGGCTACACAGGACGAAGTCAACGATACACCGCACGTCGCGCTCCCCGCGGGGATAAAGAACACCTACTTTATGAACGGGGGCGCGCTGCCCTGGCCGGACGGGTGCGACAAGGGCTGCCGGCAGGCGGCGATGGATAATGCCAACAACGGCGACGAGGTCCTGTTCGGCGGCGTCTTTGCCGCGTGCTATGCCATCCTTGAAGCTACCATGTACCTCATTATTTCGTTCGCCGTGCTCATCGTCTTTCTAGGTACTCCGCTGGCCCTGGCTTTCAGCTTCTTCACAGGGACCGAGATAATGGCCAACTCCCTGGTCCAGGCCTACATCGGCCTGATGCAGAAGACCTGGGCGTTTAGCCTGATACTTGGAATCTTCAGCGGAGCCATGCTCTATTGGGCACGTACCACGGACGGTGGTGCTTTTGTTGGGATGGCCTTTGGGGTCGATGTGCTGACTCTGATCTTCGTGTTCATCAGTATTGGCACGATCAAGCATGCCCTGCACACGCAGACCAACAACATTGATCGCGCACCGCCGGCCCATCTCGGTGCCATGCCGCTGGCGGCCGCCAGCCTGGCCATGCGCTTTAGCTCCATGCAGGGTCATGGAGGTGGAGGACCTTGGGGAGGCATGGGCGGCGGCGCCGACGGCGATATCGGCTCAGAGAGACCCAGCGGGCGGGAACGGGACGGACACCAGCCTGGAGATCACGCTCGCGAGGAGTTGGGTTCCCAAGAGCCTGGCGCACCGCCGGCCGCAGAAGCCTCGCCGGCGAGCGCACCCGGCGGGGCCGGCGGTCCCGCCGGCGGGGGCCACTCGCGAGCCTCTAACGGGGGTCCTGGTCCGTCTGCCTCAGCGGCACCGGGTGTGGCTTCCCCGACCTCAGCGAATAAGGCGCCACGCTCTAACCCAACCCCGGCCGCCCAAGGGCAGGCTCACGCCCAGCCGGGGGGCAAGGGGTTCAGCGTCGACAAAAGCCAGGGCCGCAGTGCTGAGCGTCTGAATCCAGATGCAGCGTCCGTCGCTTATGGCGGCAGCTCTGGAGCATCCATTGAGGGGCCGCCCGCGACCCTAGCGCCGACCCGCGCCGGCGGTGATCCCGCGCGCGCCAGCGGCGGCGATGGGCCGGCGATACCGGAATCCTTCAGTGCCTCGCCGGTCACTAGTTCGCCGGAGGCGGCCGGCACCGGCTCGGAGCCGGGCACTTCGGCCCAGGGATCGGGCGGGCTGCACCCGATTGCTGGTGCGCCGACCACTGCGGCTCCTGGCGCAGGCAGCTCAGGGAGCGGCCGGGCGGCGCAGACAGATCCCACGGTGTCGCGCAATGGTAACACGCCGGCAGCCGCGAGTGCGTTCCCCACGCCGGCAGCGGATAACCCAGCCGACAGCATACAGGTCAACGGGCGGGCGGTGCCGCGCGCCTGGACGACGACCCGGGCGGGTGCCGGCTCACCCGCCGGCGCGGGCGGAGGTGTTGCATCAGAGGCGGTGCGCGGGCCAGAGCAGATCCGTGCCGCCATCGCGCAAGCAGTGGCCAACGGCGGGACCGCCAGGTCCGCAGCTGCCGACCTGGGCGTGCCGGGGGAGGCGTGGGGCGGACATTACGGAACCGTGCAATCCGTGATCCGCCAGGCGCCGCGGTGGGGACTGAGCGACCCCGGCGAGGTGCAAAACTTCCTGGCGATCGCTCAACAGCATGATCCTGTCGCCGTGGCATCCGGCCTGGTTCCGGGCCTCGACCCGCAGCAGCAAGCCCTATTAGAGCGCGTTAGCGCTACAACCCTGGGCCAGGGGCAGGAACAAACCGGTGGCCGCTATCTGAGCTTCCTACGCGACGCCCATGCCCTGCCGACCGAGATCCGGCCAAGCATGGACCAGGGCGGAGCCGCGGATCAGGAGGCCGGCTCGCCGGCGGAAGGAGTTCTGGGATGATCAACTCTACAGCCCCGATGTGGCGGCAGCACCAGCGCGGAGGCGCAGTTCTACTGGTGATCGGGCTGGTTGCGCTACTGGCGGTTCTATCGGGGATGGGGCAAGGCCCCGCGCTTGGGGCTAGCGCCGCGGCGGCCGACAACGCTACGGCGGCTCCTCGCATCCCGCTGCCCATGCCTACCGGCCCAGCGCCTACCCTGCCGCCCGCGCCACCGCCAACACGGGTGCCGCCGACAGACACCCCGGAACCCCCACCACCGCCGCCGACGCAGCCACCACTGCCGACGCGGCCCCCGAATAAGGAACGATCGACGAATACGCCGGGCCCAGGGGGCACCCCGCCGACGATTACCGAGGCGCCGGCGCCTTCTGCACCCCCGACTACCTACGCGACTATACTGCCTACGCAGCCGCCAACATCGGTGCTTCCCACCCACGCGCCGGCGCCTATACCGCCGACCCTACCCCCACCTGTGCCCCATCCTCCAGCGCCACTGCCGCCGACCAGCACACCCGTGCCGCCGGCCTCCGTGCCGACGAGCACCCCAGTAGTACTGATTCCCCACGCCGGGGGCCCGGACAGCGGCGGCCTGGCGGTCGTCGAGGCCGGACCCGCGGATGGCCAGGCGCCCGATTACCTGGAGGTCGATGATAGCTTTGAACGGGCGGCCGTGCTGACGGATACTCTCGTCTACCGTAGGCTCAATTTCGTTCCGAGCGGCAGCGGTGCCGACGTCGATTTCTTTACGTGGCGGCTGGCCGACGGCGGCCCGTGTTACCAGGTGGTGCTCGGCGATCTCCGGCCCGGCTGGCACCCGCGCATCCGTCTATGGAAGGCAGCCGCGCTGCCCGAAGACCGCCGGATCATCGCGCGCAATGATGCCACCGGCGATCCGGGCGCCTGGCCGCGCGACGTCGAGGCCTGCACGGACGGATGGCCGCTGGTCGTTGAGATCCGCAACGATCCCCGCCCGCAGTGGCGCGATGCCCGCGGCCTGACATACAGCTTATTGGTTTTGCCAATCGGCACGCCGACGCCGGTGCCGACGGCGCTGCCGCCGGCGCCGAGCAGGTCCGGGTCCCAAGGTAGCCAGGACCTCCCTCCCGCGGGGGCCGGTGGCTACGGCCCGGCTCCCGCAGCCCCCCGCCCCGTGGCTCCGCCCACGCAGCCCGCACTACCGCCGCCGGCCATCCCAACCCCGCCGCCAACCGGGACACCGATGCCTACGCCGACTATCGGCCCGAGTGCCACGCCTGCACCTAATATGGTGCGTGTCGCGGTGAACGCCGTAATCATCTCCACGCAGTACAGCCAGGCGATGCCGCAGCAGGTGCTGCCCGGCTTGCGTGTGGAGGTTTGGGACCAGGTGAACTACCGGCAGATTGGGTCGACCGCGATCACCGACGAACACGGACATGCTGAGCTCGCGTGGACTTGGACCGGACACCCGGTCTGGATCTCCGTGCCACAGTTGAGCTGGAGTCAGAGCGTAGAGCTGCGGCAGTTGCTGGACGCCACGACCGGCCAACCCGCGCTATTAGTCCTGCAAGCGCCTCTGGAGCCCTACGATATTCCGGCCATTCTCCCCCAGGCACAAAGGTAAGAGGTAAGACGATGCGAAGAAATGCTGCGCTGACGATCACACCTGACGAGGACCATGAATTCCAGACGGCGGTCGCCGCCGGCATCCGAGAACACTTCGGCGAGCGGGAGCCGAACCCGGTGGAGCTGGACGCCTTTATCGACGACATGATTAAGGAGGTTGAGGACGGCTGGGTCATCCATAGGGGCCAGTGGCGGCGAGTCTTGTTGCCCAACCGCGACCCCGGCGACGTCGCCGGGATCGCGGCCGAAGCCAAGAAGGCCAAAAAGGGATTCTCCCGTGGCCAGCTCACGGTAGGGATTGGCGGTATCTTCCTCCTGCTCTGGGTGGCCGTGCGCCTGCTCAGCCCTGACCCCGATACAGCCGCCGGCGCAGCGCTAACTCCGACGCCGGGAACGCCCACGGCCTACACGCTCACGGCGACACCCGATCTGCGCCCGACCTCGACGCCGCTGCCGGCGCCGACCATCGCGGCGGGTTTCATCACCGCGAACGGGGCAACCGCCTGGAAGAAGCACCCCAACAGCCTGAAGCTGGCCGGGCGGACCTTCGGCGTCTACCAGGCGCCGGTCCAGCAGAACGTCTGGCAGGTAGTTTTTAACCCCGGCCTGGCAAACTGGGTCCAGGGCGCAACCCTCAACTGGAGCTTCGCCATCTACCTCGACGCGGACCCAGACCCCAGCACGGGTCCCTGGCTCGCCGGCCTGCTGCCCGGCGAGGCTGTGGCCGAGATCTCCGTCGTCGAGCCGGACCAACATCCCCACTGGGTGAGGTACGGCATCATGGAACGGAAGGAAATAGACCGCACGCAGACCGATGTATTTGACCCGGCGCGGGCCGGCGTGACGATCGCGCTCAAGGCCGACCCCAACACCGACAAATGGATCGAGCTGCATGGCGTCGAAGTAGTCCCGGCCGCCGGGACACCGGTGGTAACGCCCGCCGCAGGCAAAGGGGGTGGTGCCCCCTGAGCATCGCTTTGGAAGGGTAAAGCGGCCGCGCACTGGTATTCCCGGTGGCCCTCACGCTCCTAATCCCAGTTCTGCTGCCGCCCTGCCCTTCCGCCTTCGCGGTCACATCGAATTTAGAGGATTTGCCGGCAAATGCCGGCGCCGATAGAAACCTTACACCTACATAAAAGAAAGGACCGACACAGATGAACGCGCAAGTTTTTTCCAACCTGTATCACGCGGCCGCGGGCGTGGTGACGGATCACCTGGTGAACGGGCTCCAGGCGGCAACAGCGGCGACGGACCACGTGGCACACGGACTCCAAACTGCGGCCCTGGTGGGGAACCACCTGGCCTACGCCTGGATGGCATCGGGCATGTTCATGCCGCCGCTGCAGGCCCTCCCCGATCCCGGCCACCAGTTGGCCTGCCTCCTTCAACCTATGGCCGCGGGCCTCGTCGAACTCGCCTGCACGTTCGGCCTTTTCAAGATCGGTGGGCGGGCGATCTCCGAGCGGGCCGGCGAGGATCTGATCAAGACGGGCGGGCTGATTGCCCTGGCACTCGTGTGCGCGGGCATCATCTTCGTCCCGGCAAGCATGACCGCGATCGCCCACAAACTCGGCGCGAGCATGCTCACCTTTGCGGCTTGCGCGGCGTAAGCAACCCTGGTCGGGGAGCTACCTGTGAATGGTATCTGCAAAGTGGCGGCGAATCTGCACTACTACTTGTCATAGTGCAAAGCGGCTCCGCCGGGTTGATTCTTTCGTCAGGTGTTTCGAGAGCGATCCGGTTGAAACCGAACCTTTGTCAAGCCCGTGAAGAGCGGCCGGTTGTGCGTGAGCCATACCACCCGGCAGCGCCGTAGCAGCCGGACTCGCCAAAACACCCGACAGAAGGGGGCCTTCTGGGTGGTGAATCAGCAAGCTGCTAACCGGCAGACTATGACAGGTAGTAGTGCCGATTCCCCGCCAACTTCTAACCACCATTCACAGCTACCCGGCCGGGTAGCTCCCCGACATCAGTTTGGAGAAAGGCGGCGGCGGATGAAGTACAAGCAGCTCAAGAAGTGGCGGGGGTTGGGGAAAGCCTTTAACGTGCTCAGTTGGGAGAACATCATCAGCGGTGCGTTCGGCGCCTGGTGTGCCTACCAGCTCTCCAGCCTGCTTCCCTGGCTTCCCTGGCAGCTCGCCTACCCGCCGCTGATCATCGCCGGCATCGCGCTGACCTGGCCGCATGAAGGCCGGTGGCTATGTACAGCCGTCGTCATGTGGGGCCAGTATTATCTACGGCGTTGGCTGGCTCCCGAAACGCTCATAATCCACAGCCGGGATTACTATCGTCGCCCCGCGCCCACCACGGGTGGGGTGGTGAGTAGTGCCGTTGTTTTTGATACCGGGACGAGCAGCAGACGGGGATCGATGCTCCCACCCGGCCTGCGTACTCTACCGGCGGTTAACCAACCCGACCACGGCCCGGCCATGAACGGAGCGGGCCCGCACGCCACGGAGAGAGACCATGTTTCCAATGTACCATAAGGTCGCCAACAAGATCCGCCGGCGCCGGCAGCACCAGGCTGAGCAGATCGCTACGGTCGGCCGGGTCAAGTCCTATGATATGAACCTGTCCGACGAGGCGGGCCAGGCGGCCGCGGTGGTCGAGAATGGCGGGTTTTGGACTGGCCAGGCACGTCAGGAAGCGACTCGTATGATCGCGGTGGCGCGCCCATATCGGCCCCAGCGGGTATTGGACTTCGTGCGCGAGTCTCTGCAGAGCGCCCGCGAGACGTGGCATTACAACAGCCTGGTTGAACTGCACGACGGCTTTAGCCGTCTCTTGGACAGCAGCGACCTGCGCGAGATCGATTATTACCTGATGTGCTGGCCCTCCGGGCGGGGCAGTGGTCGCAACATGCTCAAGAGTGCGGCCGGTCACTTCGGCACGCCTGTCGAGGAGACGATCATGCCGGCCCTGTTCGGCGATTACGTGGATCGTGGCAGCTACCTTGAACCGCTCGACGGCCACGGGCCGTACCTGGCGTTGTACACGGTCTATGAGCTGGTCGGATCTTATCGGCCTACCACGATTCACCAGGTGCTGCAAAAGCCCTCTTGCCCTGTTGCTATGGCGATTGACATTGAGAATTTAGGGCCCAGGGCCAAGCAGACCCTGGAAACAGCCTACAACACGCTCTCTTCCGGTATCAAGTCGCAACTGCAAGTCGGCAGCACGGACCCGCACGCTCAGGCGGCTATTGCCGACGTCATCCGCGCCCAGGCAGCCCTGGAAGAAAACCAGACACTACATTACGCCCGGATCGTCCTGATGATCCAGGCCCCGACTCTGGAGCTGCTGGCCGAGTACGGCGCGCAGCTCGCGGCGGACCTCAACACGATCATGAAACTCCGCCAGGAGCCGGGCAAAGGCGCTGAGCTGCTCAAATACTTTGCGCCGATACACCGGCGCAAAATCCGCGTGGCGCTGGAGTCGCTACCACTCCTCTCTGTTGGTTGCGGTGTACTGGCCGGCCAGTATGGCTACGCCGCGCACCATGAGAGCCGCGGGCTGCTGCTGGGCATCGACAGCCGATCCAGCAACCCGATCCTGTACTCCCTATGGGAGAAAGCGGAGCAAAAGGGGGCGAACGCGCTGTTCCTGGGCAAGATTGGGTCTGGAAAGACCTATACCATGGAAGATCTGATCTACCGCGCGGCCACGGTCCTCGATACCCAGGCGTTCGTGCTCGACGTGCTAGGCAACTTTGTCGGGCTGCCTCTCGCCCTCGGCGAGGGAGCGTACTACTGCCAGATCGGCCTGGGCGCCGGCAGCCTGAACCTGCTGGATATTGTCTACCCCGAGTCCAGCATCCGGCAGAACCAGTATGTCATTCAGCAGCTCGCGCTCTTGATGGGCTCGGGCGAAGACGCGGCCGGCGGCGACGGCACGCTGAGGCGGTCGTTTACCGACCCCCAGAAAGCGGCGCTCGACCTCGTATTGACGGCCCTGTACGAACCGATCTGGGACGACCCGCAGGCCGTCATGCCTTTAATGCAGAATCTGTGCGACCGATTGGAGGACCTGGGTGACGAGAAGGAGTGGCCAGGGGTTGCGGCGCTCGGCCGCGAGCTGCGCCGCCTGTTCGTGGATAGCTCGCTCGGCGCGGTTTTCAATCGTCACAGCACCATCCCGACGCATTTCCCGAACCGGGTCTACGTCTTCGACGTGTCCGAGGTCGACGCCTATGCTTCGGTGATCTACATGCAGTTGATGACGATCTTCAAGCGGTACGCCCGCAGTCCGCAGCGCACCAGGCCTTTGCTTATCGTCATCGACGAGTTCAAGACGGCCGCTAAGGACGCAATCGTCGCCCAGGCTGCGGTTGATTTGACCAAAGTCGGCCGCAACCTCCAGGTGGGTGTCTGGACCTCGGACCAGGATATCTCCAGCTACTTCATGACGAAACAGGCGCAGCAGATGCTGGCGAACCTGGCCCTCGTCTACATCGGGCGCCAGGAAGGTGAAGACGTGGAGGACGTGATGCGGATCTTCCACAATCTTACCCTGGCCCACAAACGGCGGATGCTACGCGCGACGACCGGGCAATTCATCGTCCGGGCCGACGACAACTACCACTTCATCGACTTCGAGACGACCGGGCGGGAGCTGTACTATTTTGGCGGTAAGCGCGCCGAGCGACGCCGGCGTCTTCTGGAGCATACCCGGCAGCAGGCCAGTGAACGGCAATTGCGCGGTGTCGCCGCCTAACAAAAGGAGGGTCTTTGATGAAAACTCTTCCCGAAGTGACCGACCACGATTCGGAACTGGACATGAGCGAGACGCAATACCTCAAGCAGTTGGACGACAAGCGTAAGCGGATGCTCGTCTGGCTGCGCGGCTTCAAGAAAAAGAAGGCGGCCGAGGCTCGCCAAACCGCTGGCCGTCGCAGCGACTTGCCGGAGGTCCTCAATGGGCGCCGGTAAAGGTGATCTGTCCCGCACCACGGCCCTCTGCTGCATCGGCAGCGGGTTGTTGCTGTTGGTCATGGGCTTGAGCGCAACCTGGCATGGGTCCCCCATCGGGTTAGCTCTGTTCGCCGGCGGCAGCGCGGCACTGGCCTGGGCGGTGGCCGGTTTAGTCCAGCCCTGGATTGGTGCGCGGACCACCTTTCGGGTGCGTTATCACGCACCCACGCAGCCGGCGACCCTGGGCCCGGCGTTGCTCGCCATCGCGCAGGCGACCGAGTTGGGTATCCGGGTGATCTGGCAGCGCCTGGCAGGAGAGCTGATGCTTTACCTCGACGTGCCCGCGGGCGCCGGCGAGGTCCTGGCCGAGCGGATCACCCACCTGCTGCCCGAAGGCCAGCTCGAGCCGATCATCAGCCTACCGGCCGTCGTTGTGGGCGGGTTCTATCGCTGGTCTCTCCAGGCTGGGGAGGAGCCGATTGCGCTGAGCCCCGCAGTCCTGCTGGAGTCCGCTACCCTGGACGGCGACTTTGAGATCTTCGTCCATCTGGTCGCCGGCGGCGGTGCGGTCCTGGTGCATGGTAGCCCGGGCCTACAGAACGCCATGCTCCGGCCCTTCTGGCGCATGTTCTGGCGCAAACCGGCCGGGATCGTGGCCCTGGTGCGGCATTATCCACTGATCGATCCCTGGCCGGGCACCGCGCGGCCGCAGTTAGCCCTGCCCTGTACGGGGGGGCCGGGCACCACGCGGCTCGATACTCGCGCCAGCAGCCAGGTCACGCTTCCAGCGACATACGACTGCCCACCAGCGCCGGCCCGGCTGTTGATCGGGCGCGCGCTGGAGGCCGACCGGCCGGTAGGGGTTTCGCTGCAGCCGGCCGCAGCCAGCCCTATGTTGATTCTTGGCGGCAGCTGGGATACCCGCCAGGCTCTGCTTGATGCGTTCGACGAGCAGGCACGCCCTGCCGGCGCGGGAGTCGTATATTTTGGCTCGGCTGATCGGCAAGTGGCGGAGCGGCCGCCGGCGGACCTGGCTATTCTGCACGACGACGATCGGCATTTCAATCTACTGGCCGTCCCCGCCGCTCCTGACTGCGCAGCGCCGGCGGTCGCTGAGGCCGCCGCCCTGATAGCCGCACTCGCCGACCACATCCCGCTACTGGCGCTCTACCTGGATCTGCTGGGTATCCCAGGGTGGAATCCCACCAGCGGCCATCGGCTGGTACTCGATTACGCGCAAATCTGGCTGATCGTGCATCACCGCCAGCGTATCGCCGGCGACGATCTACAGGTGCCCGCACCCGACCTGGCCGCCCTGCTTGACGCCCTGGCCGATCCGGATGTGCTGCCGGAGTTGGTTGCTGCCGAAATCGAGCGCTGGGCGCGGCCCACAATCCGCCTTGTGCGGGCGATTGATGCCGCCGGCGAAGACGGTACCGCCGCGGTGGATCTGGTATATCGCACTCTGGAGGCGATACAGGCACGGATTGAGGCGCAGCCGGCCAGCACGCGCCACCTACAGGCCGGCCAGGTCCGGACCCGCCTGGCCAGCCTGCTCAATCACCCAACACTGAACCGGTCCTGGGCCGACGCTACGGACGCGGCCACAGTGTTCAACAGCGCGACTCCGGTGGAGTTGCGTACCTGCTTGCCCGCGGAGGACACGCCGGTGGCGCGGGCCTGCGCGCTCCACACCTTGGTTAACTGCCTGGCCGCGGCCCGCGCCCGCAGCCGGGCAGGGGCTAACAGCCCGCCCTTACTGCTGATATTGGACGAAGTGGGTTGGACTACCAGCCGGGCGGTTCTAACCCAACACGAAGCCCTGGCCGCCGGCGCCGTCACCCTGGTGCTGGTCTATGACCGGCTTCCCCCCGGACCGGCCGGCGTCCACCTGCTCCGATCCGCGACGAGCTGGTACGTCGGGACCTTGCACCCCGAGGACCTGGAGGCCGTCCATGCTGAGTTGATCGCCCTGGGTGTCATGGTCGATCTACCGCTCGTCCATTTGCCGGCCGGTGAAGCGCTGGTGAAGGTACCGGGCGCGTCCGGGCCGGTCGTAGCGACGATCCATCCAGGCTTTCCACCCGAACGAAACAGGCGTGCAGCCTGACATGGTACAGATTGCTAATCACGAGGGAAGGTCAGTGCGATGTTCGACAAGAAGCACAACACGAGTATTCCAGGCGGGATGCCTACTGTTGGCGTCGGCGCGAAGAAGCTATGGCCACCGCCACGCGCCACGTTCTTAGTGGCCCTGCTGCTCATGGCCGGGTGGTTTGGCCGCGAGCTGATCGTACAGCCCGAGCCGGGCGTCCCCCGGATGCCGCTGGCCCTGCTGAAGCAGTTATACGATGACCCGGTGACCAGACCTGTTGTCCTGGACGTGCGCGCGACCGACCACTACGCGGCGGGACACGTCGCCGGCGCGAGCAACATTCCCGAGGCCGACCTGGACCGGCGCGCCGGCGAGTTGCCGAAGGATAGGCTGATCGTCGCGTACTGCCAATGACCGGCGGAGAATGAGAGCGCCCGTGTGGCGCGCAAGCTCCACGACCAGTATGGCTTTAGTTATGACCGGCTGCAGGTCCTGGCCGGCGGGTGGTGGGCCTGGCAGGAAGCAGGCTACCCAGTTGAAGGGGCACCAGCCCCGTCGGCGCAACAACATTAACGTGGCTTTAAGCCGGCCACATGGTCGGCAGAGCAAACCCGGTACGTTGGGCCGGGATGATATTCGACGTGAAATCTCGCCCCCGCGGTCACGTCGATGAGCAGACGCGGAGGCAAAGACGCAAAAGGAGGCACCCGAAATGTCACGCACACTCAATAAAGCGACCCTGATCGGCCACCTCGGTCAGGACCCGACCATGCGATACACCGCCTCGGGCACGGCCGTGACCAGCTTCACCTTGGCCACCAACCGTCAGGCGCGCGCCGCGGATGGAGGGACTACCGAAGAGGTGGAATGGCACAGCATCGTCGTCTGGGACAAGCTGGCAGAAACCTGCAATCAATATCTGCACAAGGGTAGCCGGATCTACATCGAAGGCCGGCTCCAGACGCGCTCCTGGGAGCAGGATGGCTCCAAGCGGTCGAAGACGGAGATCGTCGCCAGCGAGATGATTATGCTTGATGCCCGCCCTGGCGGCAACGACAATGGGCACGCCGAGGCCGTGGGCGTGGGCGCCGGCGACGGCTCGGAGATCCCATTTTAGGCGCGGTGAGGCAGGCAGAGCGCGCTGTGTTGGTGACGACGATGTTGAGCTTTCAAGGAACTTATGCTGCGCCAGTGGTAGAGGCATTCGCTGTGCAGCGCACCACAACAAAGCGAGGTCCGTGCCCCCCCAGTTTAGCGACCTGGGGGACACGGGCTGCTTGCCGTGCTAGCGACAAAGAAAGAAGAGGCCACGATTTCTCGGTACATATCCCTCTAGACCATAACACTACCTCCTCCCCATCCAAGGAAGGCCCCCCACCCAGTACCACCTCTAACACTGCTAACTCTGTGGGATATGTCGATAAGTGCGGAGCAAACCGCCAGGTAGTTGCCCATCCATCTGACGTCAGCCAGCGTCGCCTGGCTGAGCAGCAACCTAACCTGCCATCCCTGCTGGCGCGAGGGATGGATCAGAGCGAGAGGACTTGATCAGATGGACGACGCCCCTGGCCGTTTACTGGAGATCGCCGGCGACCTCGGCCGCTACGTGGTCATGCGGCGCGCCGGCCCGATCAAATACTCCTGGCGCTATCGCCCCCTTACCCGCTCCGACGCCGCGGCGCACCTGAACGGGTGGCTCACCATCGGCACCGAGCTAAGGCGCCAGGATGGCACGAGCTGCGCCCTGGCCTGGGATGGTGACACCGCGGCCGATTGGCTCGCCCTGGCCGAGGCCTCCCGCACCTTGGCCCGCGCCGGAGCGCGGCCGCTGTTGGAGCGCTCGCCAGCGGGTCGCGGTGGTCATTTATGGTTACTTTTCCAAGAACCAATAGACCCCGGCGCCGGCCATGCCGCCGCGCACCAGATGGCGCCGGCTCTAGAATCCCTCGCCGAACGCTGGCCACGGCCCGATATGCAGGCCATCCGCCTGCCCGGCGGCTACTACCACAGCGAGGCTCGCGGAGTCTGCGCGGCCGGCTGGTGCCGCGTGGCGCTGATAACACCGGAGGGGCCGCCAGCCTGGCTGCACGGCCCGACCGCCATGGCCGGATTGCTCGACGACGCCGTAACGCCGGCGAGCTGGGTACGCGCCACGTTACCCACGGACTATTTGCCGGCAAATCCACCAGCACGCGCCGCAGCCACACCGCCACCTGCCCCCCCCTCGCCGGTTATTTCCGCGCCCACGGGGCGCCTCTTACCAACCGCCGCCGGCGATCCGCGGTGGCTGGCCGCTGTCGGCGTTGCTCGACATACCATGTACTTTTGGGTACGCCCACAGGAGGTGACCGCCTGGTTCAATGTGCGCCACCCCCCGCGGGAGTTGCTGCCGCCGGACCCAAACGGCTATGGCCGGGCCATCTGGCGGGGGGAGCGCACGGCCAGCGTGGGTTACCGCCCGGACGGTGGATGGGTAGACCATGGTCAGGGTGGGCGGCGAGCTGACGGGAGTCGCGATGGCGGCGATCCGCTCGACCTGTATTGCCGCTTGCACAGCCTGACCCGCGCTCAGGCCCTGCGGCAAGTCACCCGTGAGATGATCTCCGAGGCCAGTATCGAACTCGCGGCCGCCGCCAGTGCGCGCCGACATCCGGCGGCCTGGGTCGCGGCTGTTTTGTCGCCGGCGGGCTGGTACTACTACGATCACTTAATCGGCGCAGAGACCGCGCCAGACGGCCCAGAAACCGCGCGCAGCCGCCGAACTGTATCCTCCAGGCCACTCACGCGCCCGTAAAGCGGGTTTAAGACTGCAAAGGGACCTCCAATGGACCGGACTCGGAAACCGCAAGCGCCTCCCGTTTCGACGGGAGAAGAAGTTTGGCAGTACGTGGTAATGATCAGGCAGGCCATTTGGTCGGTTCTGCGCTATTGGAACCGGCGACGCCGCGAGCAGCCCAAGATCGGGGCGTTCTATGCTGTAGTAATACCGCCGGTAATCTTCGTGCTGGTGCAGCACCTACGCCTCACGGTTGCAGGCATCTTTACCGATAAGTGGCAGGCACTTGAACCAGCCTGGCCACTCGCCAAGCCACTTACGCCGCAATGGCTGATGGGGCTTGGCTTCGTCGTCGTGCTCACGGTCGCCGTAGACTGGTGGGCCGCGGCCCAGTACAAACGCCAGCCGGACAAGCTGACGATGCCACCGGTGCGAGCCGACGAATGGATTTTAGGTTGGATGGTCGAGCGCGTCTGGAACCCGGACCCAGGCGAATGGACGCTACAGAAGACCCAGCAACTATTTACTCTGACCGCCGAACATCTACGGGTGCATCTGCTGGTTGTAGCACCACCTGGCGCTGGCAAGACCTTTAACATCCTCAATCCCGTCCTACGGCTCTGCCGGCGGCTGCAGGCCACATGCATTGTCTTCGACGTGAAGGGCGATCCGGTGAAGCCGGACGACAAGCTCGACTATAATCCCGCAGAGTTCGATATAACGATTGACTTCACCCGGCCCGCAGAAAGTACCCGGTTGAACCTGGCCGCCAGCGGCGACCCACGTGAGATCGGGGAGCAGCTGGGCGAGGCTTTGGTGTACGATCCGGGCGCGGATAAAAGCTATTTCGCCAACCTGGCAAAGGATGCGTTGGGCGGTCTGTGGGCCGCCCACGTCGCCGCGTATAAGGCGCACCCGACCTTCCGGCGTATCCTGGCCTATCTGCGCGACGAGCCAAGCCGGGAGGACCTGCTGGCTGAGTTAAAGAGAGCCGGCTACACGGCCGACAGCGATGAGCTGCTCGACGTGGAACGGGTGAAGCAACTGGCCGAGAGCAAGAACTCGGACTTGCTAGGCAACCTCGACCTGGCGCTGGCGCCATTGGCGCGCGGGGAAATTTCCCAAATGCTGGTAACGGACGCTTCGGGTGTCAGCATCGCCGATCTGCTGCAGCAAGGGAAGCGAGTCCGGGTGATCCTGCCGGTGGCCCGCTATCCGCGCGTGGCGCCCATTATCGGCCGGCTGATCCTGGCGCAGTATACGAACGCGGTCCTCGATCCAGCGTGCGACCGCGAGCGCCTGAAAGCGATCCTGGTAGACGAGGCCCATTGGTTTGTCACGCCGGCGATCGCCAGTGGCATGGCCCAGGCCCGCGGCAACTTTGGGGCCTATGTCCTGGCCTTCCAGGACCTGCCCCAGATCGCCAACGAAACATTACGCGATCAGATCTTTGCCGTCGCCGGCAATAAGCTGGTGATGAACGGAGTTGTCGACTACGACGGAGATAAGTTTAGCCGGCTATTTGGCGCCCGTGAACGCCTTTACATCAGCCGTTCACGGAATATCAGCAGCGGTACCAGCTCCAGCCGGAGCAGTGGTCAGGCCCAGCATGCCTCCGGCTACGGCAGCCAGGCGAGCCACGCGGCGAGCCGTAGCGTCAGCGAGTCGAGCGGCGAGAGCCGCCAGACCCGCCTACGCCCCGACTGGTTGGCTGCCGAGATCCGCGAGATGCCGCAGTGGCACGTGCTGATCGAGCGCCGCGACGGGCAGGGCGGCTTTACGCCCCCTACCCTGGTCGCGATGGATCTGGATCTACAAACCGCGATCCGGGCCCGGCAAGAGCGCCTGGTCGCACCGTCGGGAAGCGCCCTACCCCCTGCCCTGGCCGCTAAGGCTGCCGCGCCGAATGGTGCCCTACCCTCCGCCCCGGTTGTGAAGACGGCTACGACCGGCAGTGCCCTACCCCCCACCTTGGCCGCCAGGATGGCGGGGCCGCCAAGTCCGCGCGTGAGTAGTGAGCCGGAGGCCGCGCTCGTGCCCGCAACGCCCGACGAGACACGCGACCCGGCATTTATCCCAGCCGGGCCGACAATCCCGCCGCTTCTCTCTGCCTTAGCCGGCGACGACCTGGCGGCACACGTGAGCGAGCGCTTAGCTTTGCCGTTTGGGGATGCGACGACGCTGGTAGAGCAGGCCCAGGCGCAGGGTTGGACGCCCGCGACGATCCTGGCTCTGGTTGCCGAGGTAAGCGCCGACCCACTCGCCTTGCGCCCGGCGGCCACGTTCCGGCGCCGGGTCTTGGCGAATCGATCCCCAGGGAGCAAGGAAGTCCTCTGATGGCCCGTAAGTATGCCGCGAAGCGTCTGACCGAGCGCGACCTGGCGATCCTACAGTGGATCGGGCGCAGCGGGATCGCCGGCGAGCAGCAAATCATGCGGCGGTTCTGGCCGGGCTGTCGAGAGGAAACAGCCCGCGACCGCCTCCGGCAGCTTGTCAAAGCTGGCCATCTGACCCCGCATATATGCGACGTACGCTGGCCCGGCGAGGCTGTGTATAGCCTGACCGCGAAAGGCCGGCTACAATTTGATCCATCTGAACGGACCCGGCTGCATCTCGGTCTGCCGACGGCCGGCGAGATCCGGCAACAACTGATCGCCCAGGATACATACCTGTACCTGGAGGAGCAGGCCCGCGCTCGCGGGGAGCACCTGACCGACTGGCGAGCTGAGCGAGAGCTACGCGGTGACTTCCGCCGCGGCCAGACCGACGCCGAGCGGGATGGCCAGGACGCCCCGGACTGGGAGATCGCCGACGCGCAGGCGGTGATCGAGGGCGCGGACGGCGCGCGCCAGGCCCTCGACTTGGAGATCGACGGGCAATACTACGGGCGCATGTTGCGCGAGAAGGTGGGCCGCTTCGGGGCCGGCGGCCGGCCGACATTATGGGTCTGCTCGTCGAAGCGTCGCGCTGCGGCAGTACAGAAGATCGCGGCACCCTATACTAACATCCGTGTTGTCGTCGTCTAGGAGGCTACAAATGGCCGATCAGCCCACTCCCCAGCAGCGAGCGGTGCTAGAGCTGATAAGTGAGTTCGAAGCTTTACGCACCGCACAGATCCATGAGTATTTGCCGGAAAATACAAAGATACGGGCGCTCCAGGCGCTGCTGGCCCGTATCCAGGCGAAGGGCTGGATCGAGGGCGCCCCGCTTTACCCGGCCCATGGTAAGGCATCTGAATACTACTGGCTGCTTTCTCCGGCGGGCGCGGCGGTGCTGGAGCTCTCCGGTGACCGCAGGCGCCCTGCTTTGACCCGGCTGCAACAGACCCTTGCTCCGGGTCAGCCGGCGATCCCGCTGGTCGCCGTGAGCACAGCGGTGTTGGAGTTGCTGGCCGACTGGAAACAACTGACCACGGGCCAGATTTGGCAGTATCTCCACCCCACCTGCCCGCGCTGGTACACCCAGCAGGTGCTGGAAAGCCTGGCTGCCCGTCACCTGATACACGGTCAGGACCTCAACCCGGAGGACGGTGCCGCCTCGGAACACTACTGGACGCTTTTGGAGCGGGGCGCGCGCCAGATCGGCCTGGTCTATGAAAATCACTACCGCCGGCGGCCAACCGCCGCGACGATCCGCTACCGCGGCCTCCAGCTCGACTTGATCCGCCAGGTCGAGGCGGCCGGCTGGACGCTGATCCGCCCTGACCGCTACAGCCCTGATCACCCGCGCCCCGACGAGACACCGCAGGTGTGCCAACTCGTCGAGGCTGTGCTCGCCGTCGAGGAGCAGACCCTCACGGCGCAGCTAGCCGCCGGCGTCGAGCGCTGGCGGCTCCAGGAGCGTATTGACCGGCTTCGGGCTGGGAAAGTCGGGGCGGTCGTGCCGCCGGCCGTCAACGACTACGTGGCCTACATCCCGACCCGCCCGGAATTGACGACGGTGCTGATCCCGCACCCACCAAATGCGGCCCGGTCTTTCTGGACGCGTAAGCCAGATCCGCAAGGCGACCGGCCCGAGCAGCGCGGCCGGCGGGATTCTCGCCTGGCCCGCTACGAGCGCTTGGCGAAGATCTTACCGATAGTCGCCGTTTTTGATACTTCACAGCCAGCCGCGCGGTACGTCCCAGTGCTTGCACTCGCCGGTTTTCGGTGCATCCTGGCCACCGAGGTAGGCGCCCAGCTTGCCAACCTTCATTAGTATTGCAGGCCACCCAGTTCGAGAACGGCGTTCTCGGCCGCCGCGCTGGTCATGATCGCAGCTCCTTACTCGGTAGGCGCGGGGTCGGCGCTTGGTGCGGCGGCAAGCTGCTCGCCGGGTAGCCGGGGAGCATCACTGCTCCCCAGCCCCCTCAGAACCGTGCGTGCTGGTTTCCCAGCACACGGCTCAAGCGAACTACGTGCGTTCACAGTAACAATAGCTCTCCCCTCGCGGTGCGGGGCGTGCCCTTCCCGCTGTGGATTTGCTGCTGACAATACAGGTGTACCAACGTGCAGTTGCTCGCCGCGTCCGTTCCTCCCGCGCTGCGTGGTTGCTTGTGATGCACTTGGATCTCTTCGCCGTTGAAGAGGCTCATGCTACACAATGCGCACACCCCTCCTTGCTTCTGCGCTAATTGTTTCGTTCGTGCTGGTAGCGTGTGGGCTTGTCGCGCTTCGCGTTGTGCCCAGTAGTCTGCCAAGCGCGGGTCATCGGGCGACGCTGTGCCGTTGACCAGCACATGCCGCTTGATGGGAAACCAACTAAACTTCAGCAAGTAGCCGCCCGTTTGTTTGTCGCCAAACACCCAATGGTCGGCCCGCTCCCGATGTAATTGGCCCCAGTACCGGCGCCGTTGCCAGGTCCAGGACTTCTGCGGGTGGGTGTGTCGCACATAGCGGACTTCGCGCTGGAACATCCAGTTGTCCAGCCCGTGGAACGTTTTGGCCGCATCTGCTATTCGGTAGTAGTGCGCCTCGCCCCGGATTATCGGATTGAGCCACGCCAACACCGCGATGATGTTCGTGCCTCGTAGTCGTTGCCATTGCTCGCGGAGTTTCTGCCGAATCTGCCCTACCGTCTGTTTGCTCGGCTTGATATGCAGTTTGTAGCCCGTCCGCGTGCGGTTGGGCGTCTTGTAGTGCCGAATGTTGAAGCCGAGAAAGTCAAACCCTTCCGTCAGGTGAACCACACGGGTTTTCTCCGCTGAGAGCGTCAGGCCGCGCGTTTGCAACCAGGCCGGTAGGATTTGGGTCTGTACTCGTTCGGCATCCGCTTTGCTCTCGCAAAACACCACAAAGTCATCTGCATAACGCACCACTGCCCGGCTACTGCGGATTTCGCCGCTTTTGCGATGTTTTACACCGAGCGCCGCTTCTAAGCCGTGCAGTGCAATATTCGCCAACAAGGGACTGATGACGCCCCCCTGCGGCGTCCCCGCCGTCGTGGGGTGGAACACATTGCCGTCTATGTAGCCCGCTCTCAACCATTGCTTGATTAACTCTTTACCAGGGCAAGGGCCGATGGTTTCCAGCAGGAACTGGTGGTCAATGGTGTCAAAAGCCCCTTTGATGTCTGCGTCCACTACCCACTTTTTGCGCTTGTTGGGGCGCGCCAGTTCGTAGATTTTGACGATGGCATCATGGCACCCCCGACCGGGCCGAAATCCGTAGCTGCTGCCCTCGAACTGAGCTTCCCAGCAGGGTTCGAGGGCATTCTTGACTCGCGCTTGGAGGCAGCGGTCCAAGATGGTCGGGATACCGAGCGGGCGTTGGGTGCCGTTGGCTTTCGGTATGTACACTCTGCGCGTGGGACTGGCCCGCCAGGGTTGGTAGCGCATGAGCGCATCTACCAACTGGCTCCGGGCAGCAGGGGTTTTCACCACCAGTTTGTCCACGCCAGGGGTCTTACGCCCCTGGTTCGTCTGCGTCACTCGGCGCACGCTGAGGAGAGTGTTCGAGTAGCTGCGCAGCATCAGCCGTTGGAGGGATTGGACTTTGTCCCAGTCCCCCGCCTGTGTCGCCCGAAAGATCCGTTGTCGTAGTCGGCGCACATTGCGATTGGCCTGCCGCCAGTTGACGGTGTTCCAGTCGGTCTGCTTCGCGGTTCTGTTCGCAGTGAGCCTGTCACGCATCATAACTTCTCCCGTGATGAGCCGTTACACAGCGGTCTTTGGGTAGTTCACCTGGTCCACGTCAGCCGCGTTTCCGCGTGGGTATTGCCCTATCCAGCCGGTTATGAATTCCCGTTGCCTTTCGGCGGCTGGCCTTCGCTTCTTGGACCATCCTACGCCCACTGGGGAAGTTAGGCCGTTCTTGCGATTGGCTGACTGGGCAGCGCCGCTGCCGCCCAGACCCCAATGGGGTTATCTCGTTCCGCGCCAGTGAGAAGCAACTGGGGTGGGTGCCTTCTGTACTCCGGGGTCGTGGTGTCCACACATGAACTGTGGTCGCGTTCATGCCTTGAGCAGCGTTCTGGGACTGCTGGTCGTGACCCAGTAATACCGTGTCAGCCATTTACGGTAATTCTTCCTAACGAAGCCTCATCGAAGGTTCACTCGCGTTCACCCGTCCAGTTTTTCCCTAGCCCGATTGCAGTGGTTGGCTCCGCGCAATCTTAGGCGTTACTCCTGAGCTATCGCACCCTCGCGTTACCACGAGAGCTTGTAGGAGTCGGGAACCGGCATTGGACACTTGCCGGGGTCTGTTGGATTACGGGTCATCCCCGTCAGACCGCTCATCTGGTGCGGCACAGAGCCGCGAGACAACTCGGAAATAGTAAGCCATTTTGTTGGTAATTTGCCCCGTACCTTGCTTGCCTTGGTAGAGCCGCTCCCGCCGGCGGGCTTCGTGAAGGATCTCCACAAAGGCCACATCGCTCAAACCGCTTTCCGTCCACAGCCTCTGTGCCTGGCTGACGTTCATTGGTGCGTGGACGGCGTCGCCCAACTCGCGACTGTCGTCGAGTACCACGCTGGCGATGTATGCCGAGTAAGGTCGTTCGGATCGCGTCCCCCCGTTTTTTCGCGCGGCTGGCTGATTCGAATCATTATCTTGTTCTGCTGTTTCTTGTAATACTGTTTCTTGTGTCTGTCTTTCTGGCAGGGGCTGGCCTGCCTTTCTGGCAGACGGGGCCTCTGTCAAATTGGCGGACGGGGGGTCTGTCAAATTGGCAGGTGGGGGTCTGCCAAATTGGCGGACGGGGGGAAGCTCCCCCCGCAACCGTAGATGATACACCGTCGTTTCGTCCCCACGTTCGGGCGAGGAGCGTTTCTCGGCGATAATCAACCCTTTGTCCAGCAGGCCCTTGATCCCCCGAATGACGGAGCGCTCTGCGATGCCGGCCCCGTAATCCAGGCGCCGGCCGTCGTAGGTCACAATACCTTCGGTCATCTGGCGCAGGCTGATGGCATCGGCGTCTTTTTTGAAGCCGAAGGTCCTTCGGCAGACGTAGAGCAGAACTTTCAGCTCCGACTCGGAGAGGTGCGGTAGCCAGAGATCGAAAAGATCGTCAGGCACCGGGGTGTAACGCGGTGTCTCGAAGCCTTCCCAGTCGGGATAAGGATTCGCCTCTTTTGGCACAAAACAACCTCCTGCCCACTTGACAGGAGGCTTGCGCAGTGCTAAGATAGAGGTGTCAGCTTACCTTAGCTGCGTAAGCCCCGTCGAGGGCCATTAAGCGGCAAAATCGCGGAACCTGTTCTGTTAGCAGCAGAGCAGGTTCTTTAATTTCTCCACAGTAGTCTTCCTAAGTGCCCTGCGCACTATGCGTTCTCTGCATCCTCCTTGGGAGCGTCACTCTCCGCTATTCGACGGCCAGACCGGAGGCGCTTGCGTTCGGCCTGGCGGAGTTGTTGGATGCTCTGCGCCGGCAGGGGCCGATCTTCGGGTGGGATGCCGCCACCGTCGACGATGAACTGGCGGACCCGGCGGCCCACTTGCTGATGCACCTGGTTAGCTGTTTCGCGGTCGCCGATACCCTCGCGGCGAAGCTGGTCCTCGGTCTGCGTAGCGCGGAAGATGTTGGCGCCCAGCTCGACGCTGTCCATGTGATCGAGGATGTGCTGGTCAGGGTGCAACCCCTTGCGCGCATGGATGTCGCGAGCGTCTAGGCCGCCATAGAGGCCGCGGTAGCCGTGGTTCATGAAGATCGCGAAGTGCTGGGCCGTGACGACCCCGGCGCGTTGAGCGGCGTTGGTAAGCTTGCGGTTGTGGATGGCGAGCTGATCCCGGACGTAGAGCCGATGTTCGTCTTCAGCTTCGCCCGTCAGTTCGTCGGCGACTTCGGCACGACGGGTCTGGACGGCAAAATAGGTCTGGCCGAGGGCGACGATCTCTTTCCTCGGATCCGAATTTTCTACAATGAGGTAGCAGGCGTAGCGGGAAAGGTGGATGTCGATGATTTTGTGGCGGGCGCCTTTGCCAGCGGTGATCACGTCGGTGACGCCAACGAAGTGATCGGCAGGCGCCTGGCCGCTGTTGGCGCAGGCGATACGCGCCTTGTTGACGACGTTGACGAAGTTGCGGAAGTCGTCGTAGCCCAGGACGCGTGCCAGCTCGCGCGCCGACCAGTACTCGCCATCCTCTCCGCTTTCGCGACGGATCTGGAGGAATGGTGATGCCGGCGAGGTCGTGCTGTCGTCGCTCATGTATCGCTGCCGTCTTCGAGCATCTGATGAAGCTCGGTCAGTTGCTGGATCAATTTGCTTAAATGCCGGCGAAACTCGCTCCGCTCGGAGTCGGCAAAAGCGTTAAGCTCCAGTTTGTTCATACGTTGCTGGAAGTTGAAGACGGCCTTGAAGGCGTGCGTGCCGGGCGTCGCCGCGGCCGGGGCTAGCCCGGCCCGGGGAGTTTTCTCCCGACCGTCTGCAATCTCACCGTGAGATTGATCCCGACCGTCTGCAATCTCACCGTGAGATTGATCCCGACCGTCTGCAATCTCACCGTGAGATTGTTGGCGCTTCGGCCCGATCAACTCCAGGGCACCGCGCAGGGTCAGGCGGCCCGCGTCGATCTCCTCCAGGAGCTGGGGTGCTTCCTGCAATAAGCGCACGAGGCGCCAGATTCGGTTGTGATCGATGCCGAGTTTCTCAGCCAGCTCGACCTGGTTGCAGTGCAGATGTTGTAGAAGCCGCTCATACTGCCGGGCCTCGTCCACATAGGACAGGTCTTCGCGCTGTAGATTCTCAAGCGCCGTCACCACCACGGCATCCGTCGGTTCTAGGTCGGCGCGGATCAACGCGGGAATCGTCGGCAGGCCGGCGCTCATGGCCGCGCGGTAACGCCGTTCGCCGGCGACAATCTCAAAGCGTTTGCCGACCGGGCGAACGAGGATGGGCTGGAGTACGCCATACTGGCGCACAGAAGCGGTCAACTCGGCCAGGCCGACCTCGTCGAAATGCTGGCGGGCTTGATGCGGATTCACATCGATCTGATCCAGCGGCAGGGTGCGAGCGTTTTCGATCTCGGCACCGGGCAACGCATCGGCCGGCCGGAGGACTTCATAGCGGCTGACCGGCGCCAGAGCAGGGCGTTTAGCGGGCACGATGGATCACCTCCTCGGCCAAGGCGCGGTAGGCAATGTCGCCCTGGCCTGCGGGCGCGTAGACGCCGACCGGCGCCCGGTGGCGGTCGTCGAGCGCCAGCTCGGTACGGCGCGGGATAGTGGTCTGGAAGACCAGCGACCCGTAGCCGGCGCGTAATTGCTCTTCCACCTCGCGGGCCATGACGGTGCGCTCGGTCATGGTCACGACGATGCCGAACAGCGCAGGTAAGGGGTGCAAAGGGTCGGGCGACTCGCGCCGGCGATATTTCTGGACTTCGCGGATGCTATCGAGCACAAGCGGCAGGTGCTGGTAGGCTTTGTCCTGGGCCTGGATCGGAATAATGATGCCGTCGGCGGCGTAGAGCGCGTTGGTGGTGACCAGCGAGAGGTTGGGTGGGCAGTCGATCAAGACGTAGTCGTAGGCCTCGGCGGGTAGGCCGGCGAGGGCCTCGCTCAGGCGGCGCTCGCGGCCGATGGCAACACCGGCCAGCCGCAGGTCAAAGGCGGCCTGGTCGAGGCTAGTCGGGATGACCTCGATCCCGACGCCGTTGCCCCACTTGATCGGGACCGGGGCCGGGGTGCCTTCGCCGGCGATCAGTACGTCGACCAACGTGGGGGCGACTGGCTGTAGACCAAGGCGCCGATCGGAGAGATCGGCCTGGGGGTCAAGGTCGACCAGGAGTACGCGATGGCCGGCTTGGGCGAGGCTATAGCCGAGGTTGAGGACTGTTGTGGTCTTGCCGACGCCGCCGGCGTGGTGGACCACGGCGAAGACGTGCGGAGCGGGCCGGGTATGGGCGCCAGCGCCATTACGCAGGAAGGCTTCGATGACGGCTTCGGCGATCCTGTAGTGGCCGCCTGCGGTGCGCTGGGCGGGGAGCTTGCCTTCGGCGATGTACAGGCTGACAGTGCGCCGATCAATGCCCATCCGCTCGCCGGCCTCACTCGCGCTCAACCATCCTTGCCCGGACATGCGTGCCTCCTGCTGGAAAACGACCGCTCTGCCCTATGATACTCGAATTTGGGAAAAGCTGTCAAGAGGTTTATCCACAACTTTTGCACCAATTTGCGTAAAACGGGAAAAACTGGCGAGAATGATCCAAGAACGCAACGCGTACTCTTGGAAGGCAGATCCGTGAGCGAGCTATGCCGAATCCCGTACTGCTTGCTGCACCGACTTTCCCTCGTACCTACGGGCGGTGCTACTATGAACGCAAAGGAGCAACCAGCATGCCGGCAGCAGTCTCCGGCTGAGGATTTGTCGGCAAATTTTCCGATCTCTAGCCCTGCTTGACAGCCGGTTGCTTAGCGCCTAAGATAGGGCCAGCCAACCGCAACTGCCGGCTCCTATCTGGTGCTCAGGCGGGTATGCACCTCTGCATCGCGCGGCCAGGCGCCCATTTTGCGGATGCCGTCGACACGCGACCGTTTGTCGGCGATCGGCGCCTAAACGGTCGCTGGCGAGCAGGGATTTCGCCCGATCCCAAGTAACGCATGAAAGGCTCCATGCGTGCCAGAAATCTACGATAACATTGAACAGCGGATGCTGCCGGCGCTGCAGAAGCGCCTGGGCGCCGCCGGGTGCCGGCGCGCCGATTTCTGCGTGGGCTATTTCAACCTGCGCGGCTGGCGGACGATCGATGAACTGATCGAGCCGTGGGCGGGCGGCGAGGGCGCCTGCGTGCGCCTGCTCGTCGGCATGCAGGGCCTGCCGCAGGATGAACTGCGCGCCTTCTACAGCCTGAACCCGACGGACGACGGGGTGGACCAGCAGCAGGTGCTGCGCCTCAAGAAGCGCGCGGCCGAAGAATTCCGCGCGCAACTCACCCTGGGCGCGCCCACCGCCTCCGATGAAGCGGGGCTGCGCCGGCTGGGCGCGCAACTGCGGGCGCACAAGGTCGTCGTCAGGCTCTTCCTGCGCCACCGGCTGCACGCCAAGCTCTACCTGGTCTACCGCGACGACCCGATTACCCCGATTATGCCGATCCTGGGCAGCAGCAATCTCACCTTTGCCGGCTTGCAGCAGCAGGGCGAGCTGAACGTCGACGTGCCCGACCAGGACGCGGCCCGCAAACTGGAAAAGTGGTTCAACGACCGCTGGACCGACCGCTGGTGCCTGGACATCAGCGACGAACTGGCCGAGATCATCGACCAGAGCTGGGCGCGCGAAAAGCTGATCCCGCCCTACTATATCTACATCAAGATGGCCTACCACCTTTCGCAGGAGGCGCGCGCCGGACTGTCGGAGTTCCAGATTCCCCGCGACTTCGGCGACCGCCTGTTTCAGTACCAGGAGGCCGCGGTGCAAATCGCCGCGCACCACGTCAACAAACGGGGCGGCGTGCTGATCGGCGACGTGGTCGGCCTGGGCAAGACGCTGATGGCGACGGCCCTGGCCCGCATTTTCCAGGACGACCAGGGCATGGAGACGCTGATTATCTGCCCCAAGAACCTGGTCAGCATGTGGCAGGGCTATGTCGACAACTACCGGGTGATCGGGCGGGTGCTCTCGCTCAGCCGGGTGCAGCAGGAGCTGCCGAACCTGCGCCGCTACCGCCTGCTGGTGATCGACGAGAGCCACAACCTGCGCAACCGCGAGGGCCGGCGCTACCGGGCCATCCAGGACTACATCGAAAGGAACGATAGCCGCTGCGTGCTGCTGACCGCCACGCCGTACAACAAGACCTACGGCGACCTGTCGGCCCAGCTTCGCCTGTTCGTGGACGAGCGCGCCGACCTGGGCATCCGGCCGGAGGCGGAACTGCGCAAGATCGGCGAGATCGAGTTCATCCGCCGGCACCAGTGCCCGGTGCGCTCCCTGGCCGCTTTCGAGCACAGCGAGGTGGTGGACGACTGGCGCGAACTGATGCGCCTCTACATGGTGCGGCGCACGCGCAGTTTCATCCAGGCCAACTACGCCGAAAAGGACGAAACCACCGGGCGCACGTACCTGGAATTGCCCGGCGGTGGGCGCTCTTATTTCCCCGTGCGCCGGCCACACACGCTCACCTTCGGCATCGCCGACGACGATCCGAGCGACCCCTACGCGCGGCTCTATAGCGCGCCCGTGGTCGCGGCGATCAACGGCCTGCGCCTGCCGCGCTACGGCCTGGGCAACTACGTGGTGGTCGCACCCCGGCCGCCACCCACGGCGGCGGAAAAGGCGCAACTGGACGCCCTGGGCCGCGCCGGCAAGCGGCTGATGGGCTTCTGCCGCACCAACCTGTTCAAGCGCCTGGAAAGCGGCGGCCCGGCCTTCATCGAGTCACTTGCCCGGCACATCCTGCGCAACTACGTCTTCCTGCACGCGCTGGAGAACGGCCTGGACCTGCCGATCGGCACGCAGGACGTGGAGTTGCTCGACCCCGGCTCCGAGGACGAGGATGCTGACGCCTTGCTGCCGGCGGCGGCTGATGACAGCGGCGATGTGGCGCCCGACCCTGCCACTATGCAGTTTGCCCTGGCGGACGAAGCGGCCTATCGCGCGCGGGCGGCGGCGATCTACCAGACCTACGCCGGGCCACACCGCAGACGCTTCAAGTGGCTGCGCCCCGGCCTACTCACGAAACAACTGGCGACCGACCTGCAGCGCGATGCGCGCGCCTTGCTCGATGTGCTCCGCTTCTGTGGCGACTGGGACGCCGGCCGCGACACCAAGCTGGCCGAGCTGATCCGCCTGCTCACGGTGGCGCACCCGCGGGAGAAGGTGATAATCTTCACGCAGTTCGCCGACACGGTGCGCTACCTGAACGACCAGCTTCAGAGGCGAGGAGTGAAGGCGCTGGCCGCGGCGACCGGCGAGACGCCGGACCCGACGACCCTGGCCTGGCGTTTCAGCCCGGTGAGCAATGAGCGGCGGGCGCAGGTTCCGCCGGAGCAGGAATTGCGCGTGCTGCTGTCCACCGATGTGCTCAGCGAGGGTCAGAACTTGCAGGACGCCCATATCGTGGTGAACTATGACCTACCCTGGGCGATCATCCGCCTGGTGCAGCGCGCCGGGCGTGTGGACCGCATCGGCCAACAGGCGCCCGAAATCGCCTGCTATTCCTTCCTGCCCGCCGACGGCGTGGAGCGCATCATCCGCCTGCGCAGCCGCGTGCGCCAGCGCCTGGCGCAGAACGCCGAGGTCGTGGGCACCGACGAGGCCTTTTTCGAGGACGACAGCAGCGCGCAGGTCTGGCGCGACCTCTACAGCGAAAAGGCCGGCATCCTCGACGGCGAGCCGGACACCGAGGTCGACCTGGCCTCCTACGCCTACCAGATCTACAAGAATGCGATCGACGCCGACCCGGCGCTGAAGGCTATTGTCGAGAACCTGCCGCCGGTCGTCTTCTCCACCCGCGCTTACGTGGGCACCGCGCTGGAGCCACCCGGCGTGCTGCTTTACCTGCGCACCGCGCAGGGCAACGACGCGCTGGCCTGGTTGGACCGCGCGGGCCAGGCGGTGAGCGAGTCACAGTTGCGTATCTTGCAGATGGCCGAGTGCCCGCCCAACACCCCGGCCATCCCGCGCGACCCGGCCCACCACGACCTGGTGGCCGCCGGGGTGAAGCTGATCACCGCGGTGGAGCAGACGGTGGGCGGGCAACTGGGCCGCCCCTCGGGCGCGCGCTTCAAGACCTACGAGCGACTGAAACAATACCTGGAGAAAGTTAAAGGTACGCTGCTCGACTCGCCGGCCCTGGCCCGCGCCGTGGACGACATCTACCGCTACCCCCTGCTGCCCTCGGCCGCCGAGACGCTGAACCGCCAATTGCGCAGCGGCGTGGACGACGACAGCCTGGCCGCCCTGGTGCTCGCCTTGCGCGACGACGACCGCCTCTGCCGCATCCAGGAGGAAGGCGAGAGCCAGGAGCCGCTGATTTTGTGTTCGCTGGGCTTGTTTCCCCAGGAGGAGCATCGTTAGGCCATGCCACTCAATTTGCAGGACGTGCGGGAGCACCTGACACATTTCGATTTCACCAAGCTCTTCATCGAAGACCTGGGCTGGAACCGGCCCAAAGGCCTCCCCGCCGCGCTGTTCAGCGTGGACGGCACCCAGGGCGAGGGCCGGCCGTTGGCCCAGCTTGGCGGCGTCGTCGCGTTCGGCATCACCGTGGCGAGCGGGGGCATCCCGGACGCCAGGACGCGCGCAGCGATCGACGATGAGATCGGCAAGCAGTTCCACGAACACCTGGCGATTTTCCTGGACCGGGCGCGCGACCCGACACAAAGCCTCTGGTACTGGGTCAAGCGCGACGGCGCGAAACGCTATCCGCGCGAGCATCTCTACGTGAAGGGCCAGCCTGGCGACTTGTTTGTCAGCAAGCTCGGCGGCATGGTTGTCGACATCAGCGAGCTGGACGAACGGGGCAATCTGTCGGTGGTCGAAGCGGCGCGCCGGGTGCGCGAAGCACTCGATGTGGAGCGGGTGACGAAGGAGTTCTACAACCACTTCAAGGACCAGCGGGTCGCCTTCTATGAACTGATCCAGGGCATTGACGACGAGCGCGATCGGCAGTGGTACGTCTCGGTGCTGCTGAACCGCCTGATGTTCATCTACTTCTTGCAGCGCAAGGGCTTCCTCGACAACGGCGACCTGCGCTACCTGCAGAACAAGCTGGCGCAATACCAGGGCGGGGAAGACAGGCGCTATTACGGCGTGTTCCTCACTGCGCTCTTTTTCCGGGGCTTTGCCAGGCCCGAAAGCGGGCGGAGCGCCGCCGAGAGCGCGCTGCTGGGGCAGATCCCCTACCTCGACGGCGGCCTGTTCCTCGAGCATCCAGTCGAACAGCGCTGGCCCGCGATCCGCATCCCCGACGTGGCCTTCGCCAACCTGTTCGGGCTATTCGAGCGATTCTCGTGGAACCTGGACGACACGCCCGGCGGCCAGGACGACGAACTGAACCCAGAGGTGCTCGGCTACATCTTCGAGAAATACATCAACCAGAAGGCGTTCGGCGCCTACTACACGCGCACCGAGATCACCGAGTACCTGTGCGAGCACACCATCCACCGGCTGATCCTGGACCAGGTAAACAGCCCGACGATCCCCGGCCTGACCGCGGGCCGGCATTTCGACACGGTCGCCGACCTGTTGATGAACCTGGATGCGGACCTCTGCCAGACGCTGCTGTCCGAGATCCTGCCTAAATTGAGCCTGCTCGACCCAGCCTGCGGCTCGGGCGCCTTCTTAGTGGCGGCGATGAAGACGCTGATCTCCATCTACAGCGCCATCATCGGGCGGATCGAGTTCCGGGGGAACGCCTACCTGCGGCAGTGGCTGGACAGGATACGCGCGGAGCACCCGAGCATCCAGTATTACATCAAGAAGCGCATCATCAGCGATAACCTGTTCGGCGCGGACCTTATGGAGGAGGCGACCGAAATCGCCCGCCTGCGCCTGTTCCTGGCGTTGGTCGCGTCGGTGCAAACGATCGACCAGTTGGAGCCGCTGCCGAATATTGATTTCAACATCCTGGCCGGCAACTCGCTGATCGGCCTGCTGCACGTCGACGAAGCCGCCTTCAACAGCCGGGACCGGCAACTGAATATGTTCCAGAAGCCGTACCATACGCTGGTCGCGGAGAAGAACCGTATGGTGCAGAACTACCGCGATGCGGCCCGGCTGCAAGACGCCGACACGGGGCTCCAGGCGCTACGCGACGGCATTCAGGATCAGCGGAACGAGGCCAACGCGACGCTGAACGATTTGCTCCTCGACGAGTTCAGCAAGCAACTGGGCATTCGCTTCGAGCAGGCCACCTGGGACGCGGCCCGGCAACAAGAAGGCCGGCCGGTCCGACGGGCGCTGACGGTCGCCGACATCCAGGCGCTGCACCCGTTCCACTGGGGCTACGAGTTCGACCAGGTGCTCAACGAGCGCGGCGGCTTCGACGCGATCATCACCAACCCGCCCTGGGAGATTTTCAAGCCGAATGGCAAGGAGTTCTTCGCGGCATATTCGGATCTGGTCACGAAGAAGAAGATGCAGATCGAGGACTTCGAGACCGAGCAGGCGAGCCTGCTCCAAGACCCGGAGACTCGCGGTGCCTGGCTGGCTTACGAAAGCCAGTACCCGCACCTGAGCGAGTACTTCCGGGCGGCCCCGCAGTACAAGAACCAGATCGCGGTGGTTAACGGCAAGAAGGCCGGGACCGACATCAACCTGTATAAACTTTTCGTGGAGCAGTGCTTCAACCTTTTGCGGCCGGGCGGCTATTGCGGTATTGTAATCCCCAGCGGCATCTATACCGACTTGGGCACCAAGCAACTGCGTGAACTTCTCTTTACACAGGCAAGTATCGAGGGCCTGTTTGGCTTCGAGAACCGACGGGAAATCTTTGAGGGCGTACATCGCAGCTTCAAGTTCGTCGTCCTGACCTTCGAGAAAGGCGGCCAGACCGTCGCTTTCCCAGCCGCCTTCATGCGCCACGATGTAGCCGAACTGGCAGAGTTCCCGCATCAAGGCGCGCTACCACTCCCCGTCGAGTTGATCCGCCGTCTGTCTCCGGACTCACTATCGATCATGGAGTTCAAGAGTGCGATGGACGTGCAGATCGCGGAAAAGATGCTGCGGTTCCCGCTGCTCGGCGAGAAGTTCCCCGACCGCTGGAACCTGGCGCTGACCCGTGAATTTGACATGACAAACGACAGCCGCCTATTCATGACCGCTTCGGCGCCCGGGCGCTTGCCGCTCTATGAAGGCAAGATGATTCACCAGTTCACCCATCATTGGGGAGAGCCGCGTTACTGGGTGGACGAGACGGCGGGCCGGGCTGCACTGTTGGGCCGGCGGTCGGATGCAAGGCAGAAGCTGGATTATCAGACCTACCGCCTTGGATTCCGGGACATTGCGTCGAATACCAACGAACGAACCATGATCAGCACGATCGTTCCCCCTGCTTTTCATGGGAACAAAATCCCGACGGTCAGAGTTTTCGATGATACGGGTAACCCTGTGATTACTTGTGCCGAGCAACTGTACCTGGCAGGCGTCTGGAACAGCTTCGTTATCGACGCTTTCCTGCGAATGAAAGTAACGACCACTCTCAACTTCTTTTACATCTACCAATTGCCGGTGCCCCGCCTGACGGAGAAGGATGCGGCGTTCGGCCCCATTGTGGAGCGGGCGGCAAAGCTGATCTGCACAACGCCGGAGTTCGACGCGCTGGCGCGGGAAGTGGGGCTGGCCGAGCACCAGGACGGCGTGACCGACCCGCAGGAGCGGGCCAGGCTGCGCGCGGAGTTGGACGGCATGATTGCACATCTCTACGGGCTGACCGAGGCCGAGTTCACGCACATCCTCGGCACGTTCCCGTTGGTGGAGCAAGCCGTGAAGGACGCGGCGCTGGCCGCCTACTGGGCGTTCGCTCCGCACCCGGACACCGCGCAGATCGCCGCGCTGATCACGGTGGGCGAGAGCGATCGGGTGGAGTTCAAGATCGCCGCGCGCTACAACCCGTACACGAAGAAGGCCGACGACAGCCTGAAGGACAACATCGTGCAGGAGGTCGCGGCCTTCCTGAACAGCCGAGAGGGCGGTACGCTGCTCATCGGTGTGCGGGACGACGGCACGGTGGCCGGACTGGCGGACGACTACGCTACGGTTAGCCCGGCGAAACCGGGCCGCGACACTTACGAGCTTTTCCTGCGCAACATGCTCGCGGGCAACCTCAAGACCACCGCGGGTGGCGATGTCGGCACCCTGGCCCTGTACACAATCAGCTTCCATTCGGTGCAGGGCCAGGATGTCTGCCGGATCGGGATCGCGCCGGCGCCGGCGCCGATCTACGCCGACGGCGATTTCTATGTGCGCGGCGGCAACCAGAAGCGCAAGCTGAAGCCGCAGGAGGCGATTGCCTACATCAAGCAGCGCTGGGGGTAGCGCGTCCGATTTTGATTTCGGATCTTCAGTGCGTGGATCATGAGAAAGCTGAAAGCCGATGACAACCGCCATCGCCACACATGACATCCGCGCCCTCGTGCAGCAGTTTCGCTTCAAGGAACTGTTCAACGAGTTGGGCTGGAACCGCTATCGCGCGCCGCTCTCCGTCGCGGTCGACGGGCAAATCTTCACCCTGGCGCCGGTCGCGGAGAAGGCTAACCTGGTCGTCTACCAGTGCCCACCCCTGCCCGGCGGCGGCCTGCCCGACCACGCGCTGCGGCGCAAGATTGAGCGGGAAGTCGAGAAGCCCTTCCACGAGCATTTCCTCATCTATACCGACGTGCCGCAAACCCAGCAGGTCTGGCAGTGGGTCAGGCGGGCGTCCGGCAAGACGACGGCCAGCCGCGAGAAAACCGTCTACCGGGGCCAGGCAGGCGAGGCGCTGGCGCAGAAGCTACACGCGCTGGCGATCAGCTTGGAAGACGAAGCCGCTGGCCTGACCGTGGTCGACGTGAGCGGGCGGGTGCGTGCGGCGTTCGACGTCGAGCCGGTCACCAGGAAGTTCTACGACCTCTTCAAGAAAGAACACGACAGCTTCCTCGGCTTCCTGCAGGGCATCCCGGACGAGGGGCTGCAAAGCTGGTACGTTTCGGTACTGCTTAACCGGCTGATGTTCGTCTATTTCATCCAGAGCAAGCGGCTGCTGAACGACGATCCGGATTATCTACAGCACAAGCTCCAGGAGATCCAACGCCGCGGCCAGGATCGCTTCTATCGCCGCTTCCTCTGCACGCTCTTTTTCCAAGGCTTGGCGCAAAGGCCGGAAGAGCGCACGCCGGAAGTCCATGAATTGTTGGGCGAGATCCCCTACTTGAACGGCGGGCTATTTACCGAGCACCAGATCGAGCAATTGCACGGCCAGACGATCCAGATTGCCGACAAAGCCTTCGAGCAGGTGTTCGCCTTCTTTTCCGACTGGGACTGGCGGCTCGACGACCGGCCGCTGCGTAGCGGCAAAGAGATCAACCCGGATGTGCTCGGCTACATCTTCGAGAAGTACATCAACCAGAAGCAGATGGGCGCCTACTACACGAAGGAAGACATCACCGGCTACATCGCGCGCAACACCGTGCTGCCTTTCTTGCTTGACGCGGCCGCCCGCGATTGCGCCGTCGCTTTCCAACCCGGCAGCGCCGTCTGGCGTCTCTTGCAGGACGACCCCGACCGCTACATCTATGATGCCGTGCGCCAGGATACTGGCGTGCCATTGCCGCTGGCCATCGCCGCCGGGATCGGCGACGTAAGCCAGCGTGAGGGCTGGAATCGACCAGCCGACCAGGAATACGCGCTACCCACGGAGACCTGGCGCGAGCATGTCGCGCGCCGGCAACGCTACGAGGAGCTGCGCGCGAAGCTGGCGGCCGGCGAGGTCCATGCGGTCAACGACCTGATCACCTACAACCTGGACATCGAGCGGTTCGCGCTGGACGTGGTGCGCAATTGCGAGGGGCCGGATCTGTTGCGCGCCTTCTACTTCGCCCTGGCCGGGCGCATACCGCTGGCCTCGCACGAGGAAGCCCGCCCCGGCATCAGCATCCTGGACCCGACCTGCGGCTCGGGCGCATTCCTGTTTGCCGCGCTGAACATCCTCCAGCCGCTCTACGCCGCCTGCCTCGACCGCATGGAAGCCTTCGTGGCCGACTTCGACCGCGGCAACCCGACCGGCGACACGCAGCAGTTCAAGGACTTCCGCACCATCCTGGCGGCGGTCGCCGAGCACCCGAACGAGGACTATTTCATCCTCAAGTCCATCATCGTGAACAACCTGTTCGGCGTAGATATTATGGAAGAGGCGGTGGAAATAGCCAAGCTGCGCCTCTTCCTGAAGCTGATCGCTCAGGTAGACAAGGACCCGGGCAAGAAGAACTTCGGCATCGAGCCGCTGCCGGATATCGACTTCAACATCCGGGCGGGCAATACGCTGGTCGGTTTCGCCACCCTGGACGAGGCGCGGCGGGCCATCGGTAGCAAATTTGACTGGGACAACACCATGGCGCGCATCGAGGAGCAGGCCGCCGATCTCGACCGCCTCTTCGCCCGCTATCGCGCGCAGCAGACCATCTACGGCGGCGTAGTCACGGTCGCCGACAAGGCTGAGCTCCGCCGCCGCGCCGAAGAACTGGAAGGCGAGCTCAACCGGTATCTAGCACAGGATTATGGGGTAGATCCTGCTAACACGACTGCATTCGAGAAGTGGTTAAGCAGCCACAGGCCCTTCCACTGGTTCTTGGAGTTCTACGGCACGATCCAACAACATGGCGGGTTCGACGTGATGATCGGAAATCCCCCTTACGTGGAGTTCCGAAAGGTTCGGCAGCAATACACCGTGCGCAACCTCACAACGGAGAGTTGCGGTAACCTGTACGCATTAGTCCTGGAGCGATCGATCCGGTTAGCACATGAAGACGGCCGCGTGGGGATGATTGTGCCAATAGCCTCGGTTTCTACCGAAGGTATGCGCAAACTTCAGGATCTCTACATGCATTTCCCTCACTGGCATAGCCACTACGCTGTGCGACCGGGCAAGCTGTTCGTCGGCGTCGATATGAACCTCACAATCACGCTCCTTCAGAAAAGCCAGGCGCGTAGTCGGAGTCTAACAACCACTTACCGTAGGTGGTTCAATGGACTGCCGAGCGATCGTGCCTGCCTGTTCAGCACCCTGGCATACGTTGAGAATCCGCGGTTACCGGCACACACGAATCCATTTCCGAAGCTAGGGTGTGAGATGGAGAAGTCCATCCTGAGACAAATGCTGCGACATGGCCACAAGCTACAGCGCTATGTTGTAGGTTCGGGCAGCACTGTCTATTATCACTCAGGTGGACGATATTGGAGAAAAGCACTCCCCGATAAACTCTCATCGCACTATAAACCCATCACAGTCAACGCTGACCTAGCGCCGATCGTGTTTTGCATACTCAACAGCCAACTGTTCTATTGGTATTGGATCAGCAACTCCAATTGTATGGACGTGGTTTCCAGGGAAGTGCTCGATTTACCGGTCTTCCCGCTCGCTTCATCTGATGAGGCGGTGTTCAGTAGATTGATGAGAGCGCTCTTTGATTCTTATTACTCCAGTAACACCACGCGCCAGCGCAGAGGTGTGAGGATCAATGTCGAAGAGATTAACTTCGACGTTCAACAGGCGAAGCCGATCATCGACGAAATCGACCGGGCGTTAGCTCAACGCTACGGTTTCACCGACGAGGAATTGGATTTCATCGTCAATTACGACATCAAGTACCGCATGGGGCGGGATGCCCAAGAGGATGGCGTCGCCGAGCAACTTGAGACGGCCGGCGCACAGGGTCCCACACCTGCTCGTGCCTCGGCAAGCGGAGGCACGGTTGCCGCAAAGCAACCAGCATCCACTGCCGTACCGGCTGGGGCCGCGCGGAGTGCCTCGCACACTTTCGATGTAGCCGCCGTCGAACCGGTGGGCCGCCCTGCCGGGTCAGCGCCCGGTTCCCTGTGGGATCTCGCACCGGCGGATCCCATCCAACTCACCCTCGAACCGCGCCCACGCCAGCTTCCCCTTGTCGCGGAGACGCCTGCCGGAACCTGGCGGCCCGGAGACCAGGTGCGTCACCCGGCCTACGGCGAGGGGCAGGTGGTCGAAGTCCGCCGGGACGGCGCCGACCAGATCGTAACCGTGCAGTTCCCCGGCAAAGGTCGTAAGCAGTTTGCAGCCAGCATAGCAAAGCTGGAGCGGTTGTAAGGGCGGCGGAATAATCAGAGAACAGGTAGCCAGGGTCCATTGCTGGCGGCTCACCCTCGCCGCTCCTCGCTGTGCGCACGCTCTACTGATCGACTGTCCCCCTACGTATCGTACCCCGTGCGCACAGCAACCAGGCACGGTTTCGCCCACTGGCGGTGGGCAGAGCGCCCTAGTCAGCCATGTGTTTCTACTACCTGTTTCCCATCCCACCATTGCACCCATCCCCAACGGGGTCCGGCACCGACCCCCGCTAACGCGGGGGCAGGGGCAGCGCGTAGCGCTGCCTCGGTGCCGGGGCTTCCGCGGGCGCTCTGCCGAGGGCGTCAAGAGGGGCGCGGCTGGCGCCGCCATGCCCCCCTTGACAATTCCCCCCTTTAGCGGGACCGACACGGTTGTAGGACTATCAGGGTATCAGACCTCAGTTGGACAGGAAACATCGCTAGGGCGACCCAGCACCCGCCATCCTGTTATCGGATGCTTTTTAGAGCCGTTGCGACGTGCGAATCTGCGGTTGGCGGATGGTCGTGGTAGTCAGGACTCGCGCGAGACAGGCCAGAAGTGCTAAAATATCCATGTGCTTTTGTAGTTCCTGAGTTGGGGTTGTATAGTGCAACAGCGTAACTCTACTAAACAAGCCTTTCATTTGCCAATGTAGTCGGTGCTTTCCCTCGACTGCCACCACCGGCTGAGCAAGCGCCGACTAGCACGGTAGTGCAAGGACGGCATCATTTGGCGAAGGTATTGATGGTGATGGCCAATGGGTACCTACGGCGGCTACATTTGCGATATTGATGAACCAGAGCGCGCCCAGTTACTCAGGGGACTCGTCGAACTCCCTCGCGTAGGTGACGACGATACGACTGAGCCGCCGCTTGATAAATACGGGGAGTCGATGACACCCTTCTCAATACCACGCGTCTTCACCGAAGCGATGAGCCTCGCAGGCGGGGATCTCAAAGATACTGAAATCTGTCTCATCTCATTTGATCATCAGAAGCTGAACTACGCCGCCTTGGTCCGGCGTGGTATACGGGTCGTAACAGCTCAATACCGGGTCCAGTTTTCACATTTCGTCCCCCTCAACGGCATCTCCATAGATGACTTGCAACTGCCTGTCGCCGAGGCGCTCGCTTCCTATCTCCCCGAATCGCGGAAGGGTGTGGGTAAGCGAATGCCATCCACACTATGGACCAGCCTGCTAGCTGCCATTAAGCAGCAGCGGCCTGAACGCACAGAAGCATTGGATGCGCTGGAGAGCCTCCGCTTGGCTGCCCGGATGCCATGGACAGGTGAGAGCTTCGAGGTTATGGCCCAGGAAAAAGACGCGGTCGGCCTCGCCCTAAGCATCTTTGACTCCAACGGCCTCCAGCGCAAAAACCTGGCCACGCAAAGCCCGCCGGATAGTAGCCCCGCACCCTTTTTACGCAATATCGGCAGCGCAACCCTTATAGAAGACCAGATGGTGGCCCACGATGCTCAGGTCTTCGGTGACTGGCAATTGATAAAGTCCTATGTGGTAGGGGCGGCGGAATTCTTTAAGCGGGGCGAGCGCCTCACTGTGATGAACGTTAACCGGCACCCAATCGAGCGCACGCTTGGCGTCGATCTAATCTATTACCATCACCACTATCAATCCTACGTGCTAGTGCAGTATAAGCGGTTGGTGAAGGGCAACACCTCAGGACAATGGGGCTACCGCCCCGACCGGCAATTTAGGGCCGAGTTGAAACGTATGCGTCAGTTCGAAGCAACCCATGGTCGGCCGCCAAAAGCCGCTGCTGTTGGCGAGTATAGGCTAAATCCTGGCACCTTTTACTTCAAATTCTGCAGATCGGTCATCTATCAGCCTCTATCAACCGACCTTATCCAAGGGATGTACATCCCCATGCGCTATTGGAGTCTGTTAGCCAAATCGCCAACGCTCCAGGGGCGGCAGCGAGGAATTCGAATCACGTATGACAACGTAGGCCGTCACATCGACAACACGCAGTTTATCGATCTGGTCCAGCACGGCTGGATAGGCTCAAGGTCGCTCACCTCCCACGCCATCGGGCCACTGATCGAACAGTTACTGGCTGGAAGCAACTCAGTCATACTCGCCGCCAGCGGATCGTCTTAGGTCCAAACCTCTTAACCAAGGAACCATCCTATCTGAACCCCATTATCCTTCGCATCGAAACCACAGTGCATGAACTCCCCAGTGATAGCACTTACGCAGTGGACCAAGTCTCTGGTCAAAACCACGCCTGGCGCCGCGATAGATCAGGCCCCAGCAGCGACCGATATGGCACATCGTCAGGCGTCAAGACCGAGCAATTTCAGGCCAATGCGTAAATCCTATCTCTGAGACCCTTGACATGTGCTGTTCCTTACGCTGTAAGCTGGACCGTGTGTGACCAATATCGTTGTCGAACACAACGAGCAGGCTTTCCGCTTTTCACACAAGCGTTTCTTAACCGCCGGGAACGGACTGTGGTGTCGAGGTTGCATATTCGCGTGTTATGTGCGATAACAGAACAAGCGTACTACACACCTGGCCGCGAGAGGCAAGCGGCGTGCCTTTCGGCAGTGACGATCTCTGTTAGTGGGATTGGAGAGAAGGATATGGCTACTTACACACTCCTAGACAACTTCAATACTTTCTTCAAATGCCTTAACCCCAGCCCTTCTTTCGAGCAGGTCGCAGCGAGGGAGTATGGTGCCGTGACCAACTGCCTGCTTGGGTGGCAGGGGGCGTTGCATGGCCTCTCGCCCACCATCTTTCTACAAGGTTCTTACCGCCAACAGACCGCGATCTACACCATCAACGACGTCGACCTCGTGGTGCTGCTTATGGCACTCCACTCCGCCAGCCACCCTACTCGCATTGAAACCTGGACACGGGACCGCATTTTTACGACGGTGGCCGAGCCCCTCCTGAATAGCCCAGTGTACAAACCCAAGGTCCGCTATAACGCCGGGAGTATGTGCGTCAAGCTCGATCTGGGCATCAAGATCGAGATCCTCCCCGTGGTGAAGCGGATGCCGGACTCCAAGGCCGAAGACGAGCCTTTCATGCTCTACCGCCCGCAAAAGCGGAACTGGGAGGTGGGCTTTGCCCGGAGACACCAAAAACTACTGACCGAGAAGAACGCGTCCGTGAGAACAGCCGGCAACTTCAAGCCTATGATTAAGGTGCTCAAGCACCTTAGGTCACTGCACAACGTTGACGCCGTCTCTTTCCATATCGAGTGCTTGCTGTACAATTTGCCGGATTACCTCCTCGTCGGGTATCCCGCGGACTACATACCAGCCGTACTCAGCCATATCGCCGCTATGCCAGCATCGAGTTGGTGGCGCAAAGGGATGCCGACGCCCTGTGGGGAACGGGATATCTTGACCGACGCCGAATGGGGTTGGGAGCGCTGGTATCGTTTTCACGCTAACGTGGTCACTTGGGCCCCCAAGGCCCGGGCTGCGCGGGATGCATCCGATCCTTCAACCGCCATCACCCGGTGGAAGTCGTTACTCGGCAACAGCTTTTTCCCCGCAGTTCTAGCCGCATGATCCGTCGCATCCTCTCGATTGATGGGGGTGGTATCAGGGGAGTATTCCCGGCCGCCTTCTTAGCAACACTTGAGGACGCGCTTGGATGCCGAGTTGCAGACTACTTCGATCTGATCGTTGGAACTTCGACCGGGGGCATCATCGCGCTCGGGCTGGGTTTGGGATGGCCGGCCGGCGAAATCCTGGATTTCTACAAGGCCATCGGGCCGCGGGTGTTCGCGGGAAACCCCTTGCTCCGGGCAATTCGACGGATCGGCGTCTCCAAATATAGCCAGCAGCCTCTCAGGGCAGCACTGGAGGAGAAGTTCAACGGTGTTCTGCTGGGTAGCAGCACCAAGCGGCTGGTGATCCCGTCGCTGAACCTGGAGAATGGACAGATCCACCTGTATAAGACGGCGCACCACAGGAAGTTCCGCCAGGACTACAAAGAGCGCGTCTTGGACATCGCCCTTGCTACAGCAGCTGCCCCGACCTATTTCCCCACCCAGGTGACAAATGCAGGCATTCCCCTGATAGACGGGGGTGTATGGGCAAACAACCCGATCGCAGTAGCAGTCGTGGAGGCGATCGGGGTACTCGAGTGGCCGCGCGAGTCCCTACGCGTGTTGAGCCTTGGTTGCACCATGCCTCCCTTTGACGCCGGGGCCGCACGCAAGTTACCTCTCGGACTTGGACCGTGGGCCGCGAAGATCGCAGACGTGTTCATGGCCGGTCAGTCCTCAGGAGCCCTTGGCACCGCCTACACGCTGGTCGGCCACGACAACGTCTATCGGATCGCCCCTACTACACCGAAGGGCAGGTATGGGCTGGACGCTGTAAAGTCGATAAACGACCTTGCGGGATTGGGATCGTTTGAGGGGCGAAACTACTGTGCCCGGTTGGAGCCGGTCTTCTTCCAAGAGCCGGCGGAGCCCTTCCAACCGTTCTACACGGCAGACTTTTGAGAGAGCTGCGCGCGCCCTTTGAGCAAGGGGAGGAGACCATGACCAGAGACGAAGTAATCACCCTACGGCAGTCGGATGGAGACCGAACAGCGCGGTGAGCGCCACGGGCGATAGGCAGGTCGTGGCCGTGTGGGCGAAGCGCTCCACAAGCTGCCACGATTGCTCGTAGCCCGGCGGCGGGCGGGCCACGTAGCGCCGGCTCAGCGCCCGACTCACCTCCGGGCTTGCCGCCGTGGGCCCGGGCGCTGGGTCGGCGGTCGCCGGCAGTGCTCGTCGGCCCCAGGCCCGGCGCGTTACTAGAGCCTGTTATGCACTTTTCCGTAGATCCGTCAGATCGTACATTAGATATGACCCGCAACTCTTATGACAGTGATGTGAGCGATGACGAGTGGGCGTTCGTTGCTCCGTATCTCACG
>Ga0070730_10000085_pt1 | contig 119447 bp, 85 predicted proteins | sample Coa_R1_3_FD_66447 | JGI IMG/M metagenome (GOLD analysis project Ga0070730, IMG submission 66447) | Surface soil microbial communities from Centralia Pennsylvania, which are recovering from an underground coalmine fire - Coalmine... | ecosystem: Environmental > Terrestrial > Soil > Unclassified... | reverse complement strand
CTGGGCCTGTAGCTCAGGTGGCTAGAGCGCGCCCCTGATAAGGGCGAGGTCGGTGGTTCAAGTCCACCCAGGCCCACCATTTTTTCAGCCGGTTACCGGGTGTTGCAACGAGAACCTTGATCGGCTCAACCCACAATCCAACCCACATTGAATAGCGCTGGGGCATAAAACGAGGTCGGGCAATTCAGGAGCCCGAGGATCGCAGAGCCGCGGCGGCATTTCTGGCGATCAACCCGAACCCGCGTCCCGCGGCGCCTTTCTCTACTACCGCCAGTTCTGAGCGTCCGGCCGACGGGTTGCCGGAAGCGATTTCGATTTCGGCGGAAGCGAGCCGGGCTTCGAGCGCCAGGCAAGGGAGGGTGGCCGCGGTGGCCCGCGCGACCACAATTTGAAGCCTGCGAATGGCCGCGACTCTGTCGGCGTCCTGCCTGGAAGCGGCCTGCAGGCGAGCCGCGGTGATGATCCCGGACAGCTCTAGTTCCTGGTTATGAGACTTCGTCGCGGTGGAAATCGTGCGTTCCAGAAAATTGCGCGCGTCAGTCAGGCTTCCGTGCGCGAGCGACGCTCGCGAAAGGGCCAGATAAGCGGTCGCCGCATCCTCGGCTGCTTTTGTCTTTTCAAAAAGTTCGGCGGCCTGCCGAGCCATGCCGGCCGCTTCTTCGCTCCTGCCCTGATCGAGCAAGAGGTCTGCAAGATGAACCTGCATTTGCGCCGCTTGCGATTTGTCTCCGATTTTGTCAAAAATGGCCTTGGCTTCCGATTCCTGGTTCCACGCGTTTTCGGCGTCTCCGGTGATTCGCGACAAACGTCCGAGACCGGAAAGTGCCGCGCCTTCCTTGCTGCGATCGCCGATTTGACGGCATATTTCGAGCGACTGCTCGAGCATTTTCTTCGCTCCCGCGGTGTCTCCCTGTCGGAGCAGCACCTCGCCAACGCCCGCTTTGCTTAAGGCCTCGCCGTCAACGTGCCCGATCTCAACGTAGGTTTTCAGCGATTCTTCATAACTGTTTCGGGCCTCGGAAAGGTTTCCGAGTGCGAGGTAAATATCGCCAAAATTATCGAGCTCATTGGCAACGCCAAACCGGAAGCCGATGCGGCGGTAGATAGTTAGTGCGCGTTCATACTGTTTTCGCGCGCCTTCGTAGTCGCCTTGCATCTGGAGCGCGATGCCGCCGGCGTTTTCGGTCTTGGCAAAGCCGCGCTGATCGTGAGCGGCAAGAAAGAGGCGTTCCGCCTCCCGGACGACGGGCTCGACCTGGTCGGGAGCGCCCAGGTTTTCAAGAGCCCAAACCTGGTCGGCGAGCGCCCTGGCCTGCAGGAGGGATGAGCCCGCGGCTTTTGCCTTCTCCGCAGCCACTTTTGTCGAGCTCAGCAGAGCTTTGAAATCGCCGAGCGATTCAACCACGTGATCTTCTTCCAAGTCGATGCGCGGGTCGTCGTTTTGCGGAGAAGGCAACTGGCGCAACTGAACGAGCGTGGCAAGCGCGTCTTTGCCGCGCCCCGCGCTGACCTGTACGTTGGCCAAGGCGAGACCGTAATCGACATTGTCAGGAAAAAATGCGAAAAGGGCTCGGTAGATCTCGGTCGCCTTGTCCCATTCATGAGAGGTCTCACGGTAGCGCCCTTCGACGAGAAGGCGGTCTGCCCTGGACAAATTTGACGAGAGGTCAAAGGCTTTTTTTGCCTCTTCCCTTGCATACTCGTCATATCCCAACTGGCTCCAGGCCGTACTAAGAGCTGCGTGGGAAAGGGAAAAGTCCGGTTCCCGCGCCACGGCTGCCTGAAAAAGGTCTTTCGCCGCGAGCGCGTCGAATACGCGTAATTTTTCCTGGCCTTCGGAATAGAGTCGCGCCGATTCCGGGTTCGAAGGAAGCACGATGGCTACTTCCGCGGCTTCCTGGCTGGTGACGCCGCGAACGCCGAGTTTGGCGCGCAAACGTCCTCCCGTTTTTGACACCAACTCAAAAAGACCCGAGTCCGCGCCGGTTTCCGACAAAGCGCCGGCGGTTTCGCCCGTCCGGGTATCGAGCAGGCGCAAATCGAGCCGAATCTCGCTTCCGGAATGCTGCGCCAAAACGGCGTACGATCCGACGACGAGGAGATCCGCACCCAGGTTTTTTCGAATGAGCGCAAGCCTCTCGGGATCGAGACTTTCGAGGTCGGAAAGGGAAAGCTCCAGCTTCATGCGGGCGATGCTTTCGGCGGAAATTGTGCGGAGCTGATCTCCGGCGGAGAGTTCTGTGCCGAGCCAATCCGCGAATGCGGTGGAGAGCCATGCGTCACGGGGATTTCCGGAAAGATTTCTAAAACCCAAGACAGCGACGGAACGCCGCGGACTCACCGCCGCGGAAGGTCCGCCGAAAACGGCGGGCTGCTTCAGGCGAAGCGACATCAGCCCCACAAGGACCACAAGCACAACGACGACCGCCATGAGGAACGAAAAGCTCCAGCCTTCCGTGAAGGAATAAAAAAGTTGAGCGGGCTTGGCGAGTGCAGGCCTCGGAGCGCCGGGAACGGACACTGCGGCTTGGTTTGCTGGCGATTCAGACGATTCAGGCGACTGCTGCGGAAGAGGCGAAAGCGCCTCGGATGGCTGACCGTTGACGACAGGCACAAGAAAGCGGTAACCGTGCCGGGGGATCGTTTCAATATAACGAGGAGAATCGGCGGAGTCTCCCAGCGCTGAACGCAACTTGGCAATGGCCTTGTTGAGGCCCCGGTCGAAATCCACAAAAGTGTGGTCATGCCAAAGCTGGCGACGGAGTTCCTCGCGAGTGACAATTTCGCCGGGACGATCGAGGAGGAGGGACAGAATGCGGAAAGGCTGGTCTTGTAATTTTATGCGGACTCCGTGCTTGCGCAATTCTGCAGCACGCAAATCCACTTCGAATACGCTGAATCGTAAAGTCTGCGGGAGACTCTCCGTTCTATGCATTGCGTTTCCTTGCAATGAGGCGAGGTTAACACGCGCTTCGGTCCGAAGCAAACGCGCTTTGCAACACTTGCAGCGGGCGGAGCCGATTTGGCACTTTGGATTGACAGGAACACTGCCGAAGCTAGAATAAAGGCGCTGATGAAATTTTGGCCGACTTTCCTGAAGAAGAACAAATCGCGGACCGTCCATCTTGCGGTTGCAGTTCTGATGCTGGTCCAAGCCGGGGCTGGAGCTGCGGCCAAACCAGGGCAAGAAAGCAAGGACGACGCGCGCGTGCAGGAGCTGTATGCGGAGGCCAAGAGCGCGCAGGCGGCCGGAAACCTGGCGACGGCGGCGGAGCGCTATGAGGCGATCCTTGTGATTGCGCCGAGGCTTGCCGCCGCTTACAACAATCTCGGATCCATTTACATACAACAACGGGAATTTCGCAAAGCCGCCGAAGTCTTGCAGAAAGGCTTGAAGATTAATCCAGCGATGCCCTCAGCGTCCGCGCTGCTGGGAATTGCGCAGTACGAGATGGGGGCATACGCGGAAGCGGAGCAACGACTGGCAGCGGCCCTGCGCACGAACCCGAACGACAACAACGCCGAACTCTATCTCGCGCACACCCTCATTCAATTGGGCAAGTTGGAGCAAGCAGCCAGTCACTTGCAGTCGCTTTCGCGGCGGGAAGCGAAAAACCAGGAAGTCTGGTATCTGCTGGGGAAGGTTTACATGCAGCTTTCGCAGGAATCGCTGGCGAAGCTGAATGAGATCGATCCTGATTCTTATGTTGTTCACCAGGTTTCCGGCGAAATCATGGAAAGCATGAACAATCTGGATGGTGCGCTGCTGGAATACAAGAAAGCGGTGGATTTGGCTCCGGACAAAGCCGGCACGCACTACCATTTGGGGAATGCGTACTGGTCGCTGGCCATGTGGGAGCAGGCGGAGAAAGAATTGCGCGCGGAACTCGCGATCAATCCGAAGAATTGCCAGGCCCACTGGAAACTGGGACAAATCGCGCTGGAACAGCGAGATGATCCCCACGCTGCCGTGGACGAGGAGGACAAGGCACTCTCGGCATGTCCAAACCTGGACGCAGCTCGCGAGGACCGGGCCCGCGCGTTACTGAAGCTCGAGCGGTACAAGGAGGCGATGGCGGACCTACAAGTGGTCGTTGCGGCCGATCCCAGCGAACCGCGGCGACACTTCCTTCTGGCCCAGGCGTATCGCGCTTTGGGACGAGCGCAGGAAGCGCAAGCGGAGATGCGCACCTTCAGCAAACTGCAAGAAGATGCGCAAGCCTCGAAGGCCAATCGCGCGAAGCAGATCCTCGAGAACAAGGAGAGGGCTCCCACTCCCTAAGCTGCAAGTCGTTAGAGGACTTGACGCTGCTTATCTTTTGAGTTCGATGGGCAAGCCTGCTAGGCGAGGAGAGAGCCTCTCTTAAATTTCACGAGCTGACGCGGGTCGGCTTTCCCTTCCACGATTTCAATTCTCTGACCTGCCGCAATATTGCGGAATGCCTGGCGAAGTCCGCTAGGCCAGTGGACTTCGAGCCGATCAACCTTTTGTTCGCGGCCCAAGCCCAAATGAACAATTTTCGAATTGGCAACTCCAAAACCGTTGCCGCCGTTCACCCACTTATGGATTTTGCGCTTCCCGGCAAGTGCGTAAACTTTTGCGCCAATGGCGTCGCGGTTGGAACGCGTGCCGATAAGACGCACTTCGAGAGAGCAATTGCCGGAACCGAGGTTACGATAGAGTTTGCTGGATTCGCGCGTGCCCCAATAAAAGCCACCGAACGAACCAAACACGCTGAGATGCCCCGAGTCGTCGTAATCCGCCAGTGCCGCGCCGTGCAGCATGCCAAAGTGCACCAGGCCTGCCGATTGCGCGATGTCCGTAAATTGGCCCGTTCCATTGTTGTGGAACAAAGGTTTCGGCTCGCACCAATCGAGCGCGGGGTTTCCCGTTCCGATCATGATTTCATCGAAACCGTCGTTGTCGAGATCGCCCACTTGCGAAGACATGCCTCCGTACAACCCGGTGATGCCGGCTTCTTCGGAGATATTGCGGAATGTTCCGTCGCCGTTGTTTCGAAACAAAAGTTGTCGTTGCGAAGACGGAGCCGGCCCGCGTAGTTTTCCCTGAATCATGTCTTCAGTTTTCAAGGGTTCCGTTGGGTAAGTGGAAATGAACAAGTCCAAGTTGCCGTCGTTGTCGAAGTCGAAGAATTCCGGCGTGTACGCCGAGCATACGGAGCGGATGCCGGCTTTGACACTCACATCCTCGAAACGGCCATCGCCGAGATTGCGGAAGAGGGACGGACCTGCGTCAAAGCTCGTCGCTAACAAATCTTGCCGCCCATCGCCGTCATAGTCTCCCCAGCAGAGCGAAATCCAGCGGGCCTTCTGCGTAAGGCCGGCCTGTTCTCCGACCTCGCGAAACTTTCCATTCCCTTCGTTGTGATACAAATGGATGCGGTCGCCGCCGTCTGGATCAATGATCCCGGCGGCAACGGCAAGATCGACGCGCCCATCATTGTCGTAATCGGCCCAGGAGGCGCCAAACGCGTTCACCGGACCGGCTAAACCGGCGCTCTCGGTCACCTCTTGAAACCGCGAACCGCCCTCGTTGTGGTAAAGGAATAGACGCCCGCCGCCGCCCCAGCCGTTGCTGGTGAGGAAAATATCCTGAAATCCGTCGTTATCGTAATCGATGAACTGGGAGGCGTAGCAACCGAGTCCGACGGGGTCGAGAAGTCCTACCCGCTCGGCCACATCCTCGAACGTGCCATCGCCTCGATTGCGAAACAAACAGAACGGCGCGCGTTCCGCACCAACAAGAATGTCTTCGCGGCCATCATTATCGAAATCGGCCCAGGACGCGCCGCGGCCCAGGGCAAATCTCTCCGCGCCGCATTTCTTGGTCACGTCGGCGAGTTGAAACGTGGAGAGGCCACCCTCGGGAAGCCGGACGCGGAACTCCTCGGGGATTCTGCTTTCCGGTTGCCCTGCGTGCAGCGTCAGGGCGCGCAAAATCCATCGGAACCGAATATCTGTCGGAATGTCGCGGCAGGCTTGCAGGGCATAAGGAATGCCCTCGAGATAGCGCTCGAGCCGAAGATAAATTGTGGCAATTGTGTAAGGGACGACCCCTGGACGTTCTTTCATGGCCGGCGTCAGGACTTTCAAGGCTTCTTGAAATCGACCCGCCAGCAGCGGATGTTGCGCTTCCTCATATTGGGCAAGGTCCGGAAAATTAAGTTGCTCGGGGAGCAAATGTTCCGGAACGCAGCAGCCACCCGCGGCGAGAGTCATGTCGAAGGAGAATGGCCCTTTTGCCAGAAGGCCGGCACCGGCAAGAGCCTCGAAGATGAAATCGCGACGTTTCAAGAGTTCCTCACAAGATGACCGCCCACCAGATTGCTACTATTCGGCGTTGGTTGGGCGGGCACTCCTATGAAAAAGGAATTATGCACTTTCGAATTCTAAATACAAGGACCGGGGCTTGCTCAGCCCCGGTCCTTGCAATGCGTTTGCAGGGGCCAATTGGCCCTGCTTGCTTAGAAGTTGACTTTGAAGAACGCCTGGCCAAGCCGCGGAGTATTCCCTTGGCATACCCCGCCGCCATTGATGATGCCGAAGTTAGCATTATCGACGTTATTCGCACCAGCGAAGTCGGGATTGCAGACTTGGAAGCGGTTGAGAACGTTATAGAACTCCATTCTCAACTCCGCGCCCACGCGCTCCCCGAAAAAGAAGTGCTTGGCCAGCGCAAGGTTCTCATTGCTGTTGAATGGGCGACGCAGGCCATCGATCCGGCGCGGCGCATTACCCAAGGCAAAGTTTCCCGGCGAAGAAAAAGCAGCGAGATTGAAGACCGGGAGCCCCTTATAGTAGTTGTTGTAATTGACGTCGAAGGCTTGCCCTTGCACCAGATTCGCAAAGTTGCCGGTTCGCAGCGGGCTACCATTGGCGAAGATCTGCAATGGCGTGCCGCTCGCGTATTGGAAAACGCCGCTTACCTGCCAGCCGCCTAGCACATTCTTCGCCACGACGCCTCCGTGGTTTAGAAATTTCTTGCCAGGGCCGATCGGCAACTCATAGACGCCGTTGATATTCAGGTTGTGCGTCTGGTCGTCACCTGCCACGCTGTAATTCTGCTTTTTGTTGAACTTATCGATTGGAAGGCCATTGAATGTCGAGAAACCGGTGTCCGTATTCGACAGGGTCTTCGACACGGTGTACGCCACCAAGAAGCTCAAGCCGCTGGTAAAGCGCTTTTGAATCTGGGCCTGGAGAGCGTTGTAATTGTCTATGCCGGAGAGATCGAAGTTGTTAACCAATCCAAAAAATTGCGGGAAGGGGCGAATGGCCTGATTGAGCAATTGAGCCGGCCCAACGTCGTTTATGAAATTAGCATAGGGGCTGAAGAGACCGTTGGCATCCTTGCCGAAACCAAGATTTTGCAAGGCTTGCTGGGGAGTGACTGGCGAAACGCATGATCCAGAATTTACGGTTGCCGTCCATCGCTCGGTAAGGATGCAACCGAGGCTCAGGAACTTGGGGTCCACCTGGTTCGGAGTATCCAACCTCGATACGAGGTGGGTGCCATGGTTGCCGATATAAGAAACGGAAAGAAAGAGATTTCGCGGCAATTCACGTTGGATTCCGATGTTCCAAGACTGAACGTAGGAAGCCGAACCGCGATCCCGTCCGAATTGATGCAGGTTACCAGTGCCGTTCGAGAAGCTCGGGCTGAAGGGAAGCGGCGGAGGTATCGGCAAGGCAAAAGCATCGTAAGTGCAATTTGGCGAGACGCCGCAATAGCCCGGCGTGGTGCTTACACCGTTGGAGTTTACGGTGAAATTGCCGGCAAGCTGGTTGCCGTAGTTAACGGCAACTTTGTTATCGCCGTATTCATACGCGCCGGTGTCCAAGTAACTCAGAGAGTAACCGCCCAGAATCACGGTCTTATCGGTCAGCTTGTAGGCGAAGCCGAGGCGCGGACTGAAGTGGTGATAGTTCGTGTCAGCAGAGTTATATCCAGAACAGCCGGAACAGGTCCCGAGCAAGTTGGCGGCGCCCAGAAGAGGCTGCCCGGTGCTGTTGCTGATGGCGCCGGGATTGGGCGCGTTAGGGTCGAAGAAGGCGATTTGGTTCGCCGGTTGACCACTAACGGAGTCAACGGTGTAAGGCTTTTCGATATCCCAGCGAAGACCAACATCAACCGTCAGTTTTGGGTTGATCTTGATGTTGTCCTGAAAGTACGGAGCAACGTAGAAGTTGCGAAGCTTGGTTTCGAGGGCAAGATGCCGGAAGGCAGAATCTGGCGTGCCCAAAAGGAAACTGGCGAAAGAGCTTCCCGTGTTGTTCACGTTAAACGGGTGATTAACCGGGTCAGTGGTGACTGTATCGCCGTTGCTTGTGCTCAGGCTGCTAAAATTGAAACTGCCGCCGCAATCCTGGCATTCGTGGTCGTCCTGATACGAGCGGCGAATCTCGAAGCCAAAATTTATGGTATGGCGGCCATGGGTCCAGAGCCAGTTGTTGTCAAGGCTGATTCCCAGCTTGCGATTGATGGCGAACGTCTCGCCGTTGTTGTTCGGCCCCCAAGTAGTAGGCGCAAAGGAATCACCGACGAAATTAATCGTCGGAAGGACGCTATCTTGCGCCGCAGCCGTGAATCCGGCCGGAGTGCTGTTGGTGTGTTGCGTGAACTCATCGTTGAGTTCGCCCAGCCAGCCGAAGCCAACCGTCATCACCAAGTTGTTCGAAATCGCGTTGGAGTAGGTCAGGAAGAGGCCAGTGCCTGTGTCTGGCTGCGTCTGCGGATTGCCCAAGATGTTTGAGAAAAGACGGCTAAAGGTGACGGCTGTGTGCTTCTCGCGATAAAAAGTGCCATGGATTTTCTGGCGGTCGGTGAGATTGTGATCGATCGAGAAGCCCCAAGCCGTCTGCAGGGTCGGCGTGGCCGCGGAAGCGAAGAAATTGGAATTGAAAGGAGATGAGGAAGCAGTATTCGGAGCGGGAATGAGGGACAATAGGGCCTGCGAGCTCGGGCTAAAGCAGGCTGTCGGGATTTTGTTTTGAAACCACTGTTGTCCAGGTACGGGCGTTGCACCATTGTTAAGGCAGCCCGAAGGCGCCGAGAAATTGCCAGGAACGAAGATATGCTGTGGAAAGGCGCTAAAGTCTCCGCCGATCAACGCCGCAGTGGGAACCGTCTCAAGTGTGCTCTGACCCGAATTCAGCTTGTACCGCTCATAGCTGACGTGGAAAAACGTTTTATCTTTTCCATTGTAAATCTTGGGCAGCTCGACCGGCCCTCCCAGAGAAAACCCGTAGTTATTTTCGCGGTCCACATTGGCAGGTTGGTTGTTGGCCGCCGTGACCGCGTCTCGCGCGTCAAAGTAGCTATTTCGCAAAACCTCAAAGCCATCCCCGTGGAAGGCATTCGTGCCGGAGGCGAACTGATACGAAGCAACGCCCTGGGCGAGGCCGTATTGGGCGGAGAAGACGGAGGTGAGCACACGGAATTCACTCACCAACTCGTAGGGCGGGTTGATGATCGTCTGGAAACCTTGCGTTTCTGACTGATTCGCCACGACGCCGTTGAAAACAACTTCGTTCTGAAAATCCAGCCCGCCATTGATCCGGTGACTAAAGCTGTTGCCAGTGGTACCCGGAGCAAGGAATAAGAAATTGTCAATCTGGCGTCCGACGCCGTTGATTTGTACGGGTATTTCTTCGTACACCTTGGTCTCAACCAAGGTACCGAGTTCGGGCTGACTGGTTTCCAGCGTGATTTCATTCGCCGTAACTTCCACCGTTTCCGTGGTAGCTCCAGTCTTGAGCACCGCATCGGCCGAGGACTGCCTACCGCCAGCTTCCACGTTCACGTTTTGGATGACCGCTGCCTTGAAGCCGGCCTTCTCAACGCGCACGTTGTACGAACCGGGATTCAGGTCCGTGATGGTAAACGTGCCCGCCGAGCTGGTGACGGCGTGAGTGGCAACGTTCGTAGCCGTATTTGTTGCCGTTATCTGAGCATCGGGAACCACGGAACCGGTTTCATCCGTGATCGTGCCCTGAATGCCGCTCAGCGTTTGTGCGTCGGATGCTGGCACCGCTGCGAGCATGGCGACGAACAAGAAGACGGCGAGTACAACAACTGTTTGAACTGTCAGCCGAACCGCGCCAGGCTGGGAAAATAGACGCTGAATCATTACACGCTCCCTACTCGACTTTAGCGATATAGAAATTGAGAATGCACCCCGATAGCTTGGCAATTTCGGACATACGGCCGTCGCCGTCAATGCTCCGCGGTATTGTCTTTCCATCCCCGACTAATCGACTGAAATTATGAATGTTATGTGACAATGTGCCCTGGACTTCGGAACGCCGGCCGGGCTCTAAAGGGAGGGATCGAGACAAATGGCGAGTTTCAGGCTGAGCGGCGCGACCTGAGCGTAGCGCTAAAGTGGGAACTTATAACGGAGAACTAAGTATTTCGGCTTCCTGGCCCTCGGCAATCCGGAAGAAGGCATTTACACGCGGAAGGGCCAAAACCTGATGCAAGCCGCTTGGCCATTGTATTTCCAATTTTTCAATCGAGGAAGCGGCGCCAAGACCAAAATGCACGCGCGGATCGGAACTAGAACCGTAGCTGCCGCCGCTGAGCACGTCCGCCCGCTGTTTTGCTCCGCCGGCCGTGAGAAACACCTTCGCTCCGACGGCGTCGCGAGGGCTCTTTGGCCCGCCGATGAGCTTTAAGCCCAGCCAATGATTGGAATTGCTCACGACATTCCGTAGAAGAACCGGCGAGGAGTCGATGTTGTTGAGAACCACGTCCACCTTGCCGTCGTTAAAGATGTCGCCAAACGCGGCGCCGCGCGCCGAAAGTACGTCGGCAAGACCGCTTCCGGTTGCGGGAGGCACTTCCGCAAATTTTACTCCGTCGAGGTTTCGGAACAATTGCGGCCGCTGGGCCCAGGTTGTGCCCCAGTCCAGTTTATCGACGATGGGATAGACATGGCCATTGGCGACGAAGAGATCCAAAAGACCGTCATTATCGAAATCCAAAAATCCGACGCCCCACCCGAGAAAAGGAATGGTCGGACTGGCGATGCGTGCCTTGCTGGTGACGTCGGTAAGCCCCGCCGCGCCATCATTGCGGAACAGAATGTTGTAATCGTCGGAAAAAGCCGAAATGTAAAGATCTAACCGGCCATCCCGGTTGTAGTCACCGGCGGCAATGCCCATGCTGGCGTGCGCCCGGCCTTCGCCATCGACGGCGAAGCCGGAAAGATAACTGACGTCCTCAAACGTGCCGTCGTGGCGGTTGCGGTAAAGAAAATTTGGCACCGAATCATTGGCCACCACGAGGTCGGGCCAGCCGTCGTCATCAAGATCCACAAATAAGGATGCGAAACCGTAGGAACCGTTGGGATCGGAAACGCCTGCCGCCACACTCACATCCGTGAATGTTCCATCGCCGTTGTTGTGAAAAAGATGATCACTTTCGCCGACAAGGCCGAGTGGACCACAAAAGACGTCCACTCCACGAAACTTGCAGGCGCCGGGAGGGATGGGGCGATGCCCCGCAATGGGAGGAGCGGCGGGATCAACCTTTACATAGCCGGGAACGAACAGGTCAAGGCGGCCATCACGATCGTAGTCGCCCCAAGTGGCGCCCGTCGACCATCCACCCAGTGCGACGCCGGCTTTTTCCGCCACGTCGGTAAAAGTGCCGTCATGATTGTTATGGTACAGCCGGTTTTTTCCAAAGTTGGAAACGTAGATGTCGGGCCAGCCATCGTTATCGTAGTCCGCAACGGCGACGCCAAATCCCCATCGCTCATTCGCAACACCCGCTTTGTCGGTTACATCGGTAAAAGTGCCGTCATGATTGTTGTGGAACAGCATGGCGCGTGGCGCCTTTTCTTGCCCGCTCAGCGCCTTGAAAGTCGAGCCATTTAAAAGATAGATGTCGAGCCATCCGTCGTTGTCGTAATCGAGCAGCGCGACGCCAGAACCTGGCGCTTCCAAAATAGTGTTCTTTTCGGGACCGCCGGACCGGTGCTGAAACTTATCAAGACCGGCTAGCTTGGTGATATCGGCGAAAACGATCGGAGCGCCATCGACGAGACCTCCCGCCGTGATGGGACGATTCTTTGCGTCTTTAATGGGCGCATAGACTCCGCCGGTGCGCATTCCGGTCTGGCTGCTCGGCGCCTGTGTGCCAGTTTGGGCGCCAGTTTGGGCGTTGGCGGAGACGGCCAGCAACCCGATGGACACGGACGCCTTGATCACCGCGCTTCCACTGTTCCATCGCATTTCCAGGTTCGCAGTCTGAGTGAATTGGCCATCGCTGTCAATTCCCTGGGGTTTTTGCTTTATTCGCCGTGCGGCGCGGCGGTTGCCATTTTGGGGAAGACGCTTCAGCAGGGCACTTAAAATCAACAGATTACAGGGGAACACAGAGATAACACTTGAATGTATTGACAGAGTATAAAGTTGCTAGAAACTGTGAGCGCAGACAATCGGCAGGACCCGTCTCGTAGTCAATGCAATGTTGTCGGACCGGCGAGTCTCCAGCTGGCAGCGCGAACGCTAACCTTGGCCAGCGGAACTCAAAGTGTGGTTTTTGCCGAACACATGCCGCGCAGGAATTCGAACAGCACGGTTTCCATGGCGGATTTGCCGATGCAAAAGAATCGGGCGCCGCCAAAGTCCAGGTGGTAAATCGAAATGAAACGCAGTGGCATACTCGTTGCTTTGTTGACCTTCGCGGTGGCTCCGATAGCACTGGCGCAAGAAGCGGTTCCTCTACCGGACTTTTATAAAACGACGCTCTCTCGCCTGCACGACCTTACAACGGCGCCGGTATCGGATTGGCGCTATCACACCGACATTCCGCATCCGGAGGATCCCGGTCTGGACGATTCCAACTGGCAAGCGGTCAACATCAAGCAACCGTGGAAAGACGGTGCCAGAGTGCTGCGCCGGTGGATCGAAATTCCGCAATCGGTCGGTGGTTACGATATTCGCGGGGCGCGCGTCGAACTGGACCTGCGCGTGCAGAGCCGCGACTCGATCATTGTCACTGTTTTCTCGAACCGCTCGCAGGTCTCGAGAACCGACGAAGACCTGCAGCAGCCGATACCGCTGACGGAATCCGCGATTCCCGGGGAAAAATATCTGGTGGCGGTTCGCGTGGACGCGAATGAGGTGGACACTCGTATTGTCGAAAGCCAACTGCGGATATTCCCTTCCGGCTCTCGCCCCGATCCGAACCTGCTGCGTGATGAAATTCTGTCGGCGCGCTTTTTGGTGGAGGCCTACCCGGATGGACGGGCCGAACGGGAAGGCAAGCTGGACGCCGCGGTCCGAGTGATCGACTTCGCGCCGTTGGAAAAAGGCGATCAGGCGGGATTCGACGCTTCGCTGCGCAAGTCTCAGTCCACGCTGGCGGAATTGAAGCCCTGGCTGCAGCAGTTCCTGATTCGGGCCGACGGAAATGCGCACATCGATATGGCCTGGCTTTGGCCGTGGACGGAAACGGTTGAAGTCGTGCGCAATACTTTTCGCAGCGCCCTTGATTTGATGCGCGAGTATCCGGACTTCAAATTCAGCGTCTCCGCGGCACAGGCTTATTCATGGATGGAAGAAAAGTATCCGGAGCTCTTCAACGAGATTGCGCAGAGAGTTCGCGAAGGGCGCTGGGAAATCGTGGGAGGAATGTGGGTCGAGCCGGACCTCAACATGCCGGGTGGCGAATCGCTGGTTCGCCAGATTCTCACCGGGAAGCGATACTTCCGGCAAAAGTTCGGAGTCGACGTGAAGATCGGCTGGAACCCCGATTCGTTCGGCTACACGTGGCAGCTTCCGCAGATTTACAAGCGGTCGGGAATCGATTACTTCGTCACACAAAAACTTCTTTGGGCACAGGATTACACGAAATTTCCCTACCGCCTGTTTTGGTGGGAATCGCCCGATGGGAGCCGGCTGCTAACTTATTTTCCGCACGACTATGCGGCAAGCATCGACGCGGAATACATGGCACGCGATCTCGCGTTCTGGTCCAAATCCATCTACGGCGAAGACCTGAACGCCAAGCCTGAGATGCTGCATCTTTACGGGGTGGGCGATCACGGTGGAGGACCGACGCGCACGATGCTCGACGACGCTGCCCGACTGATGCAGCGAGATGCCGTCTACCCGCGCTTGCAGTTCAGCACCGCATCGGAATTCTTCCGCGACCTGGAACCCAAACTCCCCTCTCTTAAAGTGCCGACCTGGAAGGATGAACTCTATTTCGAATACCACCGAGGAGTTTTTACTACGCAGGCGGAAACCAAGCGCCGCATCCGCTCGACGGAAGAGCTCCTGCTGAACGCGGAAAAATTTTCTTCCCTGGCGGCGCTCTACGGCCTGCAGTATCCCGCCGCGGACTTCGACCGTTCCTGGAAGGCCCTCCTGTTTGACGATTTTCACGACATCTTTCCCGGTTCCGGCATCGCCGTGAACTATGAGGACGCCCGGAAAAGTTTGGAAGACGTTGGCCGCACAGGAAACCAAATTCTCGGCCGTTCTCTCGGTGAACTTGAGGCCAACATTCAAACCACTGGTCCGGGAGTACCTGTAGTTGTGTTCAATCCACTCTCGTGGCAGCGCGAAGAAATCGCCGAGGTTGCCGTGCAGCTTCCCTCTCCGGCCAAGGCCGTCGCCGCTTTCGATGCGACCGGGAAGCAGGTGCCTTCGCAGTTGATTGAAATCGACAAGGCAACGAACCGTGTTCGGCTGCTCCTTTACGCGCGCGTTCCCTCTCTTGGCTACGCCACGTATTTCGTTCGAGGCGTCGCGCAGCAGACTTCCACGGCCGCGGCCGTAAAAGCCAGCGCCGACTCGCTTGAAAACGAATACGTGCGCGTCAAGATCGATCCCTCGACCGGCTGCATGACCAGCTTGTTTGACAAGAAGGCTCGCGTGGAGTCGCTTGCAATTCCGGAAACGGATTCCGGCGGCCCGAAAGACCACATCTGCGGCAATTTGCTGCAAGCCTTTCAGGACAAGCCGAAGGCGTGGGATGCGTGGAACATCGACGGTGACTTCGAAAAAGTGCATTCGGATGTGAGTGGCGCCGACGAAGTCAAGCTGATTGAATCTGGCGCTCTGCGCGCGGCCATCCGCGTGAAACAACACTTCCAGAATTCCACGTTCGTTCGCGACATCATCGTCACGGCGGGCTCGCCGCGCGTGGACGTGAAAACATCCGTCGAATGGCATGAAAAGCACATTTTGCTGAAGGTTGGCTTCCCTTTGAGCGCCCACAGCGAGGAAGCAACCTTTGAAATTCCGTATGGATCGATTCAGAGACCAACCACTCGCAATACGCCGGCAGAGCAGGCCAAATTTGAAGTGCCGGCCCTGCAGTGGGCTGATCTTTCCGATGCGAATCACGGCTTCAGCCTTTTGAACGACAGCAAATACGGTTACGACGCGAAGAGCAACGTGCTGCGTCTTTCGCTATTGCGCTCTCCACAATGGCCCGATCCTCACGCCGACGAAGGCCATCACGAATTCACCTATTCGCTTTATCCGCACGGTGGCGGATGGCAGCAGGGCCTGACGGTGCGGAAAGGCTACGAACTGAACTATCCGCTGCTGGTGCATGTCTCGCAGCAACATCCGGGCGCGCTTCCTCCTGCTCACTCTTTTCTGCAAGTGGACGAGGAAAACGTCGTCGTGACGGCACTCAAAAAAGCCGAAGACAGCGGTGACTTGATCGTTCGCTTTTATGAGTGGGCCGGAAAATCCGGGGACGTCGTGCTGAAATTTGCGGCTCCGGTGGAGTCCTCTGCCGAGACAAATCTCATGGAGCAAGCGGCTGGCGCACTTTCCCTGCGCGACGGGGCGGTGATCGTGCCGACCAAGCCGTATGAAATAAGGACGGCTCAAATCCATTTTTCGAGCGAGCGGCAACACTAACGTTTTGCGTTCGCCGGGCCAAGCGGAACTTCGCGGCCTGAAGGCTTTGGCGGTACGAATTGTGCGATTCGCGATGTAAACATGGAGCCGAAGGAAAGGTGAACTGACCTGAACACCTATCTTTGGAGATGCGCGATTGTCGGCGCTTTGGGTGGCCTGTTATTCGGTTTTGACACCGCCGTTATTGCCGGCACCACCCACGCAATCACCCAGGAATTCTTTCTCACTCCGGCCACGCTCGGGGTGACGGTTTCCATTGCTCTGTGGGGTACGGTGCTTGGCGCGACCTTTGCCGGATTCATCGGCCAGAAACTCGGAGGAAGAGAAACGCTGCGAGTCATGGCCGTGCTGTACGTTGTGTCGGCAATCGGTTGCGCGTTCTCATGGAGCTGGCCGGCGCTGCTTGGTGCGCGGTTTCTGGGAGGACTTGCCATCGGCGGTTCCTCGGTTCTTGGGCCCGTTTATATTGCGGAGGTTTCTCCCGCGCCGCGCCGCGGCCGGCTGGTCGGGCTGTTTCAAATCAACATCGTGGTGGGAATTCTCCTCGCCTATCTTTCCAACTACTGCATTGCGGAGCTCGGCCTCGGAAATCAGGAGTGGCGCTGGAAGCTGGGCATCGCCGCCGCCCCCGCACTGCTCTTCCTCTTCTTACTTTTCGCGATTCCACGGAGCCCGCGCTGGCTCGTGATCAATGGCCGCGTGGACGAAGCACGCCACGTGCTCGAAATGATCGGTTCACCGGACCCCGACCAGGAACTGCGCGAAATCGTCGTTTCCGTTGGTTTGGAAAAATCGCAAGGGTCCGAGCCGGTCTTCGTCTACAAGTACCGCTATCCGCTGTTTCTCGCCATCAGCATCGGAATGTTCAACCAGCTATCCGGCATCAACGCCATCCTTTATTACCTGAACGATATTTTTGCGGCCGCCGGTTTTAGCGGCCTATCGAGCAATCTGCAAACGGTCGCCGTGGGCTTGATGAATCTCCTGGCCACCATGTTTGCGATGACGCTGATCGACAAATTGGGCCGCAAAACGCTACTTCTCATCGGCTCGATTGGCACGGCAGGCTGCCTTTTCGGCGTTTCCGCGATCTTCCTCACCAATCGCCATCAGAGCCTGTTGCTTTGGCTGTTGTTGACGTACATCGCTTTCTTTGCCATCTCCCAGGGAGCGGTGATTTGGGTTTATCTCAGCGAGGTTTTTCCAACCGCGGTGCGTGCGAAAGGACAGAGCGCGGGGAGTTCGACGCTTTGGATCATGAATGCGCTCATTTCCGGCGTTTTTCCGCTCTGGGCGAATTCTTCGGGTGGCTATACCTTTCTTTTTTTCGGTTCGATGATGGCGCTGCAGTTTCTGGTCGTCCTCTACCTGTATCCGGAGACCAAGCAAATCACCCTTGAACAACTTCCGCAACGCCTTGGAATTCAGTAGGGACTTTTCGTTCGCTCTCTCCAAGACTCAATTAGCCATTGGGAATTCATGCAAAAAAATCCTGTACGCGGAGAGCCAAGAAACCTGACGGACTATGCGGCAGCCGCTATCGATGGTTCCTGGTTGATTTTCCTGGTCCGCAGAAAACTCCCGCCTTGTTACCCGTCGCGCCAGCGACACGCTCAAATTGGCCGGAGAACCAAACGAACGGTGAGGATCTGGTGCGTTCGAACCTGGATTTTGAACGTGTGTTCGTCTTCGGGCACAATCGGCTTCTGATCCCGTTCCACCGCATCCGTGGCAACGATTCTGCTTATCGATAGCAGCGGACTATGGATCGTAACGGTACGCGGCTCGCCGCCGAGATCGATGAATCGGAGAATCGTTCCATTGCCGTCTTCGGCCGGCTTCCACGTATTGAGGAGGAGATCCGGGTCGTCGATGGCAAGAAAGCTTGCGGCATTTCCGTTGAGCGGACGAGGCAGATCGAGCGCCTTGTCCTGCGAGCGGATTTGGTCCTGCTCGAGCGGTGTCGATTCTTCCCAACCCATGCGGCTTAAGGCTGCTCCATCCGTGTGCGTGGCGCTGGTGATGACGTAGCGGAAGCGGAAGTGCCCGCCTTGCGCTGCACGATAGTTGGTGTGCCAGTAGTTGTTCATCGCGTAGGAGAAAATGCTTCCCTTCCGCTGGCCGAATTCCGTCGGCCATTCGCCGCGATTGATATCGCCGAATGTGGCGAGCGGCGCGTCGAGCGGCATCACCGTGGCCGAGACCCCATCCTGCTGGACGGAAATCCAATGCTGAATCGAGAACCACTCGTGCCCCGCGCCCGGATACATATCCTTGGCCGGATCAACCACTCCGTTCTGAATCTCATACTGGAATTGCGGGGACGTCATGGCGAATGGAAAAGCAAAGTAAACCGCTTCTTTCTTGAGTTCAGACTTCTTGTCGATCTCTGCGATCAACTGGATCTTCTTTTCGTTTTTGTAAATGCGGATTTCGGTATGAATTTCCGGCGTGTTTTCCGCGGATGACGAAAGCTCCGCGCGCCAGCCCCAGGGCGTTTGCTCGACCGAGATCAGACGCCCGTCTTTGGCCGCATGAACGTGGAGTTCCGGCTTGGGAGAAACCGCGCGGTACTGAAGAATACTGTTGGGCTCCTCGTCGCCGCCAGTGACGTAGAGATATTGGCCGAGGCGCCACGGACTCAGGCTGTCGACCAGCTCCTTCTTCAATTCCTTGTCGTAGATGCCGCGGATGCTGCCCGATGCCGGATCGAGTTCCACGCGATAGAATGGGCTCTCGATCGTCGTCGTGGTTGTTATTTGCGGCGCGGGCGGTGTGGTGTGCGCGCGGCGGAGTTCGTAGACCTTGTACCCCACCGGCGGAACGTCCGCGGCGCGAAACTCGACCTGGCGATAGTTCGGCCCCTCGTGGATAACCCGATAAGGAACGGGTTCTTTCGTCGCGCGATCGGCGATCTCCATGCCCTTGTCGAGATCGATCGTCACTTCGCCATCACGCTTCCAGTTCAAGGGATTGAAGACAATCAGACTATCCACTCCGGCCGCGATGGAATCGGCCAGCGTGGCCATGCCGCCGCGCAGAATGTTGTCGCGCTGGTCGGCGGCGGTGGTGGCTCGCGAATCCTTTACGCGCAATTGCTCGATCGCTTCGTCGCTTTCGGGATCGGAGACGCTGTTCCACGAAGCCCACGTATGCTCGTCGAAAAGGACCATGTTGGCCCACATTGAACTCAACTCCTCGCGATTCACGGCGAGACGTGGATTCGCCAGCGTGCCGAGCGTTGCGAGCTTTTCGGCCGAGGGCGCGCGGCTCTCGTTCTCCCGTTCTATGGCCGCAGGGAGCGCATCCGAACCAATTCCGTCTTCCCAATAGGGACCGCCATCTCCGCGGATCGTCGGTATCGCATTCCCAAACTGCTCCGCGATGCGGGCAAGCGCATCGTGAAAACCGGAGTATTCCATGTGCGGGTAGGCATGGAGCGCGTTCCACTCATCGGCCAGTGCGGCCTGCTGCGGAAACAGGTCGGTATTTTCAACCTGCGTGCCAAAGATAATCGCAGCGTTGGCGAGATATCCGGGCCGCTGATACATCTCGAGAAAGAGGGGTAACCCCTCTTCACCCTTTTGCGTGAGTGGAGGCAGGCCAAACAGGAACTCCATCTGCATATAGTGCCGCGAATACCACGTCAGCACCTTCCCGCCGTCCGGCCCTTCCCACCAGAACGGCGTGTTCTCGTTCAGATGTCCCTGCAACAAAACCGGCGCGCGATCATTGTTGCTGCCCGCAAAAAAGTAAGGAATGCCGGCCGCTGCCAAAATTGACGCATAAGACCACGAATAAGAGGGTACGTCAGTGATGTTGGCGTAGTTGAGCGGCGTGCCGTGAACTCGGCTGAAATTCGCGCTGGGATATAAAGACCGGATCAGCGTTTCCGCGGCCGGAAAACCCGTCAACACATTGCTGGATTGCGCCGGAATGTAAATCTTCTGCTGCCGGATGGCCTCGACGATCCGCTCTTGCTCAGCCGGGGTGCGCAAATGCAAAAACTGCTCGAGGTTCCACTCGCCGTCGGTGCTGAATCGGAAGGCCGGGTGTTGGGCAACCAGATCCATTGCCTCGTCGAGAATGCGGCTGTGGATCGCGGAAATCTTCGCCTGATAGTCGCTATAGCCGACATCGAGATGCACGTGAGGCACGACGAACAGCGTCCATTTCTTTTGTGGACGAAGCGTTTCTTGCATGTGCGCCGTATGCCCATTCACAATCACCGTAAGCTTGGCCTTTGTATCCGGTGCGAATTCGGGAATCTCGAATGGAATGCGCTCTTCCCCGAAGTCCTGGTCGGCGTGGAGCGGCTTGTCGAACGTTTTCCCGCCAATCGCAAACTCAACGCGGCCGGAACGAGGACGCTGACCGTATCGCACGAAGACGTCCACTCGTTCTTCCATGGATGGACCGTGTTTCTGAAAAAAAATTGTCGGCTCTGCGTGTGCACTGACAGGGGTTGGCACGGCATCCGATTTCCGCAATTCAATGGCGTCATATTCGAACCCGGCACCGGGAACGACTTTCTCGCCCGCGGGAATAGCCTGAAAAGAGATGTTATTGGCGCCGCGCTTGAGCCACGATCCGGGAAAGTCAAATTCGACTTCGGCTCGCGCATACGTCGGGTCGAAGGCAGCAACCATGTCGCCCATGTTGTAGTCGAGCCGGGGATGGAGATAGAACGTCCCCCCACGACCGTTGATCTCTACGCGCAAAGCGGGAACGCTCGAGCTTTCGATCAGCAGCGATGCCTTCAGCCGGTATGCCGGTTCCGGCTTGCCCGCGATCGAGAACTCGATTGCGCGCGGTGAAGAGGCGGGCTCGGCTGGCTTCTCGGCCCGGGCAACAGGGGCGAAGGCATACCAGGCGGTGCGCGAATTGTCCTGGTCGGCCACAAAGTGCACCGCTCCATGCGGAACTCCGCCGGCAAATTCGCCAGACGAGCCATCGAAAACGCCAACCCGCCACACCGGCTTTTCCTGAGGCTCAGCAAGCGACACAACGGGCGTCATGAATGCAACCGCAAACGCAAATACTTTCAGGTTCATCACCGCTCCACGCAGAGGGTTGGCGGCTACCTCTGCAAAATAAAATTCGTCAAACCCGTTTCACGCGGGATAGCGAGACAATGAATCCGGCCAAGCCGGGCTTCTTTCCCGGCTAAACCTTTACTCGCAACGATCGCGTCGCGACAGCAATGCAACGAACGCGGGCAAGTCAATCTTACGATAAAACACCTTGCGGACGTTTCGCATTACGGAGATAAACGGTATTGTCGCCGAGACCGGCATAGCGATATATTTTTCGTTCACGAAAATGGGACTTCCGACAAGCCACGCGTCGTGCATGCCGTCCACATTAGAGCGAGGTTGAACTTGAGCAGCGATGAGCAGCGGACCGGAACTTGAGCGCATGTTCGAAAATTCACAGTACGACAAATATCCGGTTGTGCGAGTTGCCGATTCAAGTGAACTGTGCCGCGACGGGTGGCAAGCGATCGTGGCGGAGTTAGCGTCCGCGGTTCGTCCCGGGAAATTTGTTCTATGCGTGGAGTGCTATCCCGGAGCATTCGAAGGCGAGATTGAGCGAGAGCTGACGCGCGCTTTGCGCCCTTCCCTTGTCGTTTTGGCCAAAGACAGCTATTTGCGCGAACAAGAACTTCTGCACTTGACGGCGCGCGATCTCGGCGACGATCCCGTTTTTGGCTTCATGGGCAATTATGCGCTCCGGGATTTTTTCTCAACCGAACGGCTTCACGCAGCGCAGGCGAGCGTGCAAGACGCTCAGGGACTAGTCATCGTAGTGGGAACGGGCGCGAGCGTGATCGCCCAGAGCTGGGACGCGCTCGTTTATTGCGATATGGCGCGCTGGGAACTTCAGCAGAGGCAACGTTCGGGTGAAATCGCGAATCTCGGCCTCACTAACTTCGAAGATCGCCCGTCCTTGAAGTACAAGCGTGCGTTCTTTGTCGATTGGCGCGCGGCCGACCGGCAAAAAAAGTTGCTTCTCGATCGGATCGACTACCTTCTTGACACGAACGACCGCAATCAGCCAGTGATGATTCCCGGCTCAGAGTTTCGTCGTGGACTCGACATCGCCGCATCGCAGCCGTTTCGGCTGGTTCCCTTCTTTGATCCTGGACCTTGGGGCGGCCAATGGATGAAAAAGGTATGTAAGCTTCCGCGAGACGTAACGAACTTTGCGTGGTGTTTCGATTGCGTTCCGGAGGAGAACAGTCTCTTGCTCGGCTTTGGCTCGACAAACGTCCAGATACCGTCGATTGACTTGGTTTTTCAACATCCGCGCGGACTTCTCGGCGACGCCGTGCACGCCCGCTTTGGCACCGAGTTTCCCATCCGCTTTGACTTTCTGGACACCATGGAAGGCGGCAATCTTTCCTTCCAGGTCCATCCGCTGACGGAATACATCCAGGAGCACTTCGGCATGCACTACACGCAGGACGAGAGCTATTACCTGCTCGACGCCGGCGATGGTGGCTGCGTTTATCTTGGATTGAAGGAAGGCATCGACCGCGACCGCATGATCGCGGACCTGCGCGCGGCACAGGAAGGCGGCGCGCAGTTCGAAACCGACAAGTACGCGAACAGGTGGGCCGCGAAGAAGCACGACCACTTTCTCATCCCTGCGGGAACGCCACATTGTTCAGGCAAGAATTGTCTCGTGCTGGAGATCAGCGCCACGCCATACATTTTCACTTTCAAGATGTGGGATTGGGGACGCCTGGGGCTCGATGGCCGGCCTCGCCCAATTCACATTGATCATGGCATTCGCAACATTCAATGGGACCGCACCACTTCGTGGGTGAAGCGCAATCTCGTGAACAGCGTCGAACAAATTGATTCCGGCGACGGCTGGTTCGAAGAACGAACTGGACTTCATCTCCGCGAGTTTATTGAAACGCGCCGGCACTGGTTCGACGCCCCGGTTCTGCACGCAACGGATGGCGGCGTGCAGGTTTTAAACCTCTGCGAAGGGGAAGAGGCGATCGTCGAAAGTCCCGACAATGCATTTCCTCCGCTCGTGGTTCACTACGCGGAAACGTTTATTGTTCCGGCGGCGGTTGGTTCCTATTGCATTCGGCCGCACGGACCTTCGAAAGGCAAGAAGTGTGGGACAATCAAGGCGTTTGTGCGTACCCGCGTCTGAGCAGCTGAATTCGCCGGGCACAGCGGCAGACCGCGTATACGTGATGTTCGAAAAAAGAACCGGCTGTGACCGTATAAACGGAAATACAAAACCGGAGACTCATTGAGCATGGAGAGCGCCAGCACAGGCTTCCTCTTCCTTGTGGTGGCAGGCGTCATGAACGCCTCTTTCGCATTGCCGCTGAAATTCACCAAGCGTTGGGAATGGGAGAATACCTGGGCAGTTTGGAGCGCATTGGCGCTGTTGCTGATGCCGCTTATCACGGCCGTCATCACGATTCCGCAGCTAACTCACGTTTATGCGCAAGCGGGCACGCGCTCGGTCGCGCTCGTTGCGGCTTGCGGAATGGGCTGGGGAATCGCACAAGTCCTGTTTGGACTCGCCGTTGATTCGATCGGTATCTCACTGGGGTTCGCCATTGTTCTGGGCCTTTCGGCCGCCATTGGGAGTCTCATTCCATTTCTCCGATTGCATTCCGACAAAGTGCTGACGGCCGCGGGGCTCGGCCTCATCGGAAGCGTTCTATTGGTCGTAGTCGGCGTCGGTATCTGCGCGCGCGCGGGCATGCTTCGCGAGCAAGCGGCCAAACAATCGCACGTCAATCGTTCTTCCACCCGCGGAATTTTGATGGCCGTGATGAGCGGCATCGGCGCGGCCGCAATGAATTTCGGAGTGGCTTTTGGCGGTCCGGTGGTCGAGGCTGCGGCTGTACACGGAGCCAGCCCGGCGTGGCGAATGAACGCCGTCTGGTTGCCGCTCATGGCTGCGGGTGCCGTTCCGAATTTGCTTTATTGCGCACATCTCATGCGCGCCAAACGCACATCGGCGAACTTTAGCGCGAACGGTACGAGGCATTACTGGCTTTTCGCCGGTGTCATGGCAACTTTCTGGTTTGCCAGCACGCTTCTGTACGGCGTCGGCAGTATAAAGCTCGGCGCGCTCGGCCCTGTCTACGGTTGGCCATTCTTCATGTCCCTGATTGTCGTCGTTTCAAGCGCGATCGGAATTTTGGCGGGCGAGTGGAAGAACGCAATGCGATCCGCGGTTGGCTTGCTCTTGGCGGGCATAGCCACGTTGACAGCGGCGGTGATCGCGCTGTCTTACAGCGGACGTCATCTTTAGCAGGGAGAAACGATGAAGGCGATTGCCGTAGATCTCGGCGGTACACACGCTGCCGTGGCTCTGGTTGAAGACAGGAACATCCTCGCGACCGAGGTCATCGGCTTGGAGCGTGTCGATGGGCTCGCGGCGGTGCTTCCTCTTCTTGCCGAGGCTACACGCCGGATCATGGCGCAGGCTGCCGTGGATGGTTCCGAGGTCAGCGCATTTGTACTCTGTTTCTGCGGCCTCGCAGATCCTGCCTCGGGCCGCGTCGTCTCGACCAACCAAAAGTATGACGATGCCACCCGCATCGACCTTCCGGCCTGGTGCCGGCGCGAGCTGGGCCTCCCCTTCGTGATCGAGAACGACGCTCGCATGGCCTTGCTGGGCGAATGTTACGCGGGCGCGGCGCAGGGCGAGACGGATGTGGTAATGGTGACGCTCGGCACCGGCATTGGCGGTGCCGTGCTAATGAATGGCAAGGTTCTGCGCAGCAAGCACATCCTTGGCGGCAACCTCTGCGGCCACATTCCCGTCGATTTCAACGGCCGCCGCTGCACCTGCGGCGCCATCGGCTGTGCGGAAGCTGAAGCCGCGGGCTGGTCGCTGCCGCTCGTTGCGAACGATTGGCCAGGATTCGCCAAAAGCGCGCTCGCACGCGAGCCCGTGAGCTTCCGCTCCCTGTTCGAACATGCATCCAAGGGAGACGACGTCGCGAGCGCCATCAAGGAGCGCTGCCTTCGCGTTTGGGCGGCGCTCGCGACCGGGCTGATTCATTCGTTCGATCCGGATGTGGTTGTTTTCGGCGGAGGAGTCCTTGCAAGCGCCGACGTAATTATTCCCTACATTCAGAAACACGTGATCGAACATACGTGGACACCGTGGGGCAAGGTCAGGATCAAGGCGGCACAACTGGGAAGTCGCGCCGCGCTTCTCGGAGCGATACCACTGCTGACAGCAGGACCGCCTTCCGTGCATCGCGACTGACGCAAATATCTCTCGACCGCTTTTCCGAGGGGAATCTCTACTCCTATGCCAGCCGCGTGTACGAACTCGAAAGGGCCAGGAAGCGGAGCAAGCCAGCGCGGCGCGGAATACCTGCTCGCAACGAAACTTACCGCGCGCGCCGACTTATATTATTAGTTCATGCAGTTAAGCTGCCTCGCATGCTTAGAGTCAATTTGCTGCCTTCGGTTTTCCTCACCCTTGCGACCGCCGCTAGCCTCGGCGTTGCAAATCCAACGCCGCAGCAAATTGGACGAGAACCCTGTTTACCTGGTCGCCTTGATATCAAGTTTTGCGACATCCTTATGAGAACGAGTGGACAGAAGAGAGCACTGGCGCAGGCCAGAATCACCGAGCCGATGCGAAGAAGGCGTATTTCAAGCTACTACCAAAACAAAACGTACAAGGCCGCAAGGGCGCCGCAGACGATCAGCGTGCCCGCCAAGAATCCATTCGATACTTTGAACATGGATGCATCCACCGCCAAAGAGGTTCCGGAGGAGCTTTCGCCTCCCGGAGCGGCGGGCCGTTTGCCGAGCAGGCTGATGACCGCCATGCCGATCACGCAGAAAATAAAAACGATCTCCATCCGATCCAAAAAAGGGATCTCGTAAACACCCGCGGCATTGGCCTTGGCGAAGCCGCTGGACGCGAGTCCAGAGAGGTTTATGAAATTGGGAACAAATTTAAGAAAACAGGAGCAGGCGAATCCACCGATGGTGGCGAAGAGCGCCGCGTTTGAAGTCGTCCGTTTCCAGAAAAAGCCCAGGATGAACATCGCGAAAATTCCAGGACTCACGAAACCCGTGTATTCCTGGATGTATTGAAATCCGCCTTTGGCACCGATACCCATCCTCGGAGCGAGGAATACGGCGATAGCCATTGCGACGACGATTGCGAGTTTACCTATCCAAACAATTTTCTTTTCATTGACCCCGGGGTGCAGATACGGCTTGTAGATATCGAGCGTGAAGATGGTGGAGATGCTGTTGGCTTTTCCGGCGAGAGACGCGACGACCGCGGCGGTGAGCGCGGCGAAGGCCAGACCTTTTAGACCGGTCGGCAGGAGATTCAGCAATACGGGATAGGCCTGGTCGGGTTGCACCTGGCCACTCAGCAGCAGCTCGCTTTGAAAGCTTCCCTGCTGATGCAACACAAACGCGGCAATGCCCGGCAGCACGACGATCACGGGCATTAGCAATTTCAGGAAGGCGGCGAACAGGAGACCGGCGCGCGCGGTGGGAAGGCTGGCTCCGAGCGCGCGCTGAGTAATGTATTGATTGCAGCCCCAGTAGCTGAGATGCGAGATCCACATTCCGCCGATCAGAACTGTCAATCCCGGCAGATCCAGGTAGTTGGGATTGTCGCGTGTGAGGATCATGTGAAAATGATCGCCCGCGTGCAGCCGCAAGAGGTGGAAACCGTTCAGGACGCCGGTTGTGCCGAATTTTGCCGAAACCAAATTCAGGGCGAGGTAGGTGGTGACCAAGCCACCGAGCGCGAGAAAGAATACCTGAATTACATCGGTGTAACCGATGACCTTCATTCCGCCGAGCGTGATGATGACGGCGAAAAGAGCGAGCGCATACATGCAGATCGCCGGATCGATTCCGGAGATTCCGTGGACCGCAAGTCCGCCGAGGTAAAGAATGGAGGTGAGGTTCACCACGACGTAGAGCAACAACCAAAAAACCGCCATGATCATGGCCACCGTGCCGTTGTAGCGCTGCCGCAAAAACTGCGGCATGGTGTAGATCTTGTTTTTCAGATAGACGGGCATGAAGAAAACGGCGACGATGAGAAGCGTGGCGGCCGCGAGCCATTCGTAGGTGGCGATGCCCAAACCCATCTTGAAACCGGAACCGCTCATGCCGATCATCTGTTCGGCGGAGATGTTTGAAGCGATGAGGGAAGCGCCGATGGCCCACCAAGTAAGGGAGCCTTCGGCTAAAAAATAGTCCGTCGAAGAAATTGCGGCGGCCTTTTTTTTCGTGTAGATCCAATATCCGTAGCCGGCGGTGATGAGGAAATAGATGAGAAAGACGGCGTAATCAAGGGAATGGAGTGTATTCATAGAGAAAAGTGGGTCGCTCCTCGATCCAGCGGTAGAGCATGGAATAAAACGGCTGGCGAATCAACATTGATACTGGTTATGCGTGCGCAGCGGCGATAGGGCACAGAATCGCCGCGCGAGGGCGCCGGAGTGTAGGGAATGGGAAAGGCCATGTCGTTAACCCAATGCAGCGAGAATGGCGTTGACGCCAATTTCGGCGATTTCGAGATCTTCCACTCCCGTAAGGCCGCTGACCGCGACAGAGCCGACACATTGGTCTTTGTAAAAAACGGGTGCCCCACCGTCCCAGCCGAGATAACGGATATCGCCATGATAATGCACGTCCCAACCTTCGGCGAGTGCGGCGCGCCCCACGGCGCCACTGGGCTGACGGAGACGCGATGACGTGAACACCTTATTGGCTGCGATTCCGGCGGACGGCAGCGAGGCGCCATCCATACGAAGAAGCGCGATCAACTCGCCATGCTTGTCGCCGACGGCGATGGAGCCCACTTTTTTTCGCCGCCTAAGCTCGGCAGCGCAGGCGTCAATGGCGAGACGCGCTTCTGTTTCACCGAGTTCGAGATGTGATTGCATTTTGAATTTCCCCCGCGGTGAAGTACGTTCCCAGGTTATTTGGCAAAAATGCATCAGAAAGATCGTTGCGCTCGCGCCAATGGAGTGCGGGCATCCGCACACCTTGCCGTGAGCAGCGATTTGCGACCTTGCTGAGACTGCGCCGGACCTTTTTCGTTGACGGGAAGCGGCGCTGCCAATCGGTGCGCCAGGCGCGGCGAAGATAGGAGCGCAAATGAATTGGCAAAGAGCGGCTACTTTGCAATGACGAATTCCGCACTCTCGCCCTCCACGGAACTGGGACCGATCCACACGGTGGCGTGCGCCGGCTCCACCAGGTTTTGCATATCGATGTTCCAGAATGCAAGTTCATCGCGGCCCAGGGAAAATTCGACCCGCTGCGATTGTCCGGGCGAGAGAGTGAGCCGGCGAAATCCCGCCAGTTGCCTTACCGGAAGCGCGACGCTAGTTCCCTGAAGGCGGACGTAGAGCTCCACAATTTCATCGCCGGCGCGCGATCCAGTATTTCTTATGGTGGTGGAAACGCGGAGCGGTTGGCCGGTCTTTTCGTTGAGCGCGCCCGCGCTCAACTCGGAAGTGCTCAGTTCCAAGGGAGAATAGCTAAATTTGGTGTAAGTGAGTCCGTAACCGAACGGAAAGAGCGGCGAATTCTCTTCATCGACGTATCGCGTATGATATTTTTCGTGATTGTTGGCGGGTGGACGACTGAGATCAACGCCATCCGCGGGACGGCCGGTATTCAACGCATCGTAGTAGAGAGGTTCCTGGCCCTCGGTGCGAGGCATGGAAACGGTAAGCTTGCCGCTTGGACTCACGTCGCCAAAAAGTGTTCGGACGAGCGCCGGTCCCGCTTGGACTCCGGGAAACCAAGCTTGCAAAATGGCCGGTGCGTGACTCGCGGCCCAGTTGAGGGTCAGCGGCCGGCCGCTGAAAACGATCAAGACCACGGGTTTCCCGGCCGCGGCAACTGCTTCCAAAAGTTGTTCCTGGTTTCCCGGCAGACCGAGATGGGCGCGGGAAGCGGCCTCGGCAGTCATCCACAAGGAGTCTTCTCCGAGAGCCATCACGACAACGTCAGACTGCCTGGCCGCCGCGACGGCTTCTGCAAAGCCGTTCTCTTCGCGCGTTAGAATTTCCGTGCCTTTGGCGTAGAGTACTCGGCCGCCCGATTGCTGCACACGAGAGGTCAAAGCTGTCCGCAACGTCACAACGTCTGCCGCATCGCCCCTTGCGCGCCATGGACCAAGCATATCCGAGGCACTGTCGGCCAAAGGGCCGATGAGGGCGATGGTGTGGACGTCTGAAGCGAATGGGAGCGGCGCCTTCGCTCGCGAGTCACCGTTCTTCAGAAGCACAAAAGAACGTTCGGCAACGGTGCGAGCGAACTCCACGTTGGCAGGATCGAGATGAGGTTTGCCGCCGCTTGCCGGTTCGGGAATATACGGACGATCGAATAATCCGAGCGCAAATTTGAGACGGAGCATACGGCGCGCCGCTTGATCCACGGCGGCTTCCGGCACTTCTCCCGACCGAACGAGTTCCGCCAAATAACGGGAATACTCGTTGCTTTCAAGATCCACGTCGACGCCCGCAAGAATCGCTTTGCGCGCCGCCGTTTTTCCGTCCGTGGCAATACCGTGGGCGATCGTTTCGCGCACGGATCCATAGTCGCTGATCACGACTCCCTTAAACCCCCACTCCTGACGAAGGATGTGCGTCAGCGTAAACGAGTTGGAAGTCGCGGGCACGCCGTTTAGGGTATTGAATGCGCTCATGACCGAACCGGCGCCCGCGTCCACCGCAGCGTGGAAGGGTGGCAGATAAATTTGACGCAACAAGCGTTCCGACATGTCGACCGAGTTGTAATCTCGCCCCGCTTCGGCGGCTCCATAGCCGACAAAATGCTTCATACACGCCACCATGGATTCGGGATCGTCCAAGCGTGCGCCTTGATATCCATGCACATAAGCAATGGCCATGGAAGAGCCCAGGTATCGATCCTCTCCGGCTCCTTCCACGATGCGGCCCCAACGGGCATCGCGCGCGATGTCAACCATGGGCGAATAAGTCCAGCGGATGCCTTCTTTAGTGGCTTCTTTGGCAGCGATGCGCGAAGCCCTTTCCACCAGCGTGGGATCCCAGGTGGAGGCCATGGCTAGCGGGACGGGAAAAATCGTGCGGTATCCGTGAATTACGTCCAGCGCGAAGACGAGTGGAATGTGCAGGCGCGAATTATCGATGGCCAGCTTTTGCAACGAATTGGTCTCGGCCGCTCCGGTGATGTTCTCGAAAGAGCCCACTCGGCCCTGTGCGGCCTGTTCGCGATAGTCGGCATGAGGCGAACCAGGGCCAGTTGAGCTATCGGCAAAGTGCACGGTTTGGCCGATCTTTTCTTCCAGAGTCATTTGACCGAGCAATCGGTTGACGCGCTGCTCGATGGCGGCATCATCCAACTGCGGCGCGGACTGCGCGCTGAGTAAACCGCAGGACCACGTGGAAGCAGCAGCCAGAAATAAAATACGAACTGAACGCAATTTGGACGCCATGTTCCTTCTCCGTCTCGCCATCCGGCTTCCCTTGCCACGCAGACGCCAACTTCGTATGCACGGACCCTGGCAACATTCAACGCAGGACACCCATTTACACTTTTGGCTTTGATCTCCTCGACATGGAGCTTGGGGCAGAGGATGAACAGCACAGACCTTTCCTCAACAAACGGATCTGTTCGCCGACCCTCTGGAAAGAAGTCCCCGACTACGACAGATGCTACTAGAAGACCGGTATTCTAGCAATCCATTAAGTGATGCGAAGCGGTGATAGCAATGGAACGGGCGGACTTCTGGTAAGTCTAATGCCGCGACGATTTGGCGGGCCGCACCTTTTCAAGCGGCACAACTCCTTCTCCTTCTTTCAACCCGTAAATGCGATCCGCCGGCAGATTCGTTATCGTTTCGGTTTTCCCCGCCGGCCAGAGAATTTCGACGCGGTCCAACCGATCGTGCGATCCCAATCCGAAATGGATTCGCAAATCGTTCTGCGAAAGATAGCTTCCACCGCTGCGAACCTCATCCACTTGAATGAGGTCTCCGGCAATGGCTTTGACGCGGGCGTTGAGTGCCAGACGATTGCTCTTCGTTCCCGCGAGTTCGAATTCGATCCAGTGGTTCTGGTTCCCGCCGACGTTGCGAAGAACCATGGGTTTGCCGTCCAAATTTTCGACGACCACGTCGACGCGACCGTCGTTGAAGAGATCGCCGAAAGCCGCGCCGCGGCTCACTTGCGGGATTTGAATTGCAGGTCCGGCTAACTTGCTTGCATCGCGAAAAGTGCCGTCGCGCTGATTCAGGAACAGAAGTTTTGGTTCGCGGTATCTGGCGCCGACATCGAGAGTATCGACCTGCGGGTAGACGTGCCCGTTTACGAGAAAGAGGTCCGGCCAACCGTCATTATCGAAATCGAAAAATGACGTGCCCCAGCCAACATAAGGAATTGTTGGCGTTGCGACGCCCGCCTGAAATGAAGTGTCGCTGAAGGTCATTCGCCCGTCATTGCGAAACAGAGCTGCGTACTCCTCCGAGAAATGCGTGACGAAAAGAGAGAGGCGGCCAGTGTGCATATAATCTCCGAGGGCGACGCCCATGCCGGCTTGTTCGGAGCCGTCCTGGCTCACCGCCGCTCCGGCGACAAATCCCATTTCGGTGAAATGACCATTCCCATCATTTCGATAGAGAAAGTTTGGCGTGGAATCGTTGGCGACAAAAAGATCCAGCCGGCCATCTCCATCGAAATCCGACCACACCGCGCCAAGACCGTAATAACCGTGTGGATCATCGACCCCAGCGGCTTTGGATACATCCGTGAATGTGCCGTCTCTGTTGTTGTGGAACAGAAGGTCGCCGGCGCCTTTTAACCCTCTGGGACCGCATTGCACGGCAAGACCGTGATACTGGCAGGTCTTGCTGTCGCCAAATTTGGGAAGATCGTCAAGATGAAAGTCAACGTAATGTGAAACGAACAGGTCCACCCAGCCATCGTTATCGTAATCTCCGAACGCGGCACCGGTGGCAAACTGTACATCAGTGAGGCCCGCCTGTTTGGTGACATCCATGAATGTGCCGTCGCCATTGTTGCGGTAGAGGACGACACCGCCGAGGCAGGTCACCAGCAAGTCCGGCCATCCATCGTTGTTATAGTCTCCGACCACCGCCCCCATGGCGAAGCAGGGAAAACCCACACCGGCCTTTTCGGTGACGTCGGTGAACGTTCCGTCGCCGTTGTTGTGGTACAGAGCGCTGCGAGCTTTCTTTCCCGCAAGCGCCATCTCCACCGTCGGCGCGTTGGTAAAATAAATGTCGGGAAGCCCGTCGCGATCGTAATCGATCAACGCCACGCCCCCGGCCATCGATTCAACAATGTATTTCTTATAGGACGACGATAAATGCTCGAACTTGATGCCGGTGGAATCCGTGATGTCCACCAGTTTCGGCAGTTGGCTCGGTGGCTGCTGACCGGGGAGCAATTGGGCGAACAGGCTCACCCACAGGCCAAATAAGGAGAAGAGCAGCGCAAGAAAGCCAAGAAAGCCGAAGCGCGACGAGGAACCCTTCGAAGTGGTTGTTCGCATCACGATGGAGGAAGCGGCGGCGAAGAACGAGCGGGCTTTGACCCGGGTTGTACCGGGCCAGCATTCTCTTTCTCCTTTAGCTTATTGAATTGCTCCATCTCTCGTTGCGCACGGTCGCGCTGGTTCAAGCGGCCAAAGAGGAGGGCCAACTGGTAGTGCGCATCGGGAAGATTGGGTGCCAACTGAACGGCGCGCGTCAGGTGCTCTTTCGCCATGTCGAATTCTCGCTGCTGTAGGTAGAGGGTTCCCAGCATGGCGTGAGCTTGGGCATTCTGCGCGTTGACGGCAAGCGCTTTTTCCAATTGCGAGATCGCGGCCGGGTTGTCTCCTTGATCGCGCGAAATCAAGGCCAACTGGTAGTAAGCATCCACTTGATTTGCATCGAGCTTGATAGTTTGTTCCAAATTTGCCCGCGCGGCGGGAAAATCACGGAGACCGGTCTGGGCCATGCCCAACGCGAGGAATGCCAACGGATCTTGAGGACGCAGCTTTGTGTACTGCTCGAGCGTGCCGCGGGCTTCTTCCGCGGCTCCCGCCTGCAATTGCGTAACGCCCAACAAGTACAAAGCCTCCGGTTCATCGGGCCGCAGCTTTACGAGCTGTTGGGCGGCGTCCACGGCGCTGGCCGCGTGCCCTGCCTGCAGGCTGGCCGCGGCAAATTTGCGCAAAATGTCCGGTGAGTCTGGAGCGGCATCGCGGGCGCGACGAAGAACGTCAAAAGATTCTTGCCAGCGTCCCTGGCTAGCCAGCAAACGCGCCAAGGCTTGCAGCGCGTTTACAGAGGCAGGGTCCAAGTCTACGGCGCGTTGAAAATCTTTTTCGGCCAGCAAGAGTTCACCCTTGCGTTCACGAGCCCGGCCCAGCGCAAAGAACAATTCAGAAGTAGGTTTCTGCCGCTTCTCGGCGGTTTGCAGCATGGCCAAGGCGTCGTTATTGATATCGAAATCGAGGAGCACATCAGCGAATTCTACGAGGATTCCCGGATTCTTCACGGCGCGCTCCGCGACGACGGGAACCAGGGCGCGAGCGTCTTCAATCCGCCCTAAACCGAGGTAACAGGCGGCGAGCAATGGCACGGCGGCGTCCGTGCGGCGCGCGCGAGGAATGCGTTCCAGCGCCTCAAGCGCCCGGCGAAAATCATTCTCCTTCAAATAAACCGCGGCCAAACTTGCCTCCACCTCCGCGTCCGCCGGCGCCAACCGCGCGGCGTCCAGCAGCGCGACGACCTCCTTGTCGGTTTCCGACTGCTGATGAAAAACGCGCGCTAGATTGATGTAAGCAGGCAGAAGGTCCGGGGCCAGCGCGGTTGCACGACGGAGCAACGTTTCAGATTCGGCGAAGCGTTTCTGGCGCAGGCGCACGCTTCCAAGCAAATTCAGCGCTTCCGCGTTGTCGGGATGCGTGGAGAGCACCTCCCAAAGCGCGCTTTCTGCTTCGTCGACTTTCCCCCGCTGGAGCAAATCGCCGGCGCGGGCGAGTTTCTGCGAATCCTGGTCCGTAGCCAACGATGCCGAGGGAAACGCCGTCATGGTGAATAGCGCCAGCACACAGAAAGCTTCGCGCCTCCATGCGGACCGGAAGAAGTTGCGGCCGACCATCATTGCCGGTCGGCCCCCCGCTTTTTCGCCTTCAATGCTTGATACGCCAGCAGGACGCGTTGCGCGTCCTCGGCACGCCCATCGCGGCGGTACGCCACGCTCAACTGAAATTGGCTATAGTCCTTGGTGGGATCGAGGCGGACGGCGGTTTCGAGCCGCTCAACCGCTCCTTTCACGTCTCCGCGCTCCAGCAGAATCTTGCCCATCTGATATTGCGCGTCGGCGTAATCCGGCTTGTCGCGGATCACTTCCGCAAGAAGGGTGAAGGCTTGATCCTTCTGTTGCTGATCGAGCAAGACATACGCGAGGTGATACTTAGCTTCCGCATCGGCGGGATGCGAATCAAGCTCGGCGCGAAATTCCTTTGCCGCTTCATCCAGTTTTCCCTCGTGAAGCAGAATCATCCCGCGGCCAAAGTGCGCCCCTTCGGCTTTCGAATCCAGTTCAAGCGCGCGAGAAAACTCTGCGAGGGCGGGGGTGTACTGGTTCTGGTCGGCATTTGCGCGCCCCAACAAAACATGAATTCCAGGTTCGTTAGGATTTTTTTCGAGCATGCGGCGGAAAACACGCGTGGCCATCCCGGAATTTCCAGTGCGGTCCAAAGACACTCCCAGCGCGTAGAGCAGGCCGGGGTCATCCGGAAGATCCCGAAGAAGGGGACGAAAGGTCTCCACCGTTTTTCCAAACTGATTAGACATAAAGTAACTTACGCCAAGCGCGTCGCGCACTTTGTCGTCAGCGGGCTGGCGTGCAAGCTGCCGGGCGAGTGGTGCGGCAGCATCCTCAAACCGCTGGGCGTGGAAGGCGGCTAGACCCCAATTGCGGTCAAGGCCTTCCAGTCCGGGCATCCAGTGAAAAGCTTTTTGAAAATAATCGGACGCTTGAATGAACTGTTCGTGTCTGGCGCGGATCACCCCAAGGTTGTTGTAGGCATTCGCCAGAATGGTGACCAACGCCTCGTGAAGAACGGCATTCTGCTTTTGCTCGGCGGGGGTGAGGGGAGGGCGACTTTCGAGAAAAGATGGTTTTTCGCGGCCTTCGCGAATCTCGGGCAGAACGTCGTGCGGCCCGTTTTCGCGGGCCGCTTGCCCCTCCTTGTCGCTTTGAAAGGCGAGTGCTCGGAGATCTTGCGCGCGCTTGAGCTCCGCCTCACCTTCGTCCTGCTTGCCGGCCTTGATCAGAATCTGGCCCATCATGGAATGCGCTTTGGAAACCTGATAGTTGTTGCGCGCGGGGTCGGTGGTTAAATCGATGGATTTTTTGAAAGCTTCGATGGCCATCTGCGGGCGGCTGGTCTCAAAGTACGTCTGGCCGAGATAAAGCAGCGGGTCGGGGTTTTCCGGCTGCAAGCGCAAGGCCTTTTTTAGGAAGTCTTCCGCGCCGGGGAAATCACGCTCCTCAAGATGAACGATACCGAGAAAATAGGTGCTGAAAAACTCATTCGGATTGATGGATAGCTCTTGTTCGAAGAGCGTGCGGGCTGTCGGAAGTCGCTCCTTTTCGCCTTGCGCGAGATAAGTCAACGCAAGGTAGTAATGCACACGGGGATAGTGCGGATCGAGTTCGATGGCCTTCTTGAATTCGCGAATGGCGTCATCCAAATAACCGGTCTCACGATAGGCGCGGCCCAGCAAAACGTGGAGCTGAGGGGTCGAGCCCATGTCGTTCAGGATTTCGTCAAACAAGAGTTTCGTTTCGGCCAACTTTTGCACGCTGAGGTAGGCAAGCGCCAGAGAGTAAGCCGTATCGAAATCTCCCTGAAGGTCCATGGCGGAATGAAGGTCTTCCGCCGCCGCGGCAAAATTACCCTGAGCGAATTCAATGTTGCCCAGAAGGTGTAACGCCCGCGCATTTCGAGAATCGTCTTTTACTACCTGCGCGGCCAGGGATTTTGCTTTCGTCATTTCTTGACGCCGGAAGTAAAGGGTAGCCAGATCAACGGCCGCTTCCGCATTCTCCGGTTTCGCCTGCACGGAATCTTCAAGCAGGCGCACGGCTTCTTCGGAGTCACTCTTTTCCAGTGCCGCGAGATTCCCCATGCGTTGTAACGCCAGCGCCAACACTTCGCGGTATTCCGCTTCGGCACGGTCCAAATCTCCCGTCAATTGGAACGTTTGTGCCGCACTATAGTGCCGCTCGAGGGGATCGGCTTCACGTTGCTGGCCGGTAGCGGCATCGATGGAGAGCGGGAGGGCGCTGAATACTAAAGAGGGGGCAATGAGACCAAGGACTAGAACCTTAAACCTAGCGAAGAGATGCACTTGTGATGTCCACCCGAAAAGATGAGAGGCGAGAACCCTTGCGGGCCTCGCCTCCCCATTTAACGCTGGCACAACTTTTCCGTCAAGCCTCAGAAGGTGAAACGGAGTGCGTACTGAATCTGACGGGCTGGCCTGGTGAACGTTGCCTGGCCAAACGTTGAGGAAACCAACGTCTGACTGACACCGCCCGGACCGGCGACGACCTTATACGCATTGTTGGGAAGGTTCGATTCACCGAACGGCCTTCCGGAGAGGAAGCAGGTATCCCCCGTATTGGAGATGCTTGCGTTGTTGTAAGTGGCGTTGATCGGTGCGCCGTTAATATCCTGATAGCAGAGCTGCGAAGGCCCGAGGCCACCGTTAACCCCCTGGAACTCGGTCTTGTTGAAGAAGTTAAAGAATTCGAGGCGGAACTGCGCGCCGATCCGCTCCGTGATCTTGAAGTCTTTGTGAAGGCCAAGGTCCCAGTTGTTGACGCCGGGGCCATAGCAATCCGCCAGACCGGCGGTTCCATTGGTTCCGAGCACGAAGCCGTTGAGTGTGAAGGCGTTAGGATTGAGCAATTGCTCCTTCAAGCCCGGCACATGGATGCTGCACGGCTGGCCAGCAACACGGTTTGGCCGGTCTAAATTGGTTGAGGTTCCCGAGAGATCGGGGCCAATTCCCGGCGTAATCGGTGTGCCGGTTTCGAAGGTGACGATGGGAGCAAGTTCCCAACCGCCGATAGTGTTGCGCACAATGGAATTCTGGTTTTTCAACACGGGCAGCAGGTATACCGCGGACCCCGTGAAGATATGACGGCGATCGAAGCCCGCTGGTCCATAGTCAAGACGCGGATTCGAATTGTCGCTAAAGCCGGCTCCGTTAAGCCCGTTAATGCCTTGGTAGCCGAGCAACTTCGACCATGTGTAAGTGGCCTGATAGGTCGATCCATGGCCAAACTTGCCACGGAACAGAGTTTGGAGCGAGTGATAAGACGACGAGCCGTCAAAGTTCCCACTGTTGAGGGACGCGTTCTGGCCGAAGAAGCTTTGGTAAGGAAGAAATCTCTGTCTTCCATTCGGATTGTTGCTCGAATCAATATAGTAGAACTGCCGGCAAGTATCGCCCGCCGGGATGTTGAGCCCCGCCGTGTTTACTCCTGGACCGGTGCAATTGGGCGTGACCTGTGCGAGATCCTGGTAGCTTTGCAGGTGCAGTCCGCGCGTTCCCACGTAGCTTATCTCCAGAGTGCTGTTCTTCATGATTTCCCGCTCAATGGTCGCGTTCCACTGCCAGGTGTTGGGAATATCCGTGGTGGGACTCCGAGCAAACGAAGGAGTGCCGAACCCGGAAGCGGGCGTGAAATTGCCGTCCAAATTTCTGGTGCCAGACGTGTTCGCAACGAACGGAGAGTTTTGCGCTCCAGCGATATAGATCGGATCAAGCTGGTAGCGGATGTAGAACTGGCCGACGCCGGCACGCAAGGAAGTCTTGCCGTCGCCGAACAGATCGTAGGCAACGCCCAAGCGCGGAGCCACGTTATGGTATTGATTGGCAACGATGCCTCGATAATTAGAGACGGTGGAGCCACCGGCACCGATGGCGGCGCAGGGGTTCGTCTTACTAGGCGCGAGCAAAATGCCGTCGCATGATTTCGACCCTGTCAAGTTGACGTTGAAGAGGCTTGGTACAAACAAGCCATAACTGTTGTCCGAGAGGTATGGTTGCGCCAAGACCGACCAGCGGAACCCGTAGTTGAAGGCCAAACGGCGAGTTGCCTTCCAAGTATCGGAAACATACCACTCGAAGTCCTGATAACGAGTGGCGGCGTTCTTTAAGGCACTCGATTCGCTTCCACCGAACAGCGTGCCCTTTAGAAGAATGCTGGCGATCCCGTTGCCGGTGTTATTAAAGGGGAATTGAAAGCCCGAAGTACCGCAGTTGATGTTCGTTGGTGGGCAGGTGCCGCTTGGCCCCCAGAAGATCGGAGCTTCGTTAAAGTCGCCGTTGTTGGCCTGATCCTTGAGGTTGTGAGCGATCAGGACGCCAAGGCGCACCTGATGGGTGCCCACCACCTTGCTGTAATCATCCGTCCAGGTGTAGCGGTCTTCGCGGTTGTTGAACGGGGCGATATTCCAGAGCGTTGAGTAGCCGCCAGGCCCCCAGAACAATGGAGAGGTGAGGTTTTTCCCCGCCGTTTTCCCCGCCAGTCCGTACGTCGGATTCAAGCTGGCATAAATCTGCTGTGTCAAGCCCGGCTGGGTTCCACCGGGAGCGATATTGATGTGATTTCCGGAGTAGCTGAACTGGAAATCGTTTATCGAACTGGATCCAAGCACGCGACTCACGCGAATCGTTGCCAGGTTGGAAGGCTGGGTCCATTGCGAATCGACGGCCGGCAATCCACTTTCACCCCACTCCGCTCCCGCCAGGCTGGGCGTATGCTGATCCCACCAATCCCGCGTATATTTGGCAAAGATCGTGGTGGATTTGTCCAAAACATAGTCCACGCGCGCGTTGGTTTGATAGTAGTAGAGCGGTGTATTCAGCACTTGCTTGTAGTTGGTGCCGGGGCACGGATTCGTGGCCGTTGGCGCAACGTTGGCGGCGGGATATTGCCGAATAATGGCTGCACCGGCCGGGCTTGGACCCTCAACCGTTGAATTGATGTTGGTGAGAGGCTGGCCGTTTGCCGGATCAACTACCGGGAAATCGATGATCCCGGCGGACGGAAGATTTGGATTAAAATAGCAATTACTCAGGTGATTTCCGGCAAATCCAGGAACCGGGGCGCCGGTGAAATCACCCGCGAGTTCCGCAGCGGTAGGAGTTTTTCCCGCATGCAGGCTGCCTTCGATCTGGCGGTTCCACTCCTCGGACGTGAAGAAGAATAGCTTGTTCTTCTTGATGGGCCCGCCAGCCGAAAAACCGAAATCGTTGCGGCGCAAGGGCGGCTTTTGCACCTCGGGCGAGGTGTTCTTGTTGAAATATTCGTTGGCGTTCAAAGCGTCGTTTCTGCCGTAATAGAAGAGCGAACCGTGCAGGTCGTTGGTGCCGCGCTTGGTGACGATGTTGACCTGTGCTCCGCCGGACTGCCCGTATTCCGGGCCGTAGGAGTTGGTCGCGATCTTGAATTCATCGATGGAATCGAGCGCGGGATAAATAAAAATCGTGCGCTGCGAACCGGTATCGTTGATCGGAGAGCCATCCACGGTAAAGAGATTGCCGGTGCGCTGTCCGCCACTGAACGAAATGTCCGTGCCGCCTTCGAGACCCTTGGCGCTGGTATTGAAACCGTCCTGCGTTGAAGCGCCCGGAACCAGCAGCGTGAGGCCGATAAAGTTGAGGCCGTTCAGCGGAAGTTCGCGAACCGTCTGGCCTTCCGTAATGACGCCGAGAGTTCCATCCGTGGTATTTACCTGAATGGCGGAGGCTTCCACCGTGAGCGTTTCCACCACCGCGCCAACGGTCAGCTTCACACCGACGACAACGGTGGAACCAATGTGCAATTCGATACCGCTTTGGTTTTCCGTTTTGAATCCGTCTTTTTTCACGACGACGTGGTAGCGACCGGGCGATAGTTCAGTAAAGGCGTAAAAGCCCTCCGCGTTGCTTGTTGCCGCGCGCGTCGTGCCGACATCGTCGCTGACCACAGTGACGCTTGCGCCGACCACGGCGGCGCCTCCCGCGTCGACGACAGTGCCTTGAATAGTTCCATTGTTCTGCACATTCTGCGCAAGCATCGCCGGCGCGAAAATAAGCGCCAGGCAAACGAACAGAATTCCAAACCCCTTACTTTTCATTGATCCTCCGAGGAGTCATGCATCATTTTTTCCACTTCGCTCTACTAGTATTTTAATACTACCCCGTGTGGCGCCATTTGGCGCCAGGTGCGCCACCTTTGTCAAGCGAAAAATACCGGTATTCTAAAATAGTTCCTCGCAAAGAACCGGTATTCTGGCGGCTTTATGCACCTCAACCGCGCGATTTGGTGGGTTGCGGGACCATAAATAGGGGTAGAATACGGCTAATGTAACCTACCGGCATGGTGCCGTTCGAAAAGCTATACTTCGATTTAGCTTTGGGAGCGATGGCCGAATGACATCCAAGAAAAAGGGGAGCCTTGGCAAAAAAGGCAGTCACGTCACGCTGCGCATGGTGGCCGACCGCGTTGGCCTGACAAAAGGAACCTGTTCCGCGGTGCTGAATCAAACAAGCGCGTCGCGATCGATTCCGGTGCAAACGCAAGAACGAATCCTTGCGGCGGCACGCGAGTTGAGTTACCGCCCCAGTTTTTACGCCCGCAACTTGGGTGTAAAACGCACCAATACGATCGGCGTGGTCACCCAAGAGATTGGCGACTTTTACGGCTCTCCGATCATCATTGGCATTGAACGATACCTGCGACAGAGGAATTTCTTTTTTCTTACGGTCGCGCACGGCCACGACCCAAAACTGCTGGAAACCTATTCGCACCTTCTTCTTGACCGGGGCGTCGAAGGTTTCATTACCATCGACACTTTTGTCGATCACCCGTTGCCGCTGCCGACGGTGGCCATCCCCGGCCATCGTCCCGTGCACGGCGTTACAAATATTGTATTGAATCACCGCAAGGGGGCATGGCTGGCTCTAAACCATCTGCTTGAGCTGGGGCACACGGAAATTGCGTTCATGAAGGGCTCAGAATTCAGCCCCGATGCGGAAGACCGCTGGAACGCCATCCGCGACGTTGCCGAAGAGCTTGGCATCCGCATGCGTGCGGAGCTGATCCTTCAACTCGAAGGCGACGAAACTACACCGCAACTCGGCTTTCCATTCGCCAAAGAACTGCTGGCGCGCAAGCGGCCGTTCACGGCGCTTTTTGCCTACAACGACATCTCCGCGATTGGCGCGATTCGCGCATTTCAGGAGGCCGGATTTCAGGTTCCGCAGGACATTTCCGTGGTGGGATTCGACGATATACGAATTGCCGTGCATAACAACCCGAGCCTCACGACCGTGCAGCAGCCCTTGCAAAAGATGGGCGAAATCGCGGCGCGCACGTTGCTAAACCGCATCGAAGGACACGAAGCATGGGTGCCAGAAATCGTGATTGATCCCGAAATTGTCGTGCGCAATTCGACCGCGCGGGCGCTTGCCGTACCTTTGGCCCCTCGCAGTGCGGCAGAGGATGCCGCGGAACGCTTGCCGATCGTGGCCGGACAGTCTGGACAGTAATGAATGCCAAACCACCGATGAACAAATGCCGCCCGTCAATCCGACCGTAGCAGTTCAATCTATTTTCCTGCACGCGAGCTGTCGCCAATGATGCGCCGGAAACCGCGCAGAATGCGTTTGCTATGGTATTGCGCCACGCTTGGCGCCGTCGTTTCCGCCATCGGTCTGCATTCTCCGAATTTGTTGCGGGCCCAGATACCAACGGCGGAGCGCCTCCTTTATCGCGGTTGGTGGCCAAGGCACAGCGCAAAGGCCGACGATTCATACGTGGGACCAGCCGCGTGCGCTGCGTGCCATGCGGACAAAGCCAAAACCCAGAAAGACACGCCGATGGCCCGCACGGCCGTCATCCTGGGCGCCGAACCCAACATTTTGGCGACACATGGCCGCCTGACTTTTCAGGCCGGCAGCTTCGGTTATCAGTTTGCGATGGCGGACGGCAAAGCGATGTACACCGCCACGGATGGAACGCGGAGCCTTTCGGCGAGGATCAAGTGGTCATTTGGCGATGGCCACGTTGGCCAGTCATATCTGTTTGAGAAGGATGGCAAACTCTTCGAAAGCCGCGTGTCTTACTTCGACTCGCTGAAAGGCCTGGAGTTTACTCCTGGCCGCAAACTATCGCAGCCGCATGACCTGGAAGAGGCCATGGCGCGTCCGGTGGATGAAGAAGAGCAATTTCGTTGTTTTTCCTGCCATACGACTGGTTCCACGATTGATGGCAAGCTGGAAAGCACCCGGCTCATGCCCGGGATTACCTGTGAAGCGTGCCACGGTCCCGGTTCCACTCACGTCGTTGCGCAGAAAATGGCGTCGGTGCAAGGACAGGCGTGGGAAGCCGGAAAGGACGGAGATCTGATATTCGATCCCGGCAAGCTGAGCCCGGTGGATGCGGTCGATTTCTGCGGCTCTTGCCACAGTACTTGGTGGGACGTAAAGCTCGGCGGCATCGAGGGAATCGGCAACATTCGCGCGCAGCCGTACCGCCTGGAAAAGAGCCGTTGCTGGGGAAAAAAAGGGGATGCTCGCCTGACTTGCGTGGCCTGCCACAACCCGCATGAAAAGCTTGTGCGCGATACGCTCGCCTACGATCAAAAATGCCTGGCCTGCCACGCCGCTGCGAATTCGGGTAGCCCCTCTCCTGATCACCCAGGTCCGGCGTGCAAGGTGGGCACAAAAAACTGCACGTCTTGCCATATGCCCAAGTTTGAGGATCCGGCAACGCACTATACATTTTCAGACCACTACATACGCATCGTTCGACAGGGTGCGCCTTATCCCGATTGAAAATCCGCTCTTAGTCCCTCGTGAGATTATGCAATAGGGGTGAACTGCCGCTTGACTCGCTGTCGGGCGTTATGCTACGGATGTTGCGAACCGGTATTCTAGCGCATTGTCTGAGAGAGTAGAGACTGCGTACACGGGGAAAAAGGGGCCACGATGAACATCAAAATGGCGTTGGTTTTATTTAAGCGATGGAAATACGCTCTCGCGTTAACCGTTTTGTTTCTGGCCGGGTCCCCGCAAGCCCACGCGCAGGCAACATGCAACGGCGTTTCCACACCTCCGACCGGAGTGGTCAACTGGACTCCACAATGGTGCCAGGAGTTCAATGGCGTTCAAGGTTCCCCCGACACGACAGTATGGAATTTCGATCTCGGAAACAACAATGGCTGGGGCAACAATGAGGTGGAGGTCTATTGTGGGCCTCCGGGATTTGCAAATAACCCGCAGCAATGCCCGTCGACGTTCAGCACAACCACAAATACCGTGTACCTCGATGGCAACGGGCACCTGGTGATTCAACCCATCTTCGTCAACGGGACGTGGATTTCAACGCGCATGTTGACGGCACCCAAGACCAACTTCAAATACGGGCGGATTGAGGCCAGCCTGCAATTGCCGGATACGACGAACCAGGGACTCTGGCCGGCCTTCTGGTCTCTCGGCAGCGACATCTCCACGGTGCCTTGGCCAAAGTGCGGCGAAGTGGATTTCATGGAGAACTGGTCTCCGGAAGTATTCAATGGACCAGGGCCGGGCGGGAACAAAACGACGATTCATACGGCCGTGACTGCGGGCAACGGGATAGGAAAAGCTTACACGTTCCCGAACGGTTCCCAAGCAAACACGGCATTTCATGTGTACGGAACGATTTGGTCCGCGAACATGATGCAATTCTATGTGGACGATCCATCCAAACCATTTCTCATTGAAACCCCCAACAACCTTCCCTCTGGAGATACCTGGCCATTTAACGCCTCGATTTTCCTGCTCATGAATGTGGCCGTCGGCGGGACGCTGGGTGGTTCCACGACGAACCTGGTGAATCCGCAGCCACTGATGGCGGATTACGTCCGCGTGTACACTCCTTCGACGGTGGCCAAACCGAGTCTCGGGAATCCGCCTGCGATCGCCGTAACGGCTGGAGCGACGGTGGGTAACAGCAGCACGTTTACCCCCACGCTTGTGGCAGGGACCGGCTATGCGTATCTTGCATGCAGCACGAATGCGCCGAAGGCGACTTGCGCGATTTCGACAACGGACCCGCTGAACCCCAATGTCGTGAAAGACAGCGCGGGAGAGAGCGTGACGGTAACACTGACAACGGCGACTAACGCGATTCTGCCGCCGTTTTTCTTGCGCCCCGAACTACGCAGGTGGCTTCCCGTTGCAACCGCAGGATTGCTGCTGCTTGCGATTGTGGCGCTTTTTACGCGCTTGCGGATTCGGACTTGGCGCTACGCGGTGCCTCTCGTGGCAGGATTGATCATTACGAGTGCCATGATTGCGGGTTGCGGTGGCGGCACGAGCAACGTGATTCCCCCGCCCAATAACAACGGCACGCCGCCGGGCGCCTACACCGTAACGGTCTACGCATTCACCGAAAGCAACACCAGCGATGGAACGAATGCGAATGCCGACGCCAGCACTTCCATTCCCGTGACTATCAATTAACACGCCGTACGCTAACAACCGGATTGGACGGCCGTGATAGGATTTCGAGGAATGCTCCGGTCAATTACAGCGGCCCTATTCGGCACCGTAGCAATTCTCTGTTGCGCGCACCCGCTCGAGGCGCAAGACAAACGCCCGGCCTACAACGGACCGGTATTTGAAGACGTCGCCAAGCAGAACGGCCTGACCGTACCTCATATTTCTTCTCCCGATAAACGCTACGTGATCGAATCCATGAGCGGCGGCGTGGGCCTATTCGACTGCGACAACGACGGCAAACTGGACATCGTAACCATCAATGGTTCCACCGTGGACCGCTACCGTGAAGGCGGCGACCCGATGATCACGTTGTACCACCAAGAGCCGGATGGAACTTTCAAAGACATAACCAAGGCGGCGGGCCTTACGCGGCGCGGTTGGGGAATGGGCGTGGCCGTTGCGGATTTCGACAATGATGGTTGGCTAGATATTTATGTCACCGGGTATGGCGGCAACGTGTTGTACCGCAATCTCGGGAATTGCAAGTTTGAAGATGTAACGGAGAAAGCCGGGGTGCGCGGCGGCGGATTCAGTACCGGCGCGGCCTGGGCCGATTACGACCGCGACGGACACGTGGATTTGTTTGTTTCGCGGTACGTACATGTGGATATCAACAGCCTGCCGGAGTTCGGGCGCGACAAATTCTGCCGCTTCAAAGGCGTGCTGGTGCAGTGCGGTCCCTGGGGCCTGCAGGGTGAAAGCGATCTGCTGTACCACAATCGTGGCGACGGCACGTTCGAAGAAGTTTCCGTCCGTGCGGGCGTTCACGATTCGGAAGGCCGCTTCGGGCTTGGCGTTGTCTGGGGCGACTATGACAACGATGGCTGGCCGGACCTCTTGGTCGCTAACGACGCGGGCTCAAATTATCTTTACCGGAACAATCATAACGGGACGTTTACCGATATTGCGCTGCTCGCCGGTGTGGCGCTGAGCGGGGCGGGCTTGCAGCAGGGCAATATGGGAGTGGACTTCGGCGATTACGATCACGACGGGTTGCTGGATATTGTGGATACAACCTTCGCGGATCAGTCCAAAACCCTCTATCGCAACCTGGGCCACGAGAGCTTTGAAGACGTAAGTCAGCGGGCGCAAATCTCTCAGCCAAGCCTTCCTTATGTTGCGTGGGGAACCGGCTTTGTGGACTTCGACAACGATGGCTGGCCGGATGTTTTCATTGCCAATGGCCATGTGTACCCGCAGGTGGACACCATAAAGGAGGGCGCGCGCTATCGAGAGCCGCTCTTCTTGCATTTGAATAAGCGCGACGGCACATTTGAAAACGTTTCCAATTCGGCGGGACTCGCGGATTTGCCCATGGCGTCGCGGCGAGGAGTTGCGTTCGGCGACATTTGGAATGACGGCTCTATCGACGCTTTGATCTTAAATGTCGGTGAGCCCCCGACACTCTTGCGCAATCATCTCGCCAACGGAAACCACTGGGTCGAATTCAAGCTGGAAGGCACGAAAAGTAATCGTGCTGGCATCGGCGCGCGCCTCACCATTCGTTCGGGAAAACTTGTTCAATTCAATGAAGTTCGCGGCGGTGGGAGCTACCTTTCACAAAACGACCTTCGGCTACATTTCGGCTTGGGAACCAACGCCAAAATCGATAGCATCGAAATCTCCTGGCCGAGCGGCCGGCAGGAACATCTTAACGACTTGGCGGTGGATCAAATTTATACGATCGAGGAGGGAGCGGGGATCCGGCCCAGGAAGAATTCCCCGTAGCCATGAATTGGCGCGCCCGGTGCTTCTCGAATATTTTTTTTAACCAGCCCAAGATTTTCCTTCGCGTCATCTGGACTTTCGGATTCGTGGTGTTCTGCCTGGTTTGCACGACCTCGCGCTTGGCGAAGGGGCGCCAAGCGGGACAACCGACTCCGGAGCGGGAGAAGCCCTCGGACCAATACCTGAATACGCAGCCGGGAGTCGAGTATGTCGGCGACGAAGTTTGCCAGGCGTGTCATCCTTCGGAGTTTGCGACATTCAAGCAGACGGGTATGGGCAGGTCAGTGTCACTTCCCTCTCCCGACGAACTGCGCGCGCTTGCAAAACCGGTGACCATCGTCAGGAAAAAGTTGGACCGTTCGTATGCGGTTTATGTGCATGACGGCAAGATGTTCCAGGAAGAATCCGAAAACGATGCCAAAGGGCAACGCGTTTTTTCAAACCCGCACGAAATTGCGTACACCGTTGGCGCCGGCGATGTGGGCAAAAGCTACCTGATAGCGAAGGAAGACGCACTGTTCGTCGCGCCGGTTTCCTACTACGCGCGCATTCGGGGCTGGGATTTATCGCCCGGATATAACGAGGGTACATTCCGAGGATTCACGCGACGCGTCGTCGATTTGTGCGTTGACTGCCACACGGGCCTGCCGCTGCCGGTTCCCGAGAGCCACAACCGCTTTCAGCAACCTCCTTTCCGTTTCCTGGCGATTGGGTGCGAGCGGTGCCACGGCCCAGGAGCGCTTCATGTGGACCAACGCAAGCGCGACGCTCCGCGCAACGGACCGGTGGACTTTTCCATCGTCAATCCCGAGCGTTTGCGGCCGGAAGTGCGGGACGACGTGTGCGCACAGTGCCACTTTGCGGGCGATGCTCGCGTTCTGCAGCCCGGCAAGAATTATCTCGACTTTCGGCCCGGCACCGCGCTCGGCGACGTCGTGGATATATTTTCAGTTCGTCCGGCAATCAAAGGAACTCATTTCGTGGCGCTGGATCAGTTTGAGCAATTGAAGATGAGCCGCTGCTGGAGCGCGAGCAAAGGACGACTGGGCTGTATCACGTGCCACAATCCGCATGTTCAGCTCCACGGCGACAAAGCCGCTGTCTATTTCCGCGAGCGCTGTATGAACTGTCATCGCGCCGAAAGTTGCCGAGCGCCCGTGGCGCGGAGGCAGGCTACTTCGCCTCCCGACAACTGCATACTTTGCCACATGCCGCAGCGCATGACTGAAGACATCGACCACTCCGCCTTGACCGACCATCGAATATTGCGGACGCCATCGGAAGTGCCGGCAGATCCACCGGAAGGAATGGGCGCGCCACCTGGCGAATTGCTTCTCAATACGAAGCCTTCACGTGCGCGCGAGACACTTCAGGATTTGCGAAGTCTTGCGCTGGCCTACGCGCAAGTTGCTCCGCGCTTCCCGGAACTTCGCGAGAAGGGTCTTGCTCTCCTGGAGCGAGCGGCGGCCGCGCTCCCAAGTGACAGTGAAGTGCAGTCTGCTTACGGGCGCACCCTCGCCATAGCGCGGCCGGAAGATAGAGATAGAGCCATCCAGGCGTATCAGAAAGCCATTGACCTTGGGTCAAAATCGGCCGAACTGCGAGCGCAACTTGCCCGCGCCCTGCTACAAAAGGGAGAAGTTACGGCGGCAATTGAATCGTATAAACAATCGATTCTTCTCGATCCTTACCTCACATCGGCGTATTTGGACCTTGCGCAAGTTTATTCAATCTTGAACGATCGCAAGAGCGCTCTAGAACTGCTGGACCGCGCTTTATCCATCGACCCGGGGAACGATGCCGCCCGCGGGGAGCGGCGAAAAGTTGCGGCCATGCCCGATGAAAACCGCTAACGCGTCATTCCAAGAATGAATCTCCGTGAGTTTTGCTGTTTGTGAATTCGCGAAATGAGACGAATTCACCGCTGGTGTCGTGCGGCGTTTTCTCCCCGTGAAAGAGTATTTCATTACAGCTTTCCACCGCTTACTGTAGGGAACCTAAGCCGGCGTTTCGAGGATGGGTTGGGATTGGATTCCCGAAACGGCCATTGCGAAAAAGCGGCGATCCTCAATGCGCTGTACCAGGCCACGAGCAAAGAGAACGCAGCCTAAAGGAAAGAGTATTGACGTTGTATGGTTCATCGCGATTGAATCCTTGCTGCGAGTGAGGTCAAGATGAAGAGCATTTTGATGCTGGTGAGCGGGGTGCTTTGCACGGGGGGCGGATTGCTGCACGGGTCCGGTCTGCTTGTCATTCATGGGGAAGTGGCAAAAGCCAATGTGACTGGGGATCTAGCTGACATCGTTGACCTGGCTTGGGTATTTATGAGCATGGGTTTTCTCACGTTCGGCGCAATCCTGATTACCTGCGGGATCCAAATGAGAAAAAAGAATTATGCGGGGCGAGTGTTTGCCGGCTGGGCAGCCGCATGCCTGACGCTTTTCAGCGCGGGAGCGATGATTCGGTTCGGTTTCAACCTTCACTTCTTGTACTTTCTTATCGTGGGGGTTGTAGCGGGTTTGGCGTGCCTTCCGCATCAAAAGACGGCGTAAGCCCGAAATGCAACTGTTGTGTCCCGAATTGGTGCAGATTCCCAGAAACGATTTGTGAAAAATTTCCTGCCTTAAACATCGTCCGTATTCTCAACAACCTAGCAGAATTGACGCGCGAAAATGGGTGGGTACATTGGAATTCAATGTGCCGTGGACTGCAGTGCGACTTCTAGATGGGAAACGGGAGCTATGTTCGTAATTATTGGAATTGTGGTGGTGATTGGGGCGATTGTCGGCGGGTATTTGATGGAGCACGGCAATTTGAAGGTGCTGATGCAGCCGGCGGAGCTGGTGATCATTGGCGGGGCGGCGGCGGGAACGGTGCTGATTGCGAACCCGCTGTTCATCCTGAAGAAAATTGCCGGCGGGCTGGCCGGCGTTTTCGGCGGATCGCCTTATACGAAAGACAAATACCTTGAGACGCTGAAGATGCTGTCGGAGCTGCTGGGCCGCGCGCGCAAAGAAGGTCTAATGGCGCTGGAAGCGGACAGCGACGCACCGGACAAAAGCCCGGTTTTTTCGAAATACCCGAAATTTCTGAAGGACCACCATGCATTGCATTTTGTGTGCGACACGCTGCGGATGGCGGCAAGCGGTGGCGTGGAAGCGTTCGACATGGACCAGATGATGGAACGCGACATGGAAGTGCATCATCACGAGCAGACGCAACCGGTAGCGGCGCTTTCGACAATGGCGGATTCCCTGCCCGGGCTGGGAATTGTGGCGGCGGTGCTGGGCGTGGTGATTACGATGGGCGCGCTCGGCGGACCACCGGAGGAGATCGGGCACAAAGTAGCGGCGGCGCTGGTGGGAACGTTTCTTGGCATTTTGCTGTGTTACGGATTCATCGGGCCGGTGGCGTCGACGATGGCGAAGACGACGGAAGACGAGCAGGCGTATTACTACGTTTTGCGCGTGGTGCTGGTGTCGTTCATCAAGGGATCGCCGCCGACGGTGGCGGTGGAATTTGGACGGCGCGCGATTCCGGGACACGTGAGGCCAACGTTCCAGGAAGCGGAAACGACCATCAAAAACAAGAGTGGCGAAGCTGCACCGGCGGCGGTGGCGGCAGCGTAAAGCGCGCGACGACTCCCGATGTCACAATCGCAAGAAAATCGACCGATTATCGTCATCAAGAAAAAGGGCGGCCATGGCGGACATCATGGCGGCGCCTGGAAAGTGGCGTATGCGGATTTTGTTACTGCGATGATGGCGCTGTTCATCGTGTTGTGGCTGCTGAATTCGAGCAAACAGGTGCAGGAGGCCGTCGGCGGATATTTTAAGGACCCGACCGGAACGCGTAAACAGGTTGGCAGCGATATGCGCGGCGCGGGCGAGAATTTTATCGTCAGCAAAGACAATATGGAGCAGCTGAAGGAGCAGTTGCAAAGGGCGATTAAAGAAATTCCTCGCTTCGACAAATTCAAGAACCACATTGATATGACGGTGACGAATGAAGGGTTGCGGATCGAACTGACGGAATCGGAGAAGGGTACGTTTTTCGACAGCGGAAGCGCGAAGATCAGCGAGGACGGCGAAGAATTGTTGCACACACTGGCCGGAGAGCTGGCGAAATTGCCGAACACGATTGCGATGGAAGGGCATACAGACTCGAAGCAGTACACCGCGGGCGGAAGCTACGGAAACTGGGAATTATCGTCGGATCGCGCGAACGCGGCGCGGCGGCTGATGCAAAGGGCGGGAATCCGACCGAATCAAGTAACACAAGTGCGCGGATTTGCGGATCAACGGCTGAGAAAGAAAGAAGATCCACTCGATCCGAGCAACCGAAGAATTTCGCTGATCGTGCAATACCTGGATAAACCCACGAGCGCAGTGGATGAGAGGGCCAACGGCGCAGCGGAAAAAGAGGGCGGGAAGGCCGCAGCGGGCGAGGATGAGAAAGACGCTGCGAAGGAGCCGGCGAAGGCTCCCGAAAAGCGCGAATAGCGGAAGCCACGTCCAGACTTAGCGAGATGATGGCGAAGTTGGCGGAGCAAATTTCGCGTCGTCGATCGGGACGTTTTGTTCGGACGTATCGATCTGAATGGTGAAGTGATTTCCCGGGCGAGCCTGCGTCCAACGAAAGGGAATTTTGACGCCGCCGGAATCGCGATAATCGGCGAAATCGATCTGCAACGGATTCAAGCCCAAAGGCGAATCGGTGTAACGAACCAGACGAACGAGCAGGCCGGACTGTTTGTCAAAAAAAAGACGAACGTCGGGCTTCCCTTCCCGTTGGCCGACGACGAGCCAAGTTGCGTGGCCATCGATTGTTTCGCCTTCGGACACTTCGAACTTTGAAAACATGCCGCCGAGGTGAGCGGGCAATGCGATGTCCGCGTCCATCTGTGCGCCTTGCGATTCTTCAGGCGTCATCATGCGCACGCGGCCGGGGACAGTCATCCAGCCGGCCTTGCCATCGAAGGCGGTGAGACTTTCGGCATCCTTGAGGTGCACCGCCGATATCCGCATATTCGGAGCTTTCGCGTAAATATCGACCGGGATTTTCTGATTGCCGAAGGCGGTGACGGTTCCTTTCTGAATCCGCGAAGTCACGTTTTTGAGCGCTTCTGTGCCGCCGATGGCGGCGAGATATTTTTCGAACAACGTTTCCGGCTTGGGAAGCGATGATTTATCCATTGCGTCGCCGGTCATCATCTCCGGTATTTTTTCTTCGGCGGAGACGACAGGAATGGAAACCGGCTTTGCGGCGCCGCGATGGCAGGAGTAGCAGGTCACTAACCGTTTGCCTTCGAAAGTGTCCTTGTTGATGTTCATGGTCATTTCGATCATGCGGCGAGCGAACTTCTTTTCTTTTTTGTCGTCCTTTTCGAAGGCGTGCTCGACATGGCAGTAGGAGCATTCGACACCGAGCGATGCGGACATGAATTGCATGGCGGGAATCATCTCTTCCTCTGGAATGTTCTTCATGACCTGAATGTTCTTAAACTGCTGCGCGGCAGTTTTGTGCGCGGCAGGCGGGGGATTTTGCGCCGGAGCCGGCATGAGGAGGAAAAAGAGGCCGCTGGCGAGAAAAAACGTGCACAGCAAAGGCAAACCGCGCTTATGCATTCGAAATACCTCAGTGAAGGAGTCGTAGAGATTCTATCAAAACAGATGCAGGCGGCATGAAACGCGTTTCGATGTGGTTTGGGTTACGCGCTCAGTTCGCCGCGCTTGGCGAGCGCGGCGATGCGGTCGGCGGCGCGGAAGGCGAGCGCTTCGATGGTCATCGTCGGCTGGCCGCGGCCGGAGGTGACAAAGCTGCTGCCGTCACAGAGAAAAATATTTTTCACGTCATGCGTGCGATGGTCGGAATCGATGACGGAAGTTTTTGGGTCGCCGCCCATGCGGCAGGTGCCGAGGAGGTGAACGGCAAATTGCTGTTCTTCGATGGGGTAAGACCATTTTTTCTTCGCGCCGGCGGCGTCGAGAATCTGCAATCCATACTGGTTGAGCCACGTCGCGAGTTTGATGTCGTCCGGATGATCTTTGTAGGTCATGCGCAAAGCGGGAAGGCCCCAAGCGTCTTTGAGGTCCGGGTCGAGCGAAAAACTGTTTTCTTCCTTGGGTAAAGATGTGCCGTGCGAAAAGATTTCGACGGTGCGGGTAAAGTTGTGCGCAATGGCATCCTTGAATTTCTTGCCCCAACGAGGAGTATCGGGAGGCAAGCCTCCGCCAGCGGCGAAGTTGATGGGAGTCATGTCAAAGCGAGCGTCTATTCCGCCGCCGCCGTAGAAACCGACTTTTTGTGGATCGAGTTCGTAGAAGTCGTGGAGGACGCGGCTGACGGCGAAGCCTTTGTAGTCATTCAATTGTTCGTCGAATACCCCAAGCGAAATTCCGCCGGAGTTGAGCATCAGGTTTTTGCCGACGTAGCCGCTGGAGTTGGCCAATCCGTTCGGAAATTGTTTCGAGGCCGAGAGCAGAAGCAGGCGCGGCGTCTCCGCGCCATTGGCGGAGACGATGACAGCCTTGGCTTTTTGCAAGTGGACGTTCTTTTTTTCGTCGAAATAGACGGCTCCCACGGCGCGGCCACGCGAATCGAGCTCAATTTTGTGGACGTAGCTGTTGGGACGAATTTCGCAACGGCCGGTTTTTTCCGCGATTGGAATCATGGATGCGAGGGAGCTGGACTTTGCATTGACTTCGCAGCCGAAGGCGAGACAAAAGCCGCAATTGATGCAGGCACTTCGGCCCGGACGCGGCTGAGAAAGAATGGCCATCGGCGCGGGAAACGGATTGAGGCCAAGTTTGCGCGCGGCGCGTTCGAACAGGACGCCGCTCGATTTCACCGGTAGCGGCGGCATGGGATAAGGCTTCGAACGCGGCGGATCGAAAGGACTCGCGCCGGCCAGTCCCGATACACCCACTTCCCATTCAACTTTTGTGTAATACGGTTCGAGATCGGCGTAAGTGATGGGCCAGTCGCTGAAAGTCGACCCGGGAATCGCGCCAAGTTTGGTGCGCTCGATGAAATCGATTTCGTGAAAGCGCCAGAAATTCGCGGTGAAGTGATTGCTCGTGCCGCCGACGGCGCGGCCGTAGACGAGCGCGCGCTGCGGCTTGGCCTTATCCTCCGGAGTTTTGCGAAAAGTATTGGGCTGCAGCTTGGGATGATTGGTGAGGAGATCTTCCTGCAGGACTTTCAGTTCGTCGTGGGAAAAGTCGGATTCGTGCAGGTAGGGCCCTTGTTCGAGAACGACAACGCGAAAGCCATTGGTCGATAGTTCCTTGGCAAGGATGCCGCCGGCGGCGCCGGAACCAATGATGACGAAATCCACTTCATCCGAATTTTGGTATTGCACGCGGGGAGTTCTCATTTTTTCTCCGCGGCGACGGGCTGCCAGCCGGGATAGTCTTTGTCGAGCGCGCCAAACGGAGGCTGAAACATGTGCTCCGGATCACGGCCGATCACTTTCCAGCCGACGCCATCGCGGTTGCCGCGGCGGCCGACATCGGGTGCAATCAGAAAGCCGGCGATCGTGTGATAGCGCAATGTCTCAAAAAAAGGCTGAGCGTTGCCTCCGAGACGATTGGCGCGGCGGTTTTTGGGAGGAATCGTCTCCTTGCTTAGAGCCTCCATCACGGCATCTTGCTGTTCCAAACTCGCGGCCGAAAATTTCTTCGCTCCGGGAAATGTTTCAGCGAGGAGAGCCTGGACGTGAGCGAGACCTTCCCGGTAAGTTGCTTGCGAGTCGGTCGCAAACGTGACCAGGGCGCGGTCGATGAAATAGACGACGCCCGCCTCTTTTGCTCCGGGAGTTTCGTCAGTCGGAATGATGCGCGAAGACATAGCCTCGATTTCCGCGGCTTGCGCGGACGAAAAAAATTCAAACTTCGCGGGGGCCGGAGACCCGGCGGCCGCATGTGCGTGAGCGGCGGCGGAAACCATCGCCGGCCAATTGGCTGTGAGCCAAGCTGCGGAAAATCCGGCGGCGCTGCGCGAGAGAAATGTTCTGCGATCAAACGGAGTGGCGGGAGAACAATCGTGGTCAGTCATGCGGAGAACTCTATGCGTGGGTCTCGTATGGGGTCAACCCCAAAATCCAAAAGAGGCAAAATGGCCTTTTGCATGTATCGGGCGCTAAATTTGCCGCACGACGGCGCGTGGTGTACGATTCCTAAGAAATACTCCATTTTTGTCGAGCAGGAGAGCGTACAGCGCTGCATGGCGACTTTTACCGGAGCGATCGGCACCGGCGGGAAATGGCTGCTCGACAAAATCGTCGGCGGCATTGCCGCAACGGGAATCAACCCCAACGTACTGACATTTCTGGGCCTGGTGGTGAACTTCGGGGCCGCGGTGATGTTTGCGGTGGGGCGATTCTGGATTGGCGCGCTGATTATTTTCTTTGCGGGATTTCTGGACATGCTGGACGGGCAAGTGGCGCGGCGGCAAAACCGCGTGACGGCTTTCGGTGCGTTTTACGATTCGACGCTTGACCGCTACGCGGACATGGCGCTGTACATGGGCCTCCTCGTGTATTACTCGGTGAGCGGGCGGACGCCGTACGTGGTGCTTGCGGCGGTGGCGACGGCGGGTTCGGTGATGGTGAGTTATGCGCGAGCGCGAGCGGAGTCGCTGATTCCGTTGTGCAAGGTCGGCTTTATGGAACGGCCGGAGCGGCTGGTGCTGCTCATCATCGGCGGGATCTTTAACAGAATGGCCGCGGTGCTTTGGGTAATTGCGGTGATTTCAACGCTGACGGTGATTCACCGCATCGTTTATACATGGCAGGAAACGCGGGCCGGGCGAACACTGCCCGGGATCAAAATTAGTTTGTAGCGGCTTCCTTCTCTGCGAATTCATCCTTAGTTGAAGCGCTTTTCAGCGCGGCGTCAACCGGCGCACTGACGATGGCGTGAACTCTGTCTCTGAGCGCCGGGACTTCCTCCTTGTTCATGTTCGAAAGGTCGATGGTGTCGTGAAGATGCACGGTGATCTCCGCGGGCCAGAACATCCATTTGCCGGTAGCGTGATGTTTAAAGGAGCCGACGAGGCTGACTGGGACAAGCGGAATGTTCAGTTGCTGCGCGAGGCGGAAGGCGCCCGGTTCGAATTGGTCGACGCGGCCGTCGCGCGTGCGCTTGCCTTCGGGAAAAACGATGAGGCTCATTCCGCCATCGATCGCGTCTTTTGTGAGACGCCACAGTCGTTTCAGGTCCGAAGGGCGGCGCACGTCGGGCACCGGAACATTTCCGAAACGCTTCATCAGCAAACCATAAATCGGAATTTTGAAATGGGATTCCAGCTCCCATCCGCGCGTGAATTGGGGAATCGCGCAATAAAGCACAAACGGATCGAACAAGTTCACGTGGTTCGAAATGAAGAGGCAGGTGCGCTTTGGATCAAAACCAGGCGACATGACGATTCTGACGCTTGCGCCGGCAAAGAAAACGATGCGGCGGCAGAAGGCGCGTTGCAGCCAATCATGCTTTCGCGGATCAAACATGAACGCGAGCACGACGAGAATCGGCACGGAAATGCCGAAATGAAGCAGGCTGACGACCCAGAGAAGCGCGCTGCGGACGGTGAGCCAGACGCGCCTCATATGTACACGTCCAGTGCACCCGGAAGAATGTCGATGGACTTGCACGCAAGCGTGGCGATTTCGCCGTCGATCAAAACGTCCACCGGCACGGACAGGTTGAATTCCACGTGGCGCACGGCTTTGCGCGAAGCGAGCGGATGTGTAATGTGCGTGCCGTCGTAGAGGCGGGGCAGAGTGCGGAGAAGGCCCCAGCGCCCGATGGGCCCCCATCGAACGAATTCAATGTAGCCGTCGGTCGAATCGGCATCGGGAGCAATGAGCATCGTGCCGCCAGTGTACTTGCTGTTGCTGAAAGTGAGGAAGAGCGCTCGGCGGTCATCCCATTCGACTTCGTCGTCGCAGCGAAGGGTGAACGAGCGGCGGCGCAATTGCGCAACGCGAACCAGGACGCCGAGCAAATATCCCAGCGGGCCGAGCGATTTGAAATAACGATTCGTGAGCGCGCCGACATCGGCGGTGAAACCAAGGCTGAGGATATTGAGGGAAAAGATTTCGCCAGCACTGTGCGTTAGACGAATCAAATCGACGGAGCGGGAGTGGCCGGCGAGCAAAGCGCGGAATGACGCGCCGGCGCCATCTTCGGCAAAATCGCGCAGGAACGAATTGCCCGTGCCGAGCGGCAGAAAACCCAACGAGACGCGCTCTTGCGCATTCGCGCGGCCGAAGAGGCCATTCAAGATTTCGTGAGCTGTACCGTCTCCGCCCACGGCAATGAATCGGCGATAGCCTTGCTCGTAGGCCTCCGCGGCTAAGTCGACGGCATTTCCGCGGCCCGTCGTGGCCATCACATCTACCGCAACGCCGCCATTGCGCAACTGGGCGAGCGTTTCACCGGCGAGTTTGGCGGATTTACCGCCGCCCGCCGCGGGGTTTACGATGGCGAGAAAACGTTCTTGCTGCTGGGACATGGCTACAGAGGAAGTATCGCAGAGGTCCGGTCGAGTTGCGCCAACCGCTCGGCAAGAATGTTCCTCTTTATTTTAAGCGAGGCGGTGCGGGGAAAGTCTTCATCGAGCAGCACGACGCCGTGGACACGCTTGTAGTTCAAAAGGCGATTATTGCGCGCAACGATGTCGTTGTGGAGCGCGTCTGAATAGGACTGGCCGCTCTCTAAATGAAGCGCCAGGATGAGTTGCTCTCCGACCATGGAACGCTTCGGCCAAATGAAGTTCGCGGCGAAAACGCAAAACTCTTTGACGGGAAGGCTTTCGAAAACCGCTTCAATGTCCTCGGGGTAGATGTTCTTCCCTTCTTCGGTGACGATCATGTTTCTCTTGCGGCCAGAGAGAAGCAGATGGCCGGCCCAATCGATGCGGCCGAGATCGCCGGTTTTGAGCCAGCCGTCGGAAAACGACTCTGCCGTGAGTTCGGGTTCGTTCAAGTAGCCGGTCATGACTGTTTTGCTGCGCACATAAACTTCGCCGACGCCGTCTGCGGCGGGCTCGACAATTTTCACTTCCATGCCCGGGAGCGGTTTGCCGACGGTATCGGCGCGAAACGGATTCAGATCGTTGACGGTGATGGCCGTGCCGGCTTCGGTGAGGCCGTAACCGTTGGCGACGGGAATGCCGAGGTCGTAGAAAAATTGCAACGTTTGCGGTTCCGTAAAGGCGCCGCCGACGATAATCGCGCGAAGTTCGCCGCCGAAGGCCGCATGAACCTGGCCGAGCAAAATGCGACTGAGACCAAGGCGCGGCTTGCTTTTCGTGAATGCTTTGTTGACGCGGACCAGGAAGTTAAACATTTTGCGTTTGCCGGTGGGCAGTTCGTCAAAGCGGGCTTGCAGACCTTTCTGCAAATTCTTGAGCACCAGCGGCACAAGGCTGACGTAGGTGATTTTGTATTTTGTGAAAGCCTCGCGAACAAATTCCGGGCGCAAAGTGCGCAGGTGGACGACGCAGGCGCCGCACGTGAACGGGCCAAAGAAGCCGACCATGAAATCGATGGCGTGATTCGTGGGAAGAATGCTGAGATAGCGCACGCCGGGCCAAAAGGGATAGAGCGAAGTGAGCGCAACGCATTGTTCGAGATAATTTTCGTGCGTCATCATGCACCCCTTTGGGCGGCCGCCGGTGCCCGAGGAGTAGACGATGCACGCAACGTCCTTGCGTTCGCGCGGAACGAAAGCCGGCTCCGCGGCACTGCGAAACTCTTCCCATCGCTGCGCACCCGCGAGATCGGCGCTTGTGGGCGCTTCCGTGACAAGGACGAGCTTAACGTTTTCGGCGGCGGAGCGTTCGGGCGCTGCGCTCAACTGGCGCCAAATCGGATACTCGGTGATCAATATTCTTGCGCCGGAATGTTTCAGCAACTGCCAATGTTCGGAAGGCGTGAGTTTGTAATCGAGCGGCACGAGCACACCACCCGCGAAAAAAATCGAGTAGGCGGAAATCAGCCACTTCGATTGATTCGTCATGATGATGCTGGCGCGGTCGGCGGCAGTGAATCCGGCGTCTTGCAGTGAACGAGCCAGCGGGTGCGCGCGGTCGTGAAATTCTTTATACGTCAGACGTTCTTTTTCGCGGTCACGGTCCGCTTCGATCAGACAGGTTTCGCCGGAGAAAGTTGCAAGGGCATCCTTGAGCGCCGCGCCTACCGATTGATATTGAGACAGGTCCAGCATTAAAGGCGGGATTGAATGCGTTCGGCCAGCGTGCGGAAATCGCTGACGCCTTGCACTTCGTAATCGGGAAGCTCAATGCCAAAATGATTTTCCAAACGCGAAAGAAGTTCGAGCGCTTGAAGGCTGTCAATGCCCAGCTTTTTAAAGAAATCATCGGACGGCTCGAGCGTGCCGGCAGTCACTTTGAAATGCTGTGTCGCGAGTTCAATCACTTCCTGCGTCGTTTGATCAAGATTACGCATAGAGATACAAATCTATCATTCTGGCGCGCGGAATAAAAATTGCGGACCGCCGTCTAGATTAGACCGATTCGATCAGCTCGATTCGATTCCCGAAAAAATCGAAAACATGAACGCGGCGGCGGCCGTCAACCGAAGCATCCGGCCGAAACGGCAGTTGTGCCGCTTCACAGCGTTCGAGGATCTCGTCCAGGCCCTCGACAACTAATGCGGGATGAGCTTTCAACGCCGGGCGGAAATCGGCCTCTACTCCCAGGTGCACCTGCGCTGCGCCCGCGGAAAACCAGCAGCCGCCTCGGCCCGCGAGCGCGGCGGGTTTGGGAATTTCATTCATTCCAAGGATGTCCCGATAAAAAGCGCGGGCGCGTTCTTCTTCACCGGCAGGCATCGCGAGTTGGACATGATCGAGCGCAAGTATCTTCATTCGAGTTTTGGACGTGCAGATAGAGAGTTCATGGGAGATAGGGCATTGCGTCGGTGGATTCGACAAATTTCTTGAGCGCGGCAAGAACGGCGGGGCGCGCAAAGAGCTCGCAGAAGATTTCGACTTCCTGTTTGAGCTCGGCGTAAGGAATGGGCTTCAGGAATTTTTTGGCGACGGCGCGGGTAGTTGCGTCAAATTTAGTGATTTGTGCGGCGGTGGTTCGCGCCACCTTCAGTGCTTCGCCTTCTCCGGCGAGCTGTGCCACGAGGCCAACCGCCTGCGCTCGCGTGGCGTTGACGCTGCGGCCCGTCAAGAGCAAATCGCGAACGAAAGCGTTGCCGAGGTCGCGCTTCAACCGGGGAATGCCGCCAAATCCGGGAATCAGACCAAGCCGCAATTCCGGGAACGCGAAACGCGCCATTTTGTCGGCGATGATGACGTCGCACGTGAGTGCGAGTTCCAAGCCGCCTCCAAAGCAGACGCCATGAACCGCGGCGATGGTGACGAAAGACGCGGCGTCGATGGCGTTCGCGACCGCATGGGACCGCTCGACAAAATCGCGCACGGCCGCGTTACGTTCTCTTTCCGGCAAAGCGATCGCGCCGTGATAAAGCTCGCGCAAGTCCGCGCCGGCGGAAAAACCGCGCTTCTGCGCGCTCGAAATGATGCAGGCCGACGTATCGGCTTCGAGCGACTTGATCGCGGCGGCGAATTTCTCGAGGTCGGCAAGCATCACCGTGCCAATTTCATTGGCCGGCTCGCGGTCGAGCGTCAGTTCGACAACGCCATCGCGCCATTCCCATCGCAGCGCTTTGCCGGAAAAACTTTTCATGCCGTCGCTTTCCTTCCGTACATCGCATCGATTTCCGCGGCGAATCGCATGTTAATGGCGTCGCGGCGAAGCTTGCCGTTGGCGGTGAGCAAGCCATTTTCCGCCGTAAAGGCTTCGCGGAGCACGACAAAATTTCGCACCTGGCGGTAATGGGGGAGTTCCGGATTGATCTTGTCCAAAGCGCCTCGCACTACGTCGTCAGAAACGGTTCCCGTCACGAGCGCGCAAAGATATCCTTTGCCGTTGCCCACGAGCACAACCTGTTGCGCACCGGGGAGAACCTGTTGAATGCGATCTTCGATTGGTTCGGGGGCGATATTGTGGCCGGAATTCAAAATGAGAAGATTCTTGATGCGGCCGATGATGCGCCAATTCCCGCAGACGTTCACTTCGCCTTGATCGCCAGTGTGAAACCAGCCGTCCCGCATGACCTTCGCGGTTTCTTCAGGCCGGTTCCAGTAACCCGCGAAGAGGTTTGCCCCTCTCACGAGAATTTCTTCATTGTCGCCGATGCGCATCTCAATGCCGGGAACGGCCTGGCCAACGTGTCCGGGTTCGACGGGAATGCGCGGATCATCGAGCGTGCAAATGCCCGTGGTTTCCGTGAGCCCGTACCCCTGCAACACCGGGATGCCGAGCATTAGAAAAAATTGCTGTGTCTCCGGCGCGAGCGGCGCGGAACCGCAAATCAGCGCCATCAAATGCGAGCCGAAACGCGCTTTGATCTTGCCAAAAATAACCAGGCTTCCGAGTGCGAGCCAGAAACGATTGAAGGTGCGCCGGCGGCCGGCATTGTGATGTTGCCACGCTTCCTTGGCGCGGGAATAGAGATAGCGGATCGGCACGGCCTGCTTGGCGATGCTTTCCTCGACGCCACGGCGCACTCGCTCGAGTAGCGTCGGGACATTGAGAAAATAGTTTGGCGCCGCGATGCGAATCTCCTCGGCGAGCTTGTTCAAGTCGGTCGAAAGCGTGAATTCGGTTTCGCGCGTCAACCCGGAGAGCATCACAATCCAGGACGCGGCGAAATTCAGCGGCAAATAATGGAAGATACGGTCCGGCTCGCGATGGCCCGCCATAAGTTGTTCGAGGCGTTCCGTCGTGCAGCCAATCATGTGCGTAAGGTTTGCCGTGGTGAGACAAACGCCTTTGGGTTCGCCGGAAGTCCCGGACGTATAGATGACGGTTACGAAATCCTCGTCCATGCGAGAAAGAGGAGCCGTAGCAATCGGCACCGGTAACGAAGAGTCGCGCATTGCATCTTCGAAGAGCACTTGCTCCGGCGCATCCTTCCAGGCTTCGCTAACAGCTGCGCCAAGCGCCTGGTCGCCTGTCAGTAACAAACGCGGCCCGCAATCCTGCAGCATGCCAACGAGATCCGCCGCGGCTTGCCGCGAATAGAGCGGAACGACGATCGCCTTCTCTGCCATCAGCGCAAGGTCGCACGCGATCCACGAAATTGAATTGGATCCGAGCAAAGCGCAGCGGTCGCCCGGTTGAATCCCGCGACTCCGTAAAAATGCGCGCGCACGCTGCACGCGTTCGAGCAGTTCCCTCCCCGTCGCGGATACAATCTGGGTGCCGCGCACTTCGCGTAGCACGACGCGGTCGGCCGAGCGCTGCAATTGGCTGAAAATTGTTTCTAGGAAATTCGGCATTTGGTGTTAACGCGTGGCGGCCATCGCGGCGTCGGAACTGTCGTATCGCTCGGCAAGCTGCAAAAGCGTTTCGTTCAGCGGCGGCAAATAATCTTCCCAGCTTCGAACACCGACTTGGATCGGAAACTCCGGATATTGCCGGCGCACCAGATCTTCCAGAATCGTCCCCATGCGCGCCATGACTTTCAAATTGCCGACGACGGTGCGGGCAATGCCCTCGCGAACCGACTCCGCTTCCGCCACAAGCGTCTCCATGATGTGCAGGAGTTTGGGAGCGAGCTCCGGATCATCCACCGTGAGGAAGAGATGCTGATGTCCGCGCTCGCGCATCAGATTGCGGATCCGTTCGTCCATCGTGACGCCGGCCGATGCCACGAGGCTCGGCATGCAGGTGACGATGCCGTGATAACGCGAAGAGACCATGTACGCACACTGGCGCAGAATCGATACGATCTGGTACATGTCGTAGTCGTCCGAAGTAAAAATCGGCGTGCCGGGAATCTGCGCTTCAATGTCGCGGCATGCGACGGCGTCCAGACGTTCCATTGCAACCAGAATCGTAAACACGCGATGTTTCTGCTGAAACGCTTTCGTCGCGTCGATATAGCCCTGCAAGTACTTCTTGTACTTGCGATCGACTTCCTCGCCGGACTCATGAAAATAAACAGTGCGGTACTGGCTGTCTTTGAATGCGCCGGTCGTCACACGCGCGACATATTTCGCGAGCGAAGCCTTGACCGGCCAGACGAATGGGTGAATGGGGCACAGAACCAATACCGGTGTTTTTTCGTCCCAACCGGCGTCGCGCAAAGCTTTGCGGCCGTACGCGGCAGGGTGCGGCTCGAACGTCCAGGCGGTGTCGGTGCCGAGTTCGGTGGAAATTCCCAATTTGCCGAGAACGGTTTGCGATTCTGCATTTCGCGTGATGACCAGCGAATCCCGCACGAATTTCGCACACATGTTCTCGATCAGCGAATCCATGTGCCCGGCTTCCGCACCGTAGCCGACGGAAAGTTTGTTTTCCGACGATGCAAACCCGAGCGAGCCGATCATCATCGTCGTCAACGCGTTGGCGAATTTGCTCTTGAACATTGAACCTTCGCACGCAATGACGCCGTGATTCTTCCGCGTTTCGCGATACAGGAAGGGAGGGAACACGTCAGGCAAGAAAACTTGTTTCGTTCCTTCGAAATACCCTTTGGTGCGGTCGAAGCTCTGCGTCATCACGCTGAATTCGGTGTTCTCCGCACCCAATACATGGCGCACCTGCCGCAACATTTCATTCACGCGAACGTCGGAACCGGTGTTCCGAGTGCCGTTGTAACCGGCAAAGAGCAGCCGCAGCTTTTCGCCCGGCTCCCACCTATCTCCGCCGCCGAGCATCCATTGCAAGCGCGTCAGTTCGATCAGCGTGCTGACCCACATCACGAGAAGAAAATCGGTCATGCTCCAACACTCCCGGCCGCACTTTTCGCCGACGCACTTTCCGCCGGCCATGATTTCGCCGGAAAGCGGAAACGGTTCGCGCGGCTGAACCGCAACAGAGGATACGCGTAGGACGTAAATTTTGCCGGTGCTTCGCCGTCCATTTCGGCAACCACTCGCGAATTATCGAACACCGTGTTCCACGTCAGGTAGGGCCAGAATACCTTCAAAAGCGATGCGCCGCGGCCCAATCCGCTTTTCTTTTTGGCCAGCCAATTCACCGTTCCGGAAAATGGAGTTCCAAGCGAAGACAAGTACACCGGCTTACGCCAGCCACCATCATTGGCGAGCGCGTCCGTGAGCTCCCGATAAGTCTGCGAACCCGTTCCCGACGACAGATGATACGTGTTGTACGCAGCTGTTTCCTTTTGGTGGATCGAGACGATGGCCTTGCCTACGTAGTCCGCCGGAACGATGTCAATGCGGTCATCGGGGCGCAATGGAAGAACCGGCAAGCTCGCAAGGACACTGAACGCCTGCACCATATCGAACTGGGTCGTTTCGGGCTTGCGGCTGTCGCCCATCACAATCGCAGGACGAAAAATGGTCCGCCGAACGTCCGGCAGAAGCTGGTGCACCATGTGTTCGCAGAATTTCTTGGTGCGGGCGTAGGGATCGTAGTCCGAGCGCGACCAATCGATCGATTCATCCTCGCGCACAACTTCATCTTGGCGCGTGCCGGCCACGGCAACCGTCGAAACATGCGAATAACGCCGTAGCCCGTGTTGATCCTGAATCCGGCGCGCCAGTTGAATCACTTCCAGCGAGCCGCGCAAATTCACGTTCAAACATTGCTTCTCGGATTTTCGGTTCAACGAGGCCGCGCAATGAATCAACGAATCGGTCGTGTCGACCAGTTGTTCGTAATCGTCGGCCGAAAGGCCAAATCGCTCGCTGGTTAAATCGCCGCGAAAGATTCTTACGCGCGACGCGAGGTAGTCGCGAAATTCCGGAAACTCAAAATGGAGTTGCAGCGATTGCCACAAGCGCTCGCGCGCTTCCTGCTCACTTTTGGCGCGCACCAGAAGATTCAATGAATCGCGATGACCCGTGAAAAGTCCCGCCACAAGATAGCTGCCGAGGTATCCCGTCGAACCGGTAAGAAAAATCGCCATTCGCTACGCGCTCTTTCCCGTGCCCGACGCGGCCCCTGCGGCAACCGGCTCGGGACCCCAGTCCAGCTGGCGAGGCGGGCGCGATTCGAGCGGCCGGCCTTCCATCAGCGGATAGCACCAGCGGCGGAGTGCGGGAATATGCACGTTGATCCAATAATCCCACCAGTCAATCGACTCGGGATCGAACGCAAACAGTTTTCGTTCTTCCGGATCGAGCGCCGCGGAAAGCAGCCTCGCGTTTTCGCATTCGAACACGTGTTCGTTGTGCAGAATGAACGGTTCGTAAAGCTCGATCAGTTTCTCGGCGCGATTGAGGTCGCGCTCCGCCTTGGCGAGCGGCGATTTCTTGAATCGGAAAAACCCTGCCACCCGATTGATGCCGCTGACCACCGCTTTCTGCATGGGAATCGACAGCCGCTCGTAGCGCTGCTTGGACACCGGAATCGTTTCAAATTTTACTTTCAGCCAATGATCGATTCCCTGCTGCGTCTTGTAATGCTTGCGATGGGCGAGTCCGGTCAGTTCAATGCTGCGACCCATGTTGCACGGTGTGATGCCGGAGGTCGCAAGTTGATACATCCGCGCGTGCTTTCGCTGCACCAGCGCCGCCGCGATCAACGTCATGCCGCGGCAAACCATGTCCACGGGAATTACGTCCAGGCATTTTTTTTCATTCGACGGCAGCTGGCGAAAATTCGTGCCGAGCAAATAAGAAAGCGGACCGGACGTATTGATACCCTCATTCCAACCCGGGAATGGCGTACGCGTGGAGCTCTCCACGATCGAAGGCCGTACGACGGCGATCGGCAAATCCTTGCCGCGCCGTGCCAGAATCGATTCGCCCAGGCTTTTTGTGAACGTATACGTATTTGGCCAGCCCAAACGCTGCGCGCGCTTCATCCCGGCTCGCACGAGCCGGTTGCGCTCCCAGCGAAGCCGGTTGCGCCGAACCACGCCTTCGAGCTCGCCCGCTTCGACCTTGGACTCATCCGCTCCCTTGCCCAGCGCCTGGCGATGCAACGCGCGCGCGAGCTCTTTTCCCTGCGCGCGTTCTTCCACGCTTCGAATCATTCCGCGCATCGATTCAATTTCGCGCTCCGAATCAAACCGCGCGTCACCCGCGGGATTGTAGTTCTCGTGCAGCTCTTCTTGCACGCGACCGTCGCGTTTGCCCACTACATAACAAGTCGAAAGATGCATCAATGCGGCGTGATCCGACGCGCGCAGAAACTCGACGAGGTGAAGGGTCGAATCGACGTTCGAAGAAAGCGCTTCGCGCAAATCCGGATTGAAGTCGGTCAGCCCCGCGCTATTTACAACAACATCCAGCGATTTCGCCAAACGGTCGTGCGTCGCCGCTTCCAAACCAAGTTTCGGAGCGCTCACGTCGCCTTCGACGACTTCCACTTTTTCCTTCAAGAATTGGCCGAGCCGGCTCCCATGGATTTCCTGCAAGGGGTCGAACGTCGGCGATTCCGCCACAATCTTTTCGAATCGGCGCTGCGCTGTCGTCGTGCGATTCCGCCGGATCAGCAGCGTGATTTTTCGAATGTTCGGAACCTGCTGCAACAATTCCACCAGCCAAACCTTGCCGATGAAGCCGGTTACGCCAATCAACAGTAAATGTTTGCCCGAAAGACTTTCCCGCACGGAAAGCGAATCGACTCGCGGCACCCCTCCAAATACCACCACGTTGCGGCCAATCGAGACATCCGGCCGCGCCGCCGTCTGCGTCGCGTCTTCCGCCGAACTGCCTTTCTTCCACGCCAGGTTCTTGAATAACTGCTCCGCGGCGAGTCGCCCGTCGGTCGAACCGCTTGCAATCCACGCCAGCGGCCCGCGTGGCCGCACGATCGGTTTCAGCAATCGCCCGGTGGCGACGCCATCACGAAACTCCAGCCGGTTCGAAATAAATCGTTCCACGCCAAGGTGCACGGCCAGCGGCCGCAGTACATGATCAAGAGATTGCCCGACGAGAACGACCGGCGCTCCACTTGCGAGCGTGGCTTTCAATGTCTCAATCGAGCTCTGGCGCAATCTCGGTTTCAAAACGTAATGGAAGTATTCTTCACCCAACAGATCCAGCCGGTCCCGCGTCACTCCACGAAGCAATGCGTACAGCAGGCGCGTGGCAATTGTGCGGCCCGCGAGATACGCGATCGGCCGCAGAAGCGTCATCGCCGCCATGCTCGCCCGCCGCTTCCACCTTTCGGAAAAGCTCTGCCCGTGCCATGTGAAAAATCCAACTTGGCGCAGCGCGCTCAATTCCAGCAGCGAACCTTCCACTCGCCAATAAACCGGTGCACCCGCTCCGGCGGGCGATTCACTTCTCTCTGATTTGGTGATGAGATTCGACATTCCTGGCCTGAGCCTACGCGCACACAGTCGGCGCCGCAGGACACTCCGAACAGCCTAAGCTGTAACGCGTTCGCACCTGTCTAGGTCTGGAACTTCTGGGACGACTGCTCCGGGGAGGCGCAATTTCACGCAGCATGCCCTCGACGTCACCGCGCATTGCCCTACTGCGAGCGCACCCCATTGCAGTTCCTTGCAAAAATATCACTCCATCCGAGTAATCGCAAGGCGGGCCAACGCTTCATGCGGCGGAATCAGCGAGAGATCGCGCGCGACGATCGCTCCGTGGCGATCGGCGGCGCGCGTCGTCAAACCAATTGCGCCAAACAGCAGACATGCCACGAGCAAGCTGGCAAAAATCTCCACGAGCGGCGCCGGAGCGCGCAACGCTTTCTTCTGATCGCGGGCCAGCTTCGTTGGAATCGAGGAGCTGATCAACGAACCCAGGTAGAGCGGCAACAGCAGCAGCAACAGAAATCTCGTGCCAAAAAACGGATAACGCATGCGAAACGCAAGCCACAGCGCCGCCTGCGGCAAGACGGCGAGCAGACTGAGCATCGCCAGCCGGTCCAGAAAGTCGCCGCCGCCGGCGCGGGCCAACATTCGGTACAAGCCGAAACAGATCAAGCACATCGCCACGATTAATCCCACAATGCTCAGCGGCTCTCGGCGCTCGGAGAAAAAGAGCGCATTCAGAAACGGCAAAAGCGCCGACTGCCCGAGCACCACCATCGCCAGCCCGCCCGTTAGGAATTGATCGCCACGCAGGTACAAAATCAGCAACGAAAACACGAGCGCAACCAGCAGCGATTCGAAGCCAATCGGGAGGCCCTCGGATTTACCGGCGACCGCCGTCGCCTGCAGATAGGAAATGTTTAATACGGTAAGCGGCAACCGAAACACCACGGAACGAATTGCGGCGGGCAGAAAAAACAACGCAAATTGCGCCGTCCAGTAAAGCGGGTAGACGGACGCAACGCCGAGCAGAAATAACCGCAACCAGCGCATTTCCGGGGGACCTCGGAAGCGTAGGATTTTCCGCTTCCCGGCTCGTTTTTGCAAGACGCATATCGCGGAGCTAGACGCCCCAGCCGTAGCGCTCGGCATGCTCCAAAGTGCGCTGCATTTCGACGTGAAGGATGTCCATAAAACCTGTCGTTCCAATAGGTTTCGACCCGGGCATGGCCAGATCCGGTGTCCGGTGTCCGGCCTGCAGCACGCGCACGACCGATTGCTCGATCCAGTCCGCTTCGAGCGACAATCCAAACGCATCGCGAAGCATCATCGTCGCGCTCAGAATCGATCCGATGGGGTTCGCCGAATCCGTCCCGGCCAACGACGGCGCCGAGCCGTGAATCGGCTCAAAGAGCGGCGCGCTACTGCCGAAACTTGCCGAAGGGATTAGCCCAATGGATCCAACCAGCGCCGCCGCCGCGTCGCTCAAAATGTCGCCGAACATATTGCTCGTCAGCATTACGTCGAACTGCGACGGCTTCAGCGTCAGTTGCATCGCCGCGTTGTCCACATACATGTGTTCCAGCTTCACCGAAGGGTAGCTCGGATTCAGCGCCGTCACCGTTTTTCGCCACAACTGCGAACTGGCCAGAACGTTTGCCTTGTCGACCGAACAGACCCGGCGCGACCGGTTCTCCGCACGCGCATACGCGAACTTCGCAATTCGCTCCACTTCCTGCGCCGAGTAGGATTCCGTATCCCACGCGCGCTCTTTGCCGCCATCCGTGGTGTTGCCGCGCTCGCCGAAGTAAATTCCACCAGCCAGTTCGCGCACGATTTCGATGTCCAAATCGCCAAGCCGCTCTGGCTTCAGCGGCGACATCCCACGCAACGGTTCAAGCACTTTCACGGGACGCACGTTTACATACAGCCCCATGCCCTGCCGCAGTGCCAGCAAACCGCTTTCCGGCCGCTTGCCCACCGGCAGCGCATCCCATTTCGTTCCGCCGACCGCCCCAAGAAAAACCGCATCCGCCTTGTTGCAGGCATCGAGCGTCGCGTTGGGTAGCGGCGTCGCCGTCACGTCAATCGCGGTACCGCCAACTGGCCGTTCTTCAAAATCAAATTGATGGTGGAATTCGTGAGCGCACTCGCGCAACACGGTCGCGGCGGCGCGCGTTACTTCCGGGCCGATGCCGTCCCCCGGCAACAGCACGATGGTCTTTTTCATGGAGTTCCCTTAAATTCCTGTGAATCTCTTGGAGAGATCGCTTACGCGGCCGACGTCGCTCCCGCGGCAATCGGTCCCGCGCCACGCCGGATCACTTCGTGCGCAATGGCCACGATGTCCCGCATGCGCACCGATTTCGATTGGTCCGCAAGCGCCGTTACGCGCCGGTACACCTCGGCGAGTTCCGCGTCCGATGCATCGTATCCCAAATCCTTCAGGGTCGTCCGCAGCGCGTTGCGGCCGGAGTGTTTTCCCAAAACGAGCGATCGGGAGGGCACGCCAACCGTTTCCGGAGAAATAATTTCGTACGTAAGCGGATTCTTGATGATGCCATCCTGATGTATGCCCGCCTCATGCGCAAAGGCATTCGCCCCGACGATCGCCTTGTTCGGCGCAACCTGCGCTCCCGTGATCTCCGTGAGCAACCGGCTTGCCGAAAACAACTGACTCAATTCAATGTTGGTTTGCGCGCCAAAACTTTCTTTCCGAACGGCAAGCGCAACCGCAATCTCTTCAAGGGAAGCATTTCCCGCCCTCTCGCCGATGCCGTTCACGGTGCACTCAATCTGCCGCACCCCGGCGCGAACTGCCGCAAGCGAATTTGCCACCGCGAGCCCCAGATCGTCGTGGCAATGCGCGCTCAGCGTCACTTGGGGCGAATCGCCCAGGCATTCGCGCACGCGCCGGAACATCTCGCCATACTCTTCGGGTACGGCATAACCGACCGTGTCCGGCAAATTCAAAATTGTCGCGCCCGCATCCACCGCGGTCCGGCACACCTGGCACAAATAATCGATGTCCGTGCGGCCGGCATCCTCCGCGGAAAACTCCACCTCGCCCACGAACTGCCGCCCATAGCGAATCATCGAACCAATCGCCTCAAGCGCCTGCTCGCGCGTCATGTTTAATTTCACTTGCAGGTGCAGATCGGACGTCGCGAGGAAAATGTGCAAACGCGAAGCCGCCGCCGGCTTGAGCGCTTCCACCGCCGCATCAATGTCGTGTTTCTTGGCGCGGGCCAGCGCGGCAATTGGCACCGAGCGAACTTCCTTCGCAACCGCCTGCACCGCTTCCAAATCGCCCTTCGACGAAATCGGAAAGCCGGCTTCAATGATGTCCACGTTCAAGGCGGCAAGCTGCCGCGCCATACGGATCTTTTCATCCGTATTCATCGAAAAGCCCGGCGACTGTTCGCCGTCTCGCAGGGTGGTATCGAAGATGCGCACAACGTCCATCGACTATCCCTCCCTTCCAGTAACGCAGATACGGACCCTCCGGTCAAATTTATCTTTGTTCTGCATTTGATAATCCTGCCTTATAATACCCCGGAGCCACTTTCATGGACCTGAGCGAACTCCAAGTCTTCCTGACCGTCGCCCGCGAAGGCAGTTTTTCGCGTGCCGCCGAACGCCTCTTTCGCACCCAACCCGCCGTCAGCCTGGCGATTCGCAAGCTGGAAGACGACTTGGGTCAGAAGTTGTTCGTGCGCGGCGCGCGGCCCGTCCGCCTGACCGACGCCGGCACGCTCCTGAAGGACTACGCCGAACGCCTCATCAATCTACGCGACGAAGTGAAAAAGGGGTTGAGCGAATTGGAAGGCCTGCAGCGCGGCGAACTCGCCCTCGGCGTCAATGAAAGCTCGATTCACGCGCTCCTTCCCGCCATCGCCAGGTTTCGCGAACTCCATCCGGGTGTCCAGATTCGCGTGCATCGCATGTTTTCGCGCGATATCCCGCACGAAGTTCTGAACTATCGCCTCGACCTCGGCGCCGTCTCTTACGTTCCGCGCGACCCGCAACTCCAGGCCACGGAAATCCTGAAAGACGAATTGACGCTTATCGTTCCGCTAAAGCATCCACTGGCAAAAAAAAAGGAAGTAGACGTCGCCGACCTCGGCGCGGAATCCTTCGTCGCCCACATCGTCGAATCTCCCTTTCGCCGCCGTGTCATTGAACTGTTTGCCCGCAACCGCACCGTTTTGAATATGCCCACGGAAATGCCCACAATCGAAAGCATCAAGCGCTTCGTGCAAATGGGCATGGGCGTGGCCATCGTGCCGCGCATGTGCGTTGCGTGGGAGATCGATCACGGTTGGATGAAAGAAGTGAAGGTGCGGCAGCTCAGTCTGCCGCGGCACGTCTATCTCGTGTCTCGGCGCGGCGCCCGTCTGCCTCACGCCGCCACGGAACTCGTCCGCATCCTAAAAGAAACCCCGGTCTAGCTCCCCGCTTCTGCTTCCGCCACCGAGGGAAATACGGGCAGCAATTTCAGCAAACCGGATACCTGCATCACGGCCATTCCCTGCTGGTTCAGCGCCGCCAGGGCGAACTTCTGCCCCTGATTCCGCCGATGCACAAAAAGCTGGACAAGCGCCCCAACCCCGGCGGAATCAAGAAATGCGACTCCGCTCATGTCCAAAACCAGGCTCGGCGCCGTTTGTGGCCGCATCTCCTGTAAAAAGCGGCTCACGGTCTCGAGCACCAGCTTTCCATCGAGTCGCGCAACGGCGCGGCCTCCATTGCCATTGGTTTGCAGATTCAGGTTCAAATTGACGGGTTGCATAAGCCGAAGAGCGTAAGACTCCCGTGTTACAGCCAGATTAACGACCAATCAACGCTCCGAGGCGGCTCACTTTCCCCAACCCGTTCCAAAATGGAACTCCGCGGCGCTCGTTTAACTTTTATTCAACCATTCCCTTTTCGCTAACTTTTCTTGACGCCTTCACACAATCGGTCTACATTTACTCCGTTGTAGACTCCCTCTCAGATTCGAAAAGTTCGAGCCGTTTCGATCGGCCGGGAAAGTTCGAAGGCAATGTACTGCGCGAGAGTCCATCTTGGGATGGGCGCTGCGATTTCACGCGCGCTCTGCTTTGTGCTTTTTCTCTATTCGCCGTGGGGCGCGCCAACACTGAGAGCGCAATCTACTTCGCAGCAATATGTTTACGCCAATGTTCCCGGAACTCCCCCCGCCACTTCCACCATTCCCGCATTCGCCAAATCCGGCCAAACCGGTGCACTCTCTCCCGCGGCGGGATCTCCCTTTCCCGACCAGCGGGAAGGCGGCCGCATGGCCGTTGACGCGCTCGGCCGATTCCTTTTCGTCCTCAATCCCACGACGGACACCATCTCGATGTTCCAGATCGATTCCTCCACCGGCGCTCTCACCGAGGTTCCTTCGTCACCATTCGCTGCCGCAAAGACCATCAATCCCAACCAGGGCCCTTCGCTTCCCGTCTCCCTCGCGACGGAGAAATCCGGAAAATATCTTTATGTCGGCTACACCGGCGGCAACTTTTCGAACTCCAGCGCGATCACGCCCTTTGCGATTGACACCGCCAATCTCCAACTCACGCTCACCGACCAGTTGAGCTTTGACGTTGGCTTCAACCCGCTCCAAATGTTCAGCGATCCGCGCGGACTTTTTCTTTACATATTGCAGGGAATGAATCCGTTCACGGCCGCGCCGAATGGCGGCGCAAACGTCTACTCCATCACGCCGACGGACGGCTCACTGGCATTCAACGGCTCGGCAGGCAGCGGCTCAGAAGGCCGTGCCATGGCCAGTGATCCGCAGGGTCGCTTCTTCTTTGAGGGCACCGGCGAATTCCAGGGATTCATATTTTGGGGCGCGATCTCGCCGCTCGACGGCACCAGCAACCCGGGTTCTCAGTCCTTGCCGCTCGGCGAAAACAATTTTCCCGAGGCGATGTTTGTCGACAGTTCCGGCAAATTTCTCTACGTCCAGCAGTCCACAGGCGTCGTCATCTACGCAATTGATCAGACGACCGGCCAGCCCGCCCCTCTCACGGCTCCGCTCGCGTCGCCCACTTTTCAACTCGGCAATGTCGTCGCCGATCCTGCCGGTCCATTCGTTTATTCAGGCTCCGCGGCCGGCATTCACGTATTTCAAGTCAGTCCCGCAGACGGCTCATTAACTGAAATCTTGGGATCTCCCTTCGCCGCCGGCGCAACCGCAGTGAACATCGCCATTTCCGGCACGACGCTCCAAGCCATCTCCGGCCCCAGCGCGGCCTTTACGCCGACGCCTGTCGATTTCGGTTCCGTCACCGAAGGCCAGCCCGTCACTCTTTCCCTTCATCTCGTAAACAATGGCGACCAAACGCTTACGATTAATCTCCCTGCTACCACGATCACCGGTCCCAACGCAGCCGACTTTTCCCAATCCACAACTTGCCTCGCCGCCCTCGCGCCCAACGCCAACTGCACCTTTAGCGTCACTTTCTCGCCGACGACTTCAACAGTCGAATCAGCCACTCTGCAAATCACCGACAACGCGCCCGCCAGCCCGCAATCCATCGCGCTCGCCGGTACCGGCGTCGCACGCAACCCCTCGCTCGCGTTTATTCCCGGCAGCCTCACTTTTAATCCCATCGCGCAGGGCGCCACGGAAGGCCCGCAGTCCATCCAAATTACCAACGTCGGCTCGGCAACTCTTCACGTTTCGAATGTCACGCTCGGCGGCTCGAATCCGCAGGACTTCACCGCAACCAACAACTGCAGCGGAACTCCCATCGCCGTCAACGCGACGTGCACAATCAACGTAAGTTTCACTCCGTCCGCAACCGGTCCTCGCTCGGCTTCCATCACGATCACCGACGACGCGCCCAATTCTCCGCAAACTCTGTTCGTCGCTGGCAGCGGCGCCGTCGCCTTTCAACTCAACTCGTCGCCCCAATCGTCCACTACCGCCTCCGTCGTCGCCGGCCAAACCGCGCAATATTCTCTTCAAGTCAATCCCGGCGCGGGCTTCAATGGCAACCTCTCCATGTCCTGTTCCGGCTTGCCGCTCGCCACATCGTGCTCGTTTGCGCCGGCGACAATTAGCGTCGCCTCACCGAACCCGGTTCCCTTCACCACAAGAATCGCAACCAGCGGAAGCTCTTCCAGCGCGTCCATCGTCGTGGCAAATAACGGGATCGGCGCTCGAGCAACGCAACATCCATTCGTGGTTTTCGCGCTGCTTTCTTTGCTTTCCTGCTGGATGGGAATTGCAAAGCACAACCGGTCGGCACCCGGGCGTGCAGCGGTTGCGTGCGCGCTTCTTCTTGCTTGCATTATCTCTGCGGGAATTTCTGGCTGCGGCGGCGCATCGAGCGTAATCACACCGCCGCCCCAGCAGGTCATCACAACACCAAAAGGAAATTACGTCGTGACCGTTACCGCGACAGCCGGCACATTGCCGCCGCAATCCATTTCCCTTTCACTGACGGTCAATTGAACTATTTTCCGTAGCTCACGCGGTAAAGAATCCCCGGCCCGTCGTCCGACACAACCAAAGAACCATCCGGCAGCACGGCCACGCCCACCGGTCGCCCATACACCAATCCCTTGCCCGCATCCGGCACAAATCCCGTCAAAAATGGCACCGGATCTTTATCCGCCTTCCCGTTTTTGAATCCCACAAACGCAATCTGATACCCCGATCGCTGCGCCCGATTCCACGATCCGTGCTCGGCAACGAATGCCCCGCCGCGATACGCCTCCGGAAACTGCTGTCCCGTATAAAACGCAAATTGCAACGGCGCAACGTGCGACCCGAGCAGCACATCGGGAACAATCGCTTGCGCCACCAGTTCCGGTTTTTCCTGTTTCACGCGCGGATCGACGTTCGACCCGATGTAGCTGTACGGCCAGCCGTAAAATCCGCCGTCTTTCACGGACGTAAAATAATCCGGCGGCAAGTCGTCCCCAAGGTCGTCTCGTTCATTCACAGTCGTCCAGATCTCTTTCGTCGTCGGATTCAGCGCAAGCCCCACCGGATTTCGCAGTCCCGTCGCAAACTGCCGCGCATTTTTTCCGTCCAGATCGCAGATCGTGATCGCCGCACGAACGGCAGGATCGCCCGTTTCAATATTCCCCGCGGACCCCACCGCAATCAGCAGATGCTTGCCGTCGGGCGCAATCTCGAGCGTCCGCGTCGAATGGCCTCCCGCCGGAACATCCAGCAGTTTTTCTTCCTCACCGATTCGCTTCGAAGTCTTCGGGTCGTACCGGTACCGGACAATCTTGTTCGTGTTCCCGATGTAAACGTAATCCTCGTGGAACACGATCCCAAACGGATACCGCAATCCGTTCGCGAATGTCTCCCTCTCTTGCGCGCTCCCCGAATGTTTCGGATCCCTGAGTATTTCAACGCGCCCGGCCCCCGCCTCCGCAACGAATAGATCTCCATTCGGCGCCACGGTCAGGAATCGCGGCGTCTTGAAACTTTCCGCGTACACATTTACGTGGAATCCGTCCGGCGCCGTTGGCAGGAATCCGTCCGGCCGCTTGGTTTTATCGGGTCCGTTTCCCGCCGACGCCGTCGCGAACGGCTTCGGCAGGTCCGGCTTCATGCCGTGCGTTACTTGCGCGCTCGCACACACTGGAATAACCGCCGCCATCCACCCACCGATGATCAACTTTCTCAACAAATCCTTCATCTGACTCTCTCCCAGAACGCTCGAATGTATTTCTTTGACGCGGCGCGCCCGCCAATCGTTTCCTTCTCAATGATACACACGCCTTGCCCCGACTTCACGCCGCGCGTATCCATTCGTCTGCTTCCGCATCCAACATGTTGAAATAACGTTTGTCGCTTCCGCCGATCACGGAGTAACCTGCAACTCCACCATGGAACTCAACTCCAAACCGCCGCTCCTCGGCCGCACTCTGGTAATTTGCGCTCTCATCGCGTCGCTTGGCTGGTATGTCGCACGCGCTTTTTCCGGTATTCCCGCGCCTCCTTCGGCCCCCCTCCCCGTTCCAACACTTGATGCCTCCCTCTCTTCGCAATCTTCCCCGCAAGTCGCCATTTTCGCCGGCGGCTGCTTTTGGGGCACGCAAGCCGTGTTTCAGCACGTTATCGGCGTTCAGAAAGCGACCGCCGGCTACTGCGGCGGCCACGTTGACCACCCTTACTACCAGCTCGTCTCCACCGGCTCGACTGGCCACGCCGAAAGCGTCCGCGTCGTCTACGACCCTTCGAAAATCACCTACGGCCAGCTCTTGATGATTTTCTTCGGCGTCGCGCACGATCCAACGCAAAAAAATCGCCAAGGCCCCGACGTCGGCACGCAATATCGCTCGGCGATTTTCTTCACATCCGACGAGCAACAGAAAATCGCCGCCGCATACATCCAGCAACTCAACTCTGCAAAAATCTTCAAACACTCCATTGCCACTCAGATCGTCCGCGCGCCCGATTTTTACGACGCCGAGGACTACCACCAGGACTATCTCACCCACCACATGGACGACGGCTACATTCGCGCAATGGATCTCCCGAAGCTCAATCGTTTGAAACACGATTTTCCGCAGTTCTATCACTAACCCGCACCCGTTACCCTCTCGCGACATACTCCGCTCGGTCCCATCGGCCGGCCGGGCAGTTCTTTTCTTCTTCCCTCATCCCTCTTTCCCGGTTTGTGGTAGGCTTCCCCCGTCCGCGTCTTTCTTCCCCGGTTACTTGATCATGTCTTCCGAACGTGGCAATTCCGATTGAGGAGGCTCTGATGCGAATCCGTCGCGCGTTCGTTTTTGTTCTATCCGTTTGCGTGATCCTCGGTGCATCTTCCTGTCAAAAGCCCTATCACGACGAAAAGGAACGGTTCGTGTTGGTCACCACGAACGCCAAGCTGCCTTACTGGCAAGAAGCCGAAGCAGGCATGCACGATAGCGCCGCACAACTCGGCGTCAAAGCCGAACTCGTCGGCCCGGAAAATTTCGATCCGCAGGAAGAACTCCGCGCGTTTCAAAAAACCGTCAGTGAAAATCCCGCGGGCATTCTCATCAGCGTCTCGCGTCCCGACCTTTTTCAAGACGCCATCAACGCGGCTGTTACGGGCGGCATTCCCGTCATCACCGTGGACGCCGACGCTCCCGACACCAGGCGCGTCATGTTCGTCGGCACGGACAATTTCCGCGCCGGTCAGGAAAGCGGCAAGCGCATGGCCGAAATTTTGAAGGGCAAGGGCAACGTCGTCCTGATCACAATTCCCGGACAACTCAATCTTGACGAACGCGCCCGCGGCGTCGCCGAATCCCTCAAAAAATATCCCGGCGTGAATGTCATTCAAACTCTCGACGACAACGGCGATCCGCGCGTCGCCAACGACAGCATTTCCGCGCTCGTCAAGGCAAAAGCCACCTTCGAAGGCGTTCTTTGCCTCGAAGCATCCGGCGGGTCCGGCGCGGCCGAAGCTTTGCATCGTCTCGATCTTCAAGGCAAGATTCCCGTCGTCGCTTTTGACAAAGATCCGGCTACTCTCGATTGGATCGAACGCGGCGTCATCACCGCCACGATTACGCAAAAACCATACGAAATGAGCTATTACGGCCTGAAATTTGTCGACGACCTCCATCACAACGCCGTTCACGAATTCAAGGATTGGCGCACCGCTCCGTCGTATCCACTGCCGAAGTGGGTGGACACGGGAACGGCCGTCATCGACAAATCGAATCTCAACAGTTTCCGCGAAGCCCTTTCCGCGCATCCGAAACCGATGTAGCCGCAGTTCGTCCCACAAAATAAAAAGCCCCGCGTGGTGACCGCCGCGCGGGGCTTTTTTCTTTTGTCGGGTTTGCTCGCGTTGTGGCGTTACTTCTCGTTCTTATTCGCTGCCTCCGCCGCAAGTTTCAGCTCTTTATCCGCCTGTTCCAGCAGCTCTTTTGCCTTGGCCGCGTGGCCGTTCATGTCATATTCGTTCGCCGCTTGCGCCGCCGTTATCTTTTCAAAGGCTTGATCGCAGAACCTTTGCGCCGCCGCCAGGTTTGGATGCCGCCGTGCGCTTACGTCGCGGGGTGGCTTCTGCGCCACAAGCAGGCCGCCGCACAGCAACGAACCGCTGAATACCGTTCCCAGAACCACTCTTCGAATTGTCATCGTCGACTGCTCCACTTGTAAATTCCTGGATTTTTGGCCGATCCACTACTCAGCGTATGGATCCAGCCGCATGAACCTGTCATGCCCTCCGGTGTCCACTACTTTATGCCAATCCGCTCGTGCGAATTCGATTTCGATGGAACGTGTTTCTACGAACGAAACGCTCCAGTGCACAAAGGGTGCGGCTACGCCAAAACGCCATGTGCCGGCGGTTCATTCAATTCCGGCGTAGGAGTCTCTTTCTTTTTGCCGCGCAGTAGTCTGCGCGCCGGCGTTTCAATAAACCGGTAAACCAATCCGGACGCGGTGATCGCCAAAACAAAATAGACCGCCATCCCGCCGTATGTTCGATGTCTCGGCAATCCCATCTGCGTGTAAAAAAACGGTCCCATGATGAAAGAGTGCAGCAGATACAAGCTGTAACTGGCATCGCCAAGAAATTCCAATGGTTTCCATTCCAACCATGTTCCCCAACTCGGTCGCAGCGCGAATCCATAAATGATCGCGGCGAAGGCCGGCGCAAGCAGCGAGGTGTGCAGCATGGCGTAAGGTAAACGGCCCGAAAACGCCGCCGCAAGCGCAAACAAAGCCAAGCCACCAAAAATCATCGTCGGCGCGTGCTTGGCGTCGCGCTTCGCCTTCAAGAACACCGCCCCGCACGCCATTCCCAACACGAATTCCGGCAGCCGCGCCAGCGGATGAAACTTCACGGCGTTCAGCCAAAACCCGTTCAGGACGTCCATGTCAATCGCGTGTAAGTGATCCGGATTCTTCCATGTATAAAGCGCCGTCATCGCCAAACTTATGGCCCAACAGCCAATTCCCAGCGCGGCCAGCGCACCGCCGGTCAATTTCGTTATGCCTTTTTGCAGAAACGGAAATCCCAAATAAAAGAACGCTTCGTCCGACAGGCTCCACGCCACCGAATTCCACGCCAGCGCCGCCAGCGGCACCCACGCCTGCAGTAGCAGCGGCACGAGAAACAGCACCAGCTTGAGGTGCGCGCCAAACCATTCAAAAAACGGCACTTTCAGGAAGAGTGCCGCGAAAAAGAAGAACGGTCCCGTCACGATCAGCGAAAAAAAGAATGCCGGATAAATCCGCGCGAACCGCGCCCGCCAGAACTCTCGCGGCGTAATTGCTCGTCCCGCGTACGTGTAAACCAGAATGAAACCCGACAGCACAAAGAAGAAACTGACTCCCACGTATCCAATCGACGAAATCTGCCGCACCCAGCCCTTACTCCACATGATCTTCAGCGCCAGCAAGTGAAAAAACACCACATGCAACGCCGCAAAAAATCGCAGCGACGTCAGCGCCGGCAACCGTGGCCTGGTCGGGATCGCTTCCATTGTAGGTAGATACGCGGAATCTCATGGCGATGTTTCAGTCGTTCTACATGCCATCAGGACGGAGGACTCTCGCCCAGTACTGAGTTAATTCCTTCACGCTGTTTTACTTACAACGAAAATTTGACACGAGATTTCACTTTATAACCGTGTGAGACGAAGCCACCACGTGCGGCGATTTCATAAGAAACAAATAAACTCCTTCTCATTTCTCTGCTCGCCGGCCAGAAACTTCTTGACTTTGTCTCACTCAGAGACTATTTACTTCCGCAACGCTGTGTGGTGGTTTCGAGTGGGATTGGGTTACGACGGTGGGGGCCTCTTGCGAGTGGCCTGACGATTTTCCGCTTTTCCTGCTGCTTTCCCTTTCGCATTTACTCTTTGGGTGTGTCTGCCCATCCATCCCTCAGCGACCGACTCAGGAGGGGTGGGAATGAAAACTTGTCGTCAGATTTTCGGCGCGGTGGTTCTGCTTATCGCACTTGTCCTTGGCCAAGGTACCGCTCTCGGCCAGGCCGGCAGTTCTACCATTCGTGGTACCGTCACCGATCAGCAGGGCGGCGCGATCGCCCATGCGCAAATTTCCATTAAGAATGCTTCCGGATATTCACGCACCCAGGAAACCACCACTACCGGTTCGTTCAGTTTCGACCTCATCCCCGTAGGCGACTACGACGTCACCGTGGAAGCCTTGGGCTTCCGGAAGGCAGAATTCGCCGCTGTCCATGCTCTCGTAAGCAACGTTGTGACGCTCGACGCAAAACTCCAGGTCGGCAGCACGAGCCAAACCGTGCAAGTCGAAGCGGGCGGTAACGAGGTACAGATCAACACTCAGGACGCAACGCTCGGCAACACCATTGTTGGCGCACAAATCACCCAGCTTCCAATTGAAGGAAGGGATGTGAGAGTCCTCCTCACCCTGCAACCGGGGGTTACACCGGATGGGTCTGTCGCAGGTGCACGAAGCGACCAATCCAACATCACTCTCGACGGCATTGACGTCAACGACGCGCAAACAAATGGGATTAATGACGCGGTCTTGCGGTTGAACTCGGAAGCCATCGAAGAATTCCGCGTCAATACGGTGAACGCTAACGCAAACGAGGGTCGTTCTTCCGCTGCGCAGGTCAGCCTAGTAACCAAGAGCGGCACAAATCAGTGGCATGGCGCTGCCTTTGAGCTTTACCGGGGCAGCCTCTTTGAGGCCAATAGTTGGTTCAGCAACAAGGCCGGCGTCCCCAAAACAAAACTTGTTCTCAACACGTTCAGCGGCGGTCTGGGTGGTCCAATTATCAAGGACAAGCTCTTCTTCTTTTACAACTATGAAGGTCAGCGTCAAGCCACCGCAAAACCAGTCGTCGAGGTCGTTCCCCTGCCAAGTTTGGGACAAGGTATTCTTAACTACACGTACTGTACCGATCCTTCCTGCAACACTTTTCTTCCTGCTTCTCTAAACGCGACACAGGTCCAGCAAGTCTATTCCGCCGCAGGAATCAACCCAGTGGCGCTTACCGCGCTGGCGGATGCCGCGAAGAAGTATCCAGCCAACGATACGACGGTTGGAGATGGGTTAAACACCGGCGGGTTCAGGTTTAACGCGCCCTTGCCGATCAAGCTGAATTCGCATTTCGCACGCTTCGATTGGGCCGTCAACCAGAAGCAGAACGTGTTCGTTCGCCTGAACTACATCAGTGACCATCAAGCGGATCCCACAAACCTAGAAGCCTTCCCCGATACCCCAATTCCCGGTATCTGGAATCATCCCTACGGAATCGCGGTCGGACACACCTGGACGCTCACGAATAACCTAGTGAACAATTTCCGGTATGGTTTGACTCGTCAGTCTTTTACGTTTGGTGGCGATAGTTTCGGTAACGACATCAGCTTCCGCTTCGTGTTTCAGCCGACGGATCAAGTCCATAGTGTCAGCCGCGTTACCCCGGTTCACAACATCCGCGACGACCTTTCCTGGATTCACGGAAGGCACGTTTTCCAATTCGGCGCGAACATCCGAAAAGTTAACAATTCTCGCGTCAGTTTCGCCAATGCCTTCGACAACGCCATTACGAACCCCTCCTTCTATCTCGGCGCCGGCGATCACGTATCCAATACTTTTCAGCAATATCTGAATGACAACGCATTACCCGGCAATCAAAACGTTGGACAATCGTTGAACTCCATCACTGAGACGCAAAACGCCGCCACTGCGATCATCGGGCGCTTCTCGGAGTACTCTTCCAATTTCAATTTTGGCAAGGATGGAACATTACAGAACGCGGGGGTTCCAACTTCGCGTAACTTCGCCACCCAGGCGTATGACGGGTATGTTCAAGATGTATGGAAGTTTCGCCCCACACTAACTCTAACGCTCGGCCTTCGCTACAGCTTGGAACGCCCTATCTACGAAACACAGGGCTTTCAGGTATCTCCCGGCATTCTGGATAATGGCGGGAATTGTGCATTCAGTTCTTTGACCGACTACTTTAACAATCGCTTGGCATCGGCCGCCCAAGGGACAAATTACTCCGTCCCAATCTGCATTACGCGATCGGGCCCGGCTAACGGCGGAAGGGCCTTGTACAACTGGGACAAAAATAACTTCCAACCTCGTGTCGCTCTCGCGTGGTCGCCCAGCTTTTCCAAAGGATTTTTCCACTCGATCTTCGGTGATGCGGGCAAGTCCGTGATTCGCACCGGTTTCTCTCTGACCAATGACTATTATGGCCAGGCTCTCGCTGTGGATTTCGATTTGAACAACACGCTTGGTTTCACGTCCAGCTTTAACATCAACGCCAACACATTCGACACCACCGCAGGGAACCTCGGTCCGTTGTTCACTGGATTCAACCAAGCTGTCCGTACGTTGCCATTGGTGCAAACGCCGGCAAACTTGAAATTCCCTCTGGCTCAGCCACTTGACGAAGGGGAACGCATCGAACAAAGTATCGATTCAAAATTACAGGCGCCGAACGAATACGTTTGGAACCTCACCTACGAACGGCAATTCAAAGCGAATACCACGTTGACAGTGTCCTACGTCGGCCGCGCAGCCCGGCACCTTCTTGCTCGCCGCGACGTTGCCGCTTTCAGCGACACGAGAGACCCCAAGAGCGGCATGGACTGGTACACGGCTGGCACCATACTGGAAAAGCAGCGTCAGCAGGACGTTCCGACAGGCCAGATTGCATCGATTCCCTTTTTCGACAACCTGTTTCCCGCAAATCTCGTCAGCATCATGAATAACGATCCCGGCGTTCAAAACGATTGCGGCTCCGATTCAGTGAACCTCTGCTTCGATCCGACATGGACGAACACCCAAATGTTCTACGGAATGCAAAGCCGCGGCGGTGGTGGAAATCCAACGAACCCATTCGCCTTCTTCGCGGGAAACGACTGGACTGACACGCAGGCGTACATCGATCGGGTGCTTTTCCGAAATGGATTGACAACTCGATTCATGCAGCAGCAATACGGTGCGCTTTCCGCCTGGAGCACCATCGGAAATTCCTTCTACAACGCCATGACCGTCACCGTCCGCCAGCGCCTCAAGACTCTGACCATGGACTTTAATTACACCTATTCCCATTCGTTGGACGACGCTTCCGGCTTGCAGAATTCGGGTGCTTATGGCGCCGGTTTCATCGTCAATCCAATTCGCCAGGGCGACTGGTATGGCAGCTCGGATTTTGACATTCGTCACCTCATCACTACGTCCGCGGTTTGGCAGCTCCCCTTCGGCAAGGGCCGCGCTTTCATGAATACCAATAACCATTTTGCTCAAACCGTGTTGGGCGGTTGGCAGCTGACTGGCATCCTCCGATACAACAGCGGATTGCCCGAGACGACCGCGCCGTACGATGATGCGCGTTGGGCCACCAACTGGAACGTGCAGGCGGACGTAACGCCTATTGCTCCGATCCACGCTTGCCCCAACCGAACAGGAACGCCGAAACTATTTGGCGGTTGCGACGTTAAAGCCATCTATCAAAGCTTCCGGAATGCTTACCCTGGTGAAACCGGACCCCGCAACTGGCTCCGTATACCTGGCTATTCAAATGTCGACCTCGGCCTCGGCAAGACCTTCAATATGCCTTGGAGCGAAAAGCAGCAGCTCCAGGTCCGTTGGGAGGCTTTCAACGTTGCCAACTATCAGCCATTCGGTCCGATTGACACTAGCCGCACAGGTTTCGGCGTCGCTCGCGACCCGAAGCTGCGCGGCCTTAACCCGCCAACCAACTGGTCGAATTTCACGGATATCCAGAGTTTCGCTGGCAGCACGCGACTCAACGCTCTGCGCGTGATGCAGGTCGGCCTTCGTTATAGCTTCTAGGCTTGCCTTCAAGTTCAAAGTGACGCAAAACGGCGGGCACGAGTTCCGTGCCCGCCGTTTTCGTTTATCGGAGTACCGTAGGAAATAGCTGCAACTCAGACAGAACTAATTCAATCTCCCGCCAGCGCCGTCCTCGGCGCCGCCACCAACTCCGCCAAACCGCGCCGCACCGGCCCCAGCACAAACGCCGGCACTTCCTTCTCTGGCGCCAGCGAAATACTCGTCGCCTTGCGCGGAAATTCGTTCCGCTGGTCCAGTTTCAATCCGGCTTCCTTCAAAAATTCGGCGGAAAAACCCATATCCTCCGCGCGGTCGACTCCCCAGAACCACAGCTTTTCTTCCTGCTTTTGCAAGAAATCCAGAGACTCTTCCAGTTTTTTCATGGCGCGGTCAAACGATCCGGCCAGGAAATAGACAGACAACGTCCAGGCGTGGCGCGGATAATAAACTTGGATGCGCACGCAATACTTTCCTGCCTGGTTTCGTTCCATGCTGCAGCGATAGTCGTTTCGGGTTGGATTGGAGCGAGAAGCCATAGTTCACCGTATGATCTGGGTTTGGGGCTGGAACGTCATGCGTTGGGTTGTCCCAAAACAACTGTTCGGAGACACAACTAGGCTACCGGGGCGCGACGGGAAACACAAGCCCGTGTGCCCTCAAAAATAACTCTTTTATTTTCTGTCACTTAACTAGCCGAGCGGGCCGCCCACGTCGCCAAAGTTCTTCATTTTGTCCTGCATAATCTTGAGCTTGCCTTCCTTCTTCACGCGGTCATCCAGCGCCTTTTGAAACGCTTGGAAAGCCAACCCTCGCTTTTCCTGGAGCACGGCTTGGGTCAAAGCCTTCTTCTGTTGCTCAAAATCAACCAGGTTGGGCTCAACTTTCTCGGTAACGCGGTAAACCAGCCAGTTAGAACCAAGACTCATGGCCGGAGCAAGCTCTCCCTGCTTCATCTGGAAGGCAGCTCCAAGCTGTTTTCCACTGCCCACGCCGGGAATCGTACCGCTTCGCGCCAAAAGTTCGCTGGTCTTGGCATCGAGGCCGAGCGCTTTGGCGGCAGAATCAAATTTTTCCCCGGCTTGCACCCTCTTCTCGAGCTCGTCTGCCTTCGCCTTCGCCAACTGAACCGCCTTTTCCCGCTTTACATCGGCCGTAACCTTGTTCCGCTCCTCTTCCAACGTACCCGCGTGCGGTGGAATCACGGTCTTCAAGCTCAGCACAACGTAGCCGCGGTCGGTCTTCTGCGGCATGCTCACTTCGCCCTGTCGCAGACGGAACAATTCCTCTTTCACCGCCGGCGCATTTCCAAAATAGAGCAGTGGTTCGGCGGCGCTAACCGGCGCCGTTTCTGACACTTCCAGATTGAACTGCTTGGCCAAATCATCCAGCGAAATCTTGTTGGATTTGCGAATTTCCGCGCTGATTCGGTCGGAGACGGCATCGGCGTCGGCTTCGCCCTTGTTGGCCTTTGCGTTCACAAGCAGCTGCGCTTTCACTTCCTCGAGCGGCAGCGTGTGCGCGGTCTCTTTGTCGAGCACCTTGATGATGTGGAATCCGTACTCGGTCTTTACAACTTCAGAAGTTCCGCCCTTTGTCGTGCTGAAAGCCGCCTTTTCAAACGATGGCACTGTCTGGCCTTGCACAATCCACCCCAGATCGCCGCCTTTGTCCTTGGTTTGCGTATCTTCCGAGTATTTCTTCGCCAGATCTTCGAATTTGCCGCCTTTTTTCAATTCCTTCAGCACGGCCTCGGCGCGGTTCTGCACTTCCGTAATTTCCGCCTCGGTGTTCTTGCCGCGCGTAAAGAGCAGAATATGCTCGACGTGAACGCGGTTCGGAACCTGAAATTGCGCGATGTTCTGTTGATAGAGCCGCTTCAGCTCGTCGTCGGAAACGACGGCGGCGGACTTGATCTTGTTCGCGTCAAGCAAAGCGTAACGAACCGACCGGCGCTCCGGTTCCTGATACTTGGATTTGTTCTTTTCGAAATAAGACTTCAATTCCGCCTCATCCGGCGAAATCTTCGATTCCAGATCCTCCGGCTTGATGAACGCGTAGTCCAATTTCACTTTCTGGTTCTGATAGTTGAACTGGTCTTTCAATTCGGCCGGGCTCGCGCTGATGCCATCGGTCACCAGCTTCTGGAATTTCTGCATCAGCAGTTCTCTGCGAATTTCGGCCTCGAATGCCGGCACGGTGATCTGAAATCGTTGCTGCACCTGCGCCGAGTACTGGTCCATGCCCACGGGACTGTCGCCGTTAAACGCCGTCGGAAGAATTTGCTTAATCGTCGTGGCCAATTCATCGTTCGTGACGGTGATCTTCAGTCGGTCCGCCTCGTATTCAATTTCCTTTTCGAAGATAAGACTGTCCAGAATCTGGCGAGCGTAGAAAGACTCCATGATCTTCGGAATCTGGCGGCCTTGCGCAAGCTGCTGCATCCTCTGCTGAATGTCTTGCACACTCACCATCTGCCCACCAACCATCGCCACCGTATCCGTCGTGGCCGCGCCGGTACCCGGCCCTTGTGGCACAAGATAGAGCAACATGCTGACGGCGATCAGGCCGACAAAAATTCCAACAAAGATCCTCGTAAGGACCTGCTTATTCTCAAATAAACCCGCCATGCCGTGCTTCTCCCTCTTCTACGCTTTTCTGGGGTTGGACAAACTTAAGATTATAGACGACTGGCAGCCGTCTCCCAAATTGTTTCCTGTCGCAACTGGCCGCCCTCGGCACTCTCGTAAGTGATTGAAAACAACGGAGCGTCAATTCCCCCGCTCGCGCCGCGCGCTTTGCATTGCAGAACATCTTTCAAGATCCTTTCGCGGTTGGTCCAAATACTTTGACGGACGCAGCCACCGAAACGCTTATTTTATATCTGATGCAAGTCGCTCAATTCGAACGCCACATCTCCGCTCGTTTTTCTCGACGTCGAGAATCGAAGTGCAAGCCGCCTGCTTTATTCACCGACTTGCGGCGGTGGTGGGGGACCGACATCGAGTTTTTCGAACGTCAGAGTGGCGCCGGCGGGCCAGTTCCACGTCATGGATGAGACATACCCATCTTTATTTCGCGCGAAGCGAATGTACGCGTAGTCGCAGCGGGCAAAGAAGGTGTCTCCTTCCACCATCGTAAGCGTCCGCCAAAACGGATCGTCGTTCCAATGCATCGCGAGATGGCCGTCGTGGATGCCAAGTGTCTGCATATACGGCGTGGCGGCGGAACGAAAGCCGCCTTCATATTGCTTCATGGAGCGTTCGCCCAGCGTGAGCGCTTGCATCACAGGCGGCTTCGAAGGAGTTCCGCCGAACAGAACCGCTTCGAGGTCTTTGGGAATTCGCGCGGCAAATCCGGATTGAATGTTGCTCAGCACGACGGCGTATATGTGCTCGGCGGGATAAAGCGCCATGTGCGAATTGAATCCTTCCAGTTGGCCCGACTGTTCGATCAAATATTTTCCCGAATAATTTCGCTTGCCCCAGCCGTACGGATATTTCCATTTCACGTTCTGGAACTGCGGATTGGTGTCCACCGCCCTGAGCCACAAGAGCAGATCGGCGGCGGTGGAATAGACGGAGCCCGCTCCCGGCTCGGCAGCCTCATTAAACGGCAGCGGGATGGCGCCGCCCTCGTCCGAACTGGCAACGCTGCCAAACGCGTTGCGGCCGGCGGGCAAATCGCGGCAGGCGAGTCCCGAATCCGTCATGTGCAGGGGCGCAAATAGATTCTGTCGCAGAAAATCTTCGAAGCTGCCGCCGGAAACGCGCTCCACGACGAGCGCAAGAAGAAAGTAACCTTCATTGCTGTATTGCGAATTCTTTCCGGGCAGGAAGCGCGGTTTTGCCGTGCGAAGCCGTGCCAGCAGTTCGTCGGGAGGCAGACACTCGCGCGCCGCGTCGCCTCCTCCGATCTGTCCCACGCCAGATTCATGCAGGAGCAATTGCTCGATCGTAATGGAATCGCCGTTCGGCACGCCGGAGACAAATTGGGCGAGCGTGTCCGTCAGTTTGAGTTTGCCCTGCGCCAGCAGGATTTCGACCGCGGCGGCGGTGAATGTTTTCGAAATCGAAGCGGTGCGAAACCGCGTTTCCATCCGGTTCGGCGTGCCGAGCTGCGGATCGGCCTTTCCGTAAGCCCTTTGCACCAGAATTTTGTCGCCTTGCGCAATCATCACAACGCCGCTGAAGTCTCCCGCGCCGGCAAATGATTTTGCCCACGCATCGGCGCGCGCATCCACCGCGCGGGAATCAAGCGACGCGGCTGGCGCAGCGGCCGGCGCCTGTGCGCCCCGGCCCGCGCCGACGAGCGGCGCCGCGCTTAGAACAACCAACAATGTCCGAAAAACGGTCAGCTTGAAGTGCATGAAACGGCATTCCTCCGTGAAGCGGGCACCAAAAAAGCGTACCGCAATTTGGATGCCGGCACGAAGCGTTTCCGCTGGACAACACCTGTTTTGCCTCGGCCGCCGCCGTGTTGCGCGAATGCTATTTGCAAATTGACTACGCGAGCTTTCGCCGATGCGCCGCGCGCGGCTCGCTGTGCTAAATTTCGAAATTGGCGCAATCGCCGCGCCAGACAGAGACGAACGAGGGTATGGATTCACAACGGCCAGGCCAGTCTAATAAGGTTCAGCGCGTCGAAGTTTATTGGCACGCGGTGTCGTACAAGACCGTCGCTCTCGTGCTTTTCCTTGCGGCGGCGCTGATCTTTGCCTCGATCTACTTCGTGTTTCCAAACGTGTACGCGTACGTCGTGAAAAAGGTTACGGAAGCGGGAACGCCCGATCCGGACCCGGTTGCGTCGGGCCAATCGAAAATCAAATTTGTGAACCTGGACGGCAAAGTCCAGGTAAAAAAAGTGAATTCCGTGCAATGGGTGGATGCGGATTTCCACACGGTTCTGGATAAGGGCGATTTGATTCAGACCGGCGCGGATGGCCTGGCGCGCATTGCCTTTGCGGACTCGACGGCATACGTCGTGAAACCAGAGACGCTGGTAACGGTTGAAGAAAACAACGTCACCCACGACCAGACGAGCACCGCCGTCCACATCAATACCGGTCAGGTCGATCTGTCCACCGCGAGTTCTCCGAACGCGCGCGCCGCCGTGAGCGGCGAAGACTTCACCGCGCAAGTCCGGCCAAACAGCCATGCCTCGGTAAAATCGGATCCAAAGGCCGGCGAAAGCGAAATCACGATTACCGGCGGCAGCGCGGAAGTGCAGCATGGGCAAGAGCGCAGCGAACTGGGAACCTATCAGCGAGCGACCATCACGGGCGGCGGGCCCATCCAGAAGACCGACGTTCTTGCGCCGCCTGATTTGTCCGAGCCGCGAAATCTTGCGCCGATCGTGACGGAAAATCCCAAAGCGGCAAGCATTCACTTCGAGTGGAAACCCGTGCCCGACGCCGTTTCGTACAATCTCCGCGTCAGCGCCACAACCATGTTCACCAAGATGATCCGCGACGTGAAGGTTTCCGGCACAAGCGCGGACATCAGCGGCCTCGACGCCGGAGATTATTTCTGGGACGTGATTGCCACGGACGCGAAGAAACAATCCAGTTCGCCGAGCGAGCCATTCAAGTTCGCCCTTTTTGCGCAAGGAAAAGCGCAGGAGATGGCGCTCGAAATCTCCGGCACGCAATTGCACGGACGCCTGGCGGAAATTTCCGGCCGCACCGAACCCGGCGCGGCGCTGATCATCAACGGCCAGCCGGTCGCGAACATCACGCCGGACGGCAACTTCCGCTACTTTACGGAACCGCTGGAGCCCGGTGAACACACGATCGTGATCATCGGCCAGAACCGGCGCGGCGGAACGGCGCGGCAGCAGGTGACGATCGTCGTGCCGAAGTAAAATTTTCATCGCGGCGGCGCCATTTTGCGCTGCACGCGGCGTTCGGCGACAATAGATGTTTGTCGCGCGGATGTGTGAAGGGCAGTGCTTCACAGAAGGACTGGGGGAATGAACAAGAGCGGTTACAACATGAGGTCGGTGTTCAGTCTGTTTTCGTCCGACCTCGCGATCGATCTCGGGACGGCCAACACGCTGGTGTTTTCGCACGGAAAAGGGATTGTCGTGAATGAGCCCTCGATCGTGGCCATCAACAAAGTCAGCGGCGAAGTCGTGGCCGTCGGCCGCGAAGCGAAAGACATGCTGGGGCGCACCCCTGGAAACGTGGTGGCAATCAAGCCCATGAAGGACGGCGTTATCGCCGACTTCAAAGTCACCGAAAAAATGCTGACGTATTTTATTCAGAAGGCGCACAACCGGCGCGTGCTCGTCCATCCGCGCATCGTGATCGGCGTGCCCAGCGAAATTACTCCGGTGGAAAAGCGCGCCGTGCAAGACTCCGCGTATCGCGCCCGCGCCAGCGAAGTGTATCTGGTGGAACAGGCCATGGCCGCGGCAATCGGCGCCGGCCTGCCGATTGAAGAGCCCAGCGGAAACATGGTCGTGGACATCGGCGGCGGCACCACCGACATCGCCGTCATCTCGATGAGCGGCATTGTTTACTCGCGGTCGGTGCGCGTGGCCGGCAACGAAATGGACGAAGCCGTCATGCAATACCTGAAGCGCAAATACAATTTGCTCGTCGGCGAACGCACCGCCGAACAGATCAAGATGGAAATTGGTTCGGCATACCCGCTGGAAAAGCCGCTGACCATGGAAGTGAAGGGCCGCAACCTTATCGAAGGCGTGCCGCGCACGGTCACCATCGACGACAGCGAAATCCGCGAGTCGTTGAGCGAGTGCGTGGCGACCATCGTCAACGCGGTGCGCGTGGCGCTCGAGCGCACTCCGCCGGAACTTTCCGCGGACATCAGCGATCGCGGCATTGTGCTCACCGGCGGCGGCGCCCTGCTCAAGAATCTGGACAAGCGCATTCGCGAAGAGACCGGTTTGCCGGTTTCCATCGCCGACGATCCGCTGGCGTCCGTCGTCCTGGGCACCGGCAAGATGCTCAGCGATTTTAAATTGCTGCGTATGGTTTGCATCGACTGATTGGCAGCAGAGCGAATTTCACACCGGGTTACGAAACGGAATTACGCGGCCGGAGTCTTTGTCACCAGCGACGAAGAATCCGGGCTCGATAGAAAGCGGATTTAGCGCCTCCATGGTTGCCATTGCTTCTCGCCATCGTTCGCTGGTGCTGCTCGCCATCGTTGTCGTCGTGCAGGTGATGGCGCTCGCGATTCAAATTCAACACACAGGCACCGAGGGCGACAACCGAAGTTTGATGCGCTCGTGGAGCATCGGACTCATTTCGCCCTTCGAGCGCGCCGGCGCATGGGGCGTGGGCAAAGTGCGCGGTACTTGGCGCCACTATTTCGCGCTCAGCGACGCCGCACACGAAAACGAACGGCTGAAACAGGAAAACGACGCGCTGAAGCTGGAAATTACGCAGTTGCGCGGCAAGGCGTCGGAAGCCGACCGGCTTTCGAGGCTGCTGAACTTCCGCGAATCGCAGGCGAAAGTTCCCATGATCGGCGCGCGTGTGATTGCGGCGAGCCCGGACGCGAATAGCGCGGTGATTTATATCGACCGTGGGTCACGCGACGGCATCCGGAAAAATATGGGCGTCATCACGGCGGACGGCGTCGTCGGCAAAGTCATTGAATCGTTCAGCAATACGGCGCAGGTGCTGCTGCTCACCGATCGCGAAAGCGGCGTCGGCGCAATGATCGAAGAATCGCGCATTCAGAGCCCCGTGCGCGGACTGGGCGAGCCGCTGATCAGCATGAGCTACGTTTCGAACGACGACGAAGTGAAAGTCGGCGAACATGTGGTTACAAGCGGCACGGACAGGATTTTTCCGCGCGATCTTCCCGTTGGCACCATTGTCGACGTAAAACAGGGCCCCCCGCCGTTCAAATACATTCGCTTGCGGCCCTCGGCGCAACTGGAAAAGCTGGAAGAAGTGATTGTGCTCTTGACGATGGACCCGCTTGCATTGAAGAAGCCGGCGGAATCGTCCGAAGCTGCCGCGCCGTCTTCTCCGGCATCCACGGACGCGCCGGCAAAGCCCGCCGCCGGCAAACGCACGCAAGAACCCGCCGCAAGAACCGCGGAGAAACCGCAATGAACGATACTTTCGACCTTCGCATCGGCGAATCGCACATCGAAGTGCACAAGTTCCGCGGCGGCACGATCCTGTTTGTCACGCTTGCAGCGCTGATCGTGCAGGCATTTGTGCCGGTTTATTTTCCGAAAGTCGGGATATTGGATTTGCCGCTGTTGATTACCATCTATTTTGGACTCAGCCGGCGCAACCCGTCGACGGGCCTGCTGCTCGGAACGGCCATCGGCCTCTTGCAAGATAGCCTGAGCAAAACGCCTCTCGGCCTTTTTGGCATCTCGAAAACGCTGATTGGCTATGCCGCTTCGTCCATCGGCGGCAAGCTTGACACCGAACACCCCGCGGCGAGATTCGCTTTGACCGCCACGTTTTTCGCTTTGCATCACGGGATCGTCGTGCTGATTCAGCGCCTGCTGCTTGCTCATGCCGAACCGTGGTTCACCACTCGCCTCGCCATCGCCGCGCTGGTTAATTCGCTTGTCGCCGTCGTACTCTATTTCTTCCTCGACCGCCTCCGCAGATCCTGACGAATCGCCCGGCAAGAAACATTCTAGTGAAGAAGCAGGAATTCCTTGAAGTCGTCGTAGGATGACGACATCGGCTGCGAGAGTTTGCGTCGCTTGAGATATGCGGCAAGGCGGTCCGGCAGCGGCGGCGCGATGCCGATTGCTTTCTCGACGACATCCGCAAATTTTGCGGCATGCGCGGTGGCGAGCACCAATCCTTGCGATGGCTCCGGATGCTCCCGCCGGTATGCCTCCCAACCGAGAATGCCCACCGCGGTGTGCGGATCGGAAATGTATCGATAGCGCTCCCAAATCGATTTCATCTCCGCGAGGGTTTCTTCATCCGTCGCGCCGTGTCCCCAGATTTCTTTTTGCACGTATTCGAGCCGGCCGCGGCACAAGTCCAAAAGGCGCGGAAAATTATTCGGATTGCCCACGTCCATCGCGTTCGAATACGTGGCTTGCGCCGGTCGCGGCTCAAATTTTCCGCTTCGCAGATATTCCGGCACGACGTCGTTCGCGTTCGTCGAAGCGATGAATTTCGCCACCGGCAGTCCAATTCGCTTGGCGAATAAGCCCGCCGTCAAATTACCGAAATTTCCGCTCGGCACGGAAACGACGAGCGGCACCGACGCCACCGGCAATTGCCGGTACGCCGCCACGTGATAAAACATCTGCGGCAACAACCGGCCGACGTTGATGGAATTCGCCGACGTGAGAAACGCGCGCTTGTTCAGCCCTTCGTCCGCAAACGCCTGCTTCACCAGCCGCTGGCAATCGTCGAACGTGCCGCCGATTTCCAGCGCCGTTATGTTTTCGCCGAGCGTCGTGAACTGCTTCTCTTGCGCCTCGCTGATCCGCTTCGAAGGGTACAAAATCACGACGCGGATGCCCGGCACTCCCAGAAATCCGTGCGCCACCGCGCTCCCCGTGTCGCCGGACGTCGCCACCAGCACCGTCAGCGGCCGCGATTCTCCGCGAACAAAGTAGCCCATCAACCGCGCCATAAAGCGCGCGCCAAAATCCTTGAACGCCAGCGTTGGTCCGTGAAACAGCTCCAAAACGTGCAAGCCCGGCGAAAGCGAAACAAGTTTCACCGGAAAATTGATCGCTTCGCTTACGATCTGCCACAACACTTCTTCCGGCACATCCGGCGTCGCAAACGGCTTCACCACGCGAAAGCAAACTTCCGTGAACGGCAGCGAGCGAAATTCTTCCAGCTCTTCCGGCGAACGCCGCGCAATTTCCGCCGGCATGTACAGCCCGCCATCGGGCGCCATGCCGCGCAGCACTGCTCCGCGCAGCGACGTGAGCGGCGCCTTTTGCGCCGTGCTTCGGTATCTCACGCGCCACCGGCCAGGCTGTCTTCCACAAGTTTCAAAAACGCGGCGGGTTCGTTCGGCAATTCGCGCAGCGCCGCCACTTCAATCGTGCCATGCGCCAGCGCCGCGTAACTCTGCCGCCGCGCCGCGATCAAATTGGGATAACACCGCGAAACGGTCTGCCGCGGCGTCTCGCCCTCTTTCGGCTGAAACGCGCCGCGCCACAGCACCGGCTTTGGATCGCTCAAATACCGCTCGATCAAAAGCTGTTGTTCGTCCGGCGAAGCCGCCAGATGCACGACCGTCATCAATTTACGCAGTCGCAGCAAATGGTGATTTCCCGTGTAGATGACGCTGCCCGTCGTGTCCAGCACGAGCGATTTTTCCGGCGATCGCGCCAGATCGTCCAGCACATCTTCCAGCACCGCGATCTCGTCGCAGAGATATTGCGATTCGCGCTCCGCGTACGCCGGCGAATCCGGCCAGCCCATCCACGCCGCCACTCCGTTAATCCCCGTGTACCCGCCCGCGTGCAGGCGCGGCGCGAGCCGCTCTTCAATTTTGTCGTCGCACGAAACCGCCAAATATCCCGCCGACGCCAGCCGTCGCGACCAAAACGTTTTGCCCGCTCCGGACATTCCAATCAGCGCCAGACGCAAAGGCTTATTACGAGAAGTTTGCATAACGAAGAATCAGCAAAGATAACGCGCGCAGAGCGCTGCGAGCAACTGCAAAGCCGCGATCGTCGGCCAAAGATAAAACGCAAGTGGCCATGCGCGCGCGTCCGATCGAAAAGCAACGGTTCGCGCAAGGCTCTCTTTTTCCCCGGATAGGTGGAGAATCCGCCGCGACTCAAGTAAAGTACCAGCGGACTTTTTGGCGCGTACGCAGTGCGTCAGAACACAGGAGAACGGGATGAGCGGCTCAATGAGCGGTGTGGACTTCAAGAATCAATTGCGCGCAGGTCAGCCGAAACTCGGCCTGTTTCTAAATTCCCACAGCCCCACCGTCGCCGAACAGCTCGCTCACAGCGGCTACGACTGGCTTCTCGTCGACACGCAGCACGGCCCGATGGGCAACGAACGCCTTTCCGCCATGCTCGGCGCCATCGCCAACGGCGGCGCCAAATCGCTCGTTCGCGTCGAAGGTTATCACGACCGTGGCGGCATCCAGCAATCGCTCGACATGGGCGCGGACGGCGTCCTCGTGCCCTACATCAACACCGCCGCCGAAGCGCGCCAAGCCGTCAGTTGCACAAAATATCCGACCGCGGGCACGCGCTCCGTCTATTTTCCGCAGCGCAGCATGAATAAAGACGGCTTGCTCGGCTACGCCGGCAACTGGAACAAAAACGGAATCGTCGCGCTGCAAGTCGAAACCGCCGATTGCATCAAGAATATCGACGAAATCGCCGCCGTCCCCGGCGTGGACATTCTCTTCCTCGGCCAAAACGATCTCTGCATGTCCATGGGCCTTTACGAAAAATACGAATTCCCGCACATGTACACGTCACCGGAACTCAATGCCGCCACGCAATCGCTCGTCAACGCCGCAAAAAAGAACAACATCATCCTCGGCCTTTTCCTCTTCGGCACCGCCCGCGTCGGCGAATTCCTCGACAAAGGTTTCACGTTCATCAGCATCGGCAACGATTTGCATCACGTCCTCACGCAGGCCGGCTCGTACGTCGTCGACGTCGAACGCATCGCCAAGGAAAAAGGCAAATCCTGGTCCCGCCGGCCTACTTCACTCTTCTAAGCCAACGGGACGCTCGCCAAATCATTATCGAACCGGTTGAATTCCTGCTGGATTTGCTGTTTCCGGCATCAACTGGCTCTTCTTGTCCTTGTCGGGTGCGGTACAATCCGGCAATTTCCCGGCTAGGTCATCAGGATATTCATTGCAGAGTTCCCTAAGGATCAGAGGAATGCGGTCTTTCGCGAGGCGCTGTCCCAACTCAATCAAATCCGAGCTAAATTGAGGCATAACGTCATTGAATTTTCGTCCCAAGGGAGTGTCATAGAACGCGATGAGTTTCTTCACGTCGTCATCATCAAAATATTTCGCGTATGCAGTGATTACTCCCTCGCGAAAGTCGTCGGTGTTGAATATCGCAACTAATTTCTCCTCGTACGAGTCGACGATTTTCTGACGCAGCGCTTCGTCACCTACGTTGCGGAACATCATGGGTCGCATTGGCTCAATCGCCTTTCGGGCGCCGAAAGCCGCCCGGTCAGCGCTCGATGACAACTGCATTAGTTTGACGAGATCCTCCCGCAGCGCTGAATCAATCGGTCTGTGCGCCAGCGTCATCAGCTGAGGTGCCTTTTCTTGAACGTCCTCCGCCAACGAATAGATCACGTCAATCGTAGTGTCCACTTCCACCGGATCGCCCTCCAGTGATACAGGCCTATATTTCCATTGATGCACCGCATCGAGCGCAGACTGCACGAGCAGCGGGTGGCCCGATAGCACTTCCAGCTGCAGAATATTCCCGTCCTTGCCGATTATCGCGTGCAAACGTACCGCTCCGGAGACTCTAGTCTGGCGAGCGAGTGGTGGGTACACAGGTTGAACGCGATTGATCAAACGCGCCGCCGCGACCGCGCCACCTTGCTTGACTCGCTGCAAGTGAATATGCACTTCCTTTGTCGGCGGCAGGTTTTTACTATTCGGATCGGGTGACGGGGCATCCTGTGCTCCTACCGAAATGGCCGCGCAGCCCGTAAGCATGAGCGTAAATATGAATCGCACAAACGCCTCCTGGAGAATCTAACGTCGCGATGACTATACGCACCCGTATTCACCCTGGCAACGCTCTCCACCGTAACCCACCGGAAACCTGCCCCTCCGGACAACTTGCGACCACCTTCCCCAAATGCTACGGTGGAAACGGCTTCCACCAGGCCCGTCCGGTGGCGGTCGCAAAGCGATTCAGGAGCTCCGAGAGAATTTTTTCAGGCGGGAATTAGAGCCGGAATCTTTCCACGGAAGTTTCGAAAACCGCGCTGTGAATAGAAGTGCATCGCGAGTGTCTCCGCACGGCGGAGCGTAAAATAAAAAACTCGCGCGCGGGGTTTGCGTGTCGTTTTCATTTGGCAGCGATAATCGGTTGCCGCAACAGCGGCTGGCAGTCGCCTCCTACATCATTGTGGGCATGATCGGTGTGTTGCTGCTCGGCTTCTGGAAGCTGCAAGTCATCGATTCCGATCAGTACGGCCAAATGGCCGAACGCAATCGCGTCCGCTCCATCCCCATCATCGCTCCGCGCGGCCGCATGCTCGATCGCGATGGCCGCGTCCTCGTCGACAATCGCCCCTCCTTCAGCGTCCTTCTTCTGCGCGACGATCCCGTTCTCGTCGAAAAAAATCTCGCTCCCATTGCCGATGGCCTCGGCCTTGCAATCGGCGACCTGCGCGATCAGCTCGACGCCACAAAAGCTCTTCCAAAATTTCAGCCCATCGTCATCAAGCCGGAAGCCACCCCGGCCGACGTCGCCTTCATCGAATCGCACAGAGCCGATCTTCCCGTCCTCGAAATGCTCTCCGTCTCCCGCCGCCGCTACATCCCCGGCGGATTCATGGGCCACGCCAGCGGCTACGTCGGGGAAGTCAGCGAACAACAGATCGAAGCCAGCAACGGCAAGCTTCGTCCCGGTGACGTCGTCGGCAAAGCCGGACTCGAGCGCCAATACAACGACATTTTGATGGGCACGGACGGCATGCGCCGCGTCATCGTCAACAGCGTCGGCAAAGAAGTCGACCACCTCACGCAGCAAGATCCCATTCCCGGCAAACAGATTCAACTCACAATCGATTACGACCTCCAGGTCGTCGCCGAACAATCTCTCGGCGCGCGCCCCGGCGCCGTCGTCGCCCTCGATCCGCGCACCGGCGAAATTCTCGCCATGGTCAGCCGCCCGACGCCCGATCCAAACGATTTCGCGGTTCGCATTTCCAAAGAAGAGTGGAAGCAGCTCAACGAGGATGAACTTCGTCCGCTTTTTAATCGCGCCGTTCAAGCCCAGCTCGCACCCGGTTCCGTCTTCAAAATCGTCACCGCCACGGCGATGCTCGAAGATCACAATCCACCGGAAAGTTTTGCCACGTACTGCCCCGGCTATGGAACGTTTTACGGGCGCCAATTCAAGTGCTGGGTGGCTTCTTCGAAAAAGGGCCCGACCTCGCACGGAACCTTGACGCTTCACGACGCGATTCTGAAATCCTGCGACGTCTTCTTCTACACCGCCGGCATGAAACTCGGCATCGATCGCCTCTCCTTCTATGGCGACAAGTTTGGCATCGGCCACAAAACCGGCATCGATCTTCCCTCCGAGGAAGCGGGGCTGATGCCTTCTGAACAGTGGGTCGAACGCGCCTTTCATCGCAAGTGGTACGCGGGCGAAACGATTTCCGTCGCCATCGGCCAGGGCGCGGTTACGACCACACCCGTTCAGCTGGCTCGCCTGATTGGCGGAATCGCTTCGGGCGGCGTCTTCAAGCAGCCGCACCTGAAGAAAGATTTGCAGAATATCGGCGAGGAGCGCGTCCCGCTTTCCGAGCCGACCGTCGAAAAAATTACGGAAGCGATGTATGGCGTAGTGAATGAACCCGGCGGCACCGGCACGGCGCTCAAGATCAAGGACGTCGAGCTGAGCGGAAAATCCGGCACCGCGCAAGTCATCGGTTACAGCACCCGCGCAAAATTCGGCAAACAGAAAAGATTTGACGACAACGGTTGGTTCGTCGGTTACGCACCAAGGCGGAACCCTGAGATCGTCGTCGCGGTGCTCGTCCAGGAGGGCGGCGGCCTGCACGGCGGCGAATCAGCCGGCCCCGTCGCGCGCGATATCGTCAAAGCGTACTACGACAAAAAGAACAAGAAGCTGCAGGGCGAAGTCACCGCCGAAAATTCCAAGCCGGTTCCGCCAAACGGCACTCCGGCTGCCGCTTTGGTTCCAAGAACTGCGGTCGTGAAAGAAGAGGAATCCGCGGGACACGCTGCGCCCGCACAAAACCAAAGATGAGAGACGCTCCCGGAACTCGCGATTACGATTGGTGGCTCCTCGCCATCCTCGCGGCAATTTGCGCGCTCGGCGTGCTCGAAATCTATTCCGCCACGCACGGCAGTTCCCTCGCCGGCATGCACATGAAGCAGCTCCGCTGGCTCGCTCTCGGCACGATCCTTATGGTCATTCTCTCCCGTGTGGACTATCACCTGATCATGGATCAGTCGCTCATTCTCTACCTCATCTGCATCGCCGCGCTCGTTGCCGTGCTCCTGCTCGGAAATCGCCGTTTTGGCGCCCAACGCTGGATCCCCGTGATGGGTCAAATGTTTCAGGTGTCCGAATTGGCAAAGTTGATTATAATTATTGTACTGGCGCGCTTCTTTACCGAGGTGCGTTCAGATAAGCTTGACCTGCGGGATTTGATTAAGGCAGGGTTGTTGGTAGGCGTTCCGCTAGTCTTGATCCTGAAGCAGCCGGATTTGGGCACGGCATTGGTGCTGGTGCCGTTGTTGTTTGTCGGGGCGTTTCTGGCTGGCTTGCAGTGGCAACACATGGCGGCGATTGTCCTCGTGGGGGCAATGCTCGTGGGCGCGGTCTTTTATCCGCCTGTTAGCAAGAAAATCCTCAAACCCTACCAGCGCGAACGCATTACGTCTTTCTTGCACCCGGAAGAAGACGCCAAAGGTTCCGGCTATCAGTTGTTGCAATCGAAAATAGCCGTCGGCTCCGGCGGGTTCTGGGGCAAAGGTTTTGGCAACGGCAGTCAGAATCAACTGGGTTACATTCCGGTCCGGTATTCCGACTTCATCATGTCGGCTTGGGCGGAAGAACAGGGATTCAAAGGCGTGTTGCTTGCTTTAGGTCTGTACATGGCGCTGCTTCTCCGACTCGTCCAGAATGCTCAGCGCGCAAAAGATCGCGCGGGAATGTTTCTGGTCATGGGCGTGGCGGCAACGCTGGGGTTCCATATTTTGGTGAACGTGGCCATGGTGATTGGGGCCATGCCTGTCACCGGCATCCCGTTGCCTCTCATGAGCTACGGGGGTTCGGCCACGTTGTTTGTGTTCATGGCGATCGGCCTTGTGATGAATGTGCGGCTTCGCCGCTTCGTCAATTAGGCTTGCTGTAAATTCCGGCGAACGGCTTTGCCGAATCCCGGAACATGTCAAGATTGTGTACTTAGGATTGCAAGAGTGAGGACAGCATCGTCCGCCGTTCCCCTGGCGCGGCTTCAGGGTTTGTTCTTACAAACCCCGGGTTATAACCGTCGGGAACGGACCAGCCTCGTTAGCTTGAGGAACAATCGATTCCCCATCAGCTGCGAACGCATCGCCGCTTCGCTACCGGTGTCGGGGTTTCTGCTTTCAAACCTCGCACTCGTTAGCCTCCGGCCTGCGGGTGTCCCCGTCATTCGGGACACGGATTTTTCTTCCCGGACCGCCTGTGGAACTCGAACCGCGGCGATGCGTCCCCGCAGCCTCACAGTGGCTGCCAAGGATAAGGAGTTTTCATGTCGAAAGAATTGGTTATCAATGCAAGTTCCCATGAGCGCCGGGTTGCGATCATGGAAGAAGGTCAGCTAGTCGAAATTTATATCGAGCGCGAAAAAGAGTTCGCCCTCGTCGGCAGCATTTACAAAGGAAAAGTCACTCGCGTTTTGCCCGGCATGCAGTCCGCTTTCGTGGACATCGGCCTCGACGGCGATGCATTCCTTTACGTCAGCGACGTGTTCGAAAACCTCGAAGGTTACGACCACGGGCACGACGATCATGGCCACGGCGATCACGGCCACGATCGCGCCCCCGCGCCCGTCGAAGGCGCGCCTCCGATCGAGCTTCTCCCCGGCGAATCGCTCGGCCGCGCGCAGGAATCCGCTCCATCCGCCATTTCGCACAATAGCGAACACGCCGACCCGGAAGATCACGACATCCGCACGCACGTCGAAGAAATTCACGCAACCGGCGAAGACGTCGCGTCAGGCCACGCCGAGCACGCCGAACAGTTTGACGACGAGCGCCAGCCCGATTCGAACGAATCCGCGCCCAAAAATTTCGCGCCGCAGTACAATCCGACGCAATTCAAGCCTTCGCCCAGTTACCCCGGTCGTTCGCCGCAAGGCAGCGGGGGACGCGGCGATTTCAACCGCGGTGGCGATCGCGGCGGAGACCGTGGCGGCGATCGCGGCCGTGGTCGTTGGGGCCGCAGAGGCGGCCGTCGCCGTGGCGGTCGTCCGGGAGCGCCTGCCGGCGGCAGGAATCTTCCTCCTTCGAAATACGCCGCGCCACAAGGCGGCGAACGCGACAATCGCGGCTTCGAGCCGCGCGGCGATCGCGGCGGGTTTGACAAGCGCGGTCCGCGCCGCGACTTCGGCAGCAACCGCCCCGAAGGCAGCCGTTACGGCCAGCCCAGCGCACCGGCGGGTCCTGCCGGACCGGTTGAAGACGATATTCTTCTCCCCGGCGAATCGCTTGCAAAATTCCGCAATCGCCCGGTCGCAGCCGCGCCCGTAGCGCCGGTCGAAGAACACATCGACGAGCCGCAGCCGGACATCTCCGAAGACATTCAGCCGCGCGGCGGCGCCGTAATTCCCGGAGCGGCTCCTGCGCCTCGCCGCTCCCGCGGTTCCCTTCCCAGCTGGCTCCTGGCCGGCGCCGCTCCAGAAGCCACGGAAGCTGTCGGCGAACCATCCCAAACCGAAGCGCAAGACATTGCCGAGCTCGATGAAGCGGAAATCGAAGCAATGGAAGACGCTCAGGCGGAAGCCGACGAAGCGGAAAACGGCAACGGCTCCGAGCTTAGCGACGACGAGCGCACAACTCTTTCTTCCAGCCTCATCGACGCCAAGCAGGATGAAATCCGCGAAGTTGCCCAAGCCGACGGTGTCGCCGGCGGCGCCGTCTTCGAAGAAGAAGAAACCGACGAAGAAGAAGCGGAAGGTTCAGAACACGACGAAGACGAAGAATCGGACGAAGAAGCCGACGAACGCGAGGCGCAAGAACAGGAAGCGCACGAATCCGCCGTCCAGCAAACCGTAAGCTCCCCGCAAGCCATCGCGGAAGCCGAAGCCGATGCCGCGCATGAAAATGCGCTGCACATCGCCGCTCTCGGCGATCACGTCGGACTCGAACACCACGACTCTTCTCACGAAGAGCACGACGAGCACGGTGAATCCGAACATCATCATCACGATGAATCCGACGAGCACTCCGGCGAGCACCACGACGGACAAAACGAGCCGCACGATCGTCAGTTCGAAACCGAGCCGCAGCAAATCGCCGCATCCGGTCCGGCCGAAGACGAAATTCTTCTTCCCGGCGAAACGCGCGCTCCGCGTTCCGGCGGCGCTCCTCGCGAAGAATTTCAGCCGCGCGATTCGGCCCGCATCGGCAGCGGCCCGCGTTCCCGCTTCCAGCGGCCTTTCCGCAGCGGCGGAGGCAGCCGGGATCGCGGTCGCGGCGGCGATCGTGGCGGCGATCGCGGTGGACGTCCCGATCGGGGACGCGGCGGACGCGGCCGTTTCGATCGTCGCGGCGGTTCCGGACACAGCGGCGGCGGCCATGGCCAACACGGCGGCCAGCGCGGCTATCGCGGCCACAGCGGCCCGTCGCGCCGTCCACAACTCATCTCCGAAATGCTCAAGGCCGGCCAGGAAGTCGTCGTCCAGATCGCCAAGGAACCTCTCGGCAAAAAGGGCGCACGCATCACCAGCCACGTCGCTCTTCCCGGCCGCTTCCTCGTCTATATGCCGACGGTCAACCATACCGGCGTTTCCCGTAAAATCATCTCGGCGGAAAATCGCTCCCGTTTGCGCCGTTTGGTCAGCGATGCGGGAAGGGTCTATCCCGGCGGCTTCATCGTTCGAACCGCGGCCGGCGGCGCCACCGACGACGAAATTCGCGCCGATATCGAGTTCCTCGGCACCACCTGGAACGACATCAAGCACAAAAACGACGAGCGCAAAGCACCTTCGCTTCTTCACCGCGATTTAAATCTCGTCGAACGCATCCTTCGCGATTACGTCAGCGACGATTTCACCGCCATCTGGATCGATAGCGAAGAGGAGTACGGCAAGGTCGTCGAATTCGTCAGCCGCTTCCAGCCGAAGCTCGCCAGCCGCGTCAAGCTCTACACCAAAGAACAGCCCATCTTCGAAGAGTTCGGCATTCAGCACGAGCTCGACAAAGCGCTCCGCGCCAAAGTCTGGCTCAAGTCCGGCGGTTACATCGTCATCAACCACACCGAAGCCCTCGTCGCCATCGACGTCAACACCGGCAAGTTCGTCGGCAAGGGTTCCACGCGCCTCGAAGACACCATCGTCAAGACCAACCTCGAAGCCGTCAAGGAAATCGTCCGGCAAATTCGCCTGCGCGACCTCGGCGGCATCATCGTCGTGGACTTCATCGACATGGAAGAGCGCCGCAATCGCGAAAAAGTTCTCGGCGCGCTCCAGCAATCGCTCGATCAGGACAAAGCGCCTTCGAAAGCGCTCTCTTTCAACGAGTTCGGCCTCGTCTGCATCACGCGCAAACGCACCAAGCAGGCGCTCGAACGCGTCCTCTGCCAGCCTTGCCCCTCGTGCAGCGGCTCCGGCATGGTCAAATCCATCCCCACGCTCTGCTACGAAATTCAGTCCGAAGCGCGCAAGATGGCCGTCGCCGACCACGACAATCCGAATCTCACTCTCCGTGTCCACCCGGAAATCGCCAAAGCGCTCAAAACGCGCGAATCCATGCTCATCGATGAGCTCGAGCAAAACTCGCACAAACACGTCATCATTCAGTCCGACGCCACCCTCCACTGGGAGCAGTACGACATCTACTAGTAACGTACGCTTCAGCGTGCGTCCGTACTGCATATACTAAGTAGCGTACGCTTCAGCGTGCGTCCGTATTAAGCAAACGCAAAAACGCCCGGGCTAATCCCCGGGCGTTTTCTTTGTGCTCGTGGCCATCGATCGATGCGTCGTCATCGATGAGGGTCGATCTTTTCCGCCATCAGACAAATATCTCGCACCCCGCCGGCCGAGATCGCGTCATAAACAACTTTTGCATCTGCATATTTCGTTCGCCAGTCCACCGTTAGGTACACCTTCCGTTCCGCGCCCTCTTTCACGGCTTGTCGAATGCTCGGCGCCAATTCTGTCGGATCAATTTTTATATTCCGGAAGAAAATTGATCCATCCCTCGAAATCATCACCCGCAAGGCGTCATCGCGAATCGCTTTTGGTTGTGAAATTGCATAAACGCTAAGCGGCAAATTGGCAGTGAACATTCTTTGGTGAGGGAAAGGTGACGGGTAAATCATAAAAATCACAAGCAGCGCAAACAAAATTCCCACAAGGGGCCAAAGATTTATATTTGCTCCGAATAGGTATCTGCGCCTTGCAATCCGTCTCTTTACTGTTTTACTCGGTGACCACATCGAACGCCCTCACACGAAATCCAGGCCGTTCCATTAGACACCGCCGGTCGACCGAAGTTCCGCGTCCAGAAACACGCTACCACTCCCCTGTCTGCGCATCGCTTCGCCGAACAAGCCTGCGTTTTCACCACACAAAGTATCCGCTCTTAAGGACGACTACGGAATCAAATACGCACCCGGAATGCTCCGATCCAGCGTCGCCAGCACCGCTTCGTGAGCCTTCGCAAGCTGCACTAGATGCCCGTCCGTAATCTGCTTTGGCGCCCTCACCCACTCTGGGAGTTGCGAGGCATCCTGGTCGTCTGGCAGAAAAACGAATCTGACCTGACCCGCCTTCTTAATGCGCAGAAGCAGCGCCCGCGCTTGATCAACTGTAAATCCGTATTGCGATACGTTGCTTAGTATCCGGACAAATCCCAGCTCTGTGATCGCACACGTAACCAGCTCGTCGTCCGCCTTCAGGGTTTTTACCCATCTACCCGCTGCCTGATGGAATTCGTGCTCGACAGCTACCAAGGCAACAAGCGCGCTCACGTCCAGGAGGTATTTCACGGAAAATCCGCAAGCATTTCCTTTATCTGCTTATGCGTGAGGATCGGGGCCACGGGACCGGCAGTCAACACCGGGAAGCCGGTGATCGGATCCTTGATAATTCTCACCTTCCGCCGGCGCTTTCTTCGTGGCCGCAATACAATCGCGTCGCCATCCAACTTCACTTCCAATGCGTCGCCCGGCCGCAACCCCAGCTTTTCGCGCAGCCGGCTCGGCAGCACCACCTGGCCTTTTGTCGAAATTCTAGTTTCCATGGTAAGACAATCTTACCCAAAAGCAAGGATTCCGACAATCCGAATCGTCCGTAAAGATGTAACCTTCCCCCTCGATCCCAAGTAATTGTAATTAGAGGGCGGCTCATGGACGTGATCGAGCGGTTCGCAACGGGAGACCTCGACGCTTTCGAATCGCTTTTTCGCCAGTACCAGGCTGTCGTCTACCGCTGGATCGTCCGCATCATCCGCGATCCCGCTTCAGCTGAGGATTTAACCGTGGAAACTTTCCTGCGCGCTTATCGTGCTCACGCCCGCTTCCGTCCCGATGGCAATTTTGAAGCCTGGCTTCGCCGCATCGCCACAAACGCCGCCCTCGATCATCTCCGCAAAGCTCGCGTTCACGTCGAGCTGCCCGACGATCTTCCGGCCGGCGCAACTCCCGACACCGCCGAGCAAAAAGAATCTCGTACCGCGATTCGCTCCGCGCTCGCTTCTCTTCCTCCGCGTTTGCGCATAGTCGTCCAACTCGGCCTCGTCGAAGAAGAACCCTACCGCGCCATTGGCGACTCACTCGGCATTTCCGAAAGCGCGGTCAAACTCCGCATGTTTCGCGCCGTTCGAATTCTTCGCAAAAAACTCCACGACTGGGACGTTAGACCATGAACGACAACGAACTCAACGATCTACGCGACAAACTCCGCTCGGTGATTGCCCCTCCGCGCGAACCAGAACTTAAACGCGACCTCTGGCCCGCCATGCTCGCCCACCTCAACCAGCCGCCCCGCATCCGCGTCCCCTGGTTTGACTGGCTGCTTGCTGCGGTCGCCGCCGCCGTTCTCATCTTTTTCCCGGGCGCAATCCCGGCTTTGCTCTATCACTTGTAGCTAGGAGGCTCGCAATGAACAAGCACGCTTATCTTCGCGCATACATGGCCGGCATCATGGTGCCCACGCCTTTTCTGCTCGTAATCATCGTCGTTTTCTGTCTCGCCCGCTACGTTTACAACGTTCCCATTCCCATCGAACGCGTCATCATGTTTCCCATGGCCGTCGTTCCGAACGTTTGGGGTCTCTGGAATGTTCTCTATGTCGCGTTGCACTCGCGCTATAACATTCCCATCGGAGCCCATGGCGCGATCCTGCCTCTTCTCTTCGCGCCGGCCGGCTACCTTGTGGCCCGCATCCTGGAATTTCCCATTCCCGGGTTCGTCCTGCACGCTCTTCCTATCGGCTTGCCTATTGGAATCATCGTCTACTACTTGGCCTGGAAGCACCTGGTTGGCTTCCTGAACGGAGTCCTAAGCATCGCCTGACCAGCTTCTCGCCGGCTCTCAACGCCACCTATCTCTTTTTGCATTTTCATTTCGGGCCGCAAGTGTGGGTGCTCGTTGCCCCAAGTATCCTCTCCACAACTCCCGCATTCCCCGGCTCATCCCCCAAAATCTTCCATCCCGTAAACACCGCGATCATCTCTTCTTCCGGAAAAATCATCAGCCTCTGCCCGCCAAATCCGCGTCCCATCCAAATGTATCTCTTCGCTCCGCCATCCTTCCGCGGCCACAGCCACCATTGATACCCGTAGCCGTACCCGCCCTCTTCTCTCGAAGTCGTAAACGGCGTCAGCGCCTCCGCAATCCACGCGTGCGACAAAATCCGCTGTCCGTTCCACACCCCATCGTTCAAATAGAGCGCGCCAAGTTTTGCCATCCCGTCGTCGCTCAAATACAGCCCGCCTTCCGTATCCGGCAGTCCCATCGGCGTCCGCTTCCAGAAATGCGCCATTCCCAGCGGCTCGAACAGATATTTCCGCCCGTACGTTTCCAGGTCCTGCCCCGTCTCTTTCTGAAAAATCAGCGCCAGCAATTCCGTATTCCCGCTGCTGTAATTGAAGATTTTCCCCGGCTCCTGCGCCATCGGCCGGTCCATCACGTACTGCACCCAGTCCTCCGACGCTTCCATCACCGCCGTATCGTTTTTCGGGTCGTCGTACGCCACTTCCTCATTCCAGTCGATCCCCGTCGTCATCGTCAGCACATGCTGGATCGTCATCCGCCGCTTCCGCTCATCCACATTCTTCGTCTTCGCCGCGTCAAAATAATGCAACACCGGCGTATCCAGGCTCGCCTTGAAATCCCCGCGCGTCACCGCAATCCCGATAATCGTCGATGTCACCGATTTGCTCACCGACTGCATCGAATGCAAATCCGTCCCCTGGTAATACGGGTGCCACGCCGGATCGAAATAATTGTAAGGCCCCGCCAAATGCGGATTCAGCGGCCCGCGCACCGCCGCTTCCTTCCCATAAATCTTTCCGTAGTCGTGCGCGTACTTCTTTTCGAAAATCTCCGTCCCGCATCGAATCAATTTAAAACTGTCCACCAGCGAAAATTTTCCCGCTGCAATATCCGCATCCAGCGCCGCCAGCTTCCCTTCATCCACGCCATATTCGCTCGCTCGCCCCCGTGGCCAGTTTCCCGTCGGGGAGTGAACAGCCGGTTCCGGCCCCGCAGCCTGCTGGGCGAACACCGCAAATGGAATCAGGAAAAAATAACCGATTGAAATCATAATCCGCGTCCGCATGACCTCTCCCCAAGCCGGCAAAAAACCCGTTCATCATCGCACACTCCGCCCAAAACGCCCGTCTCGCCTTATCGCCCCGAATATCGCTCTTCTTTCCACGGATCGCCATATGCGTGATACCCGTTCCGCTCCCAAAATCCCAGCCGGTCCTGCTCCAGCAGCATAAATCCGCGCACCCACTTCACACTCTTCCACGCATAAAGTTGCGGCACAATCAATCGCACCGGCCCGCCATGCTCCCCCGTCAGCGGCTCTCCATCGTGCGCAAACGCAAATAGCACGTCCGGCCGCGTCAAATCTTCCAGCGGCACATTCGCCGTATACCCCTCTTCCGCCAGCACCAATGCAAATTTCGCGTCCGCCTTCGGCGCAACCAGCTTCAGCACTTCCGTAAACAACACGCCCTTCCATCGGTTGTCCAGCCGGCTCCACCTCGTCACACAATGAAAATCCGAAGTCACTTCCGTCTGAGGCAGCGCACAAAACTCGTTCCACGTCAGTTTCACCGCCGTTTCCACTTCCCCCGAAATCTTGAAGTCCCATCTCTCCGCATCAAATCGCGGCACGCTTCCGTAATGCAATACCGGCCACTTCAGCGTCAGCGATTGTCCCGGCGGCAGCCTCCCTTCCGCCTTCGCCTTCTTTTCCAACTCCCTTCGTTCGGTCCCGTCAAATAGCGCCACGCGTTCCCTCTTTCCCACTCCCACCCTGACCCATAGGATGCCCTAACCCTCCTTAAGTTCCGCCGCTCGGTCAAATAAAGTCCGTTCGTCCCTAACTTGCGCGGCTGTCCCGTCTCTCCCCAAAAAATCCATCGCTTCCGCGAAAACGCCGAATCGCCCGCGGGCATAGGGCAAATGGAGATCTCCGCCTCGTAACCCCTCAATCCGCGGGCAAATCCGCGCTAAGCCCTTTTCCGTCAGCAGCTTAAATACTTTATAAATATCTATTGACTTCGTAAAAGACACCATGGTACACTGTCGAGTGTAAGCAAACTCCATTCGAACCGTCCTACCCCGCTTTTACCCGGACTTCCGCTCCGTCGCGTCACAATCTGTCCCACTTTGGCTATCCCCTTTGTTTTGAAAACGATCCGTTTGTCTCCGCCCCTAACCCCTTTCTTTTGATAACCATCTGGATTGCGAATCTCAGGGAATCCCGCTCCGGCCAGTCCGCCTCTTCCCTCGTCTGTTCTGCTGCCGGTGCGCGAAATGCATCTACCATCCTTTCAATCACTTGCGCACACTTTGCACAAACTACGCCTCCCGGAATCGCACCTAACATCTTTCCTTTCATGGCGTTGCGCACACTTGAACAAAACAATGGGGGGTGTGCCTCTCCTGCTACCTTTCAGTGCCTCTTTCTCGCCTATGCTATTCTTCCTTTTCCAGTTTACGAAAGTGAGCTTCGCATGACCGCAAGCGTTCTCGACGGCCTCAAAATCCGCGACCAGGTCTTCCTCGAACTCAAGGACGAAATCGCCCGCCTCCACACCCAGGGCATCCGGCCCGGCCTCGCCGCCGTCCTCGTCGGAGAAAATCCCGCTTCCCAGCTTTACGTCAAAAGCAAAATCGCCGCCTGCGAACAGCTCGGCCTCGCCAGTTGGCTGCACACGCCGCTCGCCTCTTCCACCACCGAGGACATGCTCAAACTCGTCCACGATCTCAATCGCGACGACAACGTCGACGGCATCCTCGTTCAGCTTCCTCTCCCCAAACAGGTCGATACGAAAAAAATTCTCGAAGCCGTCGATCCCGCAAAAGACGTCGACGGTTTTCATCCCGTCAATCTCGGAAAGCTCGTCAGCGGCCGCGAAGGCCTCGTCGCTTGCACTCCCGCCGGCTGCATGGAAATTCTTCGCCGCAACAACATTCCCGTCGAAGGCGCCAACGCCGTCGTGCTCGGCCGCAGCGACATCGTCGGCAAACCGATGGCCCTTCTTCTCATGCACGCCAACGCCACCGTCACCATCTGCCATTCCAAAACGCGCGATCTTCCCGAGGTCGTCCGCCGCGCGGACATCGTCGTCGCCGCCATGGGCAAAGCCGGTTACGTGCAGCCCGATTGGCTCAAACCCGGCTCCGCCGTCATCGACGTCGGCACCAACAAAGTCGCCGATGCCGCCGAAGCCGAATCGCTCCTCAAACATTTTCCGCAGCGCCTCGGCAAATTTCGCGAAAAAGGCTCCGTCCTCGTCGGCGACGTTCATCCCGGCGCCATCGAGACCGCCGGCGCGCTCACTCCCGTTCCCGGCGGCGTCGGCCCCATGACCATCACCATGCTCATGTCCAACACCGTCAAAGCCGCGCGCCTTCGCCGCGCCCGTGGCGCGCTCGGAGCATCTTTGTAGTGGCGGGTCTTTAGACCCGTTCTTTTGCTTTATCTTTTGCTTTATCTTTTGCTTTATCTCTTGCTTTGTCTGTCGTTGTATCTTTTGTTTTCTCTTTTGCTTTATCTTTCTTCCTATGCTCAAACTAGGCCTAACCGGAGGAATCGCCAGCGGCAAGAGTTTCGTCGCGGCCTGCTTGCGTGAAATGCACTTTCGCGTTCTCGATGCCGACCAACTCGGCCACAAACTCCTCGAACCAGGCCAATCCGCGTACGAACCGGTCGTCCAGGAATTCGGCGATGAAATTTTGCGGCCGGATAAATCAGTCGACCGGAAAAAGCTCGGCGCCATCGTCTTCGCCGATCCGCAAAAACTCGCCAGGCTGAATTCCATTCTTCATCCGCGCATCGAGCAAGCCATGCGCGCGCAGTTCGCCGAGTGGGAAAAAGAAAATCCGCGCGACGCCGTCTTCGTCGAAGCCGCTCTCCTCGTCGAAGCCGGCATGCACACTCGCCTCGACGGCCTCGTTGTCGTCTGGTGCAATCCCGAACAGCAAATCGAGCGCCTCCTCGCGCGCGGCCTCACCGAAGCCGAAGCGCGCCGCCGCATCGCGCTTCAGCTTCCCAACGACGAAAAACTCAAACACGCGACCGACACCATCGACACCTCCGGCACCATCGAGGCTACGCAGGCGCAGGTCGCCTCTTTGGCCAAAACGCTGCGCTCCGGGCAAAACTGAACGCAAACGCTAACTTTTTCCTATAATGAATGGCTGATTCGATGTGGCACTGAGGAATACGAAAATGAGCCCCGCAAGAAAAAAGAACGAATCTCACCCGGTCCGAATTATTTTGATCGCACTCGTCCTCGTCGCCGGCGCCTACTGGGCCGGCGCGCGCTGGGGACCTCGCGACCCGCAAAAAGTCGAAGCCGTCCCGCTCGGCGCCAATGCAAAATCGGACGCGAATTCCAACGCGCAGCGCGATGCCGGCCTCACCGACGAAGAGTCCATCAACGTTCGCGTCTATCGCCAGGCTTCGCCCGCCGTCGCGAACATTCTCACCAAAGCCACCGAATACGATTTCTTTATGGACCCCGTGCCCGTCGAAGGCGCCGGCTCCGGTTTCGTGATCGATCCGAAAGGCTTCATTCTCACCAACAATCACGTCATTGAAGGCGCGCAAACCATCGAAGTCGTTCTCGGCGATCAATCGCGTTATCCCGCAAAAGTCATCGGCGCCGATCCGCGCAACGACGTCGCGCTCATCAAAATCGAGCCGAAAAATAAAAAGCTCGTCGCGCTCGCGCTCGGCGATTCCTCCACCATCCAGGTCGGCCAAAAAGTTCTCGCCATCGGCAATCCGTTCGGCTTCCAGAGCACGCTCACCACCGGCGTCATCAGCGCGCTCGGCCGCACCGTGCAAACCAGCCAGACCACGTTCATCGATCAGGCCATTCAGACCGACGCCGCCATCAATCGCGGAAATTCCGGCGGTCCGCTCATCGATTCGCACGGCGAAGTGATCGGCATCAACTCCGCCATTTACACGCCAACCGGCACCACCGCCGGCATCGGCTTTGCCATTCCCATCAACACCGCAAAACGCATCGCCCACGATCTCATCACCGATGGCCGCGTTCATCAGGCGTTTCTCGGCGTCAGCAGCTACGCGATCGGCGGCGGTTTGGCGGAAGCGCTCGATCTGCCCGTGCAGGAAGGTTTGCTCGTGCAAACCGTTTCGCGCGGAGGCCCGGCGGCGCTGGCCGGCCTCCATGGCGGCGATCGCATCGCGCAGCTTGGCATGCGCCGCTTTTACGTCGGCGGAGACGTGATCGTTGAGATCGACGGCCAAAAAGTCGCGTCGGAGCTCGACGTCAATCTCGTGCTCAATAAAAAACGTCCGGGCGAATCGATCACCGTCACCGCCTATCGCGGCGGCAAGAAAATCGAAATTCCGGTGAAGCTCGGCGACCGCGAGAAGTAGGAAAAACTATTTCTGAAATTCCGCGCGATGCCGTTCGCGCTCGGCTTCGCTCAGCGTAAACCACGCTTCGGCCACGTCGCGCACGCGTTCGAGTTCGCGTTGCATCTCCGCATGCTTCGCGTCCATCAATTCCGCGCTGGCGTCCTTCGGCACATAAATGGGCGGAGCGAAAAAAATCACGGCGCGCGCAAACGGCATCGGAAGGAGAAAGTGATCCCAGGTTTTCTCAAATGTTCTTCCGCGATCGACGCCGAGGTGAAACACCATGATCGGCGCGCCCGTTTTGCGCGCCAGCATCACCGGTCCGGGTTTTGCGATGTACCGCGGCCCGCGCGGCCCGTCAATCGTGAACGCGCAATCTTTTCCTTCTTCGATTCGCCGCGCCATTACCGCAAGGCCGCGCAAGCCGCCGCGCGAAGAGCTTCCCTGCGCCGTTCCAAACCCGAGCCATTCGATCACCTTGCGCGTCCACTGCCCGTCGAACGCGGTTGTGTTCATCACGACGACGCCGTGATCGCGGTACCACCAGACGATGGGAATAATCACGCGATGCCAGAACGCCCAGATGATTTGCTTTTTCGCGGCGTACACTTTTTCCGCGTGATGCCAGCCCAAAACTTCATAACGCAGCGTGGGCCCGAGCAATCGAATCGCGCTGTACACAACGCCCGCGATAATTGGAATTTGCCTGCGCCGCGACCATTTCAGTTGCGGAAGCCGCGTATCGTAGTGCGTGTTGACGGATTCCGGCTGTTCCCGCGAATCCGCGCCTTGGTCCGGTGTACTCGTCATATTTATTTATTGTAATGCCTACGCCCGCTGCGCCCCAGGCGGGTTATAGTATCGAGTGATAGTTTATCGGCCGCACAAATAATTTGGCCGGTGCGATCTCGAAATATGGCCGTGCAAAAATTTACGTCGAACGTTTTCCGCTCGTTGGCCGCCGCGGCACTTTCGTGCGCGGGCGTTGCCGCGTTGCTCGCCGCCGTTCCCGACGAACCCGTCAAGGAGCCGGTTGGAATTGTCGAAGGCGAATCGATCCTGGTGCAAGGCCCGATGAGCGTCAGGGTTGTGAACGGAAAAGTGAAAACAGTTTTGCACAGCGGCGGCGACCTGCGTGTGAAATCCGGGCGCGCGACGATCGAACTCGTGGAAGGCGGAAGAATTGCCGTCTGCGGCCCCGCGCATCTTTCGGTTTTGAAATCCGGCGGCGCGCTTACCGTGGCGCTCGATTCGGGCACGATTCACTCGTACGTGGATCAAGAGCCTTCGCTTACGATTTACACCGCGTTGCTGCAGGCAAAGCCGCTCGCGATTGGCGGAGCGCCGCAAGATACGCTGGTGAGCCTTGACGCGGCCGGCGGCCTTTCCGTGCGCGCCATTGGCGGCGCGGTGCGGATTGAACAGCAACTGAGCGGGCAAAGTATCGTGGTGCCGCAAAGCGGCGACGTTCTTCTGAGTAATGGACAGCTAAATTCCATGAAACCCGGCGCCGGCCGTGGCGCGTGCGAACTGGGCGAACTGAATCTTCAACAGCCGTTGCCGCAAGTGAGCGTTCCGGCCACCGCCGAAGAAGTGAACCAGCCCCACTTGGCCGATGCAAAACCAAATCTTCCGGCGGCTCACGCGAATCCCGCCGCGGACGACGGCCCGATCTATCAAGTTTTTCTGTCGCCGATGCGATTTGACTCGAGCCTGAAAGTGCAGCAACCGCCGGACCCGAAGCTGATCGTGCTGGTGCGGCGCGTCCGCGTGCGGCCAACTTTAATTTTCGAAGGCCGCGTGGAAGGCGACACACTCGTCGCGCAAAGCCATCCGGTCGAGCCCGTCAACGCGGCGGCAAAACCAAACCCCGGTCCAGCTGCGGCCGCCGCGCAAGCGCCGAATCCGACGGTGGCCGACCGCGTCCGCGACTTGTGGAAGCGCATGTGGAGCCCAAAGTCCTAAGCACACGGACAGGCGCGTTTGCCCTTACGGTACGGCGCGCAAGGTCGTGATTCACGCCGTTTGTTCGGCGTGCTACTTTTTTAATGAATCGCAACGGAAGGTTACACCGGTTTTCCGGCGCAACCCGATGAATTGACTACCCGACACTGGAGCGTTACGCGGTGATGACCAAAAGCAGAGCAGTTGCCAATTCTTTCCTCTCGTTTTACTTCTTGATTTTTGGCGTAGCGGCGGTGTTGAGCGGGTGTGGCGGCTACGGCGGCAACGGCGGCAACACGACGCAGGCGGTCTCCGTAACAATTTCGCCGAAAACCATCAGCGTCAAAACCGGCCAGACGCAACAGTTCACGGCGTCCGTTGTGTATGCGACGAATACGGCGGTGACGTGGCAAGTGAATGGCACACCGGGCGGAGACGCCGCTCATGGAACGATCGCGTCGACGGGACTTTACACGCCGCCGGCGGCGCCGCCGAATCCGGCCACGGTGTCGGTGATTGCCGTCTCGCAAGCCGACCCGACGAAATCGGACACGGCGAACGTGACGGTTACCGATGGCACGGCCCCCACCGCGCCGGCAAATCTTGCGGCAACGGCCAATTCCGCGTCGCAAATCAGCCTGACGTGGACGCCGTCCACCGACAACGTCGGCGTGACGATGTATCAAATACAACGCTGCGCGGGACCGGGCTGCACGCCTTCGACGCAGGTTGCGACGTCGACCACGGCTTCGTTTACGGACACGGGGCTTACCGCTTTGACTTCTTATTCGTATCGCGTGAGCGCCACGGACGCGGCAGCGAACGTGAGCGCTTTTTCGAATACGGCGACGGCGACGACTTCGGCGTCTGGTGTCGCCGTGACTCTTACACCGGCGCGCGGCGGCCTGACCGTGACGCAAAAACTTTTGCTGACCGCAACCGTCACGGCCGACGCCACAAACAGCGGCGTGACGTGGTCGTTCACTTCAACCGGCGCCATGACGGGTGGCGTGTTTTCTTCTCCGAACAGTGCATCGGGGACGCCGGTGACGTTCACGGCTCCCGCTGCGGCGGGCGTGGTGACGATAACGGCGACGAGCGTTGCGGATCCGACAAAAAGCGTTCAGGCCACGATCGGCGTGACGGATTTGGCCGGCGTGTACACCTACCACAACGACAATTCGCGGACGGGCGCGAACACGCAAGAGTACGCGCTGACGATGGCGAACGTGAATACGACGACGTTCGGAAAAGTGTTTTCGTGCAGCGTGGACGCGCCGATTTACGCGCAGCCGTTGTGGGCCGCGAATCTTTCCATTGGCGGCGTGGCCCACAATGTGATCTACGTGGCGACGGAGCACGATACGGTGTACGCGTTCGACGCAGATTCGAACGCGAGCCCGTGCGTGCCGTTGTGGACGGCCAGTTTGCTTGATGCGGGCCACGGAGGATTGACGGGAGAAACCTGGGTGACTTCTACGGATGTTGGTTGCCTCGACCTTGCGCCCGATATCGGAATTGTGGGTACGCCGGTGATCGATGCGACGACGAAAACGCTGTACGTCGTTTCCAAAACGAAGAACACGGCGGTAACGCCGTTTCATCAGCGTCTTCACGCGCTGGACATGACGACCGGCTTGGAGAAATTCGCCGGCAGCCCAATTGAGGTCTCGGCGTCGGTTCCCGGAACGGGCGTGGGGAGCAGCGGAGGCATGGTCCCATTCGATGCGCTGACGAACAACCAGCGGCCGGCGCTTTTGCTCAGCGGAAGCGGAGCGACAAGCCACGTTATCGTCGGCTGGTCGTCGCATTGCGACAATGGGGCGTATCACGGGTGGGTGATGTCGTACAACGGAGGGACGCTCGCGCAGGAGGCAACGCTGAATTTTTCTCCGAATGGCTTCGACGCCGCGGTCTGGATGTCGGGAAGCGGGCCAGCCGAGGACGCGGCCGGAAACATTTATTTGGCAACGGGCAACGGGACATTCGATGCGAACAGCGCATCCGCGCCGAACAACGACTATGGAGACTCGGTGGTCAAGCTGGGTCCGCCGTCGGGTGGAACGTTTCCGATACTGAGCTATTTCCGGACGACTACGATCGCGTCGCCGGACACGACGGATACGGATCAGGGATCCGGCGGCGTGCTGCTGCTGCCGCCATTGGGTGGAAATAATCGCCTGCTGCAGGCCGGCAAAGATGGAAACATCTATGTGCTGGATCAAGCTTCCCTTGGCGGTTTGAGTTCGAACCAAGTAGCCGGTGTATTCCCTGGAGGACTCTGGGGTTCGCCGACTTACTGGAACGGATTCGCGACATTTGGACCGGCGTTTGGCGCACCGTTCGTACAGTACACGGTGAGCGCTACGGGCAATCTTTCTTCATCCGTGCAAAGCAGCGCGACGGGTTTCAATTTTCCCGGGCCGACGGCTTCGGTTTCCGCGCAAGGTACGACAAGCGGAACAGGAATCGTGTGGGCGCTGGATAACCAGGCCTATTGCACGGCACAGTCGAGCAGTTGCGGTCCGACGATCTTACACGCGTACGATGCGACGAGCCTTGCCACGGAGATCTGGAATAGCACAATGGTGGCGGGAGACAAGGCGGGGAACGCGGTGAAATTTACGGTTCCGACGGTGGCGAACGGCAAGGTCTATATTGGAACGCGAGGAAACAACACTGGCAATGCGACTGGTTCCACCTCGACGCCGGGTGAACTCGACGTTTACGGCCTGAAGCCGAACGTACCATAACAGTTGTCTAGTTACGCCGCGAATTGGCCTTGTACCAATCGTACGTTGGCGTCCAAAATACTTAGAGAGTGTTTGGGCTTTTGCAGAAATGATTGTAAGAAAAAACTACATGCCTTCGTAGTTTGGGCCGCCGCCGCCTTCGGGGACGACCCAGGTGATGATCTGATAAGGATCGGCGATATCGCACGTCTTGCAGTGAACGCAATTCGCGAAATTGATTTTTAGTTTTTGGCCGGCGCCGTCTTTGACCATTTCATAAACGGCGGCGGGACAAAAATACTGGCAGGGATTGCCGTACTCTTCGGCGCACTTTGTGGCGCAGACGTTCAGATCCGCGACGTGAAGATGGCACGGCTGATCTTCTTCGTGGCGCGTGCCGGAATGGTAGACGTCGGTGAGGCGATCGAAGGTGAGTTTTGCGTCGCCGGTGAAACGCGGCTGGGCAGGAGCGCCGCCGATTTTTTTGTACGCTTCGTGGCCGGCGTGCGCGCGCATGGGATCGACGAGGCCGCGGCCGCCGGTGATCTGCTGAAAGGCAGTGTTGAAAAAGCCGGCGAGCTGGCCGTGCGCGAAGCCCTGGTGAAAATTGCGAACCTTCCACAATTCTTTTTTGATGTAGCTCTGCTCGATTTTCGTTTGAAAGGCGCCGAGAGATTTTGCGGAGGTGTCGCCGGATTTGAGCGCTTCGAAAGCGGTTTCGGCCGCGAGCATGCCGCTTTTGATGGCGAGGTGAATGCCTTTTAATTTTTGCGAATCGAGAAAACTGCCGGAATCGCCGACGATGAGGCCGCCGTCGAAAAAATTGCGCGGCATGGCGTACCAGCCGCCGTACGGCAGGGATTTTGCTCCGTAACGGACGAGCTTTCCGCCGTCGAGCAGATTCGCGACGAAGGGATTCGTCTTCCACCTTTGAAATGTGGCGTGGGGATCGAAGCGCGGGTCGGCGTATTCGAGCGCGATGACGAGGCCGATGGAAACGCGACTGTTCGAAAGGCCGTAAATCCAGCCGCCGCCGTACATGCTGCCTGGGACGGGCCAGCCGAGCGTGTGCGCGACGTAACCGGGCTGAATTTTTCCCGGCTGCACGTCCCACAATTCCTTGATGCCGATGCCGTAGCTTTGCGGATTGATGTTGTCGAGCTTCTTTCTTGCAACGAGATCTTTGGTGAGCGAGCCGCGCGTGCCTTCGGCGAGGACGGTGACTTTGGCTTTGAGTTCGTAGCCGGGCTGGAAGTTGTCTTTCGGTTTGCCGTTCTTGTCGACGCCTTTGTCTTCGGTGATGACGCCGCCGATGCCGTCGCGCTCGTAAATCAATTGCGCGCCGCCGAATTCTTTGAAGATATTGACGCCGGCGGCTTCCACTTTTTCGCCGAGCCATTTGACGAGTTTGCTGAGCGAAACGACGTAATTGCCGGTGTTGACGAAGGGCGGCGGCGTGATGGGAAAACGGAACGAGGATTTTTCCGTGAAAAAGAGCGCGGCGGAATCGGTGACGGGCGTATCGAGCGGCGCGGATTTTTCGAAATCGGGGACGAGTTCGGCGAGGGCTTTGGGATTCATGATGGCGCCGGAAAGCTGGTGCGCGCCAAGTTCGCGGCCTTTTTCGAGGACGTAGATATTTTCGGCGGAGAGTTCGGGCTTTGCGCCGGTGGTGTTGTGAGCTTTGATGAGATTGGCGAGATGAAGGGCACAGGCCAGGCCGGCGGGGCCGGCGCCGACAATCAAGACGTCGGCTTCGAGTTGTTCGCGTTGGACGGTCATTGTAGGAATAATTCTAACAAATCAGAGATGGCCTGGATTCATCGCATCTTGCCAAACTCATCAAGAGTAATGCCGAGTTGCTTCAGAATCTGGTGAAATAGCGGCGGTCCAATCTCCGTGGCACCATGGACTGGAATGGTTGTGGCTCGGCCGTCTGGATGATTCCAGCGCGCGTGGCTGCCTTTCTGTCTGGTGAGGATGAATCCGAGAATGCGGGCAACGCGCTGAAATTCTTTCGCCGTAGCGCTAGGCATTTACGATCTCAGTCGTATCGGCCGGGAGGGCTTTTCCTTTTTCACGAAATTCGTCTTCGATCATGCTGAAGACGTTCTGCAGTTCCGCAAGGGCTTCTTCGCGTGTGTTCATTAGTGCGTAACAGGCGGGAAGCGATGGAATCTCCGCGACCCAGGAACCGTCGTCCTGCCGGTAGAGAACGATTTTGTAGTCGTCGAATTTCATGGCGTCAGGCGCCAGTATATCGCTAGAAACTGCTTTTACGCGGCTATTTTGCTTTTTGCAGTTCCTCGGTGAGCGCGGGCATGATTTCGAAAATGTCGCCGACGATGCCGTAATCGGCGATTTCGAAAATCGGCGCGTTCTGATCTTTGTTGATGGCGACGATGGTGCGCGCGCCCTTCATGCCGACGACGTGCTGGATGGCGCCGCTGATGCCGAGCGCGAGGTAAAGTTTTGGCGCGACGGTCTGGCCGGAGCTGCCGATCTGGCGCTCCATCGGAAGCCAGCCTTCGTCGCAAATGGGACGTGAGGCGGCGATTTCCGCGCCCATGGCTTTGGCGACGGATTCGGCTTGCGGAATATTTTCCGGCGCTTTGATGCCGCGGCCGATGGCGACGATGAGCGGCGCTTGCGTGAGGTCGACGGCGGATTTTGCTTCCTTGAAAAGTTCGAGCGGCCTCGTGCGAATTTGCGCGGCGGCGAGCTGAACGCTGACGGCGTTTACGGGCGCTTTGCCGGATGAATGGGCCTGCACGAGATCTGCGCGAAACGCGCCGGCTTGAAACGACGCGAACCACGGACCCGCGCCGAGAAACGAAACGTCGGCAACGGTTTTGCCTTGAAACATCTGGCGGACGAAAACGAGTTTGCCGCCCTCGTTGCGATAGCCGACGCAATCGCCGATCATTCCCTTGCCGAGCATTGCGGCGAGTTTCGGCGCGAAATCGCGGACTTGATACGTGTGCGGAAACAAAACGAGATCGGGCTTTGCGGATTCGATGGCTTGCTTGAGCGCGATACAGTATCCGTCGGGCGTGTAGTCGGCGAGAAGATCGTGATCGACGGCAAGAACTTCGGCGACGGCTTTGGCGGCGAGTTCTTCGGCAAAAGCGCTGACTCCCTTGCCAAGAACTGCTGCGACGACACTGCCGTTCGTTGCAGCGGCGATCTGTTGCGCGGCGGCAAGCGTTTCGAAGCTGGCGTTGTTCCACTTGCCCTGGCGATGCTCGGTGACGACGAGGATTTTCATGCTCAGATCACCCTCGCGTCGAACTTCAGTTTTTCCACGAGTTTTGCGGCCATTTCTTTAGGCGTGCCGGTCAGAAATTCCGTCTTCTTCGTTTTCACCGGAACGTAAATTTTCTCAACGCGCTGCGTCGGTTCGCCTGTGACGCCGAGCGATTCGCGCGTCACCACCGCAATTTC